>Ga0265296_1000037_pt1 | contig 315680 bp, 269 predicted proteins | sample MunlanPumphouse1_FD_189073 | JGI IMG/M metagenome (GOLD analysis project Ga0265296, IMG submission 189073) | Groundwater microbial communities from a municipal landfill in Southern Ontario, Canada - Pumphouse #1 | ecosystem: Environmental > Aquatic > Deep subsurface > Groundwater | place...
CCCTTCTCGTTATCGGTAAGATAATTTAGTACGATATCTCTTAGATTCATGCCCTGTTCCTCTTTGTTTGCAATTCACTGTTGGATACAGGGCATCTTCACTTTTACAGCACTTCGTGTACACTACCAAAAATCGGATATTAAGAATAAGTACAGGGAATGAATATCAGTCTCCCCGTACATCCGATTATTGTCTTGTGAGAGCAACGGCCTGTAAAAAAAAGGGCCGTCATGGGGGTTCTGCTTCAGGCCCCCGGATACATGAGATGATTGTGAGATTTATTCTTACGAAAATGGATGTAATCGAATTACCTCATATCAGTAGAATCATACCCATAGTTTGTTTCCTGCAAATTGTACTACCACCAATATGCAAAGAATGGAGACAAAACCTTCGCAAACCCGGTAAATGGGTATTAGCATATTGGGGTTTCTCGGGAAAATCATTGCAATGAGATAAGTAACGGCTCCAGCACCAGATATTCGGGTTTTTTTTTAATTATCCATTGTTGACAGGAATAAAATTTACACATAAATTAATCTTCCACAACATCTCGAAATTTTTTCTCACGATCACTCTCGTTTTCATGTAACCGGGAAAGTCTATCGACTGAAATTATTTTTATCTATTATCATTACTTTGGAGGATATGAACGAAGTTATTTAGAAAATTATTCTGTTAATGGTATATCTGGCTATTCTCGGTTGCATTATTGCAGGTGTCCACAACTTTGCCATTGATATCCTGATACAGCAGCAGGCTGCGCTCCACGCGCCCCCAAACATGAGCTGGCCACGCCCGTGATCCTGACAAGGATTACCCTGCGTCCCACGTACCCGCGAACAGCGAAAGCAACGAAGACAGCAAAATCTTCGGCAGATATGCCAACAGTTCGCGTAAGTTCAGAACCATTGCTATCATTGAGCCGAAGCGGGAAAATTTTTGGCTTCAGGGTTGACCGGTCGATATTGTAATCGTGCTGCGGCAGTTTACAGCCAGATTTTTTCAATTAATCCACGGTCAACAGTATTATTAAAAAAATTCGTAACCGATATTCTTCCGGAATTATGCAACAGGTCCACGTTTTTTGTTAATTTATCCGGAATGATTCGGAAAACATATGAAATGTCAGAAATTCATGCGGGAAGAGTAGAATATGGGAAAAAAAGGTTGGGGATCGTTATTTCCCGCTCGTTACGGTTTTTGACCCGCGAAGGATCCCGATTGTACCGGTCCGGACAAATTCCTTGATCCCGTACTGGCGCAGGAGTTTTTCAAGGGCATCGATCTTATCGGTATCGCCAATCACCTGCAGGACCAGGGTCTTTGCCCCGACATCGACAATCTGTGCCCGGAAGATAGATGCAATCTGCATGATCTCGGCCCGGGATGTTCCAAGCTCCGCGGTAACCTTGATGAGTGCCAGCTCCCGTTCAACCCGTTCGCTGTCCGTGAGATCAGAGACTTTGATGATATCGATGAGCTTGTTGAGCTGTTTCATCACCTGCTCGATCTTCTCCTGATCGCCAATAACAACAATGGTGATACGGCTCATGTCCGGCTCTTCACAGGGACCAACCGCGAGGCTCTCGATATTGAACCCGCGCCGGGAGAAGAGTCCGGTGACCCGCGAGAGGACACCGGCCTTGTTCTCAACTAATATGGATAGTGTATGCGGTTTCATGATCGGGGATGCCCTCCAATCATGTCATTGATTGCAGCACCGGCCGGGACCATGGGAAAGACGTTCTCCTCACGCTCGATACGGAAGTCCATGACAAACGGCCCGTCGCAATCAATGGAGGCCTGCAATGCCGGAAGCACCTCATCCGGGGATTCGACCTGGATCCCGTCAATGCCATAGGCTTTTGCGATCTTCACAAAGTCAACCGGTGGGAGCTCGGTGTATGAGTACCGGCGGTCAAAGAAGAGCTCCTGCCACTGCCGGACCATGCCGAGATACATGTTGTTCAGGATAACGACTTTTACAGGAATCTTGTCGGATGCAATCGTTCCGAACTCCTGAATGTTCATCTGGATGCTCCCATCCCCGGCAATATCGAAGACAGGCACATCCGGGCGGGCAAAATGTGCTCCCATTGCAGCAGGGAGGCCGTATCCCATCGTGCCAAGACCTCCAGACGTTATCCAGGTTCTGGGATTGTGGAAACAGAAGTGCTGCGCGGTCCACATCTGGTTCTGCCCGACTTCTGATACAATCACGGCCTTGTCCCTGACAAGGTCGCTTAAGGTCCTGATGACAAACTGCGGGTGCAGTCCGCCGGTACTTGGGCATTTGAGCGGATGGTGCTGTTTCCAGTGCCGGATTTTATTTAACCAGGGCTCATGTGCGTTACGTTTCTTCATGAGAAGCAGCAGGTCAGAAAGGACACCTTTCACATCCCCAACAATCGGGACATCGACCCGCTTGTTCTTTCCGATTTCTGCCGGATCGATATCGATGTGAATAACCTTTGCATGGGGTGCAAAAGTATCGATCTTGCCGGTAACACGGTCATCGAAGCGTGCCCCAATGGCGATGATGAGATCGCACTCTGTTACTGCGAAATTGGCATACTCTGTACCATGCATGCCCAGCATCCCGAGGTTAAGCGGGTGGTGGCATGGGATACACCCGATACCCATCAGCGTGGTTGTGACGGGGATGGCTGCAAGGGTTGCGAATTCAACAAGTTCGGGAGAGGCATTTGATGAGATGATACCGCCGCCGGCATAGATGAGCGGGCGCTCTGCCTGCCCGATGAGCTCCAGCGCCTTCTCGATCTGGCGTTTGTGCCCCTTATATGTGGGATTGTAGCCCCGGAGCACGACTTTCTCCGGCAGCTTCACGTCTTCAGACAGACCGGTGCTCACGTCTTTGGGGAGATCGATGAGAACCGGTCCCTGCCGTCCGGTGCCGGCTATATAGAACGCTTCCTGGACAACCCTGCTGACATCACCGGCACTTTTCACAAGGTAGTTGTGCTTGGTTATCGGCATCGTTATGCCCGTGATATCCGATTCCTGGAACGCGTCGTTCCCGAGCAGGTCTGTTGGTACCTGCCCGGTCAGTACTACAAGAGGGACAGAATCCATGTAGGCCGTTGCTATGCCGGTTACAAGGTTACAGGCTCCGGGTCCTGATGTGGCAAGGCATACACCTACACGACCGCTTGCCCGTGCATACCCGTCCGCGGCATGCGCTGCAGCCTGTTCGTGCCGTACAAGGATGTGCTGCAATGGTGAATCATAGAGTTCATCATAGATTGGCAGCACCACTCCGCCAGGATAGCCGAAGATGGTCTCGACTCCCTCGCGCCGGAGTGATTCGACAAGGATTTTTGCCCCGGTTTTCATGTCCTGTCCCTCAGTAATCTGTTCATGCCGGCGATCATCGCCTCGACACTTGCCATAATGATGTCGGTACGGGCGCCGCGTGAAGTAATTATCTTTCCGTCTTTACTTAATCTTACTGTCACTTCGACAAGCGCATCCGTCCCGCCCCGGATTGCATCGACATGGTACTCCTCAAGCCGGATATCTGCAACATCGCTGACGCACTTGCGCAGAACCTGCATGGCAGCATCGACCGGCCCGTTGCCGGTTGCGGCCCCGGTCATCTCCACGCCGTTCACTTCAAGAGTCACCGAAGCCGTTGGGATCATGTGGCTGCCGGAATTGGCTGTGAACTGGCGCATTCTGATGACCGGCTTGCATTCGATTGCAAGTACGGCATCGGCAACGGCCATCAGGTCCGCGTCCGTGACCCGTTTGCCATCATCGCCAAGCTGTTTGATCCGTTTAACGATCTCTTTTACCTGGGGTGGTTCGGCCTTGTACTTCATCTCTTCAAGGGCCGCCTCAACAGATGCCGTCCCGGAATGTTTGCCAAGGACAATACGGCGCTTGCGGCCAACCATCTCCGGTTTCACCGATTCATAGGTTGAGGGTTCGCGGATCACACCATGAGCATGGATGCCGCTCTCGTGCGTGAACGCCATCTCACCCACAATTGCCTTGTTTACCGCAAGCGGTACACCCGTATGCCGGGAGACGAGGCTGGAGAGCGGGTAAATCTTCTCCTTGAGGATGCGGGTCTTATACCCGTACAGCACCTCAAGTGCCATCACGACTTCCTCGAATGGCGTGTTGCCGGCCCGCTCCCCGAGCCCGTTGACCGTCACATGAACACAGGAAGCGCCGGATTTCAGTGCAGCCATGGTGTTTGTCAGGGCAAAGCCGAGATCATCGTGGCAATGGATGGAAAGCGGGGCAAGCTTCGCGAGCGGCGGTATATACTCCGCACATTTTTCCGGCGTAAGCAAACCCACCGTGTCGCAGAAACAGAGCCGGTCAGCACCATGCTCCACACCGGATGCAAAGAGTGCACGGAGAAACTGCTGGTCTGCCCGGGATGAGTCTTCGCCCGATAACTCTACAATAAGGCCACGATCTTTTGCGTACTCGACTGCATCCAGAGCCATAGCCACGACTTCGTCGCGGGTCTTTCGCATCTTCTTTGCGATATGCAGGTCACTGACCGGGATAACGAGATGGATGGCATCCGCATTGCAGTCAGCAGCAAAATCGATATCGAGCCGGAGGGCCCGGACGAACGTACAAATCTCCGGAGCGAGACCGGCATCCGCGATGCGCCGGATAGCTTCACGCTCACCATCAGATGCAGCTGCAGAACCCGCTTCAATGACATCGATACCAATGTCCGAAAGACTTGAAGCAATCTCAAATTTCTGATCAGGATTCAACGAAACACCGGGAGTCTGTTCCCCGTCCCGTAATGTTGTGTCTAAAAAGCGCAGGTTATTGACAAATAAAACATTCACTCATGGCAATCACCATGATTACTGGTGGGAATGGAGAATATAAAAAATATTCCTGCACCAGGTATATCCAATCCGTTTATTGCAAGGCTCTTGGTGTGGAACCTTTATGCGGCATACCGCTGCCAGAGAAACTTTATTTTTGCCGGTTCATACAATCTGTTAACAGTTGCGTGAATGCTATGCGGTTCTTAAAAAAAACTGAGGATACCACTCCTCCGGAATCCTGTGAAGAGATCGCATGCCGGTGCCGGGAACTTATTACTGCAGAGACACGGGGGCATCTTGGGGAACAGATAGCCCAGCTCGTTCTTGCCCATCCCCCGTCCGATATCCAGAGAATGAAACGGAATTTCGAGACCAAAGTTCAGGATATGATGCCGGATTACCGTGACCGGCTGACTCAAAAGATTGCCGGGCACCTGCTTGGTACCTACCAGCGGATTCGCCTTGATGATCAGCAGGGTGTTTTCCGGACCATGCACGAACCCCCCGGAGATGAACAGAAAAAGTACTGGGAGATGGTTGCCGTTCAGTGCAAAAAGGATGAAAGCAGCGATGCACCGGACATACGATTCCTGAAATACCTGCTGGCAGGTTACTGCATGCTGGTGTTACACGAGCCAGGTCACCCGGTCGGTACCCCGTTTCCGGGCGGGGATGAGGTAGAATTCACGGCCGGGATCTATTACTGCCCAGTCCGGGATAAAGCCGGCGATGTTGATGCTGCCCTCTGCCCGTACTGCCCCGCAATGCAGACTCCGGGTATCGGCTACCTGCGCCCGGCAACCCGTCCAACCGAGCGTACAAAACAGGAGTTCATCGATAACTGTCACCGGTTTCACCACTTTAACGGCTGATAGGTAGATCACGTATCCTTACCGGTCATTTCCATGAAATGAATGGGGAGCACAGCATCTTTCCGGGACAAGAATTATATTTATATGGGGCATTTATCTCTACATCTGTATTCACCGGTGTTTTTTCTATGGATTCCTCTACATCACGGGGCACAGTTGTTGAAACGGAACAATCGTTCGCCAATGATACCTCCCTCTTCATTAACCGGGAACTGAGCTGGATCCGGTTCAATCACCATGTTCTTGATGAAGCGTACGATACCAGTCACCCGCTCCTGGAACGGGCAAAATTCCTTGCCATCTTTGCCAACAACCTGGATGAATTTTTCATGGTCCGGGTCTCGGGTCTCCAGCGCCAGCTTGCAAAGGGCGTGCTCAAAGCTCCCCCGGATGGCATGACCCCCACAGAGCAGCTGGATGCAATCCAGCAGGTGCTCCTTCCCGAGCTCCTTGCCCAGTATGACTGCTGGCACAACGAGATTCTTCCAAGACTTGCCGCGTCGGGCATCATTATCCACTCATATGTCACGCTCAACGAGCAGCAGAAAGAACAGATGCACTCGTTCTTTATCAACGAGATCTTTCCGGTCTTAACTCCGCTGGCATTTGACAGCTCCCACCCGTTCCCCTTCATCTCCAACCTCTCGCTCAACCTGGCCATTATCATCCGGGATCCCTCAAAAAAAGATTTTTTTGCCCGGGTCAAAGTCCCAAGCAATCTCTTCTCCCGCCTCATACGGATACCTGAACCGGAAGGGAGAACGCGGGGAAGTAATACACCGGTCCAGTTTATTTACCTCGAAGAGATTATTGCCGCCCATCTTGACCTCCTTTTTCCCGGCCTTGAGGTCATATCTTCGTTCCCGTTCCGGATAACCCGGGACGCTGACCTGGAGATCGAGGTCGATGAAGCGTCCGATCTTCTGACTACGGTTGAAGAGATCATGGAGCAGCGGGCAAGGGGGAATCCCGTAAGGATCGAGGTAGACTCATCCATGCACCCCGGCATCTGCCACATCCTTGAGAAGAAGCTTGGCGTGACATCGGCCATGATCTACCGGGTGGGCCACCCCATTGGTATGGCAGACCTCATGGAACTCATGTCTCTTGACCGTCCCGACCTTAAAGATACCCCGTTCCTCCCAGCAGTACCTGCAGAACTTTCTGAAGAGCAGAATATTTTTACCACCATCCGCAGGCACGATGTTCTCATCTATCAACCCTACGACAGTTTCTCCCCGGTAGTGAATTTCCTCCGGCAGGCTGCCCATGATCCGGACGTCCTTGCTATCAAGATCACCCTGTACCGCGTGGGGTCCAACTCTCCTATCGTCAAAGCGCTTATGGAAGCCCGCGAGAACGGGAAAGCCGTTGCTGCCTTAATCGAGCTCAAGGCACGGTTTGATGAAGAGAACAATATCGGGTGGGCCCGGGCTCTCGAAGCACAGGGGGTTCACGTGGTGTACGGCGTTGTGGGCCTCAAAGTCCACGCCAAGCTCTGCATGGTCGTGCGCCGCGAGAAAGATGGCATCCGCCGGTACATGCACCTTGGCACCGGCAATTATAATGCAACGACCAGCAGGATTTACACGGATTTCGGGATGTTCACCTGCGATAAGGAGATTGGCGAAGACATAGCCCATCTCTTCAATTTCTTAACCGGGTACGCCCGGATCGAACAGTACAATAAATTGCTCGTAGCCCCGGTAACCTTGCGCAGGACCATCCTCGAGAAGATCGAGCGGGAGATACGGCATCACCGGGAACACGGAGGCGGCCATCTTATCTTCAAGATGAATGCCCTTGTTGACCGGGATTGTATCGTGGCCCTGTACCGGGCTTCCCGGGCCGGCGTGAAAGTCGACCTCCAGATCCGGGGCATCTGCTGCCTACGGCCGCAGATACCCGGCATGAGTGAGAATATCACGGTCAGTGCCATTGTAGGCCGGTTCCTTGAACATGCCCGGGTCTATTATTTCCGCAACAACGGAGATGAAGAGGTGTACCTTGGCAGTGCTGACCTGATGCCCCGGAATCTCGATAAACGTGTCGAGATCCTGTTCCCGGTGCTGGATCCGAAGATCCGGTCGGCAATAATTGCCACTATCCTTCCTGTCCAGCTGGGCGACAATGTCAAAAAACGCATTATGCAGGCTGACGGGACCTATATCCGGGTGCACCGCACTCCTGGAGAAGAACCAAAAAATGCCCAGACCTGGCTTATGGAACACCGTGGAACCTGGTATGATCGAACCGTCTGAAGGGATACTGACCCACACCGGTTTGTGCTGGTTTGCTGGCCAGCAGATTCCCCCGCGACTCGAGGCATTCGCAAAAGAGATTGACGGGGTACGGGAAGCAAAGGATATTGAGAATATCCACCGCATGCGGGTGGCGTCGCGCCGTCTCCGGGCTGCACTCCCGCTCTTCCGGCAATGCTTTTCCAAAAAAAAGTATCTCCGCTGGATGCAGGAAATAACAGATATCACCCGTGCACTTGGAGAGGCGCGGGATGCTGATGTGCAGATTGCTTTTTTGCAAAAGCAGATCAAGAAGAGCACCAGTTCCTGGAAAACCCGGAACAAGGATAACCTCAAAGGCGAACCTCCTGAAGGCCCTGCACTCCGCTACCTGCTGGCCGAGCTCCAGAAGAAGCGATCGAATCTCCAGAGCCGGGTAGTCTCGGCCATCAATTCCTTAGAGAAGAGCCGGATTATACCGGAGATCCAGGCGTTCTTCACGAGTTCCGGAAACAGTCACGTCCGTTTGCCAGGAAAGGCCCTGATGTATGGCGTTCCCCCGATAGCCGCCCTCCATATTGAATTCCGGTTAAAAATGCTCCTGTCCTATGATGCCTGGGTAAACCATCCCGAGGCGGTAGCCGAGCACCATGCTACCCGGATTGCTGCAAAGAAGCTCCGGTACACCATGGAGATATTCGGACCGGTATACCGTCTTGGCCATAACAAGCCGCTTTCGCGGGTAAAGATGATCCAGGAAATCCTCGGGGATATCCATGACTGCGATGTCTGGATCGACCACATCACGTTAATCCTCTTAAAGGAACGAACCCGCCTCCGATCAGACAATGAAGAGAAGCGGCCGGATACGACTACCCTTGCAAGCCTGAAGATCCTGTTGCAGGAGCGGGAACGCGACCGGGCCGCCCTCTACCGCCATTTTACCCGTTTCTGGGACGCCCAGAAACGTGCCCGGCTGTGGGACGGACTCCGGAAATCGCTGGTATCGGGAAGAGTACGACGATATCTTCCGAAAGATGCCTTTAAGGAGCCGGAAGCCCGCAGCGCAGTCATGACCCTTGCTTCAGCCTGTCCTGAATGCCTTTCACACAGTACTACTGTGACTAATCTTGCGCTCATGCTCTTTGACAATCTCTCGCCCCTGCACCAGCGGGGAAAAGGGGAAAGGTTCCTCCTTGAATGTGCGGCAATGCTCCACGATATCGGATGGATGAAGGGTGGAAAACAGCATAACCGGTCGGGAGCCGTAATCATCTGCGAGGCCGAGATCCTGCCATTCGATCTTCCTGAACGGACGATCATCTCTCTTGCGGTTTTAGCCCACCGGGGTCGTTCCCCTATCGAGAACGAGGATCTTTTCCGGCTCCTTCTGCCGGAACAACAAAAAACCGTTCGTTATCTCGCGGCCATACTCCGGGTTGCTGACGGCTTTGATTATCTTCGCAAAGGATCCGTCCGGGAACTCCATTGCGTTATTGACAAAGAACAGGTATCCGTTGATGCAATTGCGATTGCTGACATCAGCGCTGAAAAAGATCGCGCCCGGGTAAAATCCGATCTCTTTTCCCGGGTATTTTCGGTCGGGATGGTGATCCATTGAGTTCTCATACAGTCGGACCTGACGGAAGAGTTGTCTCATTCATAGACATGGGGACAAACTCAATCCGGCTGCTTGTCGTGCGCCTCAATCCCAATCATTCCTACACGGTTTTGACACGGCAGAAACAACAGGTCCGTCTCGGGGAGGGCGAATTTGAAGACGATGAGATAACGCCCGACGCTATGGAGCGGGCGGTTGTTGTCTGCAAAAAATTTACCGAACTTGCCCGGACATTCAACTCTGACGAGTTCGTGGCAGTCGCAACGTCCGCTGCACGTGAGGCGTCCAACCAGAACGATCTTCTCCGGATGATCCGGCTGGAAGCTCATCTCGATATACGGGTTATATCCGGAAGGGAAGAAGCCCGGCTCATCTACCTGGGGGTTTCAAGCGGCACCCATCTCGACACCCGGACCGGATTCTTTATCGACATTGGTGGGGGAAGCACTGAGATTGCGGTAGGAAATGCCACGGATTACCAGATTCTCGACAGCTTCCGGCTTGGGGCTATCCGTCTCTCCAACATGTATTTTCCGCCCGGCCAGACCGGCGCGGTGCTACCGGAACAATACCGGAAGGTTCAGCGGCATATCAAAAACATCATTGTCCACTCACTTACTCATATAAAAAAGACACCCCTCGATTGCGCGATCGGCAGTTCCGGGACAATCATCAATCTTGCCGAGATCGCTCATAAAGTCCTGCACCCGGCAGTGCCGGTAACTGACCTGACGATCAGCTTCAAGGATTTGAGAAAAATAATCGATCTGCTCTGCTCCCTTCCTCTCGAACAACGCCGGAAAGTGGCCGGAATAAACCCGGAGCGGGCTGATATCATTATTGCCGGAGCTGCGGTACTCGATGTCTTCATGAAAGAGCTGTCGCTCGACCGGATTACGGTTACCAGTCGCGGGCTCCAGGACGGCCTTCTTGTCGATTACCTCTCCCGCATGGACTCGTTTCCCATGCTCGGGGAGCTCTCATCCCGGCAGCGCAGCGTTCTCCAGCTCGGAAGATCCTGCGGCATCAATGAGGTTCATGCCCGGACCGTTACCAGCCTTGTTCTTGAACTGTTCGATTCATCCAAGAATCTCGGCATCCACAGCTATGGCGATGCGTTCCGGGAACTGCTTGAATATGCAACGTTTCTCCACGACATCGGCTCGTTCATCGCGTATACCAATCACCATGCCCATTCCTATTACATAATCCGGAACTCTGAACTCCTCGGCTTTGACCAGAACGAAGTAATATTCATGGCAAACCTGGCCCGCTTCCACCGGAAGAAAACACCGAAAAAGAAAGATCCGGGGATAATCGAGCTCGACCTGCGGGACCGTGACGTGCTCCGGGTTCTTGCGGCATTCATCCGGCTTGGCGAGAGCCTTGACCGGAGTCATGCAGCCCTGATCCGCCATGTCCGGTTTATACGAGTTGAGAAAGAAACCGTACATCTTGAAATTATTGCCCGTGGGGACTGCCAGCTCGAGATCTGGGGTATTGAAAACGAGCGGAAAGCCTTTGAGAAAGTATTTGGCCGGAAGCTCGCCTTTTCTATAATTGATTCGCAGACCGGGTAAATTTTTTTGGGTAACGTGCCAATCCAGCCCCTAACATCTATCTTTTACAAAAGTCCGCCCCCCTTTGCGCCAACCCTGCCCCCATTGGGGGTGGGGGCGCATGCGATTCCTCGGTATTACCAAAATTCCGATTCAGGTACTACAGCACTATCGCAACGGGGGGCGTCATAGCGGCGGGGCGAAGCCCCTGGAGCGTCTGTATTTCCGCTCCGAAACGAATTTACTTTTTGCATTAATGTTAGGCATGTATTTTTTACCTTTTTATCACTCCGTAAATCCTTCCGGGATTCAGGGGCTGGAATAGTACATTACCCAAATGAGAAAAACTTTCAGTGGGAGCAGAAAGAACTGCAATTGAATTTACTCCGGGTATGAAGAATTATCGTGATAACCTGAAATGCCAGAGGAATTGCAATCAGGACAAAAAGTTAACGATTACAAGGCATTTTTGTCAGGAAAAAAGATTAGTAGAGGATGTTAATCTGCTGAATTGACGCAGGGGCTGTCCGGGTGATACCAAGCGCCGCACCAATGGACGGTTTAACTTCGATAGTGAAATAATCGTTCTTTGTAATTCCATTGGACGGTTTTGCCATGATATCGAACTGCTCGCCACGTTCAAGAACGCTGTCGTTCGTTATCTGGTTCTGGACAGATGCAATGCTCCATCCTCCGGAACCGGGTGCTGTTCCTTTGCCTGCCTGGGTCAGGGTCTGGAGTTGGGTTGCATTACTGTATGTTAAGACAACCTTTTCAAAATCAACCGGTGTTCCACCGGGTGCTAATGCACACGTGAAATTGATAACCTCAATTGGGGTTCCAGCGAGGGCTGTAGTGCCATACACATTACCAACGATTTCAAGGGTTGAGCTCGCCTGCTGTACACCGGTGTGGACGACTTCCTGGCTCTTCTGGGTTGTGAAGAAACCGGCGCCGAGCACCACGTACGAAAACACCGCCGCAACGACAACGAATGCGATGAGCACAATCGCTGCCTCGAGACCGGTGAATGCATTGTCATTTTTGAAAGATCTCATAATTCACCTTTTGGGGTTAAGACGGATTCAAAACCCTGTGTGCTAAAATGCACTAATGTTATATATACATTTGCTAGAGAGGTACGATAAAAACATGCTGTGTTCATATTTTCTCTACTAATTTTTATCCGTGTAAAAAAAATAACCACATATCTACACTATTTTGTGAGTACTCAAAAATATACCCAATATCAAAGAAAAATTCTGGAAACACATTTAAATGAAAGATATTTATTTACAAAAGGAACGCTGTAATGTTCTGTAATGGATAAAAAAGATGTAATGTACGGTGTTCTGGCACTGGTCATTATCCTCATCATTGCACTTGTCATCAAACCCCTGGCTACCGGCCAGCCGGTGAATATTGGTCTGCCTGCGTCTGCAACACCCGCTATTACTCCTGCGCTTCCATTGAACCCATCTGCAAATGCGAACATCAGCGGGGTTAGCGCCCCCACGCAGCCGTCCCGGTTATTGACGCCCACCCCGACACCGGCTCCAACCTGGGACGCAAAGGTTCAGACGGTGGGATTTGTAAATCCGTCCACATATGGCATTTCTACCAACCAGACTTTTGCGAACGGCACGAGAATTGACAGCATACCACAAAATGTCAGTATGACAACATTTGCTTCATTTTCCGGACAAAAGAGCGGAACAACTCAGATTATCAATATCCCGTTTCCCTACTGGGAACTCTGGTATACCGTAGATCCGATTGTCGAAAAAACGATTGCAAAAGTGGTGGTCACTCCTGCCAAGGGTGAATATGGTGCTGGGATATCCTCCAGTGATATTGAAGGATCATATACTTCTGTCAGACCACAGTTTACCCTTCAGGTCATGGATGCAGATGATCCCAATAATATTGTCCGGGTAATCACCCCCCCGGGGGGAATTGACCTGGATCTCTGGCTCGGTACTGAGCCTACTACGGTGAGCAGTCCGTTTCTGAAACCCCAAAAGGCTACTGATTACAAACCTGACCCTCAATATTCGGATCCCCGCCCCTGGAAAGAAAAATTCTATGCCGGACAGAGAAATTATTACTTTGTCATCAATGCACAAGCCCTGAAATCATATAAAATTGACATCCGCATCCCATCCAAATATGTGGGGCAATTCTAATTTTTTGTTTTGCAGGAATGATCCTCCAGTACAATGCACATAATCCACAATATCCCCAATCAAACAGGTTTTCAGATCCGGGGATAATTGATATGGGTGAAACCGGAATTACGGGATAGCGCTCTTTACCGGAAACCCATCTCAACATTGTTGTTCGATATGGACAACACGCTCTTCGATCTGGTAGGTGCGCAAATAGCTTCCTGCGTGGAAGTTGCCCGATCGCTGGGAATGGATGATGGCGAGGATTTGTTCACGTACTTTCTCCGGCCACTCTGGGGTTTTGAGGCCCATGAAAATATTTCCGATTACATGCAGGATCATGAGATTTCCGGCAATGATCGGTTTCACGCGGCCTGTCAGATTTATGAGGCCGCCAAGCTTCGGTACATTACACCCTATGATGGCGTTATTAGCACCCTCCGGATACTGCAGGATAAAGGGTATCGTATGGGTATTGTCACCGATGCACATTCCCGGGATGCAACGCGGCGCCTTGAGAAAACCGGGCTTCTGCAGTTCTTCGATACCCTGGTGGCGTATGATATGGTTCTTGTAAAAAAGCCTGCCCATGAGCCATTTCTCTTAGCACTTGAGATGCTCAGGTCCGGTTTTTCCGAAACACTCGTTGTGGGGGACAGCCCACGCCGTGATATAGAACCCTGCAAACAGCTGGGAATAAAAACCGTTTACGCAAGGTATGGCGACCGGTTTTCCCAGACCCGGAATTTTGAGGGGGCTGATTTTATCATTGATTCCATGGACCAGTTGCCCGGAATCCTCAATCACGTATCTTCCCATAGTTTCTGAGAGAGAATTTCCAGTTTTCGTCCGGCGCGGGGATAGTTGGTAAAAAGGTTTTTTGGTCCAATCAACGTTTTTCTGCATTTTTTTACCCAAACCTTAAAAAAAACTGACAGATAATCTAGCAATATGTTTGTCCCGACCAAGATCTTTTTCACAAAAGGGGTTGGTGTCCATAAAGACCGGCTTGCATCGTTCGAGCTGGCCTTGCGCAAGGCCGGTATCGAAAAGTGCAACCTTGTCTATGTCTCGAGTATCTTTCCGCCCAACTGCAAACAGATCTCCCGGTCGGAAGGTCTCAAAAGTTTAAAAGCCGGGGGCATAACATTCTGCGTGATGGCCCGGAACGAGACCAATGAGCCAAACCGTCTTGTCTCTTCCGCCATTGGCCTCGCATTGCCGGCCGATGAGAACGAATACGGGTATCTCTCCGAGCACCACGGGTTTGGAGAGACCCAGCAGAAAACCGGGGAATACGCAGAAGATCTGGCGGCAACAATGCTTGCTACAACGCTTGGTATTGAGTTTGATGTCAATGCCGCATGGTCTGAACGGGAGCAGACCTACAAGGCCAGCGGGAAGATCATCAAAACCAAGCACACCTGCCAGTCGGCGGAAGGGGATAAGAACGGTCTCTGGACAACGACAATTGCCGTTGCTGTATTTTTGTAATACAGAGAATCATCTTCTCTCGCTTTCCAGAATTTTTTTTCTGACCGGTCTGCCTGCCATTAGGGGGTATAGGTGAATTGCCTTCATTCTTCGGGATAAGAAAGCCGGTCGTAACCATTCAGCCATCACCAGACAATCAAACCGCCAGATACAATGCAAAGGGTGAGCGTTGGGTCCAATCGCATATGGATACGCCTCACTGGAAAACGGTAACAGGCATCTGGTACCGTGAGAGGAGTTTTCACCCCTACGGAAATTTTTTCCTGGCGGGATCTGATTTCAGCAGATGAATTCCCATCAACAAGTACAACGCGATCTCTTGCCGGTTCTCATCATCCAATGACAAGCGATCCAAATATTTGCCCTGTTGACGATTGGACGAATTCCTTTGCAAACGATCCCTGGTTTTTACCCGGACCCTGCATCCGGTAATACACCATTATTCGATAGAATCCAGCCGTTTAAGCGGTCGTTGTCAGGTACTATTAAGCAACCAGTCCAAACGGGAATAGACCCTGGAAAAAATGGGTAAAGTGCCAATCCAGCCCCTGACATCTATCTTTTACAATAGTCCGCCCCCCCCCCTTTGCGCCAACCCTGCCCCCATTGGGGGCGGGGGCGCATGCGATTTCTTGTATTACCAAAAATCCCGATTCAGGTAATACCGCACTATCGCAACCGGGGTGCCATAGCGGCGGGGCGAAGCGCCTGGAGCGTCAGTATTTCCGCTCCAAAACGAATTTTTTTTTGCATTAAATTTCAGGCAGGTATTTTTTTATCTTTTTCACTCCGTAAATCCTTCCTGGATTCAGGGGCTGGAATAGTACATTACCCAAAAAATTTATAAAAATTTTCCAAATCCCTGTTCATGAGAAAAAAATGACTACAGTTATGTTCCGGAGATCTTCCTCAGTGCACCCACCACGGCGAGACTGATATTCTGGTCCGGTGATGCAAGGCATTTCGAGAGGGGAGATGTGGCGCGGGAATCGCCAATCTCCCCCAGCGCGAAGATGATAAGGGGATCAAGGGTGGCGTCATGCCCGAGAAGACCGATGAGCGGTTCGGTAGCATCCCGGTTGCGGGCCGATGCAAGGATCAGGATAACCCGTGAGACAAGAGGTGTATGCGGGTCATCCAGGGCTTCGACAAGCACCGGGACAGATACTCCGGAGATTTGGACCAGGGCATCGAACGCAGTGCTCCTTACACTCCACCGGGAATTTTCGAGCGCAACGATGAGAATGCGGATGCACTCCGTATCCCCTGCCCGTGCCAGGCTGTCAACAGCCCTGAGCCGGGTTTCCAGGTTATCGGACTCAAGGTCCAATGCCCACTGGCTGCGTGCGGACGTGTCGGACACGGGTTTTTTCTCATCGATCCGCTGGGGGGAAAATGGATCCGATCCCGCGTTTGTGTACTCATACTGTTCTTTTGGATCGGAAAGGCCGAGCGCTTCAGCCCAGGTATCGACAGCCCACCGGGCAGCCTCATCGGAAAGTCCCAGCTCATCCTGGAGACGTTTCATCATGAACCCTTTCATCAGAGAATGAGGAAGGTTACGGTGCGGTGTGAGGAGATCGAGGGGTACATGCTGGCGTACGGCATTGACAAGAACGAATATCTCGCGGCCGCATGAGCCGCAGGTGTCCCGAAGCAGGGCCTCGCACCGGGAGGGTTCATGGGCAAGAGACTCGCCATAACGCCCGACAAGGTCTTTGAGAATTATTCGCGGCTGGTCTTTCATACAATCCCATTGTTCTTAGGTGCGGTCACAGTCATAAGAATTCCTTCTACCGTGATGACAACCCCCGGGTTCAGGGGGACTGCACGCCCCGGGGGTACTTCGGTGATGCTGCCATCGGGAAAGGCGGCCTGCCATGCATTTTTTGTCAGGTTGCGGATCCCGGCTGCTCCCCGGACGGAAGGATGCGAAACAATGATGCCCACTTTTACTGACCCGTCATCCTGGGGCTGGAGCTGGGCAAGATGTCTTCGGAGAATTGCGCTCCCGATGCCAAGAGCTATCTGTATCTCTCCGGAGGGACGCCGGATCGTGAGGGCGGGCGGGGACGGGATTCTTGTATGGCAGTGCCAGCAGGTACTCTCCTCGTCGGGGCAGGAGAAATTTTCCGCATTGCACCGTGGGCAGAGAATAATCCGGTCCTTGATACTCGAGAAGAGATTCTGCCACTCCCCCTCAGTTACCCGCCGGTCCGGGTAGGCAAGTCCCTCGGTAAATGCCCGGATAAAGGTGTTTTTTAAAGGGACCGGGCAGTACTGCCAGCGTTCCCGTGCAATGGCATAGTCCGGATCGGGGGGAAGGGCATTGGACGGGTTCTCCGGATCAAAAACAAAGACCGGTGTCTCGCCGTATACTTTCTTTTTTGCCGGGATATCCCAGCAATGAAAGCGGTACTCCATCTCGCCATGGAACGGGTGATGCCAGACCCAGAGATAGAAGAGGAGGACTGCAAGCGAATGGAGATCGGTCTGGGTTGAGGGATCCGCCTGGCCCCGGATGATCTCCGGGGCCATGTACTCCATCGTGCCCCAGACCTGGCAGCGGGACTGGCGGTTTACACCCACATTGTCATTGTCGCAGATCAGGATATCCCCGCTCTTTGGGTCGAACATCAGGTTACCGGCCGAGATGTCCCGGTAACAATGCCCGGAGAGGTGCAGGGAGCGGTAGCTGTTTGCCAGCTGGTACGAGATCTCGCAGAGCGCTGAAAAGTTGGGCACGGGTTTGAGATGAGCCCAGATCTCGCCAAGCTCGGCAAACCGCTGTGTATCGATCCGGGACATCAGGTAGCCGAACTGGCGCGAGGAGGCAGACGTGACGAGATCAAGCGGCCAGATAAACCGTTTCCCGCCGGCCCCGAACGGGGGACCCGTCCGGACCAGGTAGAGGACAGCAGCCCGCTGTTCAGCCGTTGCCTGTTCAGCTTTGTACCATTTCACGGCCTGGTATCCCTGGGGGCCATCCACCAGGTACACCTCACCCTGCGCGCCCTCGCCGAGTTTTTTTATGACATGAAGCTCCGCACCGGAGAGCTCTGCGGTTATCCGCTGGCCCATAAGAAGCGGCACGGTCAGTTCACCTTCCCGGGGGAGGACCCTGTACCGTCCGGCAACCCGGCATCCCGTTGATTGTCCTCAGCCGGGTTGATACAGACAAAGACAAGCGTCATATCGTCACCGCTCGCGAGTGCGGAATACCGGTCAAGCCAGCCCTTTATGGAACCGGCAACACTCTCCATACCAAATTCCCGTATCCGTGCAACAAGGCTGCGTAAAAACCGGACAAACTCTTCACCTTCTGAACCATCAAAGGAATCCGAGACCCCGTCCGTTGCGGCAATAAGGACACCGCCATTGCCCCGATCGAGCGTTGCAGTCCGCCAGAGCAGGTGGGCATCACGGGAGGATATGGAATGGGTCTCTTTGCCGACAAGGGACGAATCAGTGGGTATCGGGCATTCGACCGATCCATCCGGCCTGACCAGAACGATATCCCCATCGCCGATCTGGCTGATGAGGATCATGTCGGCAACAACAAGCGCCGCAATGAGCGTTGAACCGTAGCGGCTGTACTCTACAGTGCCGGAAGAGGAATCCGGGCTTGTGGTGATTCCACGGCGCGCTGCATCTTCGCTTACAGCATCCCGCCATTTCCTGCCGGCCCTCCGGGGAAAATCCGCTTTGAATTCAGCACGGATAGACAGGTTGGGGACATCGTGGAGATGGAGTCGCTGGAAACCAACGAGCTCGTCGATGGCGGTCTGGACCGCAAGAGCGGAACCGGTCCGGCTCTGGTCATGGCGGGGATCACCATGGCCGTCGGCAACCGCGATGGCAATACAGGGTTTTGCTCCGGAGGAACCGGAGAAAAGGGCAAATGCATCCTCACAGGGACGCCCGGAACTGATATGTGATGCGCCGGTCCGGCTGCACCCGAAAGCCCAGCTAAGACTCGTCTCACTGGCGCACTGGAAATCCCTGATTGGCTGCATATCAGGATCTCAGAACAGCTCAGTGTTCGAGGTTATCAGCGGCGGCGGTGAATCAATCGTCACATTGGAGGTCTCATCAACCGCGCCGGTACCGCGACTGCGGCCGCGGGACGATGCAACAGATGCGGAGACCGAAGCCCACTTGATGTAGGAGACCAGTTCCTCGGGAGAATGGGCTTTCAAGAGTCCGATCTGGTCCTGGTTGACGAACTTGAGAAGTTCCGGCTCGTTGTAATCGGATTCATCGCCGATTGCTATCGCGAGCCGGACCGCCTTGACGCCCCAGGGGATCCTTGCAAGATCTGCAATCGCACTATCGTATTCTTCCCGGGGGTCGGTGCAGAAACCATCGGATACGAGGATACAGACTGGGGGAAGTCCGCGTCGGGGCATCCGTTCTATGGAAAGTTCAGTCTCAAGCATCCGGAGAGCTTTTGCAGTGGCCGTAAGTCCGGAGGTTTCGAGTTCCGGCCAGACAAACTGTTCGAGCGGGACCGGGTCAGGACCAACATGCCATGACGCTGCATCAGAGAATTTAATCGCCCGCATTACGATCTCGACCTGCGGGTATGAAGCAACTGCTTTTTGCACCTCAGGAACCGCTTCACGGATAGCCTGGTTTAAGGTTGCAATCTTTTTTCCCCGCATGGAATCGGAACAATCGGCAATCCAGAAAAAATGGAGTTTTTTCCGGACAACCTGTCCGTCAGGAATCGGGATGGAATCGTCTATGATATGACCCCCTGCATTATCATTCATTCTATCCGATAACCATATAAGATCACCGGTTTTTGCAAAAAATCGCGTATATCGTAAAAAAACAGGCAAAAAATTATTTGGGTAATGCCGCGGTGATCATTTCCTTAACACCGGGTGGCAGGTTGATCCCGTTCAACAGGGTTGGAAGTACGCTTAAGAGTACTTTTTGCCCTTCGGGACTCGCCGCAAATGTTTTCAGAAGATTAATTCCATCCGGGGATGCAAGAAACTGTTTTGCAGCTTCCTGACCTTCAGGGGTTGCCAGGTAACTGGAAACCGCCCCGCCCATGCCGCCAAGACTTCCAAAATTCATTGATTTCACTTCCTTTTTATCTCTAGTATTAGGGTTTTTGCACAATTAAAGATAGGGTTGTAAAAAAAACCCGTGAACCAGGAATCGGGCGTGAAGGGGAGATGCACACAAAAAAGTTACTGGGTACCGGTCAGGATGGTTACATCGGCATATACTTCGTGACCAGACATCTCGATGGTATAATTCCCCGACTGCCGGACCATGAACTTGTTCTCGGTCATATCGGGGTAATCTTTCCCGTATCCCTGCAGGTCCACAACTCTTCCATCCGTTGAATCCAGAACTTTTACTTCAAACCATGCATTCGGGCTAGCAACGGTTTTATTGACCATGTGTTCTGCAGAGGAGCCTATGCTCACGAGAATATGGCGCTGCACCATGACAGGTTCAAGGTTAAACCAGATATACAGGGGCGGGTGCTCAAGGTTGTACGTGGTTATCACTTTCTCGCCATAGGAAAAATTCTTCTTCAGCGAATACACCCGCTCATAATCGCTTCCGAACCGGTTGCTGTCCACTATATTCGACGCAGATGTCTGAACAGGAATTATCTGTGTTTCGGATGCCATCGTCTGCACTGCAGCATAGCCGGTCGGGGTTACGGAGACCGGAGTTTTTGATGCCGACGCAGAAGATGCACCGGGTTTTATGAGCGGCAGGGCAAAATAGACTCCCACTGCCAGGATGATACAGACGGCTACAACACCAATCAGTATCAGCGTTTTTTTGTCCGGTCCGGCCTTAACCGAAGGAGAACCCGGAGACGGTACTTGCGGAGGGATTTCCTGAACGGGAGATACCGGCGGTTCAACAGGAGCGCCGCACTGGACACAAAACCGGTTGCCCGGGATAAGCTCTGCACCACAGGATGGACAGAATCGCATGGAAGTGTGGTTGGAAGTGCAAGGTTTTCTTCTTTTTGTTTTCCAGCATTCAGCCATCTGGTATCTGAAAATAAAAAAGGAGATTTTTACCAAGAGTTCCTGGCAGATTTATTGAACGCTGAGCCGGGTGGTGGGTAACAAAATTACATGCCCTGCACCTTGCGAGTGTCAACCCCCCATTCTTGAGGGGAAGGGTAACCTGAGGGGCAAAATCATTTCAACCCCGGTTATTTTTTACACTTTTTTGTGCAGCCTTATGAGTAACTATCATTTCGTGGGAGTCGTGAACATGCGCCAGAAGAGGCACGTTCTCTGCAGCCCTCACGAGCGTATGAACAACAATTCTGGTGTTTTTCATCATTTAAAAAAAAGCGTGACGGTTTTACTCGTCCCGGAGCATCCGGTCCATGGCATGAGCTGCACGTTTTGCGGCTCCCATGGCAAGGATGACGGTTGCCGCACCGGTGGCTACATCTCCTCCGGCATAGACTTTGCGGAGTGAGGTCCGGCAATCCTCATCAACAATAACGTTGCCGCGCTTTCCGCGTTTGAGCTCGGGAAGCTCGCCAATCAGGAGCGGGTTCGGGCCCTGGCCGATGGCGGCAATAAAGACGTCGGCATCAATCGTGAATTCTGATCCCGAGACCGGTGCCGGTTCGGGCCGGCCGGAACTGTCGAGTTCACACATATTCATCCGGACACATTCAACACCAGTCATAACTTGGTCGCCGAGCACCTGTACGGGGTTTGCGCACATGACAAACTCGATACCCTCTTCTTTTGCCCGGGCAACTTCCGCTTCACGGGCCGGCAGATCCTCTTCCCGGCGCCGGTACACGAGCGTGACTTTTCCGCCAAGGCGCCGTGCAACCCGGGCTGCGTCCATGGCAACGTTGCCGCCGCCCGCTACAACCACCCGGCTGCCCTTCTTTACCGGGGTATCGAAGACCGGGAACCGGTCGGCATGCATCAGGTTGACGCGGGTCAAAAACTCGTTGGCCGAATATACCCCGGGCAGGTTTTCACCGGGCAGTCCCATGAAGTACGGGAGACCGGCGCCGGTGCCGAGAAACACGGCATCAAAGTTCAGGAGCTCTTTTGTTGTTATGCTCCTCCCGACCAGGTGATTGAGTTTGAGATCGACTCCAAGGGAGAGGACCGCTTCGATCTCGGCTTTTACAATCTCCTTTGGAAGCCGGAATGCAGGAATACCGTACATCAGGACGCCTCCGGCCGCATGCAGGGATTCAAAAAGGGTCACGTGGTGTCCCAGCCGGGCAAGTTCCGCAGCAGCGGTAAGGCCCGCGGGGCCCGCTCCGACAACCGCAACACGCCTTCCGCTCGGGGTCTTCTTATGAGGAAGGACCATGCCGTGAACCCGTTCCCAGTCAGCAACAAAGCGTTCGAGACTGCCGATCGCAATGGGTCTTTCCTTGTTTTTGAGGATGCATTCCCCTTCACACTGCACTTCCTGCGGGCAGACCCGGCCGCAGATTGCCGGAAGCATGTTCTGCTCCTTGAGAATGGTTGCCGCTTTCTTGAAGTCGCCGGCAGCTATTTCCCGGATAAAGGCCGGGATATCGATATTTACCGGGCAGCCCCTGATGCAGACCGGTTTTTTGCACTGGAGGCAGCGCGCTGATTCAAGCATAGCCTCATCGGGAGAGTATCCCCCGTCAACTTCTGCAAAGTCGTGGATCCTCTGGTCAACCGGGCGGTCATGCATGGTGATCCCCTCCCTTGCAGGCGCAGGTATGCGCATGGTAGCGTTCGAGAGAGTCCTTCTCTTCCGGCTGGTACATGCGGAGACGCTGCATGAGGCCTGCGAAATCCACTTTGTGGGCATCGAACTCGGGGCCGTCAACACAGGCGAATTTTGTCTCGCCGCCAACGGTCACCCGGCAGGATCCGCACATGCCGGTGCCGTCGACCATAACCGGGTTGAGGCTGACATATGTCCGAATCCCGGCTGCCCGCGTAACTTCTGAGGTGACTTTCATCATCATGGCCGGTCCGATGATCCAGACGCAGTCAACAGTTTCGCGTGCCATGACCTGCTTGAGCACGTCGGCCGCAAACCCGTGGAAACCTTTGCTTCCGTCATCCGTGGAGATGAGGAGTTCATCGCAGGCCGCCTTCATCTCGTCTTCGAGAATCAGGAGGCTTGCATTGCGGGCCCCGACAATCCCTATCACCCGGTTGCCGGCAGCTCGTGCTGCGCGGGCAATGATCGGGAGGCTTGCGGTGCCGACTCCCCCGCCAAGAACAACGCAGGTGCCGTACTTTTTGATATCGCTTTGTTTCCCGAGCGGCCCGGCGATATCCCGGATGGAATCTCCCGCGGATAACGCCGCAAGATGAGTTGTGGTCTTTCCAACCGCCATAAAGATAACACGGATGGAGTCGCCATCGACGGCGGATATCGTGAGGGGTATTCGCTCGCCCTTCTCATCAATCCGGAAAATCACAAACTGCCCTGCCGCTGCATGGTGGGCAACATGCGGGGCCTTAACCCACATCTGGTACACTTTATCTGCTAGCTGTTCTGCCTTTTCAATACGAAACAACCGTGTCACTTCCCGGGATTGTTCAGATACAATCGCACGTGTCCTACTATTTTGATTTACAGTCTCTTTATCTTACGCACCCGGACGGCAACCCCGCGTTTCGAGCGGGAAATATCTTCCGAGGGCAAAGCGGCTTTTCCGGCAGCGAGAGCACGCTTCCCGATTACCAGCACTTCGTCCCCGTCCCGGATCCCCGGGTCTGCGGAAGATACACCCGGCATGAGGACATCGCCTTCAGGAATGAAGTCATCAATGTAAACCCGGTACCCGGACTGTATCAGGTTCCACCCGTCAAGGGTGGGGCGGAGCATGCCGCTCACGGTATCGATCGAGAAGACCTGCACATTGTTCCTGCTGTAGAACACCTCAGGGAAATGGCCCCGCAGGGTGGTTCCCTTGGTATCAACATCGCACCCGAACTGGTACGAGATCATGCCGTGAAGCCGGTCGTCCTTGATCCTGCGCTCGCCGGCAAGAGCCGCGTCCAGATGGTTCAGGGCCGCATCGCCGGTCGGGTTTTCCTCGCAGGTGCATTCAAGGGTTATCCCGCAGGCTTCGGCAGCCATCCGCGCCACTTTGAGGGCTCCGCCTTCGAGATGTGCAATAACGCGGCGGTACTGGTTGCGCTGGAAATACCGGATAAGGATGTCCGCTATGACCGCACATTCCTCGGCATCCCAGTAGCCCGTAACCGGGACATCGTAATGGCCGGCCGGGTACACGGTTTCGAGTTCGCGGGGAACGAGCCCGAGCGGGGAAGTAACAATAAGCTCGTGGGCCCTTCCCCCGACTGCCTGCTGGAACCGGCGGTGACTCTGGGAGAGAGAGTAGGGTTTCCTTGCGGAACAGGGGAGCAGGACCGCAACATCGGTCTTGGGCGGGATATACCGCGAGACAACCCGTTCTGCAAATCTCCGTACTTCTGCGCGCTGCATGGATTCTGCGGAGTTTGCCCGCATTACGCCGCCCCGTGCAATGGGCTGCTGCTGTTCCATGAAGGAGTAATTGCGGTCCAGGTGCCGCATGATGGCAACCTGCGCTGCATCCATCCGGCAGCGGGACTCGATAAGGTCGCGAAGCTGGGACTGTGCGATGAATTTTCTCACAAGTGCGAGCTCATGCCGGAGCGCTTCGCGGTTGTGCTCCCTGAGATCCCCGGCTTTGCAGCCCGGGCAGGTACAGATCCCGGAGGAGAGCGCATCGGATGAAAATTCACCATCCGCTGTGCAGAAAATCCCCTGGGCAGATTTTAAATCAACGGCAACATAATCGAAGAGATCGAAACCGGAATAAACGAGAATGGCCGCATTCGAGGGAAGGGCGGCACCGGGTGCAAACCAGGCCGTATCAACAGGAGTCTTTTCCTTGAGTGCGATGAGCCAGTCAGCATAGGACCGGGGGTTGGCAAACGCGGTGTGCCAGCTGGCCACCATCACGCAGTCGCCGCTTACGGCCGGGTTATCGAGCTTTGGATGGATGCTAACCGGCTGATTTCCGTTATTGTGCAGGAATTCCAGTACAAATGATGCCGGTGCACTGATCGGTACATTCGTTTCCTGCCGCCCGGTAAGATCCGGAAATATAGCCACCGCATCCAGTACCGCGGGAAGCGTGTGCGAACCGGCATCCGATTCAAGGATACCGGTCCGTGCGAGCCCGTCGCGTTTCCTTATGTTATACCGGGTCATGCATCACCTCGATATCTCCCAGTACCTGCCGGACCAGCGGTTCCCACCGGGCACTGCACGAAATCGTGAACCTGCTTTCCGGGTGGGTATCCATGAGCCTGCGGACACCGATGAGCCCCTGGCGGACCATGGCATCGTCCCATTCGGGAAGTTCGGAAGGTCCGATGGGGAACGTTTCCTTGAGTTCTTTTGGATACGGGCCGAACGGGGGTTTGAAAAAGAGGGTATCCTCAAATTCATCCCGCACGCCCCCTTCGAAAGCAATGAGAACGGTTTTTCCAACCTGGATGCGTTTAAGCATCTCCTGGTACCGGACAACTTCCGTGCGGAGACAGCTCTCGTCGCCACGGTAGAAGAACCGGCGCTTGGTTGCCCGGTCGTGGCGCTCAAGAGCCGGCGCATGCGCGAGCAGTTCGCGGTAACCGGAGAGGAGCTGCGGGTGGCCCCGGCAGCGCTCGTCCACCAGTTCCCAGAGTGTGCCGTCAACAATGGCCTGGCGTATCCGCGAGATCTCGGCAAGGGTGACGTAGAGGTTATGCAGCGCAAGAAGGCGCTCCCGGTCCGGTGCGGTATTGAGTTCCTCTGCCGTATGGGACCGGCAGACAGAACAGGCACAGGGAAGATCGGTAAGCTCCCCGATCCGGAAACTCCCGTGCACGGTGAGGTAGCGCCCGTCTTTGGCATAGAGAGCGTACGCAGCGGAATCAAAGAGATCGCAGCCCATAGCGGTTGCAAGCGCGAACATGGAGGGGTGGCCGGCGCCAAAGAGGTGGATGCAGGCCGACGGCGAGAGGGTCCGCTTTGCGGCCAGCACAACCTTTACAAGGTCGCGGTACCGGTAGGATTCCATGAGGGGTACGACAGCACCAATGGGGCAGAACGAGAATTTAAGATCGGTTACCTCGCGCCCGGCCCGTTCGCGGAGATCTTCAAAGATCCCGCCCTGGACCGGCCCTGCGATCGGAGCATCGGGACCAAACACCTCCTTTGCTTCGGCAAGACGCTGCATGGTTATGGCGAGTTCCTGTTCGGTTGTGGCGCGGTCCGTTGACGGGTGCGTCGGGATATCGAGCGGGACCCAGATGTCGCTTCCGATATCACGCTGGAATGAGAGTGTCTCGGTATTGGTTATGGAGACCTGGCCGTAGACCGAGAGCTGGAACGAGCCGGAGTCGGTCATGATCACGCCGTCAAAATCCAGTACCTTATGCAGTCCTTCGGACAGGACCCGTTCGCGGTACTGCTTGCTCTGGGAGAAGATGTAGGCGTTGGTAATGATGGCTTCAACGCCCATTGCCCGCATCTCCTTTGGGGTTACCAGCTGGAGATGGGGATTGATGACCGGGAGCAGCGCAGGTGTCCTGACCGTTTTTTTGCCAGCCGTCAGTTTGCCGTTGCGTCCCGCGATATCGCTGTACAGACTCTCAAATGCTATTGCCATGCCTCACCGTTTTGTCCGTTTATATCAGCTGCTGAAAGGTTAAACGGTTCCCCTTGCGGTCTTCTCGGAAAAGATCTGTCCTTCAAACGTGAGGAATTCAACGTCAGAAGATGTCCAGCACCGGCCAGGAAGTCCCGCTTTCCGGCACGTATGATCAAGGAAGGTTTCTGCATCCCACCCGTACTCGGTAGCAACCTGCGGAAGGAGAAGACCGCTCGTCCCCATACCTCTTACAATGAGCCCGTGTTTCCCGATCTCAACCTGCCGGACCCGCTCATCGGGTTTCCCGGCAAGGGGAACCGGGACCGTAAGGATGGTAACTTCAACGGAAATTGTTCCCAGTTCGTCTTTTTTTATCGGGGGAAACCGGGGATCTTCGAGTGCTGCAGCTTTTGCTGCATGTTCGAGAGCTTCGCCAAGCGGCATGACCGGGTACGGAAGGCCGATACATCCGCGAAGCTCGCCATCTTTGCTGATAGTTACAAAAACGCCGCGCTTTTGCCGGAAGACCGCGGTTGTGGGCAGCTCAGGTTTTGGTTTTTTTGCAGTGGCATACTCAATGGTTCCGCGGGCAATGCGGAGCGCCAGGTCTCCTTCTTCTACGGTGAGCAGTTGCATATCTCCATCCCCATTGTGACTGACTATTGTGCAGCAGGAATAACAATCTATCGAACAAAACCAGGGTGATTGTTCCGGGCGCTGGGCTTATCTGATTCGCCATCCATTAGGTACAGGAGAGGGAGAGAGCGGCCGACGGCAACTTAAGTGTTGCTGAGGAAAGTCCCCCCACCCACCGGGCACGCAGCCGTACACAAGTACGGGTGGCGAGAGTCACGGCTATGGCACAGAAACGACACGGCCTGTTATCAGTCATGATGCGGTTGAGCCGGCAACGGCAAGAAGCATGGTCTCCATGCAAGTAACCCGCTGAGCGTTAACGAACAGGATACGATGAAACGGCGAATCCCTGCGGGTGCAAGCCAGAACAGGACATACGGAGCGCTCGGTATCCGTCCGGGTTTGGCGCAGAGCTGAATGCCGCTAGAACAGAAGGAGGCTTACTCCTCCCACTCATTATTCATCATGAATCTTTCCTGAACGGTTTTTCCCAGTCAATTGTTTCTCTACATATTCTGGTATTCTTAAAAAACCCGGGTTTACATTACGGGTTCAGACCTGCCGGGTTCATGTGCGGTTCAACAGATCAATTCCCGGCATTTTTTTCTGTGTGAACCCGGCCGGCCCGGGCCGGTTTCTTCAAATCAAAAATTTCAGATAGCAGGAATGGGAATATTGACTCAATATAGGTAAATATCATGAAAATCACTGTATTGTTTTTTGGGGTCCTCTTATTCCTTCTTCTTGCATCCATGCCGGTCATGGCAGCAGCTGAAGAAAATAGTGCATCGCCCCTCAGCACAGCACCGGCCATTCTTTCCGGTGTTACCCATGAGACAACGGCTACGGTACTCCCGACAAAAGAGCCCATCCGCGAAGTGACAACGGAACTTACGCTGGTGCCGACAAAAGAACCTACCAAAGAACCAACGATAGTTCCAACAAAAGAACCGACAAAAGAGCCCACACTCGTACCGACAAAAGAGCCTTCACTTGGGCCGATTGAACCACAGATCGGCTGGATTACTATCATCTCCACGCCATCGGGTGCAGCGGTCACGGTTGACGGAGCTTCCCAGGGAACAACTCCGGTTTCAGCGGTTGAACTGGCAGCGGGAAAAGACCACACGGTGAAAGTGACGCTTTCCGGCTACGAGCCATACGAGACAACGATCCGGCTCAGCCCGCTCGAACACAGTTCCGTGGATGCCACGCTCAAACTTATTCCAATGCCCGAGCCCTCAAAGACACCAACACCGGTAATTACCACACAGGTCCCCATAGGCAGCGGAAAAGGCTGGATACAGGTGAACTGCAACGTGGATGGGGCAACGGTCTCGTTCGACCAGCTCTCCTCCGGCTGCACGATTGCCAGTGGTTCGTGCAGTACGGAAGTCGGGACAACATCGACCCCGTTCAAAACCTTCACGGTACAGAAGCCCGGATATGATATTTACACCGGCCAGGTAACGTCCTGGCCGACAAACGGGCAGACCGTCACGTTCTATGCAACCTTAAACCCGTCCACGTCCGTTGGTGCAATCGCAGTGAACACCAACCCCAGTGGCGCGGTTGTCACTCTTGACGGGACAACCCAGCTCTATTCCCCGGCAACATTCAACTCAGTAACGGCCGGGACCACCCACACGATCCAGGTTATTACCAGCAACTACCAGCCGTACGTGAGCACGGTCTGGGTTGCGAGCGGAACAACGGCAACGGTCAATGCGCAGCTTATACCGATCAGCCCATCCTCGTCCACCGGCTCGGTTTCGGTAAGCACCTCCCCGGAGGGAGCCGACATCTACGTTGACGGACAGTACATGTCTTTCACCCCGTCCGTAATTCCCGGGCTCACCCCGGGCACTCATACAATCCGGCTCCAGAAGGCAGGGTATGATGAATTCATCACAACCGTCCGGGTTGTTGCCGGACAGCGGACCCCGCTCTCGGTCACGCTCGGCAGTCTTCCCCCGACCGTGGGTTCCATGGAAGTTGCATCCGCACCGTCCGGTGCATCCGTTTTCCTTGACGGTACCTATGTAGGGCCGACCCAGCCGAACAATTACCTGGACCTGACGAGTCTTATCCAGGGTGCCCACACGATAACCATACGCCTTGCGGATTACCAGGACTATACCCAAACGGTCTTTGTCACCGGCGGTAAAATCGTGACCATCAACGCGCAGCTGACCCCGGTATCCCCCGGGCCGGTTGCAGATACCACCGGCCAGATCCAGATCGTTTCCACTCCGCCGGGTGCAAATATATTCCTTGATAATGTATTCCGGGGAATCACACCCGCAACGCTGAATGACATCCCGCAGGGATCCCATGTCCTTTCCCTGAAACAGAGCGGGTATAATGATGCCGTGCAGACAGTTTCAGTAACCGGTGGCCAGACAACCCCGGTCAGCATCAGTCTTGGGGAAGCACTCCCAACCCCGACCCAGAAATCACCGGCAAGTATCCTCCTGGTATTCGGAGCTCTTACGGGTGCCGTTTTTGTCTGTGCAGCCCGGAGAAAATAATTTTTTTATCCGTTATCCTCCTGCAAATTCTCAAAGGAGTGAAGAATCAACCCTGGAGAATCTGACGGGATAGGGAACGAAAAGATATTTCCCTAAAAACCATTCCTTCTGAAAGTTCCGCGCCCCAAACAATCCTGTGATACCGTGAGCCAATTTCAAATTTTTTTTTAGACCCATTCCTATCCTGAAATCTGCATTACATTGCCATGAACCGTCAGGTAACAACCCGGGTATCTGCTTTAGAGAAATGCTCCGGTAAAAAAAATTTCCGGAATCCTCCGGCACTCTGCCCGCATGACTAAGAAAGGCAGATTGGAGATCGGGTTGGGCTCGTGAACTGTGCGGATCCTGAAAAAACAGATTTGTATGCAGGTTGTGAAATCTGCAAAACGGGAAAATTATTTTTTAAAGAGCCCGAGCATCCCCTTTTTCTGGGGAGGTTTGCGCCCTTTTCCGGACGGCTCGGGAATACCGGGATCATCATACTCCGGTGGCGGCGAATTCTTGTATTTGAGTTCTTCAGCAATCAGGGGCAGGTGGGCGTATTTTTTTGAGGAGCCCGCAACCGTAATCTGCTGGTCTGAATGCCGGGCGGGTTTTGCCAGCTCATCGGCAACCAGAGGAAGATGGGCATACTTCTTCTGTGACGAATGAGCGGGCATGACCGGGAGATCGTCCGGGAGGTTGCCCGGGTGACCATCATCCGTGAAGGGATCCCATTCCGGTACGGGTTCCTGTTTTGGCAGTTTTGGAGCGGGGGGTTTCCGGGGCGATACCACCACGGAAATGGTACTCTCTTTTACGTGCGCGGCTTTTTTCCTGACAGGGATAACGACGGGTTCGGTATCCGGTGAAAATGGTGTGCCGCACCGGGTGCAGAACTGCGATTCGTTTTCAACGGCAGGATTGCCGCACCCGGGGCAGACCAGTTCCTTTGGTATCCGTGAACCGCAGCGGTTGCAGAACTCTGCAAGCTCATCGGAAACTACCTTGCCGCAGGAAGGGCAGACCGGAAAACCTGGCTCCGGCTCATCGATAATTCCCGAACCGCAACGGTTGCAGAAAACAGCTTCATCGTCAGGAGCGGGTATGCCGCATTTCCCACATTTCCGGGTCATGTACTCCACTATACGTTAAAACAGGATTTTGTATAAATACTCTGGTCCAAGCCGGCTGAGTCAATCCTGGTGCAGAGCGGGAGGAGAAACGGGGGGCCTGCACCGGGGATCCCGGTAATATTTGCCGGCAACAACCCGCCGGACACCCCCCCGGGGATTGTCGGTATCTCCGAAATACCGGGGGATAAGGTGGCAGTGACAGTGCATCACGGTCTGCCCGGCAGCTTCCCCGATATTATAGCCGAGATTGTAACCATCCGGATCAAAATTATCTTCCAGAATCTTCCGGCAATCATCGACCAGCCCGGTCATGGCATGTTTCTCTTCCGCAGTTAAGGAAAAATAATCCAGAGTGTGGCGGAACGGGATTATGAGCAGGTGGCCTTTGGTGACCGGGAACATATCCCACAGCGCATAACAGAGCGCGTTTCTGGCAATGATCTCATCCGTATGTGGTGAACAGAACGGGCAACTCTGTGTGCGCTCCATAGATGGGGAACCTCTTTACCTGATTGTCCGGTTTACTCTTTGATTGTTACGGAATGATTCCCGAAAAGAGATCTGTAAAAAACCTCTTATACAGCATCCTCAATGGCATATCCTTTTCCGGATGCCCCATAATTATGCGAACGCGGGCGGTGACAATGTGCCATACGGGGACCTGTGGAATCCCCGCAAATGCAATTCCTGCGATTTTTTGGAGAATCGCACACAGGACTGACCGGAAAAAATGCCATCCGTCCCGGTAAATCCGTGATATGTCTCGGAAACAGGGGGAAATATACAGGAAAACAGCGGGGGATTTTCGCCTTTAGGAATTATACCGGCACGCATCTCTTTCCTGTCCTTTACCATATCTATTTTGTACTTCGCGATCAACTGATCTGCAGGTAATTATGGCTTATGTCCACCGGATTGAAGTCCGCTACAAGACCGATCCCCGGCTGAAAGTCCGGACAGACCGTATCCGCTCGCTTGGTTTTTTGATTGAGGAACTGCACCTTGTCGAAGTGTATACAATCTCCACGATCTCCCGGGATTTCTCAGTGGAAGAACTTGAGGAGACCGGCGCCCAGCTCATCAACCCGGTTGTGCAGGAGTTCACGGTCGATTCCCCGACCGATGCGATCTTTGATCAGGCAATCGAGATAGGTTTTCTCCCGGGTGTCACCGATAATGTTGGTACAACGGCACGGCAGACTATTGAGGATTACTTTGCATTCCGGTTCTCACCCGGTGAAGCCGTATACAGTTCCCAGCTCTTCTTTGTCCGCGGGAACCTTCCGGAAGCATCGGTCCGCGACCTTGCCTCAGCACTTGCAAACCCGCTCGTCAACCGGATCCAGGTAAAGACCCGGAAGGAATACGGAACAAAAGGTATGGACCGGATTGTTCCGTACGTTGAACTCCACGAGCGGTCAGCAGCGGATCCGGTTGATCTGGACATCCCCGATCCCGATCTTATCCGGTTAGGCAAGGAAGGCATAGCCGACCCACGGACCGGGCTCCGCCGCGGTCCCCTGGCCCTCGACCTTGCGCAGCTCCAGGCAATCCGGGATTATTTCCACGGGCTTAAACGGAAGCCGACCGATCTCGAACTCGAAGCCCTGGCCCAGACCTGGAGCGAGCACTGCAAGCATACGATCTTCGCCTCTGCCATGGATGACGATGTTCCAAAGGGCCTGTATAAAACCTATATCCAGGGCGCAACGAACAAGATCCGCGAAGAGAAAGGAGAGAAAGATATCTGCGTCTCGGTCTTTTCCGATAATTCCGGCGCGATCGTATTCGATGATACCTGGCTTGTCACCCATAAGGTCGAGACCCACAACTCGCCATCAGCCCTGGATCCCTTTGGCGGTGCGCTTACCGGCATTGTCGGGGTCAACCGGGATACGATCGGTTTTGGCCTTGGCGCAAAACCGTGCATCAATGTGTACGGCTACTGCGTTGGCGATCTGGATGAAGAGACCGGCCTGTACCGTGGCAGGGATAAGACCAACCCGATCCTTCCTCCGCGGAGGATCCTTGATGGCGTTGTGCACGGTGTTGGCGTTGGCGGGAACTGCTCGGGGATCGCCACCCCCCAGGGATGGTGCTGGTTTGACCGCAGGTATTGCGGAAAACCGCTCGTCTTTGCCGGAACCGTTGGTCTCATCCCCCGCGAACATGCCGGAAGGAGCCTCTCGGAAAAGAAGGCCGAGCCGGGCGACCTTATCGTTGTTGTCGGCGGCCGGGTGGGAAAAGACGGCATTCACGGGGCAACGTTCTCCTCAGAAGCCCTTGACCCGGCAAGCCCGGTCACCGCAGTCCAGATCGGCGATCCAATCACCCAGAAAAAATTTTCCGATGTCATTGTCAAGGAAGCGCGGGACCTTGGCCTGTACCGGAGCATAACGGACAACGGCGCCGGAGGAATCTCCTGTTCCGTTGCCGAGATGGCAAAAGAGTGTGGCGGCTGCACGGTCACGCTCGATAATGTCCCCCTGAAATATCCCGGCATGGCCCCGTGGGAGATCTGGATCTCCGAGTCGCAGGAGCGTATGACGCTCGCGATTCCCCAAGAAAACCTGGATGCATTCATGGAACTGATGCAGCGGAGGGATGTCGAGGCAACGGTTATCGGCACATTTACCGATTCGGGCCGGTGCATTGTTGATTACGACAACAAGACCGTCATGGACATCAGCCTGGATTTCCTGCATGACGGCCTGCCCAAAAAACTCTTAAAGACCACGTATACAAAAAAGACATTTGCGGAACCCACTTCGCCCTGTCCCGGGCGGCTCGATACAACCCTGCTCGCCATGCTGAAGCGGAAGAACCTCTGCTCCCACGAGTTCATCTCCATCCAGTACGATCATACGGTGCAGGGCGGCCATGTCCTCGGGCCGGTGCAGGGAACCGGGCGGGTGCAGTCGGTTGCGTCCTTAACAAAAGTTCTGCCTGGTTCCAAACGGGGTGTCGGACTCTCACAGGGACTCTTTCCCTCGTACGCGGAGATCGATCCCTATCTCATGGCCGGGGCCGGGATCGATACCGCCATCCGCGGCCTTATCGCCACCGGTATCCCGCTGGATGCGATCGCAATTCTCGATAACTTCTGCTGGTGTTCATCCGATGAGCCCGAACGTCTCGGTCAGCTGAAGCTGGCGGCACAAGGGTGTTACGACTTCTCAACTGCCTTTGGCACCCCATTCATCTCCGGTAAGGACAGCATGTTCAATGACTTCTCCGGCTATGACGCAGAGAACAACAAGGTCAAGATTTCCATTCCCCCGACCCTCCTCATCTCATCGATTGGCATCCACCCGGATGTGACGAAAGCCGTTTCCCTGGATGCCAAAGTTGCCGGGGACCTTGTCTATGTTGTTGGCGAGACCAGCGAAGAGCTGGGCGGATCGGAATACTTTGCCCACCTGGGCAGCACAGGAAATTTCGTGCCGGTGCTGGATGCAGCCCGGGCAAAAGCCTGTTACCAGAAGATGACCGATGCCATCTCCCATGAGCTCGTTGTCTCGGCGTACCCGGTCTCCCATGGCGGGCTTGCAATAGCTCTTGCCCGGGTTGCGATTGCCGGCCGGCTGGGAATGGATATCACGCTCCCCAAAGGAGTGCGCCCCGACTTCTTCCTCTTCTCGGAGTCGCTTGGCCGGTTCGTGGTAACCATTGCCCCGGATCACAAGCGGGCATTCGAACAGGCACTGGGACAAGAAGCAATCCTCATCGGGAGGGTAACGAGCGGATCCTTCCGGATAACCGGAGACAATCTCCTGCTCGACCTGCCGGTAAAAGATCTGGAATCGGCGTACAAAGCCCCGTTCGGAGGATACTGATGACACCCGCCCTGCACCGGAAAACCCTGCCGGGAACTCCCGGGAAAAAGAGTACGGCTATTGAACACATTTCCGATAAAGCCCTTATCCTGAGCGGCTTTGGGATCAACTCCGAGATGGAGACGGCCGAAGCGCTCTCCCGGGCCGGCATGAACTCCGACATTGTTCACATCAACGACCTGATTGACGGCAGGAACGCTATGGAAGATTACCGGCTGCTGGTCTTCCCGGGAGGATTCTCCTACGGGGACGACACCGGTGCCGGCAACGCGTATGCCAACCGGGTCCGGAACAATCTCATGAAGGACGTCGAGCAGTTCCTGGATGGCGACAATCTTGTTCTTGGGATCTGCAACGGGTTCCAGATCCTCGCGAATCTCGGGCTTGTCCCGGCATTCAACAAAGAGTACAAGCGGGAGATCGCTCTCATGCCCAACCGGAAAGGCGTGCTGGAGTGCCGGTTCGTGACGTTAAAACCGGCAGCAGAGAATCTCTGGACAAAAGGAATCGAGCGGATTTACTGCCCGGTTGCCCATGGCGAGGGAAACTTTTCCTGCTCGAAGGAGACCCTAACGAAATTGAAACGCCAGGGAATGATCGCGTTCACGTACTGCCGGGACGACCTGAGCCCGGCCGATGGCGAGTACCCGTTCAATCCCAACGGGTCGGTTGGCGACATTGCCGGCATCACCTCAGCCGATGGCAAGGTGCTGGGCTTAATGCCGCATCCCGAGCGGGCCATGGAGTTCGTGAATCTCTATGACTGGCCGCTCAGGAAGGAACAGATGAGACGACAGGGAATTTCCATTCCCCATGAATCGTGTAATATGCAGCTCTTCCGGAATATCGTGGATTATTTCCGGTAGACCAGAATTTTTTTTCCGGACACTATTTTCGGACACTATGATGGGGGCTTGAGCCCTCATGCCCGGCCGGAGAAAACCCCGCTCCGGTCCCTACCCGGAACTGCAATCTGTATCGGGCCCTCCGTTGCCGCTGTAATATGGCTACATATGACCTCTCATTTACAGACGTAAAAATCCTGAAAAATCATCCTTACTCTCCCTCTTTTTCGCGTAATATGACCTCCCGGTCCGGAAATAGGGGAAATCGGAGCCCGATACGGGACCGGATTCGCCTATCCCCAAATCCAGGATTCTCTCAGACTGTGTGGGGCATGTGGGGATATTTGGCTTTTTCAAAAGATCTGTGCACTCAAAGAGTTGTCCTGGAATTGTTTCTTTTATGATCCGGACTCGCGATAGTTCTGGCCGACCTCTCTCTTGATAGAATTCCGGGCGGGAAGATCAAGGTGTGGATATTATAACCGCATGGTCCCGCCGTGCCTAGGAGAGGCCCTGAGGCGGGGTGGAGTCGCGAATCGGATTATGAGATCAACTGTAAGGATGCGGATGAGATCCGGAAAAAGATATTGAGCATACCATACACCGAATGGATGCGATGCAGATTTTCAACGGGCACGTTGCATCATTTAAACCAGCAGGCGGATGGTGATAAGCCGTTTTACCTTCAAAACAAGTGATGACACGGTTTGATCAGTGGGATCAGGGTGCTGATCAGGTCGGATGATACACTGATCAGCGCTGATTCTGTTGCTGATCCGCATAAGGATGATATTGATCCGCGTGGATCACCGATTAATTGGATGGATTGATCAATTCAGAACTATTAGAGTGAGATTCACATACTAGCATAAATTTATTGAATTCCAATTGGGACAACCACCTAAGCAGATTTCTTTTTTTTGACAATTTTTGCATTTTTCATTCAAGCACCGGTCTCGTATTTTTTTAAATTCGGCACTCTCTCTCCAAACATCAATTAATTGGTGTTTTTTTAAATTATACCCTCGATTTCGATGAACCATGAAAGAACAAGGATAGGCATTCAAATCTTCAGATATGAACATTGAGAACCGTCCTGCATCACATCCATCAAAGAAAAGAGGGGGAGTATCTGTGAATGTGGCTAAACCAGAAACACAGCAACTATCAAAACCTATTTTGAAAGGATGGTTTTTCTGAATTTCATTAAAAAAAGGAATTAACTGATCACTTTCCTTCAAAATACCTACACTTTTTTCAAGTCGTCCAAGTGGCTTATAATTAAGAAAAATAATTGCATTCACTTTTGATAAAAACGCCGGAGGATCTTTTAACCAGCTTATCGCGGTTAAAATACTATCTTTGTCTAAAACAAAATGGATATTCGTCTTTATTTCAATGGATGTAAGTTTTTGAATTGCGTTTGTGAGATCGTCATATGGGGGATAAGCACTAATTGCAACAGCCCCACAATATTTCTTTGAGGATTCAAGTGCTTCTTGAGTTAATCCTCTACCGTTTGACGTATAGGATGGGACAATCCCATATTCCTGTCGTGTTACCTCTAAAATTTCACAAAAATTGGGATGTTGATTTGGATTCCCACCCCCAAGTGCAATTTGATTTACTGGCAGTTTTTTGATTTGATCTAAAAGATATCGGTAATCCTGAATTGACATATGTTTACCGGCAGTATTTGATTCACGATAACATCGCAGACATCCTTTGTCACACCATCGTGTGATTGAAATGTCTAATAATTCCGGCCCACATTCAGACCAATAAGGTGATAGGAAACCTGGATCCTCGATTCGTAAAAAGAAGCCAGTTTTAGGATTAAAAAGGGTGGAATAATGTTGTTTTGGAAATTGTTTATGGATGAGAATGGTCATCACCAAGCACAATTTACACAATTAATATACAATGTATCATTTTTCATTTCAAAGGAGTCCGTACAGAAATAGGCCTCCAATAAATCATCCTCGCTTGATAATCGACCACAATATACCGATTTTCCCTCTTCTAAACTATCTTTTATCAATAAGCGCAGATCGGGATTGCTAATATATTCTTTTGGATCATTTAATGGCTCCATTTTTTCTTCAAATAGTAAAAACAATTTTTCAAAGACCGGTGTCAAAGGAGAGTCCTTTTGTATACCCGCGAGAGCGAAAAAATGGGTCTTAGTAAATTTTCCTTTTGAAATTATGATAAAGGATGTTGAAGAACTGTTAGTAACAAAGTCACTTCTTAGTTTCATGATAACACTCCCGGATTTCATTTATAATTTTATTAAACGATTTCAGCATAATCTCATTTTCAATAAAGGCTCTAGCTGTTGACGAACATCCGGATGAAAATTTTCCATAAAAAAGCGATTCATTCTGATGTAATTGCGATATGATTTTCTCGGAAGTTTCCATCGGGACGCAATATTTCCAAAACAAAAAAATAGAGAGACTTTCGTATTCTTTTGAATAGTATTTCTTGTATTCCTCTATGACGTTTTGTGATGTACTCATTAACCCGTGATATAACCTCGATATCACAATCGAACCATATGAATTATCAGCGACCTTTGCAGCGGTGAAAAAATCACTGATAGAGCAGTCTGTTGGAAGACAAATTAAAAAACCATCTCTGGCATCACAAATTGTGTAATAATCATTCTTCTGTTTATTAATCACAATTTTTTCAACCATTTCCCGTTCTCCGCACAGATTTTTGAGACTGATAAATGGATATGAAATTGTCTAATGACATACAAAAACTAGGTATTGAGTTTATTGATGAGAGATTACGAATTTTTTTTGCAACATCATAAATACCTTCAACTAGGAAAATTTCCGAATTTGAAAGGGTAATTTTTCTCCAAACATTTTGTGCAACATATGAATCTGAATTCTCTAAATATTTTATTAATGTCGATGTTGCCAATTTTGGGTGTTTTTCAGCGATTGCAAAAAACAATTCAAAAGGTTCCATTTTGGGGTAAAAGCGTGATTGGATAGTTGGAACTGGGGATATACATATCAACAGTTCAATTAATGAAATATCTAACCGCAAATCGATTGTATCAATTGCATATCTATCAATTATTTTTTTAATGTCCTTGCAGGTATACTCCATCATATCAAAGTGTGATGAAAAAATAGGTTTGATTAAACGCTGATAGTCGCGTTCGGTAAGTTTTGCAGTTAAATCTAAAAAGATCCATATATTCAAATTTGGGAAGTCAATTTTGTTCCGTCTATTAAGAACAGCATAATAAATAATCTCGGCACAGTGACTATCCTTAAAGAAAAGCCGTTCAATTTCTTTAATATCGGTATGATCAATTGAAGATTCTTCTATAGAGAAAATATTTTTTAAAAAGATTTCATCGTATTTATCAAGGGTTTTTAGATAATCTAGACACTTTTGATTATTATCTCGACGCATTTTTAAGAAAGAATATTTTCCTAATCCTTCTGCAACAGGACACTCTGGCAATAGTGATTTGGAAAATAATCTTTTGAATTTTTTAAAATCTTCAATCGCTATTTTATTCAATAAATAATCAGCTAAAATAAAATCGCGGTATTCATCGAACGTAAAATTAAGAACTTCATTATCAGATATGACTGATTTCTTGTCAGTTAAATCTTTACGTAATATTACCCCTTCGGTGACTAAAATTGAAATAATCTCGTAAAACTCATCCGAAATTAAATCCAAAGAAACATTCGAATATATTCGTTTATTAAGCATATATTCTGCAATTTTACTAAGCAATTTTCGGTATTTTCTCTTGAATTCACTATTAGGATACTGTTTATCGAAGGTATCACTAATCCGGTCATTATATTTTATGAAGAGCTTCTCCAAATTTATATCATTCAATGGTGCAAGGGGCACCCACTTATCATTATCTTCTGTACCATAACTCTCACAAAATAGACGTAATATCAGAGGATTACTCACGAAAATTTCTTTCACATTTTCATTGGTTTGGCATTCAATCTTATAATGTTGGAAATATGCATCGATCATAAAATCCTTATGAATGGGTGCATTTTTTTCCGTAAGATTATCGATGAGTATAACCTTGTCGAAAAAAAATTCAGACGTCAGATTAGAGAAACGCTTATCAAAATACTCCGATCTGCATGTCAGAATGAATTTTATATAATATTTAGAAGTGAAGTCGGTTATGACTTGCTCAAGTTGTTTTGCAAATTGAACGAGATCTGAATGTTCATTAATTCCATCAATAATTATTAGCAGCGGCTTCTTCTCTTTCGAACAGATCTTTTCAAGATCCGCCAATAAACGAGATATTTTCTCATCATATTCTTCATTAAATTGGTTTATTAAAAATTTTTTTAATGAGGTCGTTTTAGCTTCGCTCGATATATCGTAACCAGTGATGTAAAATGTTGTTTGTTCGCGACTTCGTATCGTTGTATCTGCAAAATTACATACGAAATTTGTTTTTCCAGAGGCGGCTTTTCCTTTGATTATTATTACTTGGGCCGTTAGAAGAGCAATATTATGTTCAATAGTTTGAATATCCCAGAGAATTCGATGATGCCCACCCCAAAGTAAGTGTTGAATTTCATTAAAGAGAGGTGTATTGGCTGAATTAAGATGTGGTTGAATTAAATCCTTTTTTTCAGGATCTATAGTCGTAAGATATGAAATAAGTCCAGAAACATATTTTTTGAGTAATTCAGATGCACAAACGGTATCTTGAAGAGTTTCGGGAAATTGAAATTCTTCTGGTATTGAAATTTCAATCTGAGGAAATCCTATTTTTTTCGCGCTTTCATTATAGTGATACGTATCGATTTTCTGTAAATCTTCAATAATCTTTTGGATAAATAGTACCGGATCAGAAAAGTATCGAAGTTCTTCTTTTGATTGAGGTACTTCTACAAATACACCTGGAATGTATTTTTTTGATTTTTTCTCGCGTGAGATTTGTTGTTCAAGTTGAATGGCTAAATTTTTTTGAAGAACATATGTTGTTTGTTGACGGAGGTTTGAAGAGTAAATGTCGTGAGGAAGCTGTTTTTCCAAAGAATAAGTATCAAATTCACCTCCTGATATTGCATATTCCGTTGCTATATCGTAAAGACGTGATTGAAGAATTATTGCCTTTTCTTCAGAAGAAACCACTGTTACGCTATTCAATTTATTCAATAATTCATTGTAACTATGACTGGATGGTTGGCCAAAATCAAAGGGTAAAAGTGCAAAATGACGTAAGAAATCCCATGTTATTTGATCATTCACATTTTTTTTCGATATGTCGGATAGCAATTCTTGAAAAATCGTGAAATACTTGAATTTTTCCTTAAATTTTTTTAATTGGTGTAGATATGATTCAACACTAATCTCTTTTTGAGCCCACGAGATTGCATCATTAATATCCGTTCTTGTATTTTTTGCAAAACTCGATACATCAAATGCGATCCCAAAACGATCATTTTCTTTGTTGAAAATTTTGTTATCATTGAAGAGATCCCAGCATTGATGGAGTGCATCATAAAATTCGGGTATTTTTACATTAGGTTTGGGTTTATTATTGGTGAATCGAATTTTATGCTTAACTTGAATCGATAATGTTCCATTTTTAGTTTTAATAACAATATCATCCACAGGATTGTCGTGATTTCGTTGTTGTAACTTAATTGAATATATTGCTCCCCGATTCTCAAAACCTAATGGAAGTTCTCCCTTTAGCATAGCACTCATATAAAAAACCACAATCAAAATCTCAAACCGAGAGCCGCCGGGGCCCAGTGAGAATGGATGAACTGGTGTGATTGATTCTGGCATTTTATAAAAATCAATTTGGGTTTGCCAGACATTAATGATGCTGATTTGAAAGCGCGTCTCCAGACAAGATCTTTTCAAAACTGTGTGAGTTTACTAGAAGTGTTCAAAATTTACGATATACCGATTACCCAAAACGGAACTGTGGAGAATCAAAATAAAACCCGAGAAAAATTCGTCTCTTATCACCCCAACCCCCCATCCGAAAATCCCCCCTCCGGTCCCCACCCAGAACTGCAATCTGTATTGGACCCTCCGTTGCCGCTGTAATATGGCTACATATGACCTCTCATTTTCAGACGTAAAAACCCTGAAAAATCATCCTTACTCTCCCTCTTTTTCGCGTAATATGACCTCCCGGTCCGGAAAAAGAGGGAATCGGAGCCCGATACGGGCCCGGATTCTCCTATCCCCAAAACCGGGATACTCTCCGACGGAGATAGGGTATTCAGGGATATTCGGCTTCTTTAAAAGATCTGTGCGCCCAAAAAGTATCTCTTAGATCGTTTCTGCATCTTCCAGACTCGCGATAGTTCAGGCCGCCCCATCTCTTCATAGAATTCCCGGGCACGCGAATCCTCAACAGAAATAATTGCCGGATAAGAGTCCGGTTCAATTGTCCAATCCATGCGTGGCAAATCTGCCGGTCCGGAAATTTTTCCGCAGAACGGATCCCGGGAATAATATTGCAACCCCCAACCTCACTTTCGTTTCACCGATCATTCCGGAAGCGGCTTCCCGTCCCTCCCGATCTCGACAATCCCTTCACCAATAATCCGGAAGAACCGCCAGGTGCCGTGCTTGGACCGGAGCCAGAGCTCGCGGGAGACCGAGCCGTCGCTTGCGATTGACCGTAGCGGGAGGATTGCCGTGTGGAACTCGGTCTCGATATCCCGCAGCGATGCAAGGATCCGGGGAGCGAACCGGATCACAATGAACGCAACCGGTAACGTGTCGGTGATCGTAAAATCGTACCGGCTCTCGGGACCGTGCTCCGCCATCTGGACGCAGCCCCGGAGGGTTGCCATGGCCCGGGCTTCGGGAAGCGCCCGGTACGGCCGGGGGCCCCGGCTGCTCATTGTCTGCCTCCCGGTGCAATGAGTACGCGGGCGGAATAGTTCGTGCAGCCCGGACGGTTTCCGGGCCGGACCTGTTTGGGAATCCGGTTGCAATTGAGTGACATCATTAATATAATAATTGTTGATAAAACAACGGATATAAAATTATTGAACCTCGTGGTTACATCCATGAATCCAGAAGGAAACCGGAGGAAAATCGGTCCCGGATCCCACCCGGCCGGATTATAAAAAAACAGAGCGCGGCAAGGTCCATTAATTCCCCCAAATTTTTTTCTTTGATCGGGACATCGCTCCAATTTTTTTGCAAAGGGGATGAGACTCAGTACATAGTAACGGCTCCTGGTTCGTGATCGCGTAAACGATTCGATAAAGATCAACAATCTAAAAAATATCCGGGCCGGCAAATCACCGGTCCCGGGCAAAACCAGAAAATCTCCCACCGGGATTTACCGGAAAAATGCTCATCCGCGTTCCCGGTCAAAAAAATTAAAAAAAAAGATCCGGGAATTTTCCCGGGAAGTTCGAAGATTATACCTTGACAACCTTGACGTTCACACTGTATGCCGTCTCGTTGCCGGTCACCGGCTCCCAGGACCGCATGTAGGTTGCAGAGAATTTCTGGCTCCCCATCGCATTTGCCACAATAACCCAGGTTCGGGTGCCACCGGCGCCCGTCATACCTTGTGTAGCCGGGTTCTGGCTGAAGTCCGAGGACTGGATCGAAAGACCCGGTGAAACGGTTGCGTTCCACATGAACCCGGTGGTCGGGTTCTCTTTCAGCTGCACTGCAAAGCGTGTTCCCTGCGCGATATCTGAAGTTTTGCCATTGTCGGCTTCTGTGAATGTCACCATCTTCTTGCCTTCTGCTGCCGTGGTTGCAACCGCCGTCACACCGCTTTTGCAGCCCTCGCCCCGGAAGAGCGCCCACTCTTCGCAGGACGTGCCGTTGCCAAACGTGCACATGCCGTATTCTCCACCGGTTGCGTCTTTCTTGATATCAACACTGCCACCGGCCAAAACGCAGGCCGAAGATGCCGGGTTGGTCATGTTTGCAATCGGTGCTGCCGTAACTCCCGGTGTTGTTGCCGTCGGGGTTGTTGTCTGGGTGCATCCGCTCACCAGCAGGAGTGCGGCAAGTACGATGAGGAGCCCCACGAATCCTGGCAGGATTTTACCGGTACGAAGTGTCATGGTCATAGTTATCCCTATGGACCCTGTTCTGTTAATAAAATTCCTTTGACTGCGAAGAAAATTGCAGTCAATCGCCGGATTCAGTACGTTACTCATTTGAGAATGGATCAATGACCCTAAATTTTCCTGCACATGCCGAATCCGGATTATGGGCCATATTGGCCAATGAGGACCCGATCAGGTACCCGATGATACAAAGTCCGACCAAAAAAACACGCTTTCCAGAACACCGCTAAAGGGAAAAATGAATCCACCGCAATTTGACCGGTTTTGGATTCTCGCCACAAATTACGGGAATAATTTCCGTGGTGGACAAAATGGTGCCCGTTTGTGTTCACCACCGGACCCTGAGGAGAAAATAAGCCCATATCTATCCCGGATTGTGGCGCGGGAATGTATATCTGGTGGCAGGGCGGTTTTTCTCATAAGCTATGGATAATTAAAGAGATACTGGCATTCCGATCCGTATCTGCGCCGCAATTTGCTGTACTCTTCCTCCCGTAACCCACCGATACGGATATCCCATCCGGCAAAAACAATCCCGTCACGTTAATACCTGTTGCAGGAGAAGCAGGAAGAGAGAGATCCATGAAAATCTGTGTACTGAACGGGAGCCCGAAGGGCCAGGACAGCATCACGATCCAGTACGTGCGGTTCCTGGAATCTGCATTTCCTTCCCACACCTTTGTTGTTGAGGATATCGGGCAGAAGATCCATGCGATAGAGACAAAAGAGGGTGAGTTCGACCGGGTAATCAAATCGGTTTCATCGGCCGAGATCATCCTCTTTGCAACGCCGGTCTATTACATGCTTGTCCCGGCGCAGCTCAAGCGCTTCATTGAGCTTGTCTTTTCCCGGAATGCTGCCTCTGCCTTTGACAGGAAATATGCGGCCGTGATTACCACCTCCATCCATTATTTCGATCACACGGCGCACACATACCTCTCGTCAATAGCCGAAGACCTGGGCATGCCGGTTCTTGGATCGTTCTCGGCTAAGATGTATGACCTTCTGGAAGAATCCCGCCAGGAAGAACTTGTCATCTTCGGGACAATGCTTTTTGATTCGGCAGCAAAACACCCGGTAATCCAGCGCCGATCGGCACCGGTCCCGGTTGCAGATCCCCACTATCTCCCCGGGCCAATCCCGCTTCCCTTCGATACCGGGGGGAAATCGATCCTGATTCTGACCGATGCAGCACCGGGTTCCAACCTCGAGAAGATGGTACAGCGGGCCGCTGCCTGCTGCGGGAGGTCCGCATCGATTGTGTCCCTTGAAGAGGCAAAGATGAAAGGCGGCTGTCTCGGTTGCTGCCGGTGTGCCTTTGAGAATATTTGCGTGTATGAAGACGGGTACACCGGTTTTGTGAAAAAAGTCGTCCTCCCGGCAGACATCATCATCTTTGCCGCTACCGTGAAAGACCGGTACTTCTCTTCCCAGTTCAAACAGTTCTTTGACCGGAGTTTTTTCCTCGGCCATGTCCCGAAATTGAGTGGGAAACAGATAGGAATTCTTGCCCAGGGTCCCTTTGCCAGCTCATCGCCCCTGCCGGAAATCATGACCTCGTATGCCGGGTGCGAAGGGGCTAACCTTACCGGCATTGTTACCGATGAAGAGCCGGGTCTTATCGACAGCCGGATCGATTCCCTGATGGAAACCTGCATCCGCTCTGCACATGCGGGATATGTTTCCCCGTCCCAGTTCCCGGCAATCGGCGGCCATAAGATCTTCCGGGACGAGATCTGGGGCAGCATGCGGGCAGTGTTCCGGGCAGATGACCGGTATTACCGGAATAACGGGGGCTATGACTTTCCCCAGTACCAGTATGGCCGCAGGTTCAGGACCGCTCTTCTCGCACTGATGCTCTCCTTCCCGGCAGCCCGGAAAGAAGCAGAGCGGACCATGAAGGAGCATATGGTCCAGCCGATCCGGCAGGTTCTTTCCACGAGCCCGGTCCTGAAACGGTTGCAAAAGGAGAACTAGAAACAATGTCAAAGATCCCGCCGGTCATGGATGCGAGAGCCCTCTCTGCCGCATTCGTGCTGGTTTTCCGGCAGGGCCGGTCTCCCCCGTCCTGCCCGGCGCCGGATGACAACGACCTGCTCAACCGGATCCAGGATGCAGTCCCATCTGTCTCTCCTGCCATCTGTCATGAGGCCCTCATCCGGGTCCGGCGGCTCTCGTTCGATGCCTCCGGAATTGGCTCGGATTTCCTTACCGGTCAGTATGGCAGCGGGGAATCTGCACAGGCTGCTGCGCTTGCCAAACTGGAAGAGCGCAACCCGGGATTTTCGGAAGCCGAGTACCGCACAGCATTCCTGGTTGGACGGATGTGGGCCGGGCTGTAAAGCCGGCTCTTCATTTGCGGGCTGCACCCAAAGGGTTCTTTTAGCGTTGTGGTAAACACTATCGCACTCATCCGTGTTCCGGATGCTTTTGAGGCCTGAATGGATACTGCTACCCAACTCCTGAAAAAATACTGGGGTTACTCTTCCTTCCGGCCACACCAGGAAGCTATCATCCGGTCCGTTCTTGACGGAAACGATACGCTCGCCATCATGGCAACCGGGGGCGGAAAATCCCTCTGTTACCAGCTGCCGGCTCTCTGCCTTGGAGGTCTCACGCTCGTCATCTCCCCACTCCTCTCGCTCATGAAAGACCAGGTGGACGACCTGAATGCCCGGGGAATTCCGGCTGCGGCCTATACGAGCGCACTCGACTTCCGGGGAAGAACCGGTCTTGATGCAGCAATCCGGAACGGGAGCCTCCGGCTTCTCTTTGTCTCGCCCGAAAAATGCATGCAGCCCCAGTTTCTCTCATTCCTTCAGGGCGCACGGATCACGCTTATCGCCATTGATGAAGCCCACTGTATATCAGAATGGGGGCATAACTTCCGGCCGGAATACCGGCAGCTCTCGCAGATAAAAAAATATTTCCCGGATGTGCCGGTCATTGCTCTCACGGCCACAGCAATTCCGGAAGTCCGCTCCGATATCTGCCAGCAGCTCGGCCTGTCCGGCGCTCAGGAATTTATCGGGAGTTTCAACCGCCCGAATCTCCAGTACCGGGTTATCGAGAAAAAGAACCCGGGGATTTTTCTCGCACATTACCTTGGCCAGCACCGGCAGGAGTCCGGGATCATCTACTGCTTAAGCAAGAAAGAGACAGAAGAAGTTGCAGCTGACCTTAAAAAACGCGGCTTTCCTGCGCTCGCGTACCATGCCGGGCTCTCGCCCCAGGTCAGGGCCCGGGTGCAGGACGCGTTCATTGCCGGGCGGGCAACGGTCATCTGTGCAACGGTTGCCTTTGGCATGGGTATCGACAAGCCCGATGTCCGCTTTGTTATCCACTACGTGCTGCCAAAGACCGTAGAGTCGTATTACCAGGAGACCGGCAGGGCCGGCCGTGACGGGAAATACAGCGAATGCATCCTCCTCTTCAGCCGGGCGGATGTGGCGAGAGTCCGTTTCATGCTCGAACATGACAACAGCTCCGAGAGCACCCTCCGTTTATCTTCAAAGAAATTACAGGACATGATCGCGTACTGCGGGGATACAGGATGCAGGCGCAGGTTTTTACTGGAATATTTCGGGGAGACATTTTCTGAGGAGAACTGCGGGTCCTGCGACAACTGCGATCATCCGCCGGACATGGCCGACTGCTCGGAAGCGGCACGGAAGATCATCTCCTGCGTCCATCAGCTGCCGGCCGCGTATGGCACAGAGATTGTTATTGCCATCCTGAGGGGATCAAAAAATGCGAAAGTCCTGGAGAACAATTTCTCTGCCCTTACGGCCTTTGGAACCGGAAAGAAGTACTGCCGTGATCAATACCGGATCTGGATAAGCGAGCTGGTCCGGCAGGGTTTTCTTACGCGCACCGGTGACAGGTACCCGGTCATTTCGGTGACGGGAAAAGGTATTGAGCTGATGAAAGGACGACTGCGGGTCATGCTGCCGGCCCCGGAAACCGGTCTCCAAAAAAACGCTCAGGCACAGGACCGCTGCACACCCGGTACCGATGATGAATCCATGTTCCAGCGCCTCAAATCCCTCCGGAAAATTCTTGCCAGTGAAAAGGCAGTGCCGCCCTACATGATATTTCCGGATACAACGCTTCACGCTATGGCCCGGATCCGGCCTGCAGATACCGTGAGTTTTTCTGCAATTCCGGGTGTCGGGAGCTTCAAGCTTGCCCGGTATGCCGAACCGTTTCTCCGCGAGATCAATTCCGATGTGCCGGCACAACAGGATTGACTGCCATCAATTCTCCTGTATTGGAATCGGATACAACGAATTATATGAACGGCACTGGATAAGCAATCCTTAAAAAAACTTCATCCGGTTCATAAAAATACTTAAAATGGGGAAAAATATTGCATGAATCAAATGAAATGGTATAAGGACGATGCAGGTTTATATATTATTCATAAACAAAAATTTAATTAACAAACGAACGGGGGCAGGGTATGTTTAAGGTAATGTATGTTGACGATGAATCCGCGTTACTCGATCTGGGCAAGATCTTCCTTGAGCAATCCGGCCTCCTCAGTGTAGATATTGTTTCATCGGTAGAAGATGCCATAGAAAAATTACAGGCCGATCATTACGACGGGATCATCTCCGACTACCAGATGCCGGGAAAAGACGGCCTCGAATTCCTGAAATTTATCCGCTCCCAGAACATGGATCTCCCCTTCATCCTCTTCACCGGCCGGGGGCGTGAAGAGATCGTTATTGAAGCCTTGAACAGCGGTGCAGACTTTTACCTCCAGAAAGGCGGAGAACACAAATCCCAGTTTGTCGAGCTTGAGCATAAGATCAAAAATGCCATTGACAGAAAACGCACGCATGACCGGCTCAAAGAGTCGGAACAGCGCATGGTGGATATCATCAATTTTTTGCCCGATGCAACATTTGCCGTCAACCTCGACAAGAAAATCATTGTCTGGAACAAGACCTTAGAGATGATGACCGGCATCCCCTCGGATGCAGTTCTTGGAACTTCGGCTCCTGAATCGATACCCTTTGGAACCGGGGACAAAAAAACCAGGCTTCTGGATCTTGTCCTCACCAAGAATAAGAAACTGGAGAAACAATACCCGTATATCCATCGCGAAGGCGAGAAGATCATATCTGAGACCTATATGCCCGGCCTCTATGGGGGGAAAGGAGCACATGTCTGGCTGGTTGCCTCCCCATTATATGACACGCATGGAAAAATGATCGGGGCAATTGAAGCGCTCCGTGATATTACCCAGCGAAAAAATACCGAGCAAGAACTGAGGCGTACGAATGACGATCTTCATGCCTCCTATGAACAACTGACCGCAACTGAGGAAGAGTTACGGGCAAATTACGAGGAACTGAGCAACAGCGAGCGGGAACTTCTCCAGGTAAAAGAACGGTACCAGAGCGTTATTGAGGACCAGACCGAGTTTATCTGCCGGTTCACCCCGGCGGGAAAACTGACCTTTGTCAATGATGCCTACTGCCGCTATTTCGGCCTGAGCCGGGCTGCATGCCTTGAAGAACAGCACACTGTCAACATTCCTCCCGAAGAACGTATTTTGGTACGACAACATATCAACTCCTTATCAAAGGAGAATCCAACCGGTTCCATTGAGCATCGTATCATTCTGCCGTCCGGGAAAATACGCTGGCAGCACTGGAGTGACCGGGCGATACTTGACAGGAACGGCACCGTAATTGAGTTCCAGTCGGTAGGTCGCGATATAACCCGCCAGAAAGAGGCGGAAGGTGAGGTTCAGCGAATACACGAAGAGGTCTATGCAGCCTACGAGCAGCTCACGGCAACGGAAGAAGAGTTACGGTCGAACTACGATGAACTGACTAAAAGCGAACGCGAACTCCATGAAACCAAAGAGCGGTACCAGAGCGTTGTCGAAGACCAGACCGAGTTGATCTGCCGGTTTGCTCCGGATGGGACGCTGACTTTTGTCAACGATGCCTACTGCCGGTATTTCGGCATGACCAAAGCCGAATCTCTTGAAAAACAGCAGAAAGTCGATATGCCCCGGGAAGACCGGGAAAGGGTGAGAAAACATATCCGGTCCCTGACTAAGAAAAACCCGGTTGGTTCCCTTGAACACCGGATTATCATGCCGGACGGAAAGATCCGGTGGCAGCAGTGGTCGGACCGGGCTATCTTCGATCCAAAAGGCAAACTCATCGAATACCAGTCGGTTGGCCGGGATATCACCCGCCAGAAGGAAGCAGATGAGGAGCTGGCGAGGACCCATGAAGATCTTCATGCCGCTTACGAGCAACTCACCGCAACGGAAGAAGAGTTACGGTCAAACTACGATGAACTGACCAAAAGCGAGCGCGAGCTTCATGAAACCAAAGAGCGGTATCAGAGCGTTGTTGAAGACCAGACCGAGTTGATCTGCCGGTTTGCTCCGGACGGAACGCTCACGTTCGTCAACGATGCCTACTGCAGATATTTCGGCATGACCAAAGCCGAATCTCTTGAAAAACAGCAGAAAGTCGATATGCCCGGGGAAGACCGGGAACTGGTGAGAAAGCATATCCGGTCCCTGACTAAGAAAAACCCGGTTGGTTCCCTTGAACACCGGATTATTATGCCGGACGGAAAAATCCGGTGGCAGCAGTGGTCAGACCGGGCTATCTTTGATCCCAAGGGCAAACTCATCGAATACCAGTCAGTTGGCCGGGACATCACACGCCAGAAAGAAGCGGATGAGGAGTTGGCAAGAACCCATGAAGATCTTCACACGGCTTACGAGCAACTCACCGCAACGGAAGAGGAGTTACGGTCAAACTACGACGAACTGACAAAAAGCGAACGCGAACTCCATGAAACCAAAGAGCGGTACCAGAATGTTGTCGAAGACCAGACCGAGTTTATCTGCAGGTTTACTCCTGGCGGAACGCTGACGTTTGTCAACAATGCCTACTGCCGGTATTTCGGGAAACGGAAAGAAGATCTTATTGGTCATAATTTTGCCCCGAAGATTCCCCGCGAGGACCGGGAGACCGTTAACGCCCATTTTTCTTCAGTAACAACAGAAAATCCCATCCGGACCATTGAACACCGGATTATTATGCCCGACGGGAAGATCCGGTGGCAGCAGTGGTCGGACCGGGCTATCTTTGATCCAAAGGGCAGACTCATCGAATACCAGTCGGTTGGCCGGGATATCTCGGACCGGAAACGGATGGAAGGCGCGCTTCACGAATCCAACCAGAAACTCAACCTCCTCTCAAGCATCACGCGGCACGATATCCTCAACCAGCTCACCGCACTCCAGGGGTATCACCTCCTCTTAAAAGATACCGTCTGCGATGACGACCAGAAACGCTGGATAGACAAAGCAATAAAAGCCGGAGACACGATCCAGAGCCAGATCCTGTTCACCCAGCAGTACCAGGACATCGGCCTGCAACACCCGTTCTGGCAGAATATTTCTGACTGCGTAACATCCGTTGCAAAGAATCATGGTTTTTCCATAGTTGCCGCCGACCCGGGTCTTATGGATATCGAGGTTTTTGCCGATCCCCTGTTGAAGACAGTCTTTTACAACCTGTTTGAGAATGCAATCATGCACGGTTCCACGGTCGGGAAGATATGCGTCCGGGGGGAGGCGGAAGAATCCTCGTACCGCATCATCATTGAAGATGACGGGAAAGGTATCAGTGATGCATACAAGGAGAAGATATTCCAGAAAGGATTTGGCAATCATACCGGCCTTGGACTTTTCCTTGTCCGGGAAGTTCTCCTCATCACGGGACTTACCATCACCGAGACCGGCGAGCCCGGCAAAGGCGCCCGGTTCGAGATACAGGTTCCAAATACCATGTGCCGGAAAAGTACCGATTCCTAACCCCAAAACTCATCTGAGGGAATAACGCAGGATCCCGCCGGCTTTTTCTCATCATGGAGGATATTATATACCTACAGGAAAATTTACCATGTCCCTCATGAATGTCCAAAGGATACAACCGGTTGTAATTTTTCTCGTACTCCTCATCAGCATAATCGTTCCTGCGGGAGCAATTACGATAACACAATCGGATTCCGCGACCTCAACGTCACCCGGCATAGCAAATGGAGATCCGGTGATCATTAAGGGAATTGCCACCGGCCACCCCCAGGCAGGTCTCCAGGTCTGGCAGATCAGCAACAATTACCTGAAAGTATCAACCATACCGGTTGAAGCGGATAATACATTTACCTATGAACTCCAGAAGGCCGATACCCAGAACCTTGCATCCGGGCAGTACTTTGTCGTAGTACAGCATCCGATGATGAACGGACAGTTCGATGTTGTCTACGACCCATCCTCAGGACAGGTATCCAATAAACAGCTGGGTGCAAACGGCATGACCATATTCCAGATGTCCGGATCAGGCAGTCTCCAGAGCCCGGCTGGTGCCCAGGCCATTCTCCAGGCTATCAACAGCCAGAATATCGATGATACATTTACAACATTCTCATTCGTAGTCCGCCCCCCCGCGACCCTGATAAACCCGATTGGCGATCATTATGTCGGGGACCAGTTCACGATTGGCGGTACAACCAACCTTGCAGCAGGGGACAATCTCCAGGTCGAGATCACGTCTTCATCCTTTGCACCCACAAAGAAAACAACGGATGGCAGTTTCTCCGGTATTGCAAAAACTGTGCAGGTAAAGACAGGATCCGATGGGAAAAACCATTGGTCGATGTCGGTAGATACGTCTTCATTCCGGCCTGACGAATATATGGTCACCGTATCCGGCATAACCGTTGCAGTGAGCGACTCAGCAACGTTCAACATTCTTGCGCCTGTGATTTCAACGACTGCACCGCCCACAGTTATCGCAACAACGTCACCCGCCACGGTTGTCTCGACACCGGTTCCCACAACTACGGTTCCGGCAACCCCGAAATCACCCCTCGCCCTCTGGCCGGTACTCTATGCAGGTCTGCTGGCAACAATAATCCTGAACATTAAAAAGGAGTAACCGGGCCGGTTACCAGTTTAAGAAGAGAGACTTGGTCTGCGAATACTGATCCAGGGAATCCTGCCCGTTCTCCCGGCCAATCCCGCTCCCGCCCGTGCCTCCGAACGGCACTTCCGGAGGGAGCGTCAAGTGCCGGTTCACCCAGATGATGCCGGCATGGACTTCATCAAAGACTTTTTTAGCAGAGTGGAGGTTGGTAGTCCAGACTGATGCGCCAAGACCGAACCGGGTATTGTTGGCTTCCCGGATCGCGGCTTCCAGGTTGGGAACGGACATTACCGGTAGTACCGGCCCGAAGATCTCTTCCGTTATCAGCGGGGATTTCGGAGTTACATCGGTTACCAGCGTAGGGCGGTAGAAATATCCCGATTCGTACGCTTTTCCTTTGAGGGCGCATCCGCCTTCAATAATCTTCCCGTCCTGATTATTGCGGGTATTCTCAACAGCCTGGCTGATAATCTCCCGCTGCCCGCTGCTGTTGAGTGGTCCCATATCGATCTTTGGCCCGAGCCCGTTCCCAACGTTCAGGGCACTGACGCGCTCTTTGAGTTTCTGGATAAAGATATCGGCAACCCCTTCCTGGACATACAGACGTTTTACCGCCGTGCAGGTCTGGCCGGCATTATAGAACCGCCCTCTTAGTGCCCCTTCAACAGCATGATCAATATGGGCATCGTTCAAGACAATCATCGGGTCCGAACCGCCCAGTTCGAGCGTTACGTCCTTGAGATGATGGGACGTGAGTTCCTTAACCCGCATGCCGGTTGCACAACTCCCGGTAAAGGAGATCTTCCGTACATCCGGGTGACGTACGAGTGCTTCTCCGGCCTGCTCTCCGGTCCCCGTGACCACATTCAATACGCCCGGGGGAAGACCGGCCTCATCGAGAATTTTCGCAAGATTGAGATTCGTCAAGGGAGTAGACGAGGCGGGTTTCAAAACCAGCGTGTTGCCGGCAAGCAGGGCCGGCCCCACCTTCCAGCCCATGATGATGACCGGCATGTTCCACGGGATGATGGCCCCGCAGACTCCGAGTGGTTCGCGGACAACGAGACAATCTCCCGCAGATCCAAGCCGGATGGTCTCGCCGGACTGGTGTGCAGAGATCCCGCCATAGAACTCGAGGATGTTGGCATACCCCCTTACTTCATCAATCGATTCCCGCAGGGGTTTGCCCTGTTCCATGGTCAGGAGCCGGGCAAGATCCTTATGCTGTTCCCGCACTTTTTCTGCAGCCCGGAACAGGATCATCCCGCGTTCCCGCAGGGTCTTTTTCTTCCAGGTGTCGAATGCGATACCTGCGGCATCAACAGCACGGGCCATGTCCTCAGCTGTTCCGGCCGGCACGCGATCAACAAGTTCACCGGTTGACGGGTTTTTGATCTCGATCCACGCCTCGTCAAGAGATGCTGTTTCAGTTCCCCCAATTCTCATCTGCATACGTATCTTCCTTTTTTAAAAATTTCGGGCCTGTTCACTATCCAATACATGGATACCGGTCCCTATAAATTCCCCGGCTCCCGCCAGCCAGCCCGGGCAGGTTGATCCTGCAAAATAAACACTCCCGCGGGCGATATGAAAGAAAAATCTGATGAATAAAAAATCCTGTTCAGGATTCACAAGAGATCATGGAAATATGCGGGCACACGACATGCTATCCCGATTACCCGGAAAAAACGAACCAATCAAAACAGGTGCCGTTCAGATTTCAAACCCCGATTTCAAACCCCGCCAGGAATTTCCCTGCTTAAAAAAAACGGAATTCTATGAATTAAATGCAGGATTCTGGATATACTCCATCCCATCGGCATATGCATTCCTGCCGGAAAATGTTGCCAGCACCTGTTCGCCATCGCTGACGATCATGACCGGTTTGTTCCCCCGGACAAGGAAGTGAAGTTCAACAAGTTCGCATTCTTCGATCATGAGTCCCTGGACCAGCGCCGATGCCGGCTCAAGTTCCATGCGCTCCCAGGCAAGGACATCCGGTAAAACACGGAAAAAATAAAAGAATGTCTGGCTGGCATTGAGCAGGTCAGACACTATCAGTTCCGATCGTATCTCTTCTGGCAGATGATCGATTTTTGTAACAAGGCAGCTGACGTCCTCTTCGCAGGATGCAAGAAGATCATCTGCCAGCGAGACGAGTTCATGATAGGAAATTTTTGATGGTGTATCACTCATTGCCAGTGATTGGATGCGCGAAGCAAAAATCACTTCGGGCTAAACCTCTTGAAAAGAGCGGCGGAACAAAAACCCTTATTCTGGTATACAGGATATGATTTAAGGTGAAAGATGAGGATGTGGACTGGCAGATCTATCACCTTATCCCGGAAGGATCTGCAACAACGGCCGGTGAACTTTGTTCGAAAAGCGGCTTTGATGCAGCAATCGTTGCAGCGTCGCTGGAACGGCTCAAACGATCCTGTCTCATCGAATGCCCGGGCGATTCGGTCCGGATGCTGAACTTTGGAGAAGCGCTCCTCCGCAACCAGTTCAAATATGAAAAAAACCTGCCGTTTACAATAGAGAACGGTGTCATTAAGGCAAGGAAGGATTAGCATGACAGACCACGAAACAGTCATTCTCCGTATCGGCCACCGGCCCGAGCGGGACCAGCGCGTAACAACGCATGTCGGACTGACCGCCCGGGCTCTTGGTGCCCGGGGAATGTTCCTTGCTGCGTCGGATAAGGGTGTAGTCCAGAGTATCGCAGATGTTGTCGATCGCTGGGGCGGCGAATTCTTCTGCCAGGATAACGTGAAATGGCGCTCCTGCATCAAGGACTGGAAAGCATCCGGCGGGGTTGTTGTCCACCTGACTATGTACGGGATCAACCTGCCGGACGCTATAGAAGAAATCCGCCCGAATAAAAAGATCCTTGTCATTGTTGGTGCGGAGAAAGTCCCGGGCGAGATCTACGGACTGGCCGATTTCAATATCGCGGTAACCAGCCAGCCCCACTCCGAGATCTCAAGCCTGGCCCTCTTCCTCGACCACCTTGCGTCCGGAAAAAGCCTCAGCCATGAATTTCCCGGTGCCCAGATACGGATCATCCCCTCAAAAGCCGGAAAACAAACGGAGGGATGATGAAGGGGCGGGTGCTCATAGCCGGGTTTGCAACCCGCCATGTAGCACAATCTGCCCACCATGCCGGGTACGAGGTCTGCGCGGTCGATCATTTCTGTGACCAGGATCTGGCCTGGTACACGAAAGACCGGGAGAAATTTGAAGATCTCACTGACCTTCCCGATGCAATTGAACGAATCTGCAGGCGCCATACATTCGATCTTTTTGTACCCACTTCCGGAGCCGAAGATCTCGCACCCCCGCTCCCGCTCTGCGGGACGCAACCAGATACCCTTGCAAAATTTCTCGACAAACTCGATACTCAGCATTTTTTTCAACAGAACAATATCGTAATCCCACGGGCCCTGCCGGAAGACCAGTATCCCGTGATGGTCAAGCCGCGCCGGGGCGCCGGTGGCTGGCGGAACGCGGTGATAGAGAACAAAGAGGCTATGACAGTCTGGGAATCTGTCTACCTGGATGTCCCGTATATCCGCCAGGAGATTGTTGAGGGAATACCTGCAAGTGTCTGCTGTATTGCCACGGGAACAGAGGCCCTGGCTATTGCATCCAACCGGCAGATCCTCCGAGGTGGCGGTGAATCTGCATTCGGGTTCTCCGGATCGGTAACCCCGTTTTCGCATCCCGCAGCGGAACAGATTATCTGTATTGCCGAGCGCATTGCCGCGGCCAGCGGATGTCGCGGTACGATAGGCATTGATTTTGTTGCCGGGGATGAGACTCCCTATGCCATTGAAGTCAACCCCCGCTTCCAGGGAACCGCAGATACGGTCGAGCGGGCATTCGGGTGCAACCTCTTTGAGTGCCATGTCAATGCCTGTGCCGGCATCCTTCCACGGAAACGACCCCCCTTCCGGCAGTTTGCCCTGCGAAGCATCCTGTTTGCCGAGCGCGACCTGACAGTCCGGGCCGATCTCCGGCATTTCCGCGATTTTATTGCAGACATTCCCTGGCCAGGGACATCTCTCGAGGAAGAACAGGCAATTGTCAGCGTATACGGATGGGGCCGGACAGAAGAAGATGCACGCGCACTGCTGGATAAGCATATTACTACCATCCGACAATATATGCGCTGATGGATCCAACAGATGAAGCGATCAACGATCCCGCGATACGCGCCTATCTTTTCCGCCTTGTGAAGGATGAAGGCCTCAACCTCCTGGAACGTTTTCCCCGGGAGGGCGAACACAGTGACGAGGAACTGGCGGCAAAGACCGGCATCAACTTAAATTCGGTCCGCCACACGCTCTATACACTGTACGAAAAACGCCTGGCAGAATACCACCGGATCAAGAACAATGAGACCGGGTGGCTCACCTATCTCTGGCAGCTCCGGATCGATCATATCTATGATGCTATCCGCGAAGACATGGCGCTCGTGCTTGAGAAACTCTCCCGCCGGGAAAAATATGAAGAAGAGAATGATTTCTATATCTGCAAGGACTGTCATCTCATCTTCACGTTTCCGCAGGCTATGAATATCGAGTTCAAGTGCCCGGACTGCGACCAGCCGATGAGCCATTTCGATAACGAGATGCTTCTCAGATCCTTAAAACAACGAATCAGTGATATTCAGAAATCACTTGGTCATGCCTGACCAGAAACACCTTTTTGAAAAGATCCTGCAGGAAGCCGGGTGCAGACCAAAGGTTATTGCCCACTGCAGGGCAGTAACAGACTGCGCTCTTGAGTATGCAGTAAGAAACCCGGAAATCAATTTTGATATGGTGCTTGCCGGGGCCATGCTCCACGATATAGGACGGAGCAGCACTCATACGATACACCATGCCCAGGCTGGAGCAGATCTCCTGCGAAGGATGGGATATCCCGAAGTTCTTGCACGCATTGTCGAATGCCATACCGGTGCGGGCCTTACTGCTGATGAATGCACACTCCTGGGACTCGCTCCCCGGGACTGTACACCCCACACAACCGAGGAGAAGATTGTTGCACACGCGGATAACCTGATCGCCGGCCACCGGCGGGTATCCATTGAAGACAGTATTGGATCTGCCATCCATCTCCCAAAAAAAGCACGGACACGAATGTACCGGCTGGCCTGTGATGTCGAACTTTTGTGCCAGGGGTAAGAATCTGCTTCCGTGTCCTTAACCGTTTTTTTGGCAGTTTTTTGTACGGGGTAGACACAGGCATGAACCATCCGGCTCCCGCCCGGCCAAAAATAATTCTGGCAGGCAGGTTTCCACATCAGTTCCTTTTCAGCAACGCACGACAATAGCATTTCTTTGCCGATCAGAAATCTGCCGATGAGCGCCCTTTCTTCATGGCGGCATATCTCGCTTTTGGGAGACGAAGACGTCATCCCGCTCGTAAAAAAAAATAACGGGTTCTCCCGATGGTTTTTCTAACCCATAACGGTCCGGGATAAAAAATTTCATCAAAATTTACCGGAAATCGGCTGTACTGAGGAAAAACCGTAAACCGGTATGCCGACACAACAAGAGCACCTTGTTCCTTAGCAATTCATCTTTAATCTGAAATGAACTGGGAGATCACGCCGAAAAAAAGGCGACAACCGGGAACGTTACGATGACGGATGGATATCATTAAAACCCGTTAGTCCTATAATTCACCATACCGCCCGGACTGCCGGAATCCCACCTGCCGGAGAGCGGAGGATCATACCATGATTACTATCCTCCTTGTTGACGATCAGCCGGAATTGTTGGAAATTACCCGCATTTACCTTGAAAAAGAGGGGGATATTACCGTTGAAACTGCCTCTTCTGCCGAAGAAGCGTTCAAAAAACTGCGGGAGAAAAAGTACGATGCGGTGGTTTCCGACTATAATATGCCGGAGATGGACGGGATCGAGTTTCTCGATGAATTCATGAAACAGGCGATCGACAAGCCGTTCATCATCTTTACCGGCAAGAGCCGGGAAGAGATGGTCATCCGTGCCCTCAACGCAGGTGCCGATTTCTACCTCCAGAAGAGCGGGGATCCAGTCAGCCAGTTCGCCGAGCTCCGGAACATGGTGAACCAGGCCGTAATGCGCAAGCGCGTGGAGGATGCCCTCATCCGCTCGGAGATCAACCACCGGAATATTGTCGAAGCTATCGAAGATTCAATTTATCTGGTGGATAAAAACTGCCGTTATCTTTTCATGAACGCTTACCACCAGCAGCGCCTGGGTATCCGGGACAAAAACTATGTTGGCCGTCATTACCGGGAATTCCACACGCCGGAAGAGAGCGAACGCTTTGCACGGGCCGTCCATGAAAGCATTGAATCTGAAACATCCATCCAGGATGAATACAGCACGAACGGCCGCTGGTTTATCCGGCGCTTAAGCCCGGTCCGGAATGAGACCCTGGAGAGGGTTTTTGCCGTTACGGTCATCTCTGCGGAAACAACCGGGCGGAAACAGGTTGAAGAAGCACTCCGGGTAACTGATGAGAACTACCGGATTCTTGTTGAAGCAACGCAGGACTCAATTTATACCGTAGATCCAAAGGGAAGATACCTGTTCATGAACGGGCATCACAAACAACGTCTCGGCCTCAACGATGATGACTATCACCAGCGATCGTACGGAGATTTCCATACTCCTGAAGAAAACCGGGTCTTTTCTGATTCAGTCCGCCATGTGATCGAGACCAAATCCTCACATGAAGATACCTATACCCGGAATGAGCGGATGTTTCTCCGGAGGATGTACCCGGTTTTTGGATCATCAAAAGCTACAGTTGACGCGATTACCGTTATCTCTCTTGAGATTACCGGGCGTTAACCGGCCATCTTCTCCCCACAGCCGGATCAGGCGCCAAGATCCGGATCTGCCAGTTCCATCCGGATAAGCTCTGTCAGCGGTTCGCGCCCGCGAAAAGGCAAGATCCAGAAATAAAAAAACAGTCCGCTCTCCTGGGGAGAGTACCCGGTAAAAAATGGGAACAGGGTCTTGAGGGATTCATGGAGAAAGGAAAATCCGCTGGATGGCGCAGATACGGAAATCACGGGATGAGCAGGGTCGTTTCCGCGCAATCCTGACCTGCATAACGGAACGATCCTTTTGGCACCCGGATCTCAAACCGGGCTCCTTTTCCCGGCATACCGTTCTCGCTTATGGTAATTGCGGTAATCGAGAGAATCTCCCGGACAAGAAAGAGGCCAAGACCGGTATGATGACCAAACCCCTTTTCAAAGAGACGCTTCTTGTCTTCATGGGATATACCATTCCCGTCATCTTCGCAGACAAGAACCATCTCATCTCCGGCCGCTTCGGCATGGATTTTGATCAAAGTCATTTTCGTGCCACCATACCGCAGGGCATTGTCGATAAGATTGTAGAAGACTTTCTCAAAGAGCGGGTCTGCAAATACTTCGAGATCCCTGACGTCAGAAAAAGTGCGGACATCCCTCATAGGCAGAGAGGCAATTGACCGGTTAATGGACGCAGAAACAGCCTGCCAAACAGGAGAACTCATACCCATGGTCTCATAATCCTTTGTGAAGGTGATCTGTTCTTCGATAACCTCGGAAATCGTTTCCATCTTATCCAGGTATCCTTTCGGATCAGAATCACGAGGGGCATTCTTGAGGAGCTCGATATAGGATTTGAGGGCCGTGAGCTGGTTGAGAAGGTCATGGCGGGTGATACTGGAGAGCAGGGCTAATTTCCTGTGAGCCAGTCCCAGGGCTTCCCCGGCTTCCTTGAGCTTCGTTATATCCCGGCCAACCGACTGGTATTCAGTGATCTTCCCGTCAGCATTGAAAATTGCCCTGTCCGTCCACCTGACCCACCGGACCGATCCATTGGGAAGAAGGATGCGGTTGGTTGCCGTGATGAACGGTCTCTTGCGTGAGAGAGATGCAACCGTATCTCTTACCATATCCTTGTCATCGGGATGCACCAGCAGCTGCATTTTTTTTCCTATCACCTCATCACGCGTTCTTTCAAAAAAACGGCAATAGGCATTGTTGACAAAGACATGAGTCCCGTCCGGCAGGAATCTGCTGATAAGTTCGGTCTGGTCTTCCACAACATTCCGGTACCGTTCTTCCGACGCACGAAGGGCAGAGTCCCGTTCTTTGAGTTCGTGGAAAAGGAGATAGAACGGGTTGCTGATACCAACAACAACGATAGCCCGGTAGAAGAAGTAGAGCGCAACGAACCGTAAACAGAATCCCAGGAAATTGGTAAGAGCAAAACCCGACCCGGATATTGCAAATGCCAGTTCTCCTGCAATCATGAGAATCAGCGCAATGAAAAAATAGAACCAGACAGTGGAGTCAAAAAATTTCCGCTTTTTTACATGGATTGCGGCTATCGCTATGAAAATCGCGGAGATTACGTACTCACTTCCAATCTTGAACGGGGTATATCCATGGAGTTCACAGGCCGGGAAGTTATGCCAGACAAGGATACTCATCGTAAGAAGTAGTACGGTAACGGCATAGAGCGGAATAAGGATCGCAGTATCAAAGGATCCTTTTTTTGTCAGGTTTCGTCCTACAAGGACTGCCGCGATAAGCAGCGTAAACGCCTGGAAATACCGGGCAGCAATGCCGATCTGGATCGCATTATTAAAGCTGAATTCCTGGAGGACGGATGTGTCCATGATCGATATGGTAAAGAGGGTATCAAGAACTGCCGTGAAAAGAAACGAGAGGCCAAGGGCAATAAGAAACGAATCCCTCACATTCCGGCGACTGTTCCAGACCAGCATGAAAATGGAGACGCCGACTGCGATGCTGATTAGCTCAATGACGATAATCAGCAGGAGATTATTGTTGATGATCACAAGCAGAAGGATGAGAAGGAGAATGGCGATTGTAAAACTTACAAGGTACTGGAGTTTGATGGATTGGCGATAATTCTGCAATACTTCTGTAAACATGATCATCTCATTCAGATCTGATGCATCCAATACAGCGGATTGAGTGATAATATCACCAGGTGGGGATCGATAATAAAATCTCCTGATAATGGGAACAAACCAGAAACCCACGGTTTCCCCAACCGGTTTACAGAACTAACCGTAAGTAAGATTCAGTTCATCGTCCAGATTGGCAATGAACAGGACAAGAAAAGCATGTCGTTTCTCTGCAATCTCCCGTGCGGTACTCGTGTACATGATATCTTTTAAGGTCAGCAGCTTGACATCAAAATGGTGCCGGGCATTGGAAAAGCTCCCACCCGTCTCTCCTGCCCGCATGAATGTCCGGGCAATGCCTACTGCACCCATGGCATCCAGCTTGTCGGCATCGGATAGGATCCGGGCCTCCAGAGTTCCGGGTAATTCCGCTGAACTGAACCGGTGGGTCCGGATTGCCTGGACAATTCCAGGAATCAGATTCTCGTTATAATGGATGGACAGAAGGTAATCCTCAGCCAGTCTTGCTCCTTCCGTTTCATGGGGAATACCCCGGGCGGTCTCAACAGGACGTGCAATGTCGTGAAGAAGAGCTGCCGGGATGAGGATATCCAGTTCCGCATGTTCCCGCATCCCAATAATCTCGCAGAGCCGGGTGACCCGCATAATATGATCCATACCATGGGATCCCTCCGACTCAAGAACGCCCTGAACGTGTGCACAAATTCCCATAAAATTATTATTCATAATTATTGTCTCCTGCAGGAATTCTTGATCCGTTCCTGTATAAAATCAGGGCGGGTATCAGATCTGACGGGTTCCTGCCCAAATCATAAGGGTATTTTTTTATCTTGACATCTAATTATTCTTCAGGAATTAGGCAATTACCATGAATGAAACTGCTCGGTTCGCAGCCGATTCGCTGCACAAAGAGTACCCGGAACCAGATCAGCTCCCGGAGGATGCACTCCTGATCTTAGTTCTTGAAAAAGACGTATTTGCCCAGAAAGGAAACCGCCCGACACTGTTCATAAAAAACGCTCGCAGAATGCCAGTTCCAGCACAAGAGTATCTCCATTACCTTGGACATTACGGATCATTGCCCTGCTATGCGTGCGAAATTATGGAAAAAACACAGATCCCCGGGGGGTTCACGAGATCGGGCGTCCGTGAACTTGCGGATATCATTCCGGATGAGGAACTCGCAATTGCCGGACTGGCGGTACAGATCATTGATTATGACAGAACTACCCGGTTTTGCGGACGGTGCGGCACAAAAACCAAACCTGTCCGGACCGAGAGGGCAAAAGTCTGCCCTGCCTGCCACCAGATCACGTATCCACGGCTCTCGCCAGCTATTATCGTTCTTGTAAGAAAGGATAACACAATCCTGCTGGCCCGTGGGAAACATGCGCCGCCGGGAAGGTACAGTCTTGTTGCCGGGTTTGTCGAGCCAGGGGAAACAATCGAACATGCCGTGCATCGCGAAGTGCGGGAAGAGACGGGAATCAGTATAACGAACGCCCGGTATGTTGCAAGCGAACCCTGGCCGTTTCCGAACTCGCTGATGTTTGGTTTTATTGCCGATTATGCCGGGGGTTCCATAATGCCGGATGGCAATGAGATCGAGTCAGCGGAATGGTTTGACCGAAACCATCTCCCGGAGTTCCCGTTAAAACTCAGTATTACACGCCGGCTTATTGACCATTGGCTATCCGGCTGACCGGCCATGAAATCCCGGATTGCTCCCGGAAAAAATCGGGCCGCCCGGAGCACGAATCCTGTTACGGATTATCCGCAGGTTCTGGCAAATGGGGTGTATTTAAATGCACATTTCTTTCCCACAATCGGATGATAATGCCGGTGCCAGGGTATTTCCAAAAAATGCAGTCAGTATTTTTTTATATTATACTCTCCATTAACCACTATACACGAGGAATTGTCATGAAATGTACCCGTATCTGGATTGCGGCACTTATCCTGCTGCTCACGATTGCCTGTCTTCCTGTGACTGCTGCCGAGCCAATTGGCGGAAACCAGGGTTGGCTCAGCGTTCATTGTAATGTTGATGGGGCCCAGGTTTATTTTGACGGCAAGTATCAGGGTGAAATTACCGGGGGTATCCTGACCATTGCAGTCTACAGCACCGGAACACCGTACAAATCATATATCGTGAGCAAGAGCGGGTATAACACCTATACCGGCAGTATCCCCTACATGCCCGGCATTGGTGAGACCGAAAACCTGTTTGCAACGCTGAACCCGGTTGTCCCCACCACGCAGGCAGTCATTGGGGGAAACCAGGGATGGTATACGGTCAACTGCAACGTGAACGGAGCAACGGTAATGTTCGATAACCAGGTTGTCGGCACCATCACGCAGGGTACGCTCACGGTCCCGGTCTATACCACCGGAACACCCTACAAAACCTATACGGTTTCCATGAACGGGTATCTTCCCTACACCGCACCCATGCCCTCCGTCCCGGCTGCCGGACAAACGGTCACCCTTTACGCCACTCTCAACCTGGCACCAGCCACTTCTCCAGTACCTGCACCAACAAAATCCCCCCTGCCGATCTGGATCCTCCTTATCGGTATCGGGATTGCCGGTACTCTTGCAGTCCGGAACATGCGGAATTGATTGCATCCCCTTTTTTTGAACTATTTTCCTGAATTGGAAAAAACCGGAGTGTGGCGTCAGATCCGGTTGTCCAGAAAAAAAACCTCAAACACAAAAGGAAAAAATAGTATTTTTAGCCCCGCACGATACCGTTACAGAACCTGCTGGCGGAGCCGGGTTCCCAGCCAGGGCAGAAAATCCAGCTTTCGCGACATGACACCCTCAAGCCGGACCGGGAGGACATCCTTAAACAGTGCCTGGACGAGCGCGGGATCCGAAACACCATAGATATCGCTTGCATTTTCAAGGACATTGGTAACAAGAAGGAGAACAATATCTGCACCGGTTGTGCTCCTGACCCGTGCAAGCTCCTGGGCAATTGCATTGTTCCGCTCCCGGTTCCAGGTAAACGAGGGCACCATGACCTGCCCAATCTGGACCTTTTTCCCCGAGAGTTCAAAAACCTTGGTATCTCGGGCGAGAATGACATCAAGCGGGGCTCCCGACAGGTCCATTGCCCGTTCGAGCAGGGCAATTCCCAGTTTTTCCGGATCCTCACCGGCGAGAGGGGCCAGGTAGCTGACCGCTTTTTTATCCCGGTGCGTTGTTGTCGACATCTTAAGGGCCAGAGTATCCGACAGGATCCCACAGAGAAGCGCCCCGGCTGTTTCACGGGTTGGTGTAAGACCGGACTCCAAAAATTTCATGGCAATGATGGTTGACGTTGCCCCCACGGGTTCGTTGAGGAACCGGATAGGTTTGAGCGTCGTGATAGCCCCAAGCCGGTGGTGATCGATGATCTCAACTATTTCTGCCTCCTCGATTCCGTCAACTGCCTGCGAGGCCTCGTTGTGATCGAGGAGGATAACCGGTCTCCTCACGTCATCAAGGAGCGTGGTCCGGGTGAGAATGCCGGCAAGCGTCCCGCTCGCATTGACCACGCAGGCAGCCCGGAACTTTGAACCGGATACAACCTTGCGGGCATTGGCTACCGTATCGCTGCAGGCAAGGACTGGGACGTTGGCCTCCATCACTTCGCGTGCTGGCAGGGAGAGGTTGATCATCTTGCCCACACCAAAAGCATCGAGTTTTGTTGAAAGGACACAGACACCCCGTTGTCCCGCTGCTACGGCAACGCGATCCCCGACCGGAGCACCTTCGGCAATGATTAAGCAGGCAATACCTGCAGAGATAAATGCCAGCTGCGCCGGTTCATCGTCCCCGACAACAGCGATATCTTTCTGTGTCATCTTCCCAAGCGTTACGTGCAGGGCATCGATGGCAATATAGACCCGGCCTTCAAGCGGGTTTTGGGCAGCAACAACAACCTGTGCATCCAGGATCCGGGCAAGGGTACCGACCGGAATCGGGGTCACCGCAAATTCCGAGAGGCGGATGGTATCAATGCAGGTAACCGCAAGGGCATGCTCGCCAACCATGCCAACCGGTTTTCCCTCACTATCAGTAATGACAATATTCCGGATCCCTTCCCGGGCCATCAGGGTGGCCACATCGACCGTGGGCACATCCTCATGGAGGGAAAAGACCGGTTTATACCGGATGTCGGAAAGGTTGGGTTCAACTGATGCTATGTAAACGGGTTCTGGAAGAGAGAAACGCTCAAGCATAAACCGTGATTCCGGGTTCAGGTCCCCGCAGCGCGCGGGAATGTACCGGCCCGGCTCGGACCGGTTCCTGAATTCGGCATAGCCAATAACGCTTGCAATACTGTCCGTGTCGGGTTTCTGGTGGCCGAAAAGATAGATCTGGTTCATAAGCTCCCTGTGCAGGATAGTATCCTCAATCTCGCGATACATTTGTTCCGCAAGCTCATAAGGTACAGCAAAAAAAAATTTGCAATCCAGAGAGGAAATCCAAACACCATAGAAAAAGCGGTATTTGAATTCAGGTAATGATGAAACCCTCTTTGATCAGGACCTGAATGTTCCCGTACGGTCCCGCCCCTTACTGCGGTCAGTCCCTTTGGTCTGGTCCCTGCCATCAGTGAGTCCCCAGCCCCGGTCCCGCTCAATTCCCCGGGCCCAGTCCAGAGTATGGTACATGGACGGGCGTCTCTCGCGCGAATCCTGCCGGACCGGGGCTGGTTCGGTCAGATTCCTCGGAATTATCCGGGGCTCGGATTTCACGTCCGGTTTTTTGGGGGGCTGATACGCGGGCCTGTTTTTTGGACGGGGACCGGCTGCCATGACAGTACATGAGTAGTTCCGTCTTTAAATACTGTATATATTAACGGAAAAAAACAAAGTTCAGCGTACTTTTTTGTAGTTTTTTGACGGAAACAAAGAACTCATTTCAAAAAAAACTCATTTCAAAAAATGTGTTTTAGGAATTTTTTCCTGATTCGCGGAAAATGTATGGAAGTAATCATAGGATCCCCAGAAACCAGCTGACGGGGAAGCTGATACCCATTACCGATACCATCCTGCGATAAATTTGTCTTGCAGAATGTGGATTGCACTCAATAAATGGGAAATGTGCCGGGATCTCGTACCACTCACACAGTAAGTCGGGAGAAACTGCGTATATACGCAACTGCGTACACAATATCCACGGGGCGGGATTGCAGTGGACGGAAGAATCACGATTGTAAGGGACATGCCAAAAGCTGCCGGAAATATCGGGTTTGGCACATTCAGTCATCTCGCACACCGAATCATCAGTTATATGAAAACCGATCCGCAGACAAGGCCCGCAATTAATTTGCCAATTGCCCGGCAATCTCCCGATTGCTTGAAAAATATTGCTCAGCCAAAGGAAACCGTACGTTCAATTCCCGAATCAGGACAGGTACGGATAATAAGCGCAGCCGGTACCATCCCTCATGTAAAATGAAAAGGAAATTACGTATACTCATAATTCGAAATATAAACGGGAACTGATGAAAAAGAAAATTCTCGCAGCTATCGTCATATCGGTCTGGCTTATCATTATCAGTATCTTCATGCTCCTTGCCAGCCGGATAGACCTTGAAATTTTTTTTGTTCTCTGGCTGATAGGTCTTCTTGTCATTGTCGAACTGATGGATACCCGGTTCACTCTCCCGCCATACCTGCGATGCATAAAATATCTTGTTGCAGTCGGGATTGTCATATTTGGCGCGATTGTCACCCAAAAAATCCTGGAGATCCTGGTTAAATGAGATCGCTCGTGCGCTACGCGGTTCTGGTTCTGCTTGCGGCAGGTATTCTTGCTGCGCTTCTGTTTACCGTACATGCACCCCTTATTTATTCCCTTGAACAGGATTCCTTTGTCTCACGATACCACGATAATACTGAAGTTCTCAAAAGCCAGGCGGTTAACAGCACAACCGATTTTCTGCCCCTGATGCAGGATCTCCTGGATTATTCCGGGCCAATTACCGTGAATATCAACATGAACAACATGGATCAGGTAAAGCGGGATCTCAACAATTACGCAAAATACAATAAAAACCTGGATAATCTGATAGTCAAGCTCGATATGAGCCAGAGCGAAATTGATACCTTCGCAAAAAGCACCAGGAAACAACGGGAACTCTTAGCGGAACTGGCGAATTCATCTCTATCGCTGGAGGAACTCAAGACCCTGCAGGTCCAGTACCGGGATCAGAACAACCCGGACATGCTCGTGTCAGTCACGATCCAGCAGGAGACCATCCGGAAAAAAATACGTGAACTCTCAGCTGAATATAAAAATGAGACCGCAATCACCCAGGCAATTGGTAAAAAGAATAATCTGGATATCACAAAAACGGAAGAGAGCGTAAAGGAAGTTGAAAAATTTGTCGGAGCACAAAAAACGGAGAGCCCGCTCATCCAATCTCCAAAACTCACCCTCCTCCTGATACCCGATAACGGCCAGTACCTGGATACTATTGATTTCTCCGGCCTTTATTATGATGGAAACACGGTACGGAACAATTATCCTATCGTATTATCCGTCGATAACCGATTGGTCGCACAGATTACTACCGGAAAAGATGGTATATACCACTCGGCATTCCGGATAGAGCAGATATCAACCGGTCTGCATACGGTTTCTGCATCGTCAGGGGCATTAACGTCCGGCACAAAAACCCTGACCATAAAACCCGCAAATTCCGTAACGTCACTCATCATTACTCGGATAAATGATAAACCTGAGATCCAATGCACAGGAAAAGTTATTGCAAACAAGCCCGTGCAAAATGCACCCGTTGCAATATTAACAGATAGCCGCACGGTTCTGCCCATTACTACAAAAAATGACGGTACGTTCCAGACCAGGATCCGCCTTTCGTCGGGGATTCACCGTGTACAGGCACAATTTATGAATACAACCTATCCGATCTCATCCTCGAAAAGCCGGGTATATGAGATCGAAGCTGGCAGCAATGCAATTTCCAGCATCAGGCTTCTTGATACCGCGATGAGTGTAGATGACATCAGTCTGGCAATTACACCCACAAACGGTACATATAAAGATAATCTCAATTTCACCGGAATACTGACGGGATCAGATCCAAAACAAAAGAGAATTGACGTATTTATCGATGATGCATTGTATCGCACCATGCTGACCGATGCTATAGGTTCTTTCACGGAATCATACCCGATAGAAAAAATGAGAGCGGGAAACCATACCGTCTTTATCCGGTACAGTGAACCAAACATTGGGGAGATCTATTCTGAATCACTCCAGTTCATCGTACATCCCGTGGATTCGGTTACCACCCTTCACATTGAAATGACAGGTAATGGAACAAGACTAACCTGTACCGGAAACGTAACCGCGAATGCACATGGTGTCTCGTCTGCCCCGGTAGAGATTGTCTGGGATGATCGTAATGTAATCAACATCCGGACAGATGCAATAGGATCATTCCGACAGAGCATTGCACTTCCTGCGGGCAATCATAGTATCTATGCCCGGTTCGCGAGTGTGGATTATCCGGTAAAGGCATCCCGGAGCGGAAGTTATCCGGTTACCATTGTTCCTGCTCCGGAGGGATTATCCCTTGAAATTACCCCGGCATCGGTCACGTATAAGGATCGACTCACATTAAAAGGGGCGTTGATCAGCTCAGATTCCCGCGAGAGCACGGTTGATATATTCCTTGATAACAGGTTCGTTGCAACAACAAAGACGGATCGCACCGGACAATACTCGTATCAGATAACAATTGAACAAATCCCCAACGGAAAGCACACAGTTCAAGTGCGAACAGCAACACACTCATCGGGGGTTAAATCATTCCAGGTTCTCCTGGCAGAGTCCCGGACATCCATAACAATTGAAAAAACCAGTAATTCATCCATAGGAACCTGCAATGGATCGGTCATGGCCTTTGGCCGGTCTGGTAATACTATCAGAAAACCGGGAAACATACCGGAAGTGCTGGAGATCATTGCCACACTGGGAAGGGATCCGTTTGATGCTGAACTCATTCCTGTAAGTTCAGCCCCGGTTTTAGTCATAGTGAATAACCGGACTCTTTTTGAGTCATATACAGATCAAACCGGGAAATTCTCAACTCAGGTTACTCTCCCGCAGGAAGACTGCACAATTACCGCACGATTTATGAATGAAAGTTATCCGCTGTTATCCTCACAGAGTGCGGGGATCGTCATGAACCGGCCCTCGACGGTAATTTCACCCGCTCCCGTTATAAGAAAGAGTTTATCAAACGGGTTTCTCCTGCCTGCTGTTGCAGCACTCATCCTGATCCTGTTTGCAGGAGGGGCATACATCTACCTGAATCGGCGATCGATTTTTGTCAGGTCCGGAAAAACATCTGCGGAAAAGATCCCTGGACCGGAGGCATGGATTTCTCCCGATATCACGCAAGATGCAGTGATGGAACCAGACCTGTTTATCCCGCCGGTTCCCCAGCCGGAGGAGGATCCGGCATCCGTGGATCCGATCCTTCTCCGCTACCACCGTATTCTCCATGCGCAGGGACTGAGCACGGCTGCGCGGGAAGTCTACCTCCATTTCACCGGTCAGATCGCGCAGAAACTGCAGATCCACTGTCACCGGGCCCTCACCCCCCGGGAGTTTTTGCGCTCCTGCAACAAGAGACCTGTTGACAATGCACTTGCACCGTTTATTGCTATCTATGAAGAGATACGATATGGCGGAGCCAAATCCAGGGAAACGGAAGAGGAATTTAACGAGATGGTAAAGACAACCGAGAAATCACTGGGAGATGACGATCATTAAAGCAGAATTCTGGTTCTCGGGATTAGTTCTTCTCTTCGCGATTCTCATCCTTTTTGGGCATCTCACTACAAACAACCAGGAATTTTCACGGTATAATACCGCGTGGAACGGGACATCGCAGTTTTTCTCGGATCTCGACCGTGACCGGGTTGTGGAAATTTCCGGCCCGGATCAACTGTCGGCCTATCCGGCGAATGCTACACTTTTGATCATAGCGCCGGTCCGACTGCCAACGGATGAGGAACAAATCGCATACCGGACATTCATTGAACGGGGCAACACGATCATTCTCGCCGATGACTTCGGCACCGGGAATGCCACATTAAAAGCGGTTGGCAGCCGGATCTCAATACAGCCGCTCAGCCTGTCCAGCGTAGACCGGGAATTTGCAGACGCATACTCAATCGTTGTTTATCCCGTAACGAATGAAACTCCCGTAAAGGATGTAAATAAGCTCCTCCTGAACCACCCTGCCCCGTTAAACGGAGGAAACACACTTGTGCGGACATCTGTCATGAGCTGGATTGATGCCAACAGCGATCGCCGAATCAGTAAAAACGAGATGCTAAGTACATTTGCGGTGATCTCATCAGAGAAAATAAGTAAAGGCAGGATTATTGTCATTTCAGATCCGAGTCTCTTTATCAACTCAATGTATGCAGAAGATAACCGGTGGGACAACCGGCTTTTCATAAGGAACCTGGTAAATGAGCCGGGTCCGGTATTAATCGACCAGATGAACTCCCGGACCCGTGACGCGGAAGGACTCAACGAAATACTTCATGTCATAAGAACCAATGTAATAATAGAACTCATTATTTTTGCAGGGTTATTGCTCCTTGTTGCGGGAGTATGGAAGACGAAGAGGATATAGGTGGCCAGGATGGATGCGACTGCACAGGAAAACGGAATTGCAGAGATTGCCCGGTTATATTCAACCGTGAACGAAAAGATTGGGACATTTGTTGTGGGCAACCAGCAGCTGATCGATTTTATCCTGGTTGCCATGTTAAGCGAGGGGCATATCCTTATTGAAGGTGTGCCGGGCACGGCAAAAACTACGATTGCAAAATCCATTGCACTTATCACGGGCTGTGGGTTCAACCGTATCCAGGGTGCAATCGATCTCCAGCCTACCGATATGGTCGGTGTGCGGATCTATGACCAGGATAAAAAAGAATTTTCCTTACGAAAAGGCCCGGTCTTTACCAATATTCTCCTTGCTGATGAAATCAACCGCGTCAACCCGAAATCCCAGAGTGCATTTATCGAATCAATGAGCGAACGACAGGTAACGATTGACGGGATCACGCTGTCACTCCCGAATCCGTTCTTTGTGATCGCGACCCAGAACCCGTTTGAATTTGAAGGAACATTCCCCTTGATCGAAGCCCAGCGGGACCGGTTCATGTTCGGCATCAAGTCCTCCCAGCTGAACCCGGAAGAGGAACTCAGTATCATCCGGAGGATTAACTCGGGAGAGCTCCACTGGGATTCGTTTGCAAAATCACTCACCCCGCATCTCTCTCCTCAGAAGATCCAGGAGCATATCGGGATAGTCCGTAATGTCCGAATCGAGGATCCGGTCCTTGAATATATCCGCGACCTTGTTATCGCCACCCGCAACCATTCGGATATCGATCTCGGCGGGTCCAGTCGTGCTTCGATTGCACTCGTAACCGGCGCAAAAGCACTCGCAGCACTCCGGAACCGGTCCTACGTAATCCCGGATGACGTCAAGCATATTGCTCCCGCAGTGCTCAATCACCGCATCCTCCTCTCCCGGGAAGCGGAAATCGGTGGCGTTACTGCCCAGCAGGTGCTCGACGAGATCCTCAACAAAGTCGAGGTGCTCTGAGTCGTGCAGATGCGGCGGTGCGCGCAGGGACTGGCTCTTGTCCTTATCCTTGTATTCACCTGTGCGTATATCCTCGATGACATGGCGCTCCTCCTTGCCGGGGGAACTCTCCTCTGCGCGCTGTCAGGGCAGTATCTCCTCTTCGACCACCGGTTCCGGAAGGTTGTTACGTCCATTCAGGTACAGCGGACACCGGAGCGTTCCCAGGTACGAAAGGGCACAACCCTGCGAGTGTCAACAACGGTCTCCGTGACGGTTCCCCATCCCATGAGCGTAAAAATCACGGAACAACTCCCGCCCCAGGTTGTGATCCAGGACGGGAATACTGAAGCAGATGCCGGGCCGGATCCTGCGCCACAGACCTGCCAGTTCAGGTACCGCATAACACCGGTTGTTCATGGGAACGTGCAATTTCCCGGTATCAGTCTCTCGGTACGGAATGCATTTTTTGAGAACAGCATTGATCTGTTTTCCGAAGCGTTCAGCGGACCCGGTCTTGTTATCCAGCCGGTTGGCTTTTTCGAACCGTCATCCAGGAGATCATCCGCTGAATCGCGCGAAGTTGAGAAACTCAAGGTGGTAAGCGGGTTTGGCATACGAGCGCTGCGGGAATATTATGCCGGGGATGACTTTCGACGCATTGACTGGAAACTATCAGCTAAGCACAACAAGCTTTTTGTCCGGGAATATTCCGGCATGGTGACTATGCCACCATTACTCATTATCGATCTCCCGTGGCGGGGAGCACCCTATCCGGAACATGACCTGAACCGCATGGTGAGCGCAGTTACCGGTATGGCGGAGCATTCAATTCGATCGTTCCAGTACGTCTCTATCCTTATCATATCAGGACCAAATATCCTTCACTTTACCCCCCAGGAAAAAGATCTCCAGCAGGGAATTGCCGTACTCCGGGAATGGATGCACCCGGTGGAACGGACAGTACACCAGTACCGCATCCCGGACCGGGCGGATATCCGGGGAGCCGTCCGACATCTGGAAATGGTGATAATTGAGGGTAAAAACTCCCGGGTGAATGCCTTTTCCGATTCCCTGCGAAAGAAATATATCAGTATGCTTGCGCACATGCAGGTTCCGGCATTTGCCGGTCAGGTTGCCCGTACGCTCGCATCCATTGAGATTGATGAGATCTATCTCTTCACGCTTGGGTGCGGGGATTCGAGCCACATCCGGCAGGTTATCCGGCAGGCAAAGATCGCACAGATGGTTATTCATACCCGGATTCCCGATGCACGCGTGCACATCATCAATCCGGATTCAATCTATAAGGGTGCTGATACGCTGGAGACATTTACATGAAGCCGGTGATATGGGATTACGGGTTTCTGGCAGCGCTTGCAGTAGGAATTGCCGGCATCACCCTCATGAGTGCATCTCCTGTATGGTATCTCACCATCATATTTTTCTGCCTTATCGCAGGGGTCTGGTATGGAACCCGAACCTGGCCTGACCGAGCGTTCTATCTGGTATGTGCCGGAGAACCACTCATCCTAGCCTGTGGTTCGATTAACCTCTGGACAGGGCTGTTTGTCATATGGATGGTAGCCGGACTTGTCTGCAATGCTTTGAGGATTCTCGTATTACACGAAGAAATCCGGTTTTTTATCTTGTTCTGTGGAGCAACCGTGCCTGTTGCCGTACTTGCCCGGGTATCAAACCATGTTGTTCTGCCCTTACTTCTGCTCTGCACGGTCACCGGAATTATTATCGCAATCCAGGCAATTCGCAACTACAAGTTCAGGAAGCAGTACAGCGGAGTACGTCCATGAAAATTCCCCACCTCAATCCCTATTACCGTGCGGCCCTCATCCTCATTGCGGCTGCATGTGTTCTTATTGCTATCGCGGTCTTAACCAACCGTCGGGATATCACCACTGCGGCGGTCGTTATCTCCGGTGTCATCTGCCTTTTAACCGGCATATTCCTTGCAACCCTTTCCCGCAGTGAACCTCTCGATACCCGGTACGTGAGCCTGCTGTCAGTCCAGGGATCCATCAATCTCAGCCGCGTCTGCGCTGACCTGGGCATCCAGGGGAATGCAACAATCATTCCCAAAGGACGAGATGGCAGATCCGAGACGGTACAGTTCGTTCCGGTCGCAGAGTTTAAAGGGGCACCCTCAACGGCAGGATCCTTTGTAACCGGCGCAGATACTGCAGGGCTCCAGATAATACCCTCCGGTGACCCGCTCTTCCGGGAGATCAGGGACCTGGAGCAGATGATAATTCCGGAGGATATGCCGGCAATAAAAGATCTTATCAGGGAAGTAGCAGTAGAGGTTCTTGAGATTGCCGAACGGGTTGAAGTTACTGATGACGGGGATATTGTTTCCGTTACCATGAAGAACTACCGGCTGATTAACGGGTGCCGCGAGATATCCCGCGAATCCCCGCGTTGCTGTACAGCAGTCCCCTGCCCGGTCTGCAGTCTCTTTGCCTGTATCCTTGCCGAGGGAAGTGGAAAGGTTGTGCAACTGGAGCACTGCAGCGCAGAGCCCGCAACCGGATCCGTCAAAGCCGTATTCACGCTCTTACCGTGATCGGATCGTGACCCAGAGGTGAAGATCCCGGTAACTCGCGTTGATCCTGTCCATTCCCTGTACTCCTGCATCCGGGACAGCAGTATCGTTGAACAGGAGAAACTCGAGACGATTATATCCGGTTGTTTTGGGCGCAAATGAATACGGGGTTATTACGGTCTGGTTATGCGCAACCGGTACAATAAACCGATTGACCGGGGTCATGGCACTCACGGTTGACGTGTTGGTCTTTTCGTCAAAGTTCATCTGCACGAGATAGGTCTCGACCGTGTAGGAAATGTTGCGGTATTCGTGATTGCCGACCCCGATGAAGAGGGAACGGTTCTGCCCGACGATAAGGCTCGTGGGATAGTCGGCAGCTTTCTGTTTTTCCCCGAGGATAAAAAATTCTGTAAATTTTTCACCCTCCTTGGGTACTACGATCACGTAGACAGTGGTCGTTACTGCTGCAACAATTGCAAGGAGTAAAATTATGGAGAGCACCCGGTCCAGCTGTGAGGATTTTTCAGGGAAAAATTCAGCGACAACGGCTTTACGGATTGCTGGAAATGGGACTTCGAACCGGTCTTCCGGCGGCAGTAGTGCCCTGCGGTATTGCGCAACAACACCCATGGCAAGGGTAAAGATAGCAAGGCTGATAACGATTGGATCGAGCCGTATTCCCCAAGGGGTATAATTCAGGGCAAGCCCGATGAGTGGGACGACTGCGATCGAGAGCCCGAACGAAAGGGCAACCCGTTCAATACCATCAATATCGCTTTTTTTGCTGAAAAGTGCTGCAATGAGCGTATAGCCGGGAATAAACAGTACCACCGGAAGCCCGAAGAGGATCCGGAGGAATGTGTCATTGACATAGGGCACAAAAATGGCGAGAATTGCAGCAATTAGCCAGACGTAACAGACAGCAAGATCGAGAGGAATCCGGTGGGTAAAAAATGCGTCGATGACGGTATCGAACGGGCGCTTTTGCTCCATCTGTAGGAAATAATGGTTGCCGTTATTATTTATGCTGTATGAAAATTCCGGTTATCTGGTCTGTACCGGAGTCCGGGAGGAAAAACGAGAGAATAATACTGAGTGAATAGCATGAACAGACATATACCGGGAGTTTGGCTCATAAAGCACAATAAATAGCCAGAATGTGAAGGGTGACGAAGATTCATTCCAGGGTAAACCTTCAAAAAATTCGGGGAATTGTTGTTTTTACTACCGTAAGTGAGATGTGAAGAACAGATGTACGGTCATACTGGGGAAGTTTGCATTTGCTTACTGCATTTATGGTCTGTTGTGAACGATTTCTCCCGGACATTTAAAGGGAGCCGGAAAAAATTGCTGTGTACCATGTTCACGTGATTTCCCGGGAGCGAGTGAGGATCCTGGAGAGGGGAAGAAGTGAGATGCCGTCGCGACATGCCATTCCATTTTTCAGCAATGGTTTGTGTTACACGAAAGAATTAACTGAGGCCGCATTGAGGACTCACAAAAAAAGATTATTGATTATTACTGTTTTCTGCTGACAATGAAATACCCCACGAGACCTACAATTGCGATGACGGCAATTGAGGGCACGAATGGGCTCTTGGGCGTTGTTGTCGGGGATGCTTTGGGAGCAACCGGCGTTGCCTGGGCGCCGGGAACATTAGCAGTTGCCGGGGTTGTTTCCTGGATTAATGATCCATATGTCTGAGCGGATGTGCTGACTGGGGACACTGCACCGCTACCAACGCCGAAGACCTGGAAGACTGTGAAATGCGTGGTTGTACCGGAGATTGTGCGCCCGCTGGGAGCGTTCATCGTGATACCCTGCCATGCCTGGGTTGTCGGGTTAAAGTACTGGATAACGATGTTTGCCGGAACTCCGCCCGCCTTGGCAAGAGCTGTAGCATACTGAGCTTCTGTCAGGGTAAAGGAGACGGTAACCGGCTGGTTGAAGGTTGCACCGGCAGGAGAACATTCGATTGCTGCTCCCTCAATGGCAAACACGCCCGCTGCAGGAGCGGTCCCGGCTGTGACAGCGGCAACTTCAGTTGCGGTAAGAGGTGTAACGGATACTGAACTTATTGGCGTTGATGCACTTGTGAGTGATTTTGTACCCTGGGGGATGCTCACGGATGCAGCAACGGGGGCAACTGCGGTGGTTGCGATGTTATACGGTTCAAGGGTCTGACCCGTGGTAGTTGTAAGGAGAGGTTGTGTAACCATGCCTGGAACTGCTTGTGCAACTACCGGCGCTGCTGCAACTACTGCGGCAGATTTGCTGCCGGAAACACTTCCCCCGGAGGTGCTGTCGCCACCATTGATCGGTGCAGGGTTCGGGCGGGTTCCCCTGAAGGTAAGGGTTTTATCGAGCACGGTAGAGGCACCGTCTTTGACCTTGATCGTGAGGAGCCCGCTGTTGATGTTGTTGACGGTGAAGGTAAGATCCGAGGGATTGATTCCGGCATCTGCAACCGTGCCACGTTCTGAGAAGTCTACGGTCACTGCCTGGGTGGGAGTGACAGGATAGCCAATGATTGAGATATTCTGATAGGTCTGCTTCATGACATCGTTCGTTGCAACGATTTCATACGGAGCAGCCATGTCAGACAGATCCAGCACGGTTGCCGTACTTCCCTGGACATGGAGTGTCAATCCATTTGCTACATCAAGGTTGTCTGCAAGTAACAAGGTTGATGCCGGAGTCATTGAAAACGGCATCGCATAGCTGGTAATTGAGAACATTCCACCATTTGTATACAAGTTTGAGGACGTCATGTTCAATTGGAATGTATTCGTTGCCGCAAGTCCGGTTATCCTGACGGTAACCGTATCTCCATTGTAGACATTGTTGATATCCGAAGGGGATGTAAGCTCTGCAGTAAATGCAGATACCGAAGGGATCGCTACAAGAATCAACATTGCACATACCAGGAGCAACATTGATTTTCTCTGCCAGGATAAGGCACCAGTTTTCACATTCATGATCATAACCTTCCTAAGTTAAAGATACTGTCCTTTTTATTTTAAAAATATATTAATCATTCTGTCTTGAGGAGCACTAAAAGCGCGGTCTGGTGTAGTAATTCATAAAGTCAATCTTAAAACTCATATATCCCCAGGGGAATATTATTTTTACAAAATAGCATATCCGGTCTCTCGGGAATTGCCAGATACTATTCACTGAGTCAATGATAAATTATCACGCTCGCGAATATTCTAACAGAATTATGCCCAACTGCGAACCAGGATTCAAACTCAGCATTCTAAAAAAAGGTAGTGATTCTTGTTGTTTTTTATGAAAAAAAATTGGATCCCACACGTTCTGCATGATGATTTTTAAAAAAGACACATACCCATCAGATTGTTCAAAAAAAATCATTCAACAAAAAATTTTTACAGATCCAGAACTTCCCTAATTTTTCTTCATGAATCCAGGGCCGGTATAAATCAACAGCACTCACCAATCAATCGACATTTCGAAGAACCGGAATAACCGGTAACTAATTTAAGATTTTTATGAATCCCTTCCCGGATGAAGTCCCAAAAAAAGATAAGGACGGGACAAATCATCATCGGTTGTACTCTGTCGCGATCGAACCCGGGAGAAGAACATCCGTTGAAAGAGACCAGCTATTCTTTAAAAGAGATGAGATTATCTTCAGAAAAAACCGGATCACACTGTATCGGAAAACGGTTTGGCATCCACAATATTCCGCAAACGTTCTGAAAACATGACGGCAAAACGTTTCTTGCAGATTGGGTGGATCTCTCTTGGCATTCCATCAATGCCCTGCACGAAGTAACTGAGAGTCACATTTCCGGATTTCTTTTTTTTCCCTAAAGGGAATGGACATCAATAGCCTGGGTAAACTCAAACGGTTCTCCGGTAAAAGGGAGTTCCTGGCGGAAAGCGTTCAGTTTCTCCAGAGGGGGCGCGACTCAGATGTACCAAAACCATCAGTTGCAGCGGTTCACATCCGTTTATTTTCTACCACAGTACTTCACTAATTTTAGAATGGATCAATAACCCTAAATTTTCCTGCATATTCCGAATCAGGATTATCGCCCATGTTGGCCTCCTGGGACCCAGTCAGGTGCCAGATGATACAAAGTTCGACCAAAAAACACTCCTTTCAGAACACCGCTAAAGGGAAAAATAAAGGACCGCAATTTGACCGGTTTTGGATTTTCGGCACAAATTACGGGAATAATTTCCATGGTGGACAAAATAGTCCCATTTTTGTGTTCACCTCCGGACCCTGATGGGGAAATAAGCCCGTTTCTATCCCGGATTGATGAGCGTGAATGTATGTCTGATGGCAGGGCAGTTTTAGCCCATAAGGTGTGCGATTATTAAGAAGTACTATACCCGGGTAATATTCCAATCAATTCGGGATAAATGAAGATTCAGGGGATTTAAAAAAAATATCCTCACTAAAAAAGGAATGAGCCACTGAAATAATAATTGGGATCTAATCTTTTATGGTCCGGGTCAGAACACTCCCGTCAGAGCCGATGATCTGTTCGGGCAATACAATGCCGGGGTATCTCGGGTCTTCATGGGCGGGTACGAGTTTGAATTGCCGGATGATCTGTGCACCGCCCTGGGCGGTTGGAAGAACCTTGATGTAATACGACATATCCCCGAGGGTTACCCATGTGCCGGATGCTTCTGATACGATATTGGTGATGATGATATTATCGGAAATGGTTGTGATAAAGCCGATACGATAATCCACGGTTCCCCCCGGATAGAATTTTAATTCATGGCCCATGGGTCCGTCTGCCGTCATGTATTTGTAAACATACCGGTGAATGATGGGATCGGTTGGGGAGAACGTTGTAATTGCCGGTATAACAGGTGCAGCCGTTGTTGATGCCGTGGATATTTCAGGTTCGGGGGTGACCGTCACTGTTACGTAAACTACCTGTGGCGTAGATGTGACTGCCGGCGTAACCGCCGTGACCGGGGCCGCTGCTGTGCATCCGGCCAAAAAGATCAGACTAATGAGCAGAACAGGCAGGACCGCGGCATATATCCCTTTCATAGTCATCCATTAGGTATTCCAGCTCTTAAATCACTTCTCATCTCCCACGGAGTATCGCATCCTGCCAATATACCAGGTCTGCATAGCCCGGTTTCCCGGGCCGGCCTCATTGACCTCACAATGCCATTACTCATTGTCGAACAACAATCCGATCAAAGAAGATATTCTTTCCGGTTGCCGCAAGCGGGATTGCGTACGCAACCGTGCATTCTCCCCCGAGAAGGCCAAGGTCAACTGCAGCTACCCCGCCGGAGTACATAATCCGGTTGTCCACATTATGGATCTGGGCGGTTTTGACTGCAGAGCCGACAGCAATCCCCAGGTCTGTCATTCGTATCGCACAATTTGGCCCGGAAAAACGTGCGGGTGCCCGAGCCCGGCCACGACATGCAGTTTCGAACTCATCGCACGATGCGTACCCGCAGGCTCCGCAGTTGACGCCAACCATCATGGCTCCTTTCGATCCAACGATGAGACATGCATCCGATGCCGCGATATTCTGTGCGTCCCGCAGGAAGAACCCGATCTTATGCTCCCTGCCGAGAGATTCCAGGTGAGATGCAAGGAGATTGAGCTCATCGCCCGAGATTATTTTCAGGATAATAGTATCCACGCCTTTTCCCTTGGGAGCCGTTCTCGCTGCCAGTGCCATGAGGTCGGCCACTGCCAGGACTGCCCGTCTCATTTCATGCATAAACCAGTATTGGCTGGAGAACGGGAAAAAAGGTTCCGGATGTTCCTGACAGGCAATATTTCAGATTACCGGGATTCCCGAAAGTGAACGAGAAGAAAAAATTTGGCTTTTGAGGGGTTTGTATGCGGGGAAAAACTGATTCAGAATGGACATCCACCTTTACGCTATTCAACCCGAATGGGTGCGGGAAACTCATGATGTCCCATAATTACCGGTTGAAGGATTTTTGTTTTTTATAAACCGGTAATATGATGTTATCGCAATACGCTCCATCGCCAGCCAAGACTGGTGGCGAAGGAGTGGTAAATCGGATGAAATGATTATCAGAATTCTCTTCAAGGTGGGAATTTTTTAAAAAAACGCACCATGCACCGGGCGCACAGGAGCAGATCAATGGATGGTGATGGCGTGGTGCCTGGCGGGAGAATCTGGTCCCCGTGGCGGTAAAGCCGGATTAAAAGGACCTCACGTTCTCGGATTTCACCCAGCCCTTGTCAAGGCAGGTCACCAGGTTATTGATAATCACGATCTGCTCTTCGATTTTGGATGAATATTCACTTTCTGATAGTGCCACATATCCCCGGATTGCCTGGAGAGAATTTCGTATCTGGTCATTGAGAACCTGGGACTGCTCCATGTTACACTCGATCCGGGAAAGCCCTTCCACATTCAGCTCCGATTCTCACTTTCTCACTGTTTCCAGTCAGTGATATCATGGGACTGGATGGCATGGAGTATGATCACCCGATACAGGTTGAAAAGCATTCTGGAAAACATTAATGAGAATAGGGGAATTCAAGGATCGCAAATCACGCGAGGAGGATTATTCAAAAAATCGGAAATACCGGTTGGCAGTCACTTTTTTGTCGCCTTACCATTCGTGAACGGAACACGTCAGGGAAGTTACCTTGGCTGTTTTGGCCGATCAGACCCTGTTTTTCTCATAAAAAAGGATTTCAGCAGAATAGAGAATTTTTTCTCCTGCGTTAAGAATTTGTTAAACGATCTGTTTAACAGAATACTGGTTAAAGGAAATACAACTGGTTATTAAAAAAAAATACATTGTTAATCGAATTTTTTCTTTCCCATGGATTCGATGTACATATACTCTTTCCCAACCTCGATGACCCCTTTCTTCTCATCAGGGATTGCAACTTCGAAATTGGTATAGTCTTTCATGTCCATAAGTTGCGCCATATTGCCTGCAATGGAAAGAACCTGGCCGCTCTTGCGCTCAACAACCGGTACATAGGTTTTTGCCGATACGGGCTGGACAATTGAGCGCTTGACGCCGTCAAAGATCCCGACTGCATCGATACGGGCTTTTGCAGCGCCGTGTTTTCCGGGCTTGGACGTGGCAATCCCGACAACACGACAGGGTTCTTCTTCAATTACTATATAGCGGCCTTCCTTGATCTTTCCGATTTCTGTCTGTTCCTTCATTGTTCACACCTAGATTAACAATAACGTAACCGTGTTAGTAATTTATCTCTATTGCATTACATAAATACAGCGTTGATCGGGGAACCAGCTCCTTATGGATTTTTTCTCTGCATGCGATGAGATGGCAAATGACGTCCTTGAGAGTATTTCTGACCTTGTGGGGACCGAGGAAGGTGGAATTACGGTCAGGATGGGCGCAGATCTCACTCCGACAAAAAAAATTGATCAGGTTGCAGAAGATTGCATTGTTAAGTATCTGCAGGAAAATCCCCTCTGCTCTCTTCTAATCAGTGAAGAGGCCGGGAATGTTACAATGACCGGCGAACAGGGCACGATCTTTCTCGATCCTGTTGACGGCACCTTCAACGCCCTTGCGGGGATACCGTTCTATGCACTTTCCCTGGCCTATGCCGAAGAGGGCATAATACGAAAAGCATACGTGCGCAACCTTGCCTTTGACGAAACCTTTACTGCTGAGATCGGAGCTGGCGCGCGGTGTAATGGCAGGGTCATCCACACATCCACAGTTGCCAATCTCGATGAATGTGCTGTAAGTGTTTACGGCCGGAAGTTCAATCCCTCCGGAGTGATGCAGCTGGGACAGAAAATAAGGAGATGGCGTCTTTTAGGTGCATCTGCGCTCGAACTCTGTTATGTTGCGTCAGGCCGTATCGATGCATTCATTGACCTGCGCGGAACGCTCCGCATTACCGATGCCGCAGCCGGCATGCTTATATGCGCAGAATCCGGAGGTCGTGTAACTGATATAAATGGAAAAAAGATCCAATTCCCCAATGATGTCAGCGTTGGCCGGTGCCTTATCGCTACCAATGGAATACTCCACCATAAAGTGATTGAATACCTGAGGTGAATTGGTGAAAGCACTCATAGTTTCCCGGATTGATAACAGGGATGCTCTGGCGTTTGCCCTGAAAATTCAGAATATCCTGGAACAGGAAGGCTGCTCAACAGTTTTTGATTCTGATACAGCCGCAGCGCTTCATATGACCGGTACTCCCGTTCAGAATGTTGTTGCCGATTTTGGGATCATCGTTGGTGGAGACGGGACCATTCTCCGGACAATCCAGCAACTGGGTACCCAGATTCCGGTTCTCGGTATCAACTGGGGGGAAGTGGGCTTTCTCGCAGATCTTGAACCTTCAGAAGCCCTTGATTTTATCAAAAATATCCCATCCGGCTTTATGGTAGAAGAACGAATGAGAATCGCACTTGTTAAAGAGGGGACCTGCCTTGGTGTTGCCCTCAACGAAGCGCTGATTGTAACAACACGGCCGGCAAAAATGCTCCGGTTCACGATCGTAGTTGACAATGTAGCCGCTGAACGGTTCCGGGCAGATGGCCTCCTGATAAGTACCCCGACCGGCTCAACAGCATATGCGATGAGTGCCGGCGGCCCGATTGTCGATCCCCGCATCCATGGATTCCTGCTCGTACCCCTTGCACCGTATATGCTCTCTTCCCGCCCGCATTTGATCTGCAGCAACCGCGACCTGAGCATCCGCCTTGAGAGCTCCAAGTCCGCGAATCTTGTTATTGACGGACAACAGACCTTTGAACTGGGAACCCTTACAACCATCGATGTGATGATGTTTGATAAACCCGCCCTGTTTATCGATGTCAAACGCAATTTCTTTGAAAAAGTGGATGACAAACTTCGCCACTTATAACCACCCGGTATACCTGCCGGAACCTCCCGGACAAAGACGGGAGGTACGGAGAAAAATTTTCACCCAATTCTTCAGGTTTTTCTTCGCTGATTTTAATCAAGACAAGTCTGAATAATCCTGTGACGCGACAATCCGCATGGGGCTTTTTTCGCATTCATAATCCGGAAAAAGCCGCCGTTAATTCATACAATTTATCTTGAAAGCCGATCTACTACATGAAAGGTGGTTCCGTGCAGGTCTCCATGAAACTCGAGATGAAAGATTCACCGGGTCAACTTGTCGCAGCGTTGAAGCCAATTTCCGATGTGGGAGGAAACATCATCGCTGTCATTCACCAGCGGGAACCCGATTCGGATTCCGATACCCTGGATGTCCAGATCGTTCTTGAATTGCCGGAAGGGCGGCTGGAAAAACTGAAGGTTCTCCTCCAGGAACAGGGCGTCCGCATCCAGCGCATTGGTGAGGAACGCCTCCTGTATACCCGGACCGTTATCATGATCGGTCATCTGATGCATACCGATTTATCCGATACTGTCGGTCAGATCGATTCAACCGGGTTTGCCGAAGTCAGTGAACTTTCTATGAGCATGCCGGCAGTCAACGACAGATCATCCTCGCGCATAACCATAAAAGCAGTCAGCAAAGAGGATATGGCAGCGGCTCTTGCAATCCTTCGCCGGGTCGCACTCCAGAAATCACTCCTTCTTGTCGAACCCCTGGAGGATATCGCATGATGCGGGTTGCACTCATAGGTATGGGATCCGTTGGACGGGGGGTCTTAGAGACCCTGGTGAAAAAAGATCTCGGAATCGTGGTTACAGGTATTGCGGATTCCCGGAGCGGCTGCATGGATAGTACGGGTATCGATCTTCCTTCAGTCTTATCGGCCAAGAAAAATGGCAGGCCTTGTGGCAGCCCCGATATTTCTGCAACTGACGTTATAAAAAATGCAGATTACGATGCCCTTATTGAAGTTACTCCGACAAACGCATGTTCCGGGGAACCTGCTATCGGGTACATAAAAACAGCCCTTGGGCGACAGAAACATGTGGTTACTTCAAACAAAGGCCCGATTGCTCTCGCATATAAGGAGTTGCGGGGCCTTGCGCAGAAAAACCATGTGGCACTCCGCTATGAGGCAACAGTTGCAGGTGCGATTCCCATTATGCACACGCTGGAACACGGTTTAAGCGGCAATGAAATTTTCGGGCTCTATGGTGTGCTGAACGGGACCTGCAATTACATTCTTACCCGGATGGCAGCCGAGGGCCTGACCTATGACCAGGCCTTAATGGAAGCCCGCGAGATGGGATATGCCGAAGCGGATCCGACCTATGATGTGCAGGGAATTGATGCAGCGATAAAACTGGTTATCCTTGCAAACACGATCTGGGATAATGGCGTGACGCTCGATAATGTTGAACGTACCGGTATCGATCTCCTCACAGCCGATGCCCTTCGCCTGGCAGAAGAAGAGGGATGCACAATTCGTCTTATTGCAGAAGCGATTCCAAGAAAGAACATCCTTCGGGTCACGCCACGGATCATTGAGAAAAACCACCCACTTGTTGTTGAAGGAACCCTCAATGCCTTGACCCTTGAGACAGATCTTGCAAAAGAGATCACGCTGATTGGGAAGGGTGCCGGGTCGATTGAGACCGCAAGCGCAATCATCGGCGACCTGCTCTTTATCCGCGATCATCATGTCCAGCGTACTTGAGCACCGGCGCGGTTACCTGCGCCTGATGCGCCAGTTCACCCTGGACAAGGGTTTTTTTACGGTGACTGATGTTCAGCAGGCCGCCGGTATTCCCCGCAGTACAGCCCAGGACTGGGTGAACCGGTTGCTGAACGAGGGGTGTGTCCTCTTGCGGGAAGAGAAACGCGGGAGGAGTGCTGCCCGGTACGCTGCCATCAGTGCTATGCCCGCAAGCACCTGCAAGCGCATTTTTACTACGGTGGATGGAGATCAGGTTGCCATATATCACGACTGTATGAGCGGGGCCTGTGCCGCATTCTGCGGGTACCATCATTCGCTCGCCGGGGGTGTACTCTCCCGGGTCCAGCGGGACGGAACGTTACTTGCGGAATCCGCTGACATCGGTATGAAAGAGATCTCCGTAGGATTATCACCCCTTTCAGCCGTGGGTGTTTCCGGAGTTTTACGCGATGGCGATGCAATCGTCCAGCATATTCACTCCATTGGCGGGCCGGCATATTCTCTCTCGGATATGATGGCGAGAGCGGATGGTGTTCTCCGGGTTGAATCCCGGCATGACGGGCACCTTGTCAAAGGCAAAGTCTGGACCCGGGCCCTTACCCAGGTGACAATCGGCATTGATGACACGGATACGAAAGATGGCGGAGCCACATTTGCCCTTGCCCTGGCACTTCTCAATCACCTGTCCAACATACGGGGGATTCTGCCCATCAGCCACCATGTTGCCATGCTCAACCCGGATGTTATTTCCAAAACAGCCGGCAACTCGTCAAGTTTCATCGAAGTTGCAATCATGCCCGACCGGTACAATCTCCTCATCGAAAAAACCCTGAAATTTGTTGCGGATGAGGCCCTCTCAAAGGAATGGGGAATTGCGGTCATGAGCGGGCTTCGGATCCCTCCCGATCTCCGGTTATTTGGAAAGATGGTACGGGAGCAGGAGATTTCCCGGTCGGTTGCTGAAAAAACTGCAGAGTTATCAGGGATTTCACTCTTTGGCGGAAACGGTGTGATCGGTGCATTGGGGGCGGTGGCACTCGCCGGGTTGCCCCATGAGATCCTCCTGGACCCTGCGAAGAATGATTTTTAACCGGCATTTTCCTGCACCAAAGGCGGGTTTAAAACCCGTGATTTATTAAAAATGCGGGATATCTTTTTTCGTTATAACAACGGGATACTGATTATCTGGTTCTCATTCACGGCATCTTGGAATCACGAGAAAAGTATGGAAACCCTTCATTCCTGATTTCGGATTTTTTTCTGCATCAGATCAACAAAATCCTGAATTGTGTTGATCTTCATTGTCAGGATGAACAGTTTTTCTTCATCAATTCCATGATATTCATGAGAAAGAAGGTCCCGATAGGTTACCAGCTCGATCATATTGTGAGATCGATTGTCGCTGATAAATCCGTTTTTTCGAAGAAGCGTGAAAATTTCCCGATACGTTGAAGGGATTCCCATATTATGTGCAATGTTCACTTCGTTCCCCAAATCGAAGACCCTGTTTAAAAGGGAGAAGAGAATCATGGAAACCGCATAAAAATTGCGCTTGTCAAAAAGATCCTCTTTGGAGTGGATGTCAAGTCCGTTGAGATCTTCAATATACTATCGAATATCCGCTGATATGGATCCTATCCTCTCAATATTGTAACTTATTTTCTTTGACATGTCACTTACTCCCGGTAATGCCAAGGATGCGAATGCAGTTTCTTCGGATAAATGGAGCAATGTCAAGATATTCACGGACGGTGTCAGCCATGAGAGCTTGAAGGGTTGGTTTGTCCCTGCAGAACAGGATTTTTCCTTCATGAATCACCCGGAACCTGATTGCGATAGGAAGATCCTGGAAGAAACTCACATCAATTTTATCCGATCCAAAACTTAGCAGATACATTTTTACGGATTCGGAAACATTCTTTTTTGTAACAGCACAGAGATCTATGTCGGAGATCATCCGTGCCTGACCGCGAGCCAGAGAGCCGAACAGGATGATTGCAATAACTTCGTTACATAGTGCGAGTTCATCGATGACATATCCGGCATCTTTGATGTCGGGTATCCTGTTCTGTGGACCGGATATCTGCATGAGGCCTCGTTGTTGTATAGAATGACGATTGGTTTTTTATATATTCTGTGGTTGAGTTATGGTACTATTTATCTGGATGTTCCCGTTCCTGTAATTGTTGCTGCCCGCTCCAATGAATAGCAAGATCCTGGGGATTGTTCCCCCGTTGGATCGAAGTTCTACGGGTAAAACGAATGAAGGTACGGAAAACAGGGATCATGGGGTGGGGGGAGATGATCTGTTCCGGGTTCAAATCGGACCCGGATTCCCCAAAAAGGGATCGTGATCGTAGAGGAAAACCCTAAAAAACGCTCCGTTTTGGTTCCTGTGGAGAAAACGCTCAAATATCGGTTTGTTTGGCAAATACGGGCTGAAAACGACCTCGCCAAATGCCCCATAACGCCCTTTGGATTGAAACGGTTTTTGCCACATATTTCTGGTCATCTTTCATGAGAACCTCTGCCAGAATGCGAATATGGAGGTCTTTTTCTTTGGGGATGTTTTGTAACAACAGGGTGTCGCTACGTGAAATCCTGGATAGAGGATTTGTATTGGCAATTGTGTTGGTTTTCTGATAAAATATAGGTCTGGAGCGAACCGGCTTCTGGCAACGTGATGATAGATACGTGTTGTGAATAGATGCTCGGTTCCGGGCTTAAATTGGGCTCTGATTGTCAATAACCGGATCTTGATCGTATTGGTAATCACTGGAAAACGCTCCGTTTTGGTTCCTGTGGAGAAAACGCTCAAATATCGGTTTGTTTGCCAAATGCGGGCTGAAAACGACAGCACCTAATGCCCAATAACGGTCTTTGGATTGAAACGGTTTTTGCCACATATTTCTGGTCATCTTTCATGAGAACCTCTGCCAGAATGCGAATATGGAGGTCTTTTTCTTTGAGGCTGTTTTGTGAAGATGTGGGGTTGCGAAGTGAAACCCTGAAAACAGGGATATCACCGGTTGAGTGTCTGACAATGTCAATATCCGTACACGTGTCCATGATGGAGGGATACTCAGGAGATGAGGTATTCCGGGCTTAATCTTGGCCCGGATTACTGAAATCGGGATCATGATTCCGGGTTTTTGGGGTTCCAGTACTTCACTAATTTTTAGCCCGAACTAAAGAAAAGCGTAAAATCTCACCAGATAGGGCACGCCTGATAGGGTCACTATACGGCTAAAAAGTCAGCTGATTATCAAGACATCCTCAAGAAACGTTGCGATCCGGTACCTGCTGACCATCATTTTGTTCCTGCCCAAGAATATCCGGGAGTCACTTCAATGGATTTTCCAGGTTCCCATTCTACATGGTCCCGTAACAATTGATGAAGATGCGTTCCGGTACTTCGGAGGTTCTGGTGAATTGGATATTCTGGTAGATGTTGGCTATCCACTATGTACGGAGGAAATATAAGATACGTGCCGGACTCGTACGATTTGTCTGGATTAAGGTATTCTCCAGAGCATTTTTTTCAAGCAGACTCTGCTGAAAAATTTTCAATCGCGATCATGGGGTGTCAGTTGATTAGGCGATAATCGGATAATTATCCGACAAAATGCATGTACAAGCGACAAAATTTTTGATTCTACGGCGTTACTGTTCGGGCCTGCACGGCAAGGGTCGATTGAAAAAAGGTGAGCAGGGGGTAAGGGGTCGATTGAAAATTTTTTGCCGGAGATCGATTGCGATGCTGATAATGGTGTAACTATTCATTTCAGGTTTTTGGCAGGTAGTGCACAGTACCAAGAATAACGGAGGAATAATTAGTGAAGTACTGGGTTCAGATATCCACCGTACAAAAAAATCCTGAAATTTGGGGTTATTTTTCCAAAATGCCCGTAATTATGGTGATTCAAACCTGCACTATATTGGGCTTGTACGGGCACTTTGTTCTGCCATATAGTTTATGAGTTGGGAGGGGTAAAATGCCCGTACATGCAATCTATGGCCTGATCCTGAGATCACGTCGGAGAACTCGGATTTTTATTTGAGTGCTCTTTTTCGGGTTCTGATAATGGGGGGCTGTTCTTCCTTTTTACTTTGTGCAAAACCGGCTCTTTCCGGAAGATTGTATTGATCATTTCTTCTTTTCTTGGAACGTATTTTAAAAAAATCCTGTCATGTCAGAACAACCGGATTTTGTTGCGTCACCATTGTATTAACCCGGTTTTGATCTTTTGCGTACCGGATTTTTACATTGGGATGACTTCGTCCCTGCATCAGGAAAAATGCCGGAATTTTTGTTCAGCGCAGCTTATCTCAAGGGGATTGTTGGTATCAGTGATTTTCGGAATAGAATTTTTTCCCTTAATCCCTGATATGAATTATCCTCTTTCAATTTTTTAATTGATTTACGTATATCCCACTCGTAACCATATTTGTTTATTATTTTCGAAAAAAAAAATCCGGGTTTTGTAAAGAAAATATTACATTGCCGTGATATTCCACCATTATTTGTCTGTAATGCACCAGCAATCAAAAAAACGCAAACGCAAATCTATATATATCAAGATAAGGAATACTAGGTCATACAGTGTCGTGCCTCTCTGAAGGCATTATTTGGAGTATAGATATGGCGTTTACTAAAAACAATGACGAAGCAGTATCACCGGTTATTGGCGTTATCCTCATGGTCGCCATCACGGTGATCCTTGCAGCAGTTATCGCTGCGTTCGTGTTCGGTATGGCAGGAAATATCCAGTCGGCAAAAACCGTTGCGATCACCATGACCCAGAATTCAACAGGTTACGGGACTGCAACTATCAACGGTGGAGCTGATCTTCCGACACTTAGTTATGTTACTTACAGTATCAATGGTGCTAAAGAAGTGGATATGTTCCCAATCGGTAACACTACCGTTGGAAGATATAATTCTACCCAAACCACAGTAAAGGGTTCACGTGTAGTACTTATTGGTTACTTCACGGATGGTTCCACCCAAATGCTTGTTGACAAACAATTCTAATCTTTTTTGATTCATTCATATCAGTATTTGAGTAAGCCTCACTTTTCAAGCAATCCTTTCCGTGGATAATTCAATTCGGATGAGGATTGAATCGCCAGTTTCAATAATCCTCGCGATAATAGAGATGGACATATTATGATCCGTTCGAGAATCCCCCTTCTTCTTACGTGCCTTCCTCTCCTTATCCCATTGAATATTTATGTTATAGGGAGTAGTCTGGGATCTGGTATACAATGGGCCTTGTTCAGATTCCAACAAACGTATGGAGGAATTAGTTTCATACCCGTAACCAGCGAATTCGAGTATGTCTTTTCCGGTATGATTACCGGGCGCAGTGCATTTTCCCTTCTGGCAGGGGGGATTAGTACCTGCCTGCTCGTTGCAGCGCTTTGTTTCATTCTCTTGTCCTATGAATATGAGTCCGAAAAAGGAGTGAAAACCGCCGGGTTCCTCACCATAATGGCAGGAATTATCTCAATCCTCTCTTCGGCTCTCCAGTATGGCATTTTCCTGAATGGTCCGGCTGGGTTTGCATTACCCGTTGGAATTCCTCTGATTTTGGTTATCGGGTGGATGATGTTCAGCGGATTTTATCACAGAATTCTTACAGAGAATGTAGGAATTATTGAAGAGGATGATGAATCCGACCGCATATCCTGATACCCAGGGCGAGAAAAACCATCCGTTTTTGCACAAAAAAATTCTCAATCAATCTCCGGTAAAAAAAATTTCAATCCCTCCTCACCTCCTGCCCGAATTTTTTAACCGCACCTTGATTGCATTTTATGGAGGGTCTCTTCAAAGAATCAAAATTTTTGTCGCATATACCTGCCGATTATCGGATAATTATCCGATTATCACCTCATCAACTGACACCCCATGATCGCGATTGAAATTTTTTTAAGCAAGGTCTACAATGAAAATGTGCATTGGAAACGTGCAAGAAAAATGTGACACCAGGTCCAGTGAAGGCACTTTTCATCATTATTTTGATCAGGGTACTATTGATCAGACATCCTGGATTGTTGAGCAACACATCCACACATCTGTCATACATTTAGTTGTCCCTCAACACATGCGCAGGTCACGGATTTTTCCGCACGCTGTTGAGTGAATTCACCCTCATACTGAATATTGCGATTTTGTGAATTATCAAAAACCCGCGTTCCATGAATCGGATTATTTGTTCTTAAGTGAAAGTGGAACTCATCAGAATTTTTCAAAACAAAATAATTAAACCTCTCTCTTCTTCGCCATCCCAAGAATCTTCTCCGCGAGTCCCCGCACCGCAACCCGGGCCGGACTATCGAACGGGATCAATGAAACCGGCGTGGCAGCCAGATCCGCACTCTCCACCGCCGAATCTTCCGGAATAATGGCAAGAGGTGATTCTTCCCCGATATCCACCGGTGCCGTCCCGGTCTTGTACTGGTTGAAGACCACGTGGATCTTTTCCTTCTCAAGACCAAGCTGCGTTGCGATCTCCCGGATGCGGGCGATCGTCCGAAGACCCCGGGCCCCGGGGTCGCTCAAGATCAGAAGCAGATCCGGTTTACCGATCGTTCCCCGGCTGATATGCTCCATCCCCGCTTCTGTATCGATGATGATGAAGTGGTACTCACGTTCAAGCTGCACCATGCATTCCGAGAGGAGATCGTTTGCAAAACAGTAACACCCGCTCCCTTCCGGCCTTCCCATTGCAACAAGATCGAAGCCGTTCGATTCAACAAGGGATTGCCGGAAGCGGAACCGGACATAATCATGCCGGTTCATGCCCGGCGGGATATTCCGTGAGAATGCCTCCTCCCGCATGCTGCCAAGCGTCTCGTGGACCGAGACCCCGAGGGCCTCATGCAGGTTGGCATTCGGGTCGGCATCAACGGCAAGAACCGGAGCTTCCCCAAGGTCAATGAACGATCGGACGAGGAGCGAGCTCACAGTTGTCTTCCCGGTCCCGCCTTTGCCGGAGAGTGCGATGGTAAACGGATGGTCTGTCATGAGGATTTTCCCGGTGTCTGTTTCAGGCAGTTTTTGCCCGGATGCGCCGTGATATCTCCGCTGCCGCTCCCATGATGTCGAGCGAGCCCTGCCGGTCGGCAAACCGGATGCCGCAGCTTGGGGTGATGAGCGACTGGGCATCAAACAATTTCTCCGGCATACGAGCAGTGAGCTGCGTGCGGATCGCGAGGTATTTTTCGTAAAGCGAATCAACGGTTTCGGTAGCGAAGAGCTTGTAATCTGCAGGAACTATGCCCCATGCGACAACCCCGCCCCGCTCCATATACGAAATTATGGAATCCCGGTAGAGCAGGAACTCTGTTGCCGTGGCATAGGCGTCCATGGAAATAACTGCCGGGTTGAGGCTGATGACAAACTCCCAGTCCGTGTTCGAACAGCAGTGGACCCCGAGTCCGCCTTCAACAAGTGAGGCAATATCTTCCCACCCGGCCCTGACAGTCTCCTTGTCCACCGGGACTACCGAGGACCCGAGCGATGCGAGGTAGGGTTCGTTCAGCACAACCAGCGTCCCGGCAACGCCGGTATTCTTCTTCATCTCCTGTTCGCACCAGCGGGCCTTGAGCGCAATCATCTTGGAGAGAACGTCAGCCAGCTGTGCATCGTAATAGATAGGCCGCTTGTCTGTATCAACAACCTGCATGCCGAACGTAACCGGCCCCGTTACCTGGCACTTCAGCACCCGCGTGCCAGGGAGTCTGTGCCCCATCATCTCGATAAATGCCGAGGCGTATTCTTGGTGAAGCCCATAGCCGGTATAATTCTGCTCAACGAAATCCATGTACACTTTTTCCATGGCAGCGGTCTGGTCTTTCGTGCTGTCGAAGAGGAGCCGGTCTTCACGGATTACCCGGCCCGGGAGCTGTTCGGAGTCATTGAAGACAATGCTCTCAAGCAGGGCCCGGTCCGGTAGTGTCGGGATGTACGGAAACTCCGGAAAGATCTCAAGAACATCGCGGCAGGCCAAAACAGGATCGGTGTGCGGGAGTGCGCCGACACCGGTTGCGAGCGAGTGGGGAGAAGCGATCATCTTTGCCATGGCACTCACTCCTTCCTGAGCCGGCAGCTGTCCACGAGTTTCTCAACCATGGGAAAGAGCGAGAGATCCGTATGGGGGAGGAACGTGCTTGACGTGTATTCATCCATGAACGAATTTTCCGCATTGAGTTCGATATACGCTATCTTAAAGGCAATCTCGTCAAGTGTTTTGCGGGTCCTGCGGTTTATGAGCGCGATGTTTGCACCGGAAACGGCCCCGTTCCCCATATTCTTGATCTGGTCGAACGGGATCTCGGGGATGAGCCCGATGATGGTGGCGTTCTTCTTGTCAATGTAATTGCCGAATGCCCCGGCAAAGTAGATAGTCGTGATCTCGTGCCGGGTGACCCCGGCTTCCTTCATCAGCGTTATGCAGGCCGCGTGGATGGAGGCCTTGCTCATGATGAGGTTCTTGATATCGTTCTCAGTAATGACGATGTCCTTGTCAATCTCGGTCTCTTTTGCCCACGCAATAACATATTCCGGGAAATGACCGTTTGTGCGGATCCGGGGGTTTGCAATACTTGTGTTGATCCTGCCGGTCCGGTCGATAACGCAGGTGCAGAGGAGTTCTGCGAGCAGGTCGATGAGACCCGACCCGCAGATGCCCCGGGGGCGGATGCCATTGATGGTGGAGAACTTCGGGTTGAGGGTGACCGGGTCAATGGAGAGTTTCTCGATTGCACCCGGGTTTGCCCGCATGCCGAAGAGGACTTCCCCGCCTTCAAGGGCAGGACCCGCGGCACCGGCGCAGGAGAACATCCACTCGTTGTTCCCGAGCACGACTTCGAAGTTGGTGCCAATGTCGATGAGAAGGGAGATCTCTTCCCGCTCGCTCATGCCGCAGGCAAGGATGTCGGCAATGATATCCCCGCCAATAAAATCGCTGACCGCGGGAAAAACGAAGACCCCGCCGTTCGGGTTGACCGTGATGCCAATCCTGCTCGCCGTGATCGAGAGGGCCCGGCGCACAACCGGGACATAGGGCTCGGCTATCATGTAGGCCGGGTCGATCCCGAGGAGCATGTGGGTCATCACCGTATTACCGGCAACGATCACTTCGTAAATGTCTTCGCGGTCAATCCCGGCAGAGTTGGCGGCGGCAGTGAGGGCCTGGTTGATGCTCTCGGCCGCAAGGGCCTGGAGCCGGACAAGCCCGTTCTTCCGGGCGAAATTCACCCGGGCAAGAATGTCCTCTCCACAACTGATCTGCTTGTTGTAATTCGATGCCACATTAACGACTTTACCGGTGACAAGATCCCAGAGATAGACAACAACGGTTGTCGACCCGAGATCAACGGCAGCGCCAAAGACACGTTTCGAGGTATCATTCTCCTGGAGATCGATGAGCCGGTATCCCCCGGGCACAAGTCCGATGGTCCCGGTAACTTTCCAGTCGCTGTGCCGGAGGAGGCCCGGGATCACGCGGAGCATCTCAAGCGGGGCATACATCTGCTCGGCCACGGGCCCGCCGCTTTTCTGGATGCCCCAGAGAAGCCGGGAGAGATCCGGGGACGGGTCACTCAGGGTCGGGGGCTGGAGCTCAACGTAATATTTTTTAACCGATGGCTTGAAGTCAATGGCCTGTTCAAGCCCTTCGACAAGGATCTTCTGTTCCTGGATGAGCGTGTGCTCGGGAACGACAACATGAAGATCACCCTGGACCAGGGTCTCGCAGGCAAGGCAGGCGCCCTTTGCGAGTTCGGCCTCGGTGAAGAAGCGCCCGTATTTCTGCCGGTCAAACTCGGTTTTGCCGGACTGGATGTAGACCACGCACTTGCCACACTTGCCCTGGCCGCCGCAGACAACGTTCATGTTCAGGCCGGCTTTCTGGGCTGCATCAAGGACGGTAGTGCCCCGGGGCACCTCGATCTTCCGGTAACTCGGAAGGAATGTTACGGTGCGCATTTAGTTCTTCCACTCCTCGTGCAGGTACTCGCCGATCTCGGCAGCATCGCGGGGACCGACCAGCACTTTCCAGCCGGTGGCATCCTCAATCCTGCCGGAGAGGGGGGACGCGTACCCGGGGATGATCAGCTTCCGGTGGGAGACCTCGTTCTCCACGTCGAATTTTTTGACCGAGTCCCGCACCAGGGTCTCGTTGAGTTTACCGGCTGCAACAGCAGTCAGGACCGACAGCCCTTCCGTATCCACGATCAGCATGAAACATGGGATTCTTGTGGATTCGAGATACCCCTGGAGCGTGAAGAACGTGAGCGAGAAGTTCACGGTCATGAGGACCGGCGCATCCTTGCCCGGTGTTCCTACCCGGTACAGCCCGGGGTTCATCTGGATCGGTTTCTGAGGATCGGTGTAGATGTTCTGGCGAAGGGTCAGCGCGGCTTTCGCCGGCCCGGGGCTTAGCGGGCTAGTCACGATCACGGAGGCATACTTGACGATACCAAGCGCGATTGCCGCGTCCTCATTTCCTGCCCGGGTTGCATCGAGATAGACCGGGTACCCGAGATCCGGCGCGGCCCGGGTTATGGCAAGCTGGCGGATCGCTGTCGAGCGAACAACAAAGTCCCCGAGAGAATCCGGGGCTGGATCCAGGATGAGGTCTGACACTCCTTCCGCGGTACAGTCTTTCACCAGCCGGGCGAGCCCTTCGAGTGTTCCTGCCTGAACAACGAGCGGGCACCCGTGCTGCTTTGCCAGGGCACACATCTCATGGAAATTTTCTGCGGTTGCCGCGTGAAGAAGCGGGTGATAACTGCCGCAGTGGACAAGGGCGGCTTTGAGGGCTGCCGTATCACGGGAGATCAGTATGGGTGGAAGATGCGCCTCAACGCTCTCGACCATTGCAACCGCCCGGGCAAAGGTTTCCGGAGAACCGCTCTCGTTACGGATGGCAATGCCATTGAAGCGAAGATCGGATCCCACGCGGGTGAAGGTCTCGTCCCGCACCCGGCGGGTTACCGCTTCGATCTCCTCTTCTGTCTGCGTGTCGCTGACATGGAATACAATACCCGGCGGGTGGTAGAAGGTCTTGTCGTGCCGGTAGAGCACAAACTCCTCCCCTACCTTGAAGGAACGCTCCCCGACACCAACTTTTACGAGCCGGATTGGCGGCCGGGTTGTTGCCCCGAGCACGGATTTTGCCTCGTCACTCAGGTAAGGGCAGAGATCTACATCGGCTTTCCCTCCGGCCAGTTTCATGGCAAAGGTGAGACAGGTGGGATCGCCACATTCCTTGCAGTTTTTCTTGGGCAGGAGTTTGTAGATATCAAGGGCCTTGAGTGCCATCACTGCACCTCCGCTTCCGGACGGGTTCCCTTCTTCAGGTCTTCAAATGCCGCTCTGAGGAGAGGGATGGTCTTCGGATGCCGGACACAGATGATCTCGGCTCCGGCAGCCGCTGCGGCAATGCCCGTGAAGAATTCCCACCGGACTGCCATCTCGTCCTGAAGGCCGGGTTCTGCTTCCCGCACTTCCTTAATCGTGAGGGAATCCGCAGCCGAGCAGATCATTGGCATGGCGAGATCGGCATCGCCTTTGAGAGCAGAGAACCGGATCCGCTCCATTGCCGAGAACGAGTACTCGAATCCGTACCCGAGCGCACCCGTGTACGGGTCGATGACGATATGATCGTGCTGGACACCGATCTCCCGCAGGAGGATATTGAGTTGTTTTGCCAGGTTGATATCGATCGGCGACTGGGCAAGGACCGAATGGTTGTAGGCGAGGGCTGCTGCGGCAATGCTGCGGTAGCGGCCGGCTTCCGCGGTCCCGAGAAGGAGGCGTTCCCCCTGCCCGGCTTCCCCGCAGGCCTGGAAGACTTCGCTGTCGATCTTCGGTTCGTTGCTTCCTTCAATGATCAGGGGCAGGGCCGTTGCGGACAGAACGGTCTCGACCGTCTTTTTCACCGATGCAAAATCTGAAAAATTCCTCATCCGCGTACTGGTCAGGTAGAGCCGGACCATATCGGCGCCGTAAGCGGATTCCGCTGTTTTTGCCCATTCCGCCACATTGTTCGTGAGGTCCCCGCAATAGTTCCGGATGAGGGGCGGCCAGAAGACCGGGTTGTCGCAGATCTCAAACGCTATGAGCGGTGCCGGTGATACGGGACCGGTTTCGAGAAAGGGGAGTGTCTTTCCACCGCCAATCCGGTACGAAATCCTGCGTGTTCCCCCCTCGGATTTTGTTGCCCCGAGCACGACATCGCCAATGGCTCCGGTCCAGTCAAAAGGTATGGTGTAGGCCATGATGCACCGTCACATAAGGGGTTCCATACCAAGAGCCGGATGCTGGACACGTTCAAGGAAGACGATCAGATCCTCGATAGTTGCTGCCGTTGTCTCGTCGGCAATCTTTGCAAACAGGTCCGGATGGCCGGCCGCTGCAAGTCTCTTTTCGAGGCGTTCTTTGAGTTCTTCCTTGAGCTGGGACGGCAGCCAGACCAGCCGTTCTATCCCGCCCTCACCCTGGAGGAAGCGGTCTGAGAGGATATAATTCTTGGAGATCCCGGCAAAACCCGGGGTCTGGGCACCCCCGCCGATAGTTCCGGCAAGCGTGGAGAAACTCATGCCGGATGGTGTGATCCCTTTGAACTCGCGGTTCACGACCATGATACCGTTCACCTCGGGGAGCATCAGGGCAATGGCTTCGAAACAGCCGCAGCAGGTCATGGGGTATTCCATCACGCTGTAGAGAGAACACTGGGTGATCTCGCCATGACTGGCTTTCTTGACAAACCGGTTGACCCCTTCGAACTCCCCGTTCCGGGCATTAATGACCGCTCCTTTCTCAATGGGCTGGTTGGCACCGGACGGCGATATCTCGAATGCTATCTTGCCGTCAAGCCAGCTGATGGCTCCGCAGAGTGCGGGGCGCTCGGGCGTGATCACGCAGACATGGTTCGGGGCAAAGGTCTGGCAGAGCGTGCAGGAGTAATAGGTGCTGACATCGTTGTCCCGCATCCCCTTGATCCGATCATCGCGCTCGGCGTAGACCTTCTCGGCTTCTGCTTTTGCCGCGATCACTTTTGCAGCATCGGTTATCAGGGTGACGGCAACGGCATCGAGCAGCTGGGGGAAATCCATGCGGAATTTGCTTGCAAGGAGCTTGCCGATATGCTCGATCCTTACTCCCTTGGCAACCGCTTCTTTGGCAATTCTGACCCAGATGAGATCCCGCTGGGCAACATGCCAGGATCCTTCCCCGTAATTGACAAAGTTGTGGATCCTCCGCTCAAGCACCGGCTCATAATCCTTCTTCATGTTTTTGCCGGATACTTCGATGATGATCCCGAGCGGGTTTGCCGATCCCTCTTTCATGGATTCGATCTCGGGGCCGATCACGGTGACCTGACCGTCCGTGATCTCGCCCGGCTGCCGGAGGCGGAGCAGTTCGAACGCCGGCGACCTGCCCCCGCCAAATTCCACATACATCTCCTCTTTCCGTATGCTCTTCCCCTCAAACGCCGGGGAACATCCCATAGGAATGGGAATTGCCGTGACGTTGACGCGGATTCCTTTCTCTTCCATGCCTTTGCTGACTACCGTTTCTGCGTCAGCGGCTATCCACGACCCGCCCACGTAGTCCCCAAGGGAGAGGATGGGGAAGCCCAGCACCCGCATGCCGTCGGCAAATGCAATCTCCTCGTCGGTTAATCCGGGAAAGACGATGACAATGGCTTTTGCCCGTTCCGCCGCATACGTGAGCAGGCGGTGGGTGTCACCGGGTGTGACCCCGCCAAACATCATGGCTACCCGGGCAATAACATCGACAAAGTGGATACCGTAGGAGGGTGTGGAACCAAGGGGAATGAGACGATAATCGAGGCCAAGTTTCACCCCGGCACCGGACAGGGTCGGGATTACCTCTCCTGCAAGGAACGTGAGCATGTATTTTTCCTGGAGCTCGCGACAGATGGCTGCAGCACTCCCGGCGCCGGCAGGTTTCCCGATAACCAGCGCAAGGCCAAGAATGCTCCCGTCTACAAGCGAATACCCCAGCTTCCGGATAACCGTATCGCCTATAAAACCGGTATAGGGCTCGGGCTCCTTTCCTTTTCCGGCAGTTGTGTCCGCCAGCAGGCATTCCGAAGCAACGAGCGGGTTGTTTCCGGTCTTTGCGTACACATCCGCGGCAGATTTCTGTTCGTGAACAGCAATGCCGGTCAGCGCGTATGATATGGGAAGGTGATAGGCAGTTTCATCATAGGAGAAAGATCTCCCGATTGTAGAAATCTTTGATTTTTGGTGTTCCTCACCCTTTTTTCTGGCCAGTTCCACGTCAGTCATTGTCAGTATCCCTTTGATCATGGGTTACCCGGTAATCTACATATACTTTCGTTATAAGGTAAACGGACAAAAATCCCCTGAATAACAGGAAATAAAAGCGAAATAACAAAAATATATATCATTTATAAATGCAATTCTCATTAACGAGAGGTACAATGATGGGTATGAAGAGATATGCAAAGATCCTTTCTTTATCGGTATTTTTAATTATCGCATTGCTTATTGTCCAGCCGGTGCTTGCGGAAATCCCAAAAACGATCTCCTCAACAACGGATACGATGTCGATCGCCTATCGCGGTTCTGGCGGATTCTTTATTGGCAATACGATCATTTTCGATGGCAATAATTCCGTTGGGAACGTGACGGTCCTCAGACTCACCGGTTCGGGCCTGCCGGCAGAGGGGGTTCCGCTCTATGATCTGAATGGCGAGCCGGGTTCAGGAAATTCGGTTGATGTAAACCCGGACGGAACCTGGAGGTTTATCTGGTATACGTCGAACATCAAGGGTATTGAAAAGTTACAGACCCTGCGGTACACCGTTACGGCAATGGATCTCGCCCGCCCGGAGAATGTTGCGGCTACTTCCGTGTACTTAAGGAAACCTGAATTTTCCATTATCGCCCAGCCGGATACCGTGAAAAGCGGAGAGTACGTTCAGCTGGTAGGGAATGCGGAAAACGGTATAAGTACCGTTAAAATCGAAGTTACCGATCTCTCCGGGAATATTATGGGTACCTATGAGTCCGCGGTCAGCGCATCGGGGTACTTCAACAACGGGTTCCATGCAAATCTGCCTCTCGGACAGTATTATATTACCATAACCAACCCGGTAACCAAAAAGACATCAAAGACGATGCTCACAATAATTAAGCCTGAGCTGACCACAGCACCAACGATTGAAGTCACTCAGGTTCCCATGATCACGGTAACCCTGCCAGTAACACCGGTTTCCCCTACAGCAATGGTACCAGGTACTCCCGCGGGAAATGCCGGTACACTCTCGGTAACCTCAACCCCATCCGGTGCAGCAGTTTACGTTGATACACAATACGTTGGAGTATCCCCAGTTACCTTAACGACCCTTGCACCGGGTATCCACCAGGTGGAAGTCCGGAGCCCGGATTACCAGACCAGTTCCTTCTCAACTGAAGTAAAAGCGGGGGAAACTGCCAGCATATCCCCGGTACTCCAGAAAAATGCTGCTGCATGGCCATTCTATACCCTTGCAATCATCGGGGGTCTCATTGTAGTCTGCCTGATTGTTGTTGCAGTCCTGTTCATGCGTAAGAAAACACCATAATTTTTTTTGAGCGATATCGGTATTTTCCGGTCTTCCCTATCTGTATTCACCAGAACCTATTTTGGCCTCCAGTAATAACGCTAATACCACAACCGGTGGATAATCGTGAAGAAATTTTCCTTTGTCGCGCACATGCCGGACACCCCGGGTTCCCTTCACCGGGCGGCCGAGATCATAAAAAAATATGAGGGAAATATCAACCGTATCCAGTTTGACCGCCGCATCGATCCCGGTACCGTATTTTATGAAGTAACGGCATCGGACTCATCCTACAAGAAAATTACGGACGAGCTTGCCTTCATCGGGTACTTACAGTCCTCGTTAAAACCCCTGGACTTCTTAAAGTTCTGCGTCTATCTCCCGAACCGGCCAGGCGCCCTCTATGAATTCCTGGGTTTTACTACTTCAGCAGGGGCAAACATTGCCTTAATAGACTTCGATGACAAGGGGCGGCACCCGGACCGGCTTACGGTCAGTCTCAATCTCGAGCAGAGCGCAATTGTTGATCGCCTTCTCGATACCCTCAAAAGCCGGTACCGTCTCGAGATCATCGAATATGACAAGACCGGAAAACATCTTGACGATACCGTCTTCTATGTCCGGTTTGCGCAGGCGGTCCGCGACCTTATCGGGGAATCCGAAGATGCATTCCTGCTCTCGTTTCTTGCAGAAACCAACCATATTGCCCAGGAACTCATGGACCGGGGATGCAATCCCCACCAGGTTTTTGAGAGCGTTCTTGCCACCGGGCAGACTATGCGGGCAACCTCCGGTGAGCATTTTTATGCCGATGTCCAGCAGTTCCGGATCACCGACACAGCGACCCTGTTCTGCTTCCAGCCCCCCTGTGGAGGGAGCCTGTTTATTATCGACACCCCAAAGGAACGGGTCATGATCGATACCTGTTACGGGATTTACCATCACGACATCATGGCCATGCTCTCGCGCTATGGCCTTGGAGATATGTCCCGGATATCCCGGGTTATTGTCACCCATGCCGATGCCGATCACTGCGGGGCATCCGGTTTTTTTTCCGCACCGGTCTCCATGCATCATGCAACGCTTGAGATCCTCCGGACCAACAACCGGGCGTACGGGTCCCGTAGTGAAGGATCGGTTCTCGAAGAGTTCTATACCAAGATGGTGAACCTCTTCTCGAAATTTAATGTTCCTGCGGACGTCGAATGCTTTTCAGCCCCCACCGGAATTACCCGTGGGATCTTCCCGGTTATCGGGTCATTCCGGATAGGGGAGATCGAACTCGAAGTCCTGGACGGGCTTGGCGGGCATACCTGCGGGCAGGTATTCCTCTACTCAAAAGAGTACGGCCTGATCTTTGCTGCCGACAGCGTCATCAATTTTGGGAGCATGACAAAAGAGCGGGCGGATTACAGTTCGCTGGCTGCATTCCTGGTCACCTCCGTGAATGTTGACAGCGACCTCGCAAAACAGGAGCGTGTCGCGCTCATGGCTCTTGCGGAAGAAACCGACCGGGCGCTCGCTCCATCAGGCCGGCGCTGCCTTATCTGTGGGGGACATGGGGCGGTATCCGTCATGGCGAACGGTAAACTTGCCGTGTACGGGGATATCATGCGGTATGAGGCCGGCAGGGATTCGTGAGCAAAGCGGGGATGTTGGGAGCATTCTCTGCAAAAAACCCGTAAGGTACGCCCGAAACCATCATTTTTTTTATAGGGTAATGTACTATTCCAGCCCCTGAATCCAGGAAGAATTTACGGAGTGAAAAAAGGTAAAAAAATACATGCCTAAAAATTTAATGCAAAAAAGTAAATGCGTTTTGGAGCGGAAATACTGACGCTCCAGGGGCTTCGCCCCGCCGCTAAGGCGCCCCGGTTGCGATAGTGCTATATTACCTGAATCGAGATTTTTGGTAATACCGAGGAATCGCATGCGCCCCCGCCCCCAATGGGGGCAGGGTTGGCGCAAAGGGGAGGCGGACTATTGTAAAAGATAGAGGGAAGGGGCTGGATTGGCACGTTACCCTTTTTATAAAATATCTCCCCCATCGTAAAGATTCTAATAATTCGTAACAATGATTTCGTAGGTGCCGGTTCTCCGCTCGCCATTACAATTGATATACCGTTTTGCAGGAACCGTGGCAATCGAAAAGCCTTCATATAATTCCTCTATAGCTGGGACTTTCGAGTTACTCAGCATAACCTGGACTCCTTTATCAGATAAATTCCTGAATGTTGCTGCAAGGCGCTCCTGGTCGCTGAACCGGAACCCGGACGCATGGTAATCGGTAAAGCTGGCAGTTTTCGAGAGCGGGTGGTAGGGGGGATCGAAATAGACAAAATCCCCCTCTCTTGCCTTCAAAACAGTCCTCTCAAAATCGCCATGCATGATTCGGACCTGCTGGAGCATGGCATGGAATTTCCGGATGGTGGATTCCGCGGGGAGGCTCTTTTTGGCATGGTGGCCGTACGGAACATTAAACTCTCCCCTGCGATTCACCCGCCACAGGCCATTGTAACCTTGTTTGTTGAGATAAATGAGAAGAGCTGCTCTCCGGATCCTCTTTTTTTCAGAACCAATCAGGCTGTTGAATTCGGCTTTGAGTTTTTTGTATGATTCCTCGTTATTTTCATAATCGTTGCCAGAGAGTTCGTCAATCAGTTGTTCCGGCCGGGTTTTTACGGTCCGGTACAGGTTGATGAGTTCATAATTGAGATCCGAAATTACTGCCAGCGACAACTGGCCCCGGTTCTCGAGGTTGACAAGGAGAGCTGCACCGCCGACAAATGGCTCAAAATAGGTATTCCACCGGGGGGGCAGCCGGGCATTGAGTTCCGCCAGCAGCTGCCGTTTTCCCCCGGCCCATTTCAAGAGCGGTACTTTCACGAATATTTTTTTGTTGACAATCCTTAAAGATCCTTCCCGTCATTCTCAAAGGGCAAGCGTTCTTTTTTTAATCGCTTACGAAATTCTCATCTACTATGTGAATCCATCTTTTGTGAGAGAAGCATGAAGACTCACAGGGTACAGGAAATGATGCTCTTAATGGCATCAAAGATCCGGTCGATCACAAACTCCCTTTCATACCAGGATTGCGAAAAATTTATCGAAGAGCTCCTGAATGCAAAACGGATTTACGTTATTGGTGCCGGCCGGTCGGGACTTGTGGCAAAATCCTTTGCCATGCGCCTCATGCATCTCGGCCTCCAGGCATATGTTGTTGGCGAGACCATCACCCCGGCACTGAACAAGGGGGATGTTATGGTGATCTTCTCCGGCTCGGGCCGGACCAAGACGGTAGCCGATATTGCCGAGACGGCAAAGGAGATCGGTGCCCACATCTGTCTCATCTCCTCAAACGCCGATTCACGGATCGGGAAGATTGCAGACTGCATTGTTATCATCGAACACCACCGGGACGACGTGGAAGACGATGCGGTCGAGTTCGAAATCCGGCAGATGATGGGGGAGCACAAATCGTTTGCCCCGCTCGGGACACTCTTTGAAACTGCGTCCATGATATTTGCCGATGCGGTTATCTCGCGGATGATGGAGATCACAAAGACCGATGAATCAGCCCTGAAGAACCGGCATACCAACATAGAATAACGAAACGGAGCAGAACATGGGATTACAATTCTCAGACAGGGTTCTCGGGATCGAGATATCCGGCATCCGGAAGATCTTCGAGTCCGCAGGCCCGGACTCGATCAACCTCGGGCTGGGCCAGCCCGATTTTGATACCCCGCAGCACATCAAGGACGCTGCAATTCAGGCAATCAGGGCTGGAAAGACCGGCTATACTCCCAATACCGGTATTCCGGAACTCAGGGGTGCAATCAGCCGTAAATTCAAAACCGAAAATGATCTGGACTATACTCCCGATGAAATCATTGTGACCGCAGGTGCAAGCGAGGCACTCCATATCGTGATGCAGGCATTGCTCCGGGAAGGCGACCGGGTGCTCTGCCCGGACCCGGGATTTGTGTCCTATGCGTCCCTTGCAACCATGGCCGGGGGCCGGCCGGTCAGCATCCCGCTGACAAAAAGCCTCCATCTCGATGTCGAAGCCGCAAAAGAACAGATGGACGGGTCAAAACTCCTTGTCATCAACTCTCCGGGAAACCCAACCGGTGCGGTCGAGAGTAAAGAGTCCATAAAAGCACTCGTGGAATATGCTGGCGACAAGGGAGTTACCGTACTCTCGGATGAAGTGTATGAACATTTCATTTACGGCAAAAAGCACTGGAGCGCCGGCACGTTTGGCGACAATGTCATCACCATCAATGCCACGAGCAAGACCTATGCCATGACCGGCTGGCGTCTCGGGTACCTGGCGGCATCAAAAGAAATAGTCGGGCAGTGCCTCAAGGTCCACCAGTACTGCCAGGCCTGCGCAACGTCCATATCCCAGTACGCAGCGCTTGCAGCGTACGAAGGGGATCAGAACATGGTTGGTGTCATGCGCGATGAGTACCGGGTCCGCCGGGATCTCATCTGCAAGGGCCTCGCGGAGATGGGTTTCAGATTCCCGGTCCCGGAAGGTGCGTTCTATGCGTTCGTTCCCATGAAACCGGCGTTGACGCAGAAGATCATCGATAAAGGAGTGGTTGTCGTCCCCGGGACCGCGTTCGGGGAGAATGCACCGGAATATACCCGGTTCAGCTATGCCAATTCCCGGGAGAACCTGAACCGGGCCCTTGATAGGATAAAACAGGCAACAGGTGAATGATATGGTAAAAGATCTGTTAAAGAAATTATCCAATGCCCACGGTGTTTCGGGCAGTGAAGGCAGTATAGTCTCCGTCATAAAAAAAGAGCTCAAAGGCCATGTTGACGAAATCCGCGAAGACCCCATGGGCAACCTTATCGCGATCAAGCGCGGCAACAAGTTCAAGGTCATGCTTGCAGCCCACATGGACGAGATCGGCCTGATGGTCAAGTTTGTTGAAGAGAAAGGGTTCATCCGCTTCGTTGCCCTTGGCGGCTGGTACGGCCCAACGCTTTACAACCAGCGGGTTGTCCTGCATACTCCAAATGGCCCCCTTTTTGGCGTCATTGGCGGCAAGCCCCCGCACATGATGGATGATGACGAGCGCAAGAAAGGCGTGAAAGTCGATGACATGTTCATCGATGTCGGCGCTGCCAACAAAGAAGAGGTGGCGTATCTTGGTATTGATGTAGGGACGCCGGTTACCATTGACCGGGAGTTCGTCTCTCTTGCAAACTCCCGGGTAACCGGAAAGGCATTCGACAACCGTGCTGGTGTCGCGATGCTGATCAAGACCTTACAGGAAGTCAAATCCCCGCTCACCATCTTCGGTGTCTTTACCGTGCAGGAGGAAGTGGGGCTCAAGGGTGCACGCACGAGCGCCTATTCCCTGGATCCGGACTGTGCGATTGCAACCGATGTCACCATTCCGGGTGATCACCCGGGAATTGACATGAAGGATGCGCCGGTTGTTATGGGAAAAGGCCCGGTAATTACCATTGTTGACAGCAGCGGCCGGGGTCTCATTGCGAGCAGGAAAGTCGTGAAGTGGCTCAAGGATGCAGCAGATGAGAACAGTATCCCCGTCCAGCTCGAAGTCGGCAGCGGGGGAACAACCGACGCAACGGCAATCCACCTGACAAAAGGCGGTATCCCGAGCACAACGCTCAGCATCCCGTCCCGGTATATCCACTCCCCGGTGGAAGTTATCGATATGCAGGATGTCGAAGCCGGCGTGAAACTGCTCGTCAACGCACTGAAGCAGAAACCGGCACTGTAATTTTTTTGATTTCTTTTTTTTTTTGAGACACGGTCTCCACTTCTTGCAAAATAAAAGGGCTGAGTTAGTTCAACACGTATCCGGATAAACGGGGAAAAAACCAGATCCGGACGGCTATGCTGATTTATACACCGTGCCGGCTTTCATGACGAAACTGACCTTCTCCATCACCGCGATATCCTCAAACGGATTTCCCGGAACCGCAATGATATCCGCAGCCTTTCCCGGGGCAAGGACGCCCAGGTCGGGCCGCATCAGCATCTCAGCTGCCACGCTTGTTGCGGCGCGGAGGGCCCGGACCGGTGCAATGCCGTTTGTTACCATTTCGCCAAACTCGACTGCCCCGTTGATCGCATAGGACATAATGCCAAGGTCGGTTCCAAAGGCTATCCGTATGTTGCTCTTTGCAAGGTTTCTCGCGTTTTCCAGGAGCACATCCCTGTACATCCGCATCTTCATCTTCTCATACGGGTTGTTACCTATCGATTCCCAGTACTCCTCGCTGTCTGCAAACCGGGCTGACCGTACACCCGCGTACTGGGTCGGGATGAGAAAGACACCATTCTCCTCGATCAGCTGGAGTGTCTCCTTTGTTGCCATGGCCCCGTGCTCAACCGAACGGACACCGGCAAGGACTGCCATCCTGACCGCGTCGTCACCGTGGAGATGAGCAGATACCGGCCGGTGATACTGGGTTGCGGTCGCAACAAGGCACTCCATCTCTTCCTTGGTGTATCCGACATCGACAGGATTGTCAGACGGGGAGGCAAACCCTCCGGATGCCGCGAACTTGATCCATTCGGCTCCCCACTTGATCTCTTCCCGCACAAGACTCTGTATCTCTTCCGGGCCGTCAGCAAGATTGTTCTGCCAGGCCCTGCAATCCGGCGAGAGGATAGCCGTGGTATCCATATGTCCGCTTCTTGCCGATAGCATGTGGCCGGAATTGATCAGTCGGGAACCCGGGATGATCCCATGTTCTGCTGCCATCTTTACGTCCCGGACGGTATACCCGTGGAGATCCATATCCCCGCAGTCCCGGACGGTTGTGAACCCGTTCATCAGGTGTATCCTGACAGCCTCGGCCCCAAGGAGAGCCTTATACCCTCCTGAAAAACTCCAGAAACTGCCAATCATCTCGGGCCGTAAGGTGATGTGGACATGGCAGTCAATAAGACCCGGCATCACCATCCGATCCGGAAGATCGATGATCTGTGCACCAACGGGAACCTGCACGCTCTTTTCCAGAGCGGTGATGATCCCATTCTCGATAAGGATCTCGCGGGGGCCGAGCGGGGTTTCGGCAAGGCCGTCCCAGACATTTCCGGCCCGGATTATGATAGGAGTCATCGGATGTCCCACCCGGCGCCTGCGGAACACTTTGTCCTGGCTGCCAAAAGGACGTTTATACTGATCAGTGACGGTTGTTGTATCATCAGATTGCCTCCGTGAACGATTTGGGGTTTTAAAAACACGTATACCGTATTGGAGGGGTATTACAAGAATACATTTCCCTCACTCCCGGATGCTGGTACTCAGGAGGTATGGTAACCGGGACTGGGCCGGTAGATCTTCTGATTAGGTTGTCCAGTTCTGGCAGAACCGTAAAAATTACCGGATTTCACCCAGGTACAGAAGAACAATAGGATCTGGTATTCGCAGCCACTCCAGGATTACCCGGAGATGAGAAACAACGGGAACCCGAAAAAGCCCACCTTCCCTGCCTCATGGGGTTTTTACCCGGGAAAATGACCCGAGGATATCTCCTACAAATACCCCGCAGATGATGGCACCGGTTATACCGATCACCTGGAGCATGGCGCCGGTCCCGGCAATAATCCCGCTGGTGTTCAGCAAATACAGTGCCTGGATGAACGTATAGCCCGGAACAAGCATGAGGACCGCGGGGAGCAGGATTGTGGAGAGGGTTGTCCTGAACCGGTTGGCAGCTATCCTTGCATAGACCGTGAGGATGATCGCCGCAAGGAAGGACCCCTGCCAGAACCCGGACATATTTCCGGCCAGCAATCCGGCCCATAAGAGCAGGCCGCAGACAACCAGAAGCCAGAACCGGGAAGGGGATACGCCAAACAGGATGCCGTTACTTATCAACAGGAAGGGGATGAAAACCCAGACAATAACCGGGGAGATTCCGGCCAGGGGTCCGACTGCGGTTGCGGGAAGGAAGGTCTGGACAATACCAATGCCAAGAAATGTTCCGATCAGGAGTTTCAGGCAGACAACCAGTGCGTTCATGAAGTAGATAATCCCGGAGAGGGTATCTCCGAGAATGATCTCCCGCGGTGCTATCGTAAGGCCGAACCCGGGGATATAGATAGTGAGCGCACAGACCGTCACGGCCATGGGGTGGATGCCCGGCATGACCGCGGCAATGAGTGCTGCAAGGACTGCGACCAGCACGGAGATGACCACTTCCCGGGCGTGTTCGAGCCGGGATACCCGGGATACGAGGATCTCGATCCCGAATGCGAAGATCCCCAGAACGCCACCGATAAGGATCTCCAGCCCGGACATCCCCATAAGCGCCCCGAATCCCGCACCGGCAATAAAGAACGCGATCGCTTTTACGGGATTGCCATACATTGCCGGGGCCCGTTCAATCTCCTGGAGCCGCACGAGCCCTTCCGCCGGCCGGGTCCGGCCGGCTTCCACATCTTCGATGAGATCCCGCACCATCTCGAGCCGGGCCATATCGTAGGCGGGTTCCCTGGAGGTGGCAATATGGATTCTCTGGTGGTCGGTATTTTTCTCCCAGATGGCAATTGTCCGCGAGCTGGGGGTTGCAAGGATCTCGCCGTTCAGGCCCAGGGTCTTAATGACAAGGAGCAGGGTCTGGTCCATGTCGTGGGAATGTCCGCCGTACTGTTCGGCAGATTTGGCGAGTGCCGTGATAAACCGGACAGAATTGTCAAAATAGTGCAGATCATTTGGGTGAGGACTCATGGTAACAGCAGAACCCGGGGTTGTGATCTCCCCCGAAGCATTTTTTGGGCAGCGGGAACCCTGTGCAGGTACCCGGGTCCCAGGAATGATTGATTCATATTCCCGCTGATTCTATTAATCCTTCTGTCTCTCGGCGCTGCATAGCATCGGTCGGCCTGTTCAATCGTATCGGTAACGGATATCTGATTGTCAATGTCGCAGCTTCACGGGCGGTCTGTGAGTTGCCATGATCTCAATCCCCATGCCCCTGCGGAACCATTTTCCATCAGAGTCCGCTTGAAAAAAAATAATCAAAGCCTGCCGGAAATTTTTCAATCAAAGGTTGATTGATCCGGATCCGGTTTTCAATCGCGATCGTGATCGCGATAATTATTTTCCAATCAAAGTGTGCCTGAAATTTTTTAATCAAAGTCTGCCTGAAAAATTTCGAGCAGGGTGCGGTTAGCAAAAGTTAAGCGGGTTTGCACAAGGCTTCCAATCAATCCCTCGTCTGAACCGTCTGTTGCAACCGGTTTTTCAATCAGGATGCGGTTGAAATTATTTCATCAGAGTCCGCTTGAAAAAAAATAATCAAAGTCTGCCGGAAATTTTTCAATCAAAGGTTGATTGATCCGGATCCGGTTTTCAATTGCGATCGTGATCGCGATGATTATTTTCCAATCAAAGTGTGGCTGAATTTTTTTAATCAAAGTCCGCTCGAAAAATTTCAGGCAGGGTGCGGTTAGCAAAAGTTAAGCGGGTTTGCACAAGGTTACCGGCCATTCCACGGTCGTTAGTCATGAACCCCGGTAAAACAAGTTTCGAAAAAATTTTCAGGGCAACAGGGACTTTCGTGCTCAACAGGATCAAAAAAACCGGTCCAACAAAAGAATAAACGCCCCGGCCGGGATTCGAACCCGGGTCAAAAGCTCCGGAGGCTTCTAGGATGTCCACTACCCTACCGAGGCACGTTTACCTTACTTAATCTCTCTCTCACCCATATAAATCCAAATGGTTGAGGAAAAACAGGAAAAAATCAGGATTTCTTCATGTGATACTGGTGCCAGATCTTGCAGGCGCCTTCGTGGCTGACCATGCAGGGGCCAACCGGTGTCCTTGGTGTGCAGACTTTACCGAAGAGCTTGCAGTCGGATGGCTGGCATATCCCGCGCAGAATTTTGTCACAGGCACAGGCAGAGTGCTTGCTGATATGCTTGTACACGATATTGAACTTCTTTTGCGCATCGTACTGCTCAAATTCCTTCTTCAGCCGGAGGCCCGAGCCCGGTATGACGGGAAATCCCCGCCACTCAACATCGCAGGGCTCAAATACGTTGTACATGATCTGTCTGGCCTTCACATTCCCTTCACGGCTGACCGCACGGGGATACGCGTTGTCCACGCGGGTAGTTCCTTCCTTGACCTGCCGGACGAGCATCAGGAGACCAAGAAGGATGTCCTCGGCCTCGAAACCGGCAACAACCTGAGGGACCGGGAAATGCTCGTACTCCTCGTAGCCCATGATGGCGCAGACATGGCCGGGAAGCATGAACCCGTTCAGTTTTGCTTCGCCCTGTTCGAGCAGCCACTGCATTGCGGGCGGGACTATCCGGTGGCAGGAAAGGATAGAGAAGTTCTCCGGGGGCTTTCCGAGAATCGTTGCGGCAACGGTCGGGGCCGTGGTCTCGAAGCCGACCGAGATGAAAACAACTTCCTTGTCCGTCTTATGGGCTATCTCGACAGCCTTATGGACCCCCTGGACCACCCGGACGTCCCCGCCGCAGGACTCCATTGACCCTTTGGAGCCCGGCACGCGGAGAAGATCGCCGTACGTGGCAATGATGCAGTCTTTTTCCACAAGATCCAGGGCAGCATCGATCTCTCCCTGGGGTGTGATGCAGACCGGGCATCCCGGCCCCATCACAATCTTCAGCTGCTCCGGAAGCAGGCTGCGCAGTCCTGTTCTCGCAATCGCTGCTTCATGCGTGCCGCAGATGTGCATAAAGGTCATGTCGCGGTCAACCAGTTCATGCAACATGCCGGCTATCTCTTTTCCCGTCGCCATACAATCTCAAGATTATTTACCGCAAAATAACATAAGAGTACGTGTATGGCATTTGGCATTGCTGACCTGAACTACATCTATGCACTGGTTACCGTCATTTTCGGTGTACTCCTTGCGCTTATCGTGCGGTTCATTGTCCGATGGCTCGAAGCAAAAGCCGGCGAGACGGATACGAAACTGGATGATATCATCATTGCCGCGATTGGAACACCGGTCCAGGTTGCGATTATCGCTGTAGCCGTTTATTATGCAATCAGTTCTTTTGGCATCCTGCCCGGCACCCTGCAGTTCATTCTCGATCCGAAGTATGTCACCGCGTTTTACATCGTCATCGGGGCATGGATCATATCGTCTTTCCTCCACGACATCATTGCCATCTACGGTCATGAACTGGCAGAGCGATCGGAAGGGGACTGGGATGACCGGCTCGTGGAACTGCTCGAACTCATTGTGAAATGGCTTGTCTGGTTTGGCGCCCTGATGGCGATCCTGTCTGTGTTCGAGGTAAATATTACCCCGTTCCTCGCAGGTGCGGGTATCGCCGGCCTGGCCGTTGCCCTTGCGGCCCAGGACATCATCTCGAATTTCTTTGGCGGCGCCATCATCACGATTGACAAACCCTTCAAAGTGGGGGACCGGGTCAGGGTGGACCAGTATTACGGAGACGTCATCAACGTTGGCCCGCGCAGCACACGGATAAAGACGCTTGATTACCAGATAGTAACCATCCCGAACAACAAGATAACAACCAATGTCATCGTCAATTATTCGGAGCCGGATGAAAAGCTCCGTATTACAATCCCTGTGTCCGTGGCCTATGGGACCGGGGTGGATTTGGTAAAAAAGATCCTTCTTGAGATTACCCAGGACGTGATCAGGACAACGGATTATATCCTGGCTGAACCCACCCCCAAAGTATTTTTTGTTGAATTTTCAGACTCCAGCCTGAAATTCATCCTCTATGTCTGGGCCCGGAAATACAATCTTCCCGATGAAATCAAGGATTCCATCAACTCGCGGATTGCGGCCCGGTTTGCCGAAGCGGGTATCGAGATCCCCTTCCCCCAGATGGAAGTGAGACTGAAGAAATAATTTTTCCCATCAGCCTTTTTCATTTTCACCGGATCCGCGAGGATGCGGGGGGTCTTCTATGATTTCCGGAAACGTGGCCCGAAACGGGTTATTTTGGCCACCCGGGCCAGACCCTCTCCGCAATGTTTTATAGGGAGTACTCACAACGTAGTTAGGCAACTGCCACAAGGGCAGGAACGGCAAACAATCTACTCCCTGCAGGCGGGGAAAAGCCGGTATCCGATGTTGCTGAAGTTATCAGCCTATGTGACACAGCCTGGCAGTGTGCCTCCTTGGTAAGGAGGAAGTCGCGAGTTCAAATCTCGCCATAGGCTCTTTTGTCGTTTTTATAGTACCATCCTCAATTATTCCGCAAATCCGAGTAATGTTCACTCACGGTTTCTCCAGAGAAATGGTGATCTTTTCCCTCCCGATTTCTCCGATACAGGAATTCATTTCTTGCGCCAGGTAGTTCCTCAACAGCGCAGCGAAGAGTAAACAGGACGCGCTATTGCCCCACCAGCTTCAAGGTGCCTCGCAGGTTAAGAGCGATATTGAATGATATGCGGGCGGATTTAACCTCAAAAAAATGAAGGGATTGCCGTTTTGTCTGCGAATAATCGGAATGAATTTTAGCTCCATGGAATCGTTCGCAGGGGTATGACACCCATTTTGAGGTAAAACGTTCCCGTGGGAAAAAGGATCCGGTATTGGTTCCACAGGTCAGATGAAAAAAGGGCTATTTCGGATTGAGCCGGAGGCCCCGCACCATCGAGATATTCCCATTGGCCCCCCCGATAATCATAGAATCGCCAGCGATCGTGATCAAATTGAGGGGTTGTGTCGTGACGGTGTATGAACTGTTTGAATTTTTCACCCATGTTACAGGTACGGACATTGTGCCCATCATGGATGAATCGGTAACGGCCCAATCCGCGGTACCATTGGAATAAACATCAAGAGACAGGTACATGGAACCCATTGGGCCGGCCCAGTGATCAACAATAGGATCTTGTGCCGGGAGTGTGGGAATGACAGCGGTTGAGCTGCCGACTGAGGCACATCCGGCAACCAGGATAAGAGCAATGCAGGATGCGAGGATCAGATAATACCCGGTTTTCATGATACCGGGTCTGGTTATTTTCACCATATAAATGTGCCGAAAAACGTGAGGTGAGGGCAATCCTGCGGGGCAGGATCTATGAGTGTCTGAAGATTATCCCCCTTATATAATATCCCATATCAGGTGCGGGGTACTTCAATCCCGGAATCAGTTACTTAAAAAACTCCAACCCATGTTGACCGTGGCAGTTCCGGTTTAAATCAAGGGCTGACATGCTTTTAACCGCTCACTTTATCCTTTTCTTTTTTAAATAACTACAGAAGAACTTTGGTGAATCATGAGCCAACCGATACCTACTGGACCTGGCCAGCACCAGGTCACTGGCAGAAAATACACGTTTGCACCGCGGATGGCAAAAACCCCGAAATCCTTTATCCGGGAAATTCTCAAGGTCACGGAAGATCCCCGGATCATCTCGTTTGCCGGGGGACTCCCTAGCCCGGCGCTCATTGATGTAGACAATATCGCAGCTGCAGCTGCATCAGTCCTTGCAAAGGACGGGCAGGTGGCACTCCAGTATTCCACTACGGAAGGTTACCGCCCCCTCCGGCAGTTCATTGCCGACCGGTATAAAAAACGTCTCGGTCTCGAGGTCTCCCCGGACGAGATTCTTATTACCAACGGATCGCAGCAATGCCTCGATTTGATTGGAAAGGTCTTTATCGGTACCGGTGATCACGTTGCAATGGAGCGTCCCGGGTATCTTGGTGCGATCCAGGCATTTTCCCTGTTCGAGCCAATCTTCCACCCGGTTATACTTCATGAGGATGGCCCTGATCCGGTGCAGCTTGCACATACCATCAGGAACTATCCGGTCCGGTTTTTTTACGGCATCCCGAATTCCCAGAACCCCTCCGGGATCACGTATTCCGCAGAACGACGAATGGAGATAGCGGGCATACTGGAGAAGAGCGAGACTCTCTTTATCGAAGACGATGCTTACGGGGAACTGAATTTCAATGGCAAATCCCTGCCATCCCTGAGGCAGTATATTCCTGATCAGACCATTATCACGGGATCGTTTTCCAAGATTCTTGCCCCGGGCATGCGGATGGGCTGGGTTGTTGCGCCACTGCCGATTATGGAGCAGCTGGTTGTTGCAAAACAGGCTTCAGACCTCCATTCTAATTACCTGTCCCAGAGAATTGCTTTTGAATATCTCCAGACCCAAAATATCGATACACATATTGAGAAGATCCGGGCCTCCTACTGTCACCAGAGGGATGTCATGCTCAGCTGCATGGCGGAGTTTTTCCCGGATACGGTCTTGTTCACCCGCCCGCAGGGGGGCATGTTCATCTGGGTCACCTTACCGGAAAGTGTCTCCTCCATGGCCGTCTTCGATGCTGCGATTAAGGAAAATGTTGCGGTCCTGCCCGGTTCGCCGTTCTATATTGATGGCGGGGGCAACAACACGCTTCGGATAAACTTCTCAAATTCTACAGAAGAGAAGATCCGGACCGGTATCGAGCGGCTTGCATCCGTGATTAAAAAGCAGTGCAACCAATGATTTTTTTCTTTTCTCAAGTGGCGCAGTATAAAAATAGTATTCATAACTCAATACTGATCATATATTATACCGGAAAAGGTATATGCGGCTTATAAGTAAACTGTATACCTGAGTAATTGGCAGAGTTGAAAGGCAGGAGAGCAGGACAGATTAATAACAGCTCATGCCAGCATGCGCTGAATGGGCACGGATGAGGTAAAAAATTGATGAATAATAAGGGTGATGCTGAAGCATTAATGCGACAGGGTATCGAACTGTATGACCTTGGGCGTTTCCAGGAAGCCATTGTCATGTTTGACCGGGGTCTTGCCCTGTACCCCAATCTTGCAAAAGCTCATTATTTCAAAGGAATCGCGTTATATGACCTGGGAAAATTCGAAGAATCAATCCAGGCATACGATCAGGCCATTGCAATCGATCCCTCTGATCCGAATGCCTGGTACAACAAAGCTGCAACTCTCGCCCAGATTGGCAGGAACGAAGAAGCCCTCGACGCCTGCGATCGCCTGCTCTCAATAAAATACGATAATGCCGAGGCCTGGATCCTCAAAGGTATTGCCCTGTATGAACTTGGCCAGTTCAAGGACGCAATCTCTGCCTACGACCATGCGCTGATGGTTGACCCGCGCCATGCAAAAGTGTACTACAACAAGGGTATTGCACTTGCAGATCTTGGCCGTCACCAGGATGCCATCAATGCCTATAACAAAGCCATAGAAATTGTCCCGGATTATGCCCGGGCATATTATAACAAGGGGATCTCCTTTTACGATCTCGGACGGTATCAGGAGGCCCTGTCGGCATTCGATAAATCCTATTCCATTGATCCCAGCGATATCTGGGTCTGGTACTACCGGAGTTTCATCCTTGCAAAGCAGGAGTTGTTTGAGGAAGCAGTCGAGGCTTCAAATCAGTTTCTTGGGCAGGAACCCGGCCATGCCGATATCTGGACCATCAACGGTATCTCGCTCTTTAAGATCGGACGGTATGAGGAAGCAGTCGATGCACTCAAAGAAGCGGTTTCCCAAAATCCCGGACTGACCGATGCCTGGTACCACGAAGGGCTCGCTTTCCAGAACCTGAAAAAATACCCTGACGCCATCGGGGCGCTTGACAAAACACTCGAACTCAATCCGGCGAACACGGATGCACGGGAACAGAGAGGTATAGCAAACTACCGGTTGAAGAAATACCGCGAGGCAGTTGCGGATTTCGATCAATGCCTTGCCCAGGAACCGGAGAATCTCGATGCCTGGTTCAAGCGGGGAATTGCAAGTATCAACCTGAGCCGGTACGAAGATGCCCTCGAGTCGTTTGAACGATGCCTGGAGCTTCAGCCGGATCATGCCGGATCATTTTATTTCCGGGGCATGGCACTCATCCGCCAGGGACGCCATACTGAAGCAGTCGAAGCCTTCGAATCAGCGCTGAAGTATGATTCCCGGTGTTCCCTGGCAGCGTACCAGGAAGGATTGTCGTATGCCAGCCTGGGAAGGTTCCAGGAGGCAGTCAGTGCTTACGACCAGGCACTGCGCATCAACCCGGCATTCACGGAAGCCCTGTACCACAAAGGTTTTGCCCTTGCAAAACTGGGCAAAAATGACGATGCAATCCAGGAATATGACCGGACTCTTGCATACGACCCCGGCAATGCCCAGGCCTATCACCAGAAAGGCCTGCAGCTCGCAAAACTCGGGCGCAATGATGAGGCAGTGGAAGCGTTTGACCGGAGCATTGGACTCAAACCGGCCTATGCCCAGGCATTCTACGATAAAGGCATTGCCCTTGCCAAACTCGAGCGGTTTGATGCGGCACTGGATGCATTCGAACAAGCAGTGACAATCAACCCGAATTACGTCTATGCCTATTACAACCGGGGTCTGGCATTTGTACAGCTGGAGCGGTTCGAAGAAGCGATCCAGGAATTCGACCGGGCTGTGGATATCGATCCAACGCATGCGCTGGCACTTTACCAGCGGGGTACTACCCTTGTCCGTCTCAAGCGATACTCTGAAGCCGTGATCGCGTTTGATGCGGTTCTTGCATTCTCACCCCAGAATACCGGGGCATTGTATGAAAAGGCATTTGCGCTCTTCAACCTGCTGCGCTACCAGGAATCGGTTGTGGCATTCGATGAGGCCCTTGAACAGAACCCCTCGCTCACGGATGCCTGGTTATACAAAGGTGTTGCTCTTGCCCACCTGGGCCAGCTTGACGACGCGATAGCGTCCTTTGACAAATCCCTGGTTCTCAAACCCCGCTTAACCGAAGCCGCAGTCCGGAAAGGTATTGCCCTGCATAACCAGGGGCGGATGGACGACGCCATCGCCGTCTTCAACCGGGCGCTCAACGAAACCCCCCGCGACATCTGGGCCTGGTGCTACAAGGGACTTTCCCTCTCGGCACTTGGCCGCTATGATGAAGCTATCCGGGCATTTGACAAAACCCTTGAGATCAACCGAAAATGCGCACGGGCGTTTTACGAGAAAGGAAATGCATTATCCCACCTTGGAAAACCGCTCGAAGCCGTAGTCTCCTATGATCAGGCCCTGGAGATCTCCCCCGATGACCCGAAAATCCTCTACAACAAAGGAGTCGCGCTCGCCCAGAGAGAGCGTTACGATGAGGCTATCCGGGCGTTCGAATCAGCTCTTGCACTTGAACCCGAGAATGCTTCCGGTTATTATTACCTGGGGATCTCCTATGCCGGAAGGGAACGGTTCGATGACGCCATCCGCTCTTTTGAGAGCTCGCTGACACTTGAACCCGGCAACGCCCTGGCTTATCACTACAAGGGCATAGCCCTGCTCCAGAAAGAGCGGTACGAGGAAGCAATTCGCTCGTTCTCCAGTGCACTCCAGCTGGATACCTCGAACGCCTCGTCCTATTATTATATGGGACTTTCTTATCTCCAGGCCAAGGAATATGAAAATGCCCTGAGTTCGCTTGAAACGGCAACCGGGATGGACCCGTCACTGTCGGACGCGTACATGTACCAGGGATTTGCCCACTATTCCCTGGGGCGCTATGCTGAAGCTATTCCGCTCCTTGATCGCAGCCTTGCGCAGAATCCATCCCTTATCGATGCCATGATCTGCCGGGCCGGATCCCTGTATTTCCTTGAGCGGTATATTGAGACTATCGAGACTGACGACCGTATTTTGTCGTTAAACCCGACTCTTCTCGATATCTGGATGCAGAAAGGCAACTCCCTCTATAATCTGGGCAGGAAACAGGAATCGATCAATGCTTATACAAAAGCTCTTGAACTGAATTCGAACCTGACGGAAGCCTGGATCAAAAAAGCCTCGGCTCTCTCGGACCTGGGGAAAGTGCCGGATGCGATCGCTGCCTATACCCGGGCCCTCGATATAAATCCCTCACTCACAGATATCTGGATGAAAAAGGGCAATGCCCTCAACCAGCTGGGCAAGACCGAAGATGCGATTAATGCGTATCACAAGTCCCTCCAGATAAATTCCGACCAGGAAGATGGCTGGATCAAGATCGGCCGGGCCTTCTTCGATATCAGCCGCTACCAGGATGCCATCGATGCCTTCGATAATGCCATCTCCCTCAACCAGAGAAGTATCGACGCATTCTACTACAAGGGACTGGCCCTTGAGAAAGTCAGACGTACAGAAGAAGCAATCCATGTCTTTGAGATCCTCCTCGAGATCGATCCCGGGAACGGTGATGCACAGTACCACAAGGGACTCGCGCTAGCCGGTATGGGTGATTACCGGAACGCCGCCCTATCCTTTGAGCGGACGGCAGAGATCCGTCCTGATTTTGCGCCTGCCTGGTATAACAAGGGAAAAACGCTCATTGAGTCCGGGAAATACCAGGATGCCATACTTGCCTTAACACGGGCACTGTCGCTTGAATCCTCGTATACCGAGGCCAATTATTATCTCGGTTTTGCGCTGCTCAAGACAGGTAAATTCGAAGAAGCGATCCAGGCATTTGACCGCAACCTCTCCAAGGATACGAGCAATGCACCGGGCCATTTCAACCGGGGGATAGCTCTTGAGAAACTGGGCCGTTTCACTGTAGCACTCGAAGCCTTTGACAAGGCACTCATCTTTGATCCGGATAATGCCCTTGCGTTCTACCACAAAGGCAAGTCATTCGCTGACCTGAACCGTCACGCTGATGCGGTTTTTGCCTTCGACAAGACTCTCCAGCTCAAACCCAAATATACCGATGCCCGGCTCAGGAAAGGCATTGCCCTTTATCACATGGGGCGGTTCCAGGATTCGGTGATCGACTTTGACCGTACTCTCCTTGAGAGCCCCAAGAACTTCCTGGCGCATTACTACAAGGGCAGGGCATACGAGGATCTGCGGGAATTTTCCTTTGCCATCGAATCCTTCAACAATGCGCTGGAGATCGATGCCAACTACCGGGATGCGCATTTCCACAAAGGACTCTCGCTTCTTGAGCAGTCTGAATTTGCCGAAGCACTTCTCTCCTTTGATCTCACGCTGGATATTGACAGGGAATTTGCACCGGCACATTATTACCGGGGCTTTTCCCTGCTGAAACTCGGACGGAACAAAGATGCGATAACGTCGTTTGATCGCTGTCTTGCCTTAACCCCGCTCTATGCCCCCGCTCACTTCCAGCGCGGACGAGCCCAGTATGCCCTGGGGTTATACCAGGACTCACTCCTGGCATTCGATGCTGCGCTGGAATATGATCCGAGACTCGCAGATGCAGCACTCTACAAAGCCTTAGCCCTGCATGAACTTGGGCAAAACGAAGAGTCCCTCTCGGCAAGTGTGGCGGCCCTGGATATACGGCCTGCCTTTACGGAGGCATGGTACAGCAAGGGGGTAGCCCTTTTCGAGCTTGGAAAGTATGATGAAGCGGTTGCTGCATACGACCGGTCCATTGAGCTGGACCCGACAAGTGCCCAGGCAACGTATGATCGCGGTCTGACTCTGCTCCGACTCTCCCGCAACCAGGATGCCGTGGAATCGTTCGACCGGGTACTGGCACTTGTGCCCGGTTTCCCCCCGGCATTTTTCCATAAGGGTATTGCCCTTGCAGCCCTCAACCAGCAGGAGGAGGCCGTCCGGAACTACGACAGCGCTCTCGCTCTTACGCCATCAGATGCGGCTGCATTATACCAGAAAGGTATCTCCCTTGCCCGTCTGGAAAATTTCGAAGAGGCCATTGCCAGCTTCGATGCAGCAATTGTGCAGAATCCACGCAATGCCGATCCGTCTTACCAGAAAGGATTATGTCTGGCTGCACTGGGCCGTCAGGATGAAGCCGAGACGGCATTTGGCCGGGCCCTTGAGCTCGATCCGGCCAATAATGATGCCCTGTACCACCGGGGTCTCGCCCTTGCCGAACTGGGGAGATTCTCAGATGCGATAGATACCCTGACAAAAACCGTTGAGATCAATCCTGCGATTGCCAATGCCTGGCTGATTCGTGGTTTCTGCCAGTTTGCCCTTGAGCAGTTCACAGAATCGGTGGAGTCTTACAATAAGGCGCTGGAACTGGAAACAGAAAATCCCCACACATGGTTCTACAAAGGCCGGGCCCAGCTCAGTCTTGGGAGAGATGATGATGCGGTCGAGGCTTTTAACCGGTCCCTTGCCATTATTCCTGAATTTGGCGAGGCCTATTACTACAAAGGGGTTGCCTTGTTCCGTCAGAAGCGGATGCCTGATGCCGAGATGGCTTTTGAAGAAGCCACCCGGATAATGCCGGACTTTACCGATGCATTCCGCGAGAACGGCAGAACCCTTGTTGCACTGGGACGGTACCGCGAAGCTGCCGATGCCTTTGACAAAGTGCTGGCGGTTTTGCCGAAAGATCCGGTTGCCCTGTATGGCAAGGCCCGGTCACTCGACCACCAGGGGTTATATGCCGAAGCTATTCCCGTATATGCCTGGGTCAATCATGTGGATCCCGACTGCGAGCGTGCATTTCTCTACAAGGGCTTTGCCCAGATGCTCACGCACCAGTATGAGGATGCCGTTGACACGTTTACCTCCACCCTTGCGATCAACTCTGCTAATGCCGAGGCCTGGATGGAAAAGGGAAAAGCGCTTGTCTTTCTGGAGAAATACGAACAGGCCGTAGAAGCGTTTGACGGGTATTTATCCATACAACCGGATTCCTGTGAGATTCTCTTTGAAAAAGGCTTATCCCTCACGCAACTGGGAAAGACCATCGACGCACTGGAATGTTTTACCCGCAGCATATCCCTTGGACTTGATACAGCCCGGGTTCATGCTGAGCTGGGGTATTCCCTCTACAGTCTGGGAAGATATGAAGAGACCATTACCTCGCTCGATCGTTCACTGGCTCACGATGCCAGGAATACCCGGGCTCTTGTAGTCAAAGGCAAATCCCTCTCGGAACTGAAACGGTATGAAGATGCAATAACTGCATTCGATGCTACGCTGATACTTGACCCTGAAAACGAACCGGCGCATTCCGGCAGGGGATTTGCACTTGCAAAACTGGCGCGGTATGAAGATGCGGTTATCGCTCTCGACCATGCTCTCGAAAGCGATCACACCCGCCCGGAACTGCTCTCCTGCAAAGGGTATTCCCTCTACCGCCTTGGCAGGTTCAAGGAAGCGGTTGAAGCATTCGGCAAATCCTTGAAACGCAAGCCGCAGAACACATTCTCCCTCCTTTTCAGGGGAAAGGCATACCTCCATACCGGCCGACCCGAAGATGCATTGTCGGCCCTTGACAAGCTAATCTCCCTTGACGGGAACAATGCAGTTGCCTGGTATTATAAGGGAACCGGCCTGTCCCGCCTGATGCGGCACGATGCGGCACTCGCAGCATTTGACCGGGCGGTTTTTCTTGAAAGTGACTGTTCTTCCGGGTGGTTCAACAAAGCCTGTGAACTGATCGCCCTGGAACGGTTTGAAGAGGCGCTGCCGGACTTTGACCGGGCACTCGAGATCAAACCAGACTTTTACGACGCGATCTACCAGAAAGGACTCGCCCTCCTGACCCTTGAGCGGTACGCCGATGCAGTCTTTGCTTTTGACCGGGCACTCAAGCTTGTTTCCGGCAGCGGACCTCTGTTCTATTACCGGGGCCATGCCCAGAAGGAGCTGCAGCGTGACGGGGAAGCTCTTGAATCATTTAACCGGTCGATTGAATTCGAACCCGCCAATCCTGTTACCTGGCTGGAAAAAGGGGATGTATTATCCCGGCTCGGGAATTATTCCGAAGCGGTTTTAGCCTATGCAAAAACCCTTGAATTCGATTCCCGCTCAGCAGGGGCAGCCCTGAGCCAGGCGGTTGCGCTCACAACGCTTGGGAATGACGAGGATGCAATCCGGTCCTTTGACCGGGCACTCGGGATCGATTCAACGCTGACGGAAGCAGCATATCTCAAGGGATGTGCACTCCAGCGGCTCAAAAGATTCCCCGAATCCATCAGCTCGTTCGATTATGTCCTGGAACAATCCCCGGCTCATGCGAAAGCGCATTATCATAAAGGGCTTGCACTGCAGGAACTGCAGAAATATGAAAAAGCAATCCGGTCCTACAAGCAGGCACTCACGAACGATGCCACGATTACCGATGCCGTCTACCAGACAGGTATTTGTTATGCAAATCTCGGGAAATATGAAAATGCCCTGCGGGCTTTTGATAAGATACTGGAGATAACACCCCATGATGCCGGTATTCTCTTCCAGAAAGGCCGGGCCCTGTCGAAACTGTTACGGTTCGAAGAAACCTTAACGGCTCTGGATGATGCCCTGAACAGCGAGAACAATAACGCCGGTGTCTGGGATCTCAAAGGCCTCATGCATTATGAACTGGGCCAGTTTGCTGACGCTCTTGTCGCATTCGACCGGGCAATTGCTCTTGAGCCGGACAACAGTACCACATGGTATCGCAAAGGCAAATCGAACCTGGAACTTTGTAACTACGAAGAGTCAATTGCCTGTTTTGACCGGGTTCTGGCTGCAGATGAGCGCTGCGCTGGTGCATGGCTAAAGAAAGGCAGCTCCCTCATATCTCTCGGACGTTTCGAACCTGCTATCGAATCCCTGACCCGGGCCCTCGAATTAAAACCCCAGAATGCCAATGGCTGGTACGACCGTGGCATCGCCCTTGCAGAACTGGGTCGTTTTGAAGAAGCAGTTACGTCCTTTGACCGCGCCATTTCCATCAACCGGAAGTATACCAACGCATGGTATGACAAAGGTCTGGCACTCGCGCGGCTTGGCAGGGATCGCGAGGCAATTGCAGCATTTGAGAGTACCACAACCATCGATCCCCGGTTCCCGGATGCATTTTATGAGAAAGGTCTCGCCTTTGAACGACTTAACGAATACAAGGATGCCCTTGCATCGTTCGAGAAGGCAATATCGCTCAATACCTCATTTGTTGAGGCCCTGTATCACAAGGCACTCGCCTTGTTCAGCCTGAAGCAGTACAACTCCGCGGCAGGTGCATTTGGTCTCGCGCTCGATCTCGACCCGGAGATATTCGATGGATGGTACCGACAGGGGTTATCCTATGTCCGTCTCGGCAACCTTGACGAGGCAATTGCTGCATTCAGCCAGGCTATCCGCATCAATCCGGGATCCTACGGGGCACTGTTTGAGACCGGTCTTGTCCTGTCCGAAAAAGGGCAGTATGAAGAGGCTGTCCGCGAGTTTGACCGGGCCCTGGCAATTGATGATGTGCAGGGGGACGGCCATTTTGCCCGGGGACTTGCTCTCCTTGCACTGGAGCGATTGGATGAGGCGCTTGCCGCATTCTCGCGGGTGATCGAAGTTGATCCCGATTATGCAGAGGCGTATTTCAACAAGGGAATTGTTCTGGAAAACCTCGGACGCTACGATGAAGCCGTCATCGCTTTCGATGGGTTTTTACGGCGGGTAGCGGACCGGTCGGAGGCCTGGTACCACCACGGCAGATGCCTGGAGCAGCTTGGCCGGGATGAGGATGCGATTTCATCATTTGACCGGGCTATTTCCATCAACCGGAAGTATACCAACGCATGGTATGACAAAGGTCTGGCACTCACGCGGCTTGGCAAGGATCGCGACGCAATTGCTGCATTTGAGAGCACCACAACCATCGATCCCCGGCTCCCGGATGCATTTTACGAGAAAGGTCTTGCATTCGAGCGCCTTTCTGAATATGAGGATGCCCTTGCATCGTTCGAGAAGGCAATTTCGCTCAATACCACATTTGTTGAGGCCCTGTATCACAAAGCACTCGCCTTGTTCAGCCTGAAACAGTACAACTCCGCGGCAGGTGCATTTGGTCTGGCGCTCGATCTCGACCCGGAGATATTCGATGGATGGTACCGCCAGGGATTATCCTATGTCCGTCTCGGCAACCTTGACGAGGCAATTGCTGCATTCAGCCAGGCTATCCGCATCAATCCGGGATCCTACGGGGTACTGTTTGAGACCGGTCTTGTCCTGTCCGAAAAAGGGCAGTATGAAGAAGCTATCCGCGAGTTTGACCGGGCCTTGGCAATTGATGATGCGCAGGGAGACGGTCATTTTGCCCGGGGACTTGCTCTCCTTGCACTGGAGCGATTGGATGAGGCGCTTGCCGCGTTCTCGCGGGTGATCGAAGTTGATCCCGATTATGCAGAGGCTTATTTCAACAAAGGAATTGTCCTGGAAAACCTGGGACGCTACGATGAAGCCGTCACCGCTTTCGATGGATTTTCCCAGCTGATTGCGGACCGGTCGGAAGCCTGGTACCACCACGGCCGGTGCCTGGAGCAGCTTGGCCGGGATGAGGATGCAGTAAAATCCTATGAGAAAGCCCGACAAAAAGATCCCCTGAATACCGGGATCCTCTTATCCGAGGGAAAAACGTACAACCGTCTCGGCCAGTACGAGGACGCGATCCGGATCCTTGATATTGCGCTTGGTATCGAGCCGGAATCTGGAGAACTCCTGTTTGAGAAAGGATTTGCCCTTGCCCACCTGGACCGGCATGAGCAGGCCGAATCCATTCTCGGAAAAGCCGACACATTACTTCCGGAACGTTTTGAACCCGCATACTTCCGGGGATTATCACTCATGCATCTTGGCAGGTATGCCGACGCAATCCCGGCATTTGACACGGCCCTTTCATTAAACGAGGATAATGCCGAGATCTGGTACAACAAAGGGCTGTCGCACTCGCATCTCAGGCAATACGAGAAATCTATCGAGTCATGTGATCAGGCAATCCGTATAAACCCCGGTCACTACGAGGCATTGTTTGAGAAGGGGCTCGCCCTGTTTGAACTTGCACGATATGAAGACTCTGTTCACGAGCTTGATCGTGCCCTTGCAATAGATGATGCAAAGAGGGACGGTCATTATGCCCGGGGACGTGCTCTCCTTGCACGGGACCAGCTTGAAGAGGCTCTTGCCGCATTCTCACGGGTAATTGAGATTGATCCGGATTATTCCGAGGCTTATTTCAACAAAGGAATTGTCCTGGAAAACCTGGGACGCTACGAAGATGCGGTCACCGCTTTCGATGGATTTTTCCGGCAGGTCATGGACCGGCCGGATGCCTGGTACCATCACGGCCGGTGCCTGGAGTACCTTGGCCGGGATGAGGATGCCGCGGAATCCTACGAGAAAGCCCGACAAAAAGATCCTCTGAATACTGAGATCCTCTTATCGGAGGGAAAAACATTTACCCGCCTCCGCCAGTACGAGGACGCGATCCGTATCCTGGATATTGCCCTGGATATCGAACCTGAGCACGGGGAACTCCTGTTCGAGAAAGGATTTGCTCTAGCCCACCTGGACCGGCATGAACAGGCCGAATCCGTTCTCGGGCAGGCCATTCATTACCTGCCGGAACGTTTCGAGCCGGCCTATCTCCGCGGTTTATCACTTATGAACCTGAGCCGGTACGAAGACGCGGTCCGTGCTTTTGACACGGCTCTTGAGTTCAGCAGGAGAAATCCCGATATCTGGTACAACAGAGGGATATCCCTCTCCCGCCTGGGACAGCACGAGGAAGCAGTCGAGTCCTTCGATCATGTCCTAGAGGAGCGGGCCATGGATGTAGAGGCACTCCTTGGGCGGGGCCGGGAATATTATACCCTGAAGAACTTTGGCGAAGCGGTCCGGTCTTTCGATTCAGTTCTTGAGACAAATAATAATCATGCGGCTGCCTGGTACGAGAAAGGGCTCGCCCTCTATCATCTCAAACAGTATACTGATGCAATCGGATCCCTGGATCACGCCCTCACCCTTGACCCCGGGAACTATGATGCAATGTACCACCACGCTCTTTCCTACTCAGCGCTGGAACGGTATCCTGAAGCAATTGAGTCATTCCACCAGCTGCTCACCCTGACTCCGGACAATGCAGATGCCTGGTATGAGCAGGGCCTTGCACTTGCTCACATCGGACGCCATAGCGATGCTGTGTCAGCATTTGATCAGGCAGTTGGGATCAGGCCGGATTATTTCGACGCATTATACTTGAGGGCACGTTCGCTGGATCTCCTTGGGAAGGATGAGAACGCGATTGACGGGTATAACCGGGTCCTAGCCCTCCAGCCCCTGCATGTCCCCTCCCTCCACTTCAAGGGTGCGGCATTCGTGCGGCTGAACAAGAATGAAGAGGCCATCAAGATTTTTGACCGGGCGCTGGAGATCGATCCATCGTATGTCGAGGCGCTCTTTGACAAGGGTCGTGCGCTTGCTGTCCTGAAAATGTACCGTGAAGCCGTCAAAACCTTCGACAAAGCGCTCAGTATCGAGAAGAATTATGCAGATATTTATTTCCATAAGGGGCTCGCCCTTGCGAACCTCGGGCGTCATGACGATGCAATTATTGCCCTGAACAAGAACATCGATCTGGACGCGGAGAACGAACTGGCATATTACCACAAAGGCCTTTCCTTAAGCGAGATCGGCCGGCATGCCGATGCTACGGAAGCTTTTGATCGGGTTATTCAGATCAGTCCCAAATTTATCGAAGCCTGGCTGCACCGGGGGATTGTCCTTGCACAGATCGGGAAATACAACGACGCTATAGAATCCTATATCAAAACCCTTGAGATCGATCCCATGAACGCTGAGGCATGGTATCTCAAAGGCAGTTCCCTCTATGCCCTGAACGCTTATGAGGATGCCATCGAGGCATTCAACAGGGCATTGCAATTACGGCCCGATTATGTATCCGCCCATTACGACAAAGGCCGGGCGCTGTATGACCTGAAAATGTACAAGGAATCCGTTGTATCCTTTGATAATGCCCTTTCATTCCAGGAGAAATTTGTAGAAGCCCTGTACCACAAAGGCATAGCATTGACCAAGCTCGTCCGGTACGACGACGCACTCAGTGCTTTTGATCAGGCCCTGAAGATCCGCCCCAACTTTGGTCATGTCTGGACCGGCAAAGGTATTGCCTTGTCCCTGCTGGGAAAAGACCAGGATTCAATCAGTTTCTTCCACAAGGCGCTTGGTATCGATCCAAAAGATGCCCTTGCAAGTTATTATCTCGGAGTCTCGTACCTCCGGCTTGGCAAGTATCATGATGCCATCAAGAATTTCGAGAATGCACTCCTGCAGCGTCCCAAGTGTGCGGAGGCGTTTTACCAGAAAGGCCGTGCCCTTGCCATGCTTTCGATGAACCACGAAGCACTTGCCGCGTATGACCGGGCGCTCCTCATCCGGGAAGAGTACTCCGAAGCCTGGCTGTACCGGGGCATATCCCATGCAAGCCTGAACGATTTTGACACCGCGCTCGAGGATTATAACCGCGCCCTCTCCCTCAACAGCCAGTACGCAGCCCCGCATCTCTTCCGGGGAATCGCACTCATCCGGCTCAAGCGGTATGCAGAATCCATTGAGGCGATTGACAGTGCGCTTATCCTCAACCCGGAGTATGCAGAAGCCTATTATTACCGGGGTCTTGCCCTGCTCCAGCAGGAACAGTACGACACGGCTATCCAGGCTTTCGATCAGGCGCTTGGCATCAACAACCGTTACTCAGAAGCATACTACAACAAAGGAGTTGCCCTTGCCCATACCGGCCGGTTTGAAGAGGCCATCACCGCGTTTAACCTGACCCTGGGAATCCAGAACGAATTCACAGAAGCTATCTATGAACGCGGCCGGGCACTGATCCGGACGGGTCGTTTCAAGGATGCAATAGCATCATTTGACCAGGTACTTTCCATCAACCCCGGGTATGCCGATGCAATTTATGAGAAAGGGCGTGCGCTCGTCTCGCTTACCAATCTCACTGCGGCCATTACGGCCTTTGACCGGGCCATTGATATCAACCCGTCCTGCTGGCAGGCGTTTTTCTGGAAGGGTAAGGCCCTCTCAGAACAGGGTAGCTTTGATGCTGCAATCACCGCGTTCGACCGGGCTATCGAGATCAAACCCGGCCTTTCAAGTCTCTATGCCCAGCGGGGCCTCGCATATGCCGCTCTTGAACAGTTCAGGGAGGCGATACGCTCATATGATCATGCCCTGGAGATCGATCATCCTGTAGAAGTCTTTGCTTACAAAGGTGCCAGCCTCTCGGAACTGGGAATGTACCGGGATGCCATCGAAGCCTTTGACAAAGCGCTGGAACAGAACGAGGAACTGGCAGAGGCCTGGCTCGGCAAAGGGAACGCCTATTATGACCTGGGAAAATACTCTGAAGCCAGGACAGCGTATGACCGGGGGCTCGCGCTCGACCCGGAAAACGCGGTCGGATGGACACGCCACGGCATGGTACTGTCCGCCCTTCACGAGTATGACAGTGCAATCGAATCCTACGATAAGGCGCTCCTCCTCGATCCGTCCTTCTCCATTGCATACTTCACCAAAGGCAGTGCACTCATTGCACTCGAACGTTTTGAAGATGCAGTGGAAGCATTCAACGCCATGATCTCAATCCAGCCGGAGTTCGTGGATGCATGGATCCACAAGGGCCGGGCACTGCTGGAACTCGGGCAGTACCAGGAAGCGCTCTCATCCTACAAGCGTGCGCTCGAGATTGAGCCGGGCAGGAAAGAGATCTGGAACGATATCGGCGAGATCCTTGACAAGATCGGAAAACACGAAGAGGCCCGGATCTGTTACGAGAAGGCCAAGTAATTCCATTTTCCCCCATTTCTTACGTTTTAAGAGCATTGTCTCCTGAAGCATTCCCATTCTTCCGGCAGCTTTTGTAAAAAACGGTATGATATCCCGATCTATTCCGGGGAAGATTTCCCAATTATTATCTAGTACTTCCCATTAATTTACCATTGAATGTCCCCGGTCCTGCAGATTCATCGGAAGAGAACCGGCACTGCGGATGTGATCTGCCTTTCCGGGAGGCTCGATTCCAATACTTCCGCAGATCTGAATATCCTGCTGGGACTGGAAGCTGATGAGGGCAATCTCCGGATTGTTCTTAACCTTGCCGGACTGGATTACCTCAGCAGCTCCGGCCTCCGCGTCATATTGATCTGGCTCCGGAAACTGAAAAGAAGGCAGGGGGATCTGAAAATTGCCTGTATGAATCCCAGGGTGCAGGAAGTCCTGTTCCTTGCGGGGTTCAACCGGATATTCCTTCTCTACGATACCGAGAGCGCGGCACTTGACAGTTTTTCCTGCGGGGAACTCGATGAACAGGAGAAACGGATACTGGATGCGGTTGCCCTGACCCTTGATATCGAGGAGGACCGACGGCAGACCGAAGAGCGTCTTGCCCGGTCCGAAGCCATGTACCGGGCAATCTTTGAAAGTTCCGGAACAGCCATGGCGATTGTTGAAGAGGACTTAACCATCTTTCTTGTCAACGCAGAGTTTGAGAAACTGGTGGGGTACTCAAAGGTGGAACTTACGGAAGTCTTCACCCTGCTGCCGTTCATTGTCCGGGACGACCTTGCCATGGTAACGGAATTCCACGATCTGGTCCGGAGCAATACCGGCACACAACCCCGTCATTACGAATGCAGGTTCAAGAGCCGTGAGGGCGATATACGGAATATCTACGTCAATATCGATATGATTCCGGGAACTACCCGCAGGATTTATTCTCTTCTCGATATTACCGAGCTGCGGAAGATTGAAGAGGATTTACGGCACGAACTGACCCGCAAACGGGAATTTATTATCCTTACGGCCCATGAACTCCGCACGCCGCTCCAGCCCATCATGGGATACCTGCATATGATCCTTGAGGAACCGGATGCATACGGCCTCAACGACAATGCCCAAAAACTCCTTGGCAAATGCTCAAAAAATGTGGATCAGATGCGGGAGATCATCGAACACATCATCAAGCTCAGTGACCTGGGGTATGGCCCCGAACAGATGCTCCCCCGGTTTAAACCCCGGTATCGTGAGACATCCCCGAAAAATCTGCTCAATACCTATATTTCAGTAATCCGGAGCTCAAGCGATATCGCGATCGATATCCGGATTCCTGACAATTTAAAGATAATAACCGATCACGAATATTTTTTCTTGATCGTACAAAGCCTGATCTTCAACATTATCCGGTATTCTGCAATGCCCGCAACCATTGAAATTACTACCAATGATGATGAGAAGAACAACCGGTTTATTATCAGGAGTCCATCTGCCGTCATCTCGCCGGATATCATGCCAAACCTCTTCAAGCCGTTCACTGTAACAAAGGAATCCAAGCTCCTCGAAAAGATCGGGTTTATCGGGATCAGCCTGCCGGTTGCAAAAAAAATGGCAGAGCTTCTTGCGGGGGATATTACCGTAACAAGTGAACCGGGATGCGGGAGTGCGTTTACCCTCTCATTACCTCGCTTGCGGCCAACTGACTGATGGCACGAAACCCGTTTTTTCCATTGATAAATGTCAGATAATTGATTGGCAGAATCTACCGATTTAATGCGCAGTCACTATAACATTATTCCATGAAAACCGGATCCGTTCTCATATCAGTTTTTCTTATCTTCTCACTCCTGCTTCTCGCAACCGGCTGCACCCGGCCGGAAGCCGCGGGCGTTCCGGTAATTCCAGCACCTTCATCAACAAACGAGACAATGGTTGCGTTTGTCAAAGAAGCGGTTGCATATGCAAACGCTCATGGAAAAGAGGCTGCACTGTCAGAATTTTCAAAGAAAAACGGATCGTTCTTCCGGCGGGATCTCTATATTTATGCCTATGATCTCAACGGGACTACTATCGCCCACCCGGTCAACCCGGAAAAGATTGGCGTGAACCGTCTGTATGAACCCGATGCAATGGGGCACCCGTTCATCTATGAACTCCGCGATGCAGCCCTGAATGGCACCGGGTTTGTTGAGTATTATTACATTAATCCGGTGCACAACAATTCCATAGAAAAGAAACTCGGGTACGTGGAGAAAGGCGGGGATGACTGGTGGCTGGGTTCCGGCATATACTCCGGGCCGATTTTGCCAGCCATCACGTCACCGGCAACAACCCCGTAATCAGTTCATGAAACCCGGGGATTTGCAGATTGATTCCCGGACAATACCGCGGGTATCCCCAAAATTTCTTCCCCGGCTTCGTTCAGCCGCATATCCGGGTCTTTTTACCTCACGTGTACCTTCTTCCCAATGAGTGCCCGAAACGGTCAGGTTCTCGTACGTTCGTAATCCCGATTATGGATGTTTCAGGAATCCCCGGCGGTCTTAAACGGGGATTCTTCCTCCCCCTTCTGCTGGTGGTATTCGAGAAGCCGTCTCACTTCATCGTACGCTTTCTGCTTGTCTTTAATACCCGTAAAGAGGATCCGGACTTCATCGATATCGTCCTTGATGTAAACCGCTTCATCATATGCGATCAGCAGGATCTTTCCCTCGGGACCAAACGTATGCTCCTCCCGTTCCCCGGTCATATACCGTTTGCGCTGCTCGGCGGTCGGAGCCGAATATTTATTCTCGTACCGGAAGACTCCCATATAGATTCCTTAATAACAGTTCTCCACGCGGGCGGCATTAAACATACCCGCCCGTGAAACAGATGCGATCACGAATCCGGATTTATGTTTTTTCCGGAACCTTGTATAAAGAGAAGAATATTCATACCAGTCTGAACTTATTCTTGCATTGGAGCAGGATGATGGAAACCCCGGGTGGATCATTTCATGATGCAGTTATCGACTTTTTACCGGACGCTACGTTTGTCATCGACATTGAAGGCAAAGTGATTGCATGGAACAGGGCCATGGAAGAAGTGACCGGGGTTCTTGCAGAAGCAATGCTCGGCAAAGGGAAGTATGAGTATTCGGTACCGTTCTATGGCGAACAGAAACCGATGCTCGCTAATCTCATATTCATGCCGGAAGTGGAGATCGCAGAGCGGTACGATACGATAGAAAAAATCGGCGATACCCTTGTGGTCGATATCTTCATCCAGAATTTCTGCCCGGGTGGCGTCTTCTTCTGGGCAAAGGCAAGTCCACTTTATGATCCGGCGGGTAATGTGTGCGGGGCTATCGAAACTATTCGCGATATCACCGACCGGAAGCGGGCCGAGCAGGAGATGGTGAAAAAAACACGCCAGATGTCGGAGATCATCGATTTCCTCCCGGACGCAACGTTCGTGATCGATCTTGAGGGCAAAGTTATCGCATGGAACCGTGCGATGGAGGAGGTGACCGGTGTTCCCGCGGAATCGATGCTTGGGAAGGGGAAGTATGAGTATGCAGTCCCGTTCTATGGAGAACAGAAGCCGATGCTCGCTAATCTCATATTCATGCCGGAGATTGAGATTGCAGAGCGGTACGATACAATAGAGAAGATTGGCGATACCCTTGTGGTCGATATCTTCATCCAGAACTTCCGGCCGGGTGGCGTGTTCTTCTGGGCGAAAGCCAGTCCCCTCTATGATCCGGCAGGAAATGTCTGCGGGGCTATTGAGACTATTCGCGACATCACCGACCGGAAGCGGGCCGAGCAGGAGATGGTGAAAAAAACACGCCAGATGTCGGAGATCATCGATTTCCTCCCGGACGCAACGTTCGTGATCGATCTTGAGGGCAAAGTTATCGCATGGAACCGTGCGATGGAGGTGGTGACAGGTGTTCCCGCAGAATCGATGCTCGGGAAAGGGAAATACGAATATTCGGTACCGTTCTATGGCGAACAGAAACCAATGCTCGCTAATCTCATTTTCATGCCGGAAATGGAGATCGCAGAGAGGTACGATACAATTGAGAAGATCGGCGATACCCTTGTAGTAGATATTTTCATACCGGAATTCCGGCCGGGTGGCGTGTTCTTCTGGGCAAAGGCAAGTCCTCTCTATGATCCGGCAGGAAATGTCTGCGGGGCTATTGAGACTATCCGGGATATCACGGACCGGAAACGAGCCGAGCAGGAGATGGTGAAAAAAACCCGCCAGATGTCGGAGATCATCGATTTCCTCCCGGACGCTACGTTCGTCATAGACCTTGAAGGCAAAGTTATCGCATGGAACAGGGCTATGGAGGAGGTGACCGGGGTTCCCGCAGAATCGATGCTCGGGAAAGGGAAATACGAGTATTCGGTACCATTCTATGGCGAGCAGAAACCAATGCTCGCTAATCTCATATTCATGCCGGAAGTGGAGATCGCAGAGCGGTACGATACAATTGAGAAGATCGGTGATACCCTTGTAGTCGATATCTTCATACCGGAATTCCGGCCGGGTGGCGTGTTCTTCTGGGCAAAAGCCAGTCCTCTCTATGATCCGGCAGGAAATGTCTGCGGGGCTATTGAGACTATTCGCGATATCACGGCCCGGAAGCGGGCCGAGCAGGAAATTGTCAGTTCCCGCCGTAGCCTGGCCGACATCATCAGCTTTTTACCGGATGCTACCCTGGCTATCGACCTCAATGGCGTGGCAATCACATGGAACCGGGCTATGGAAGAACTGACCGGTATATCGGCAGAGACCATGATCGGGAAAGGAGATCTTGAGTATTCCCTGCCCTTCTACATGGATCGCCGGCCTATGCTCGCAAATCTTATACTCATGCCAGAAGCAGAGGTTGAGAGCCGGTATACCCATGTAAAACGGGAAGGTGACACGCTCGTTGTCGATACGTTCATTCCCCATCTTGGCAAGTCGGGCAGGTATTTCTGGGCAAAGGCAAGTCCCCTGTATGATCCAAAGGGAAAGATCACCGGGGCAATTGAGACCATACGGGATATTACCGAACGCCGCGAGATGGAGGGGAGGCTCGCCCGATCGAATGCCGAGCTCCAGATTGCTGCCGAGATCCAGCAGAGTTTCATGCCGGATGTCATACCCCAGATCAGCGGGTTCGACATTGCCGCCAAGAGCGTTATGGCAAAAGAAGTTGGCGGTGATTTTTTTGACGTGATACCGTTCGAGATAATCCCCCTCGCGAAAGGAACGCTTGGCCTTATTATCGCCGATGTGTCCGGAAAAGGCGTACCCGCAGCACTCTTTATGGCATTGTCGCGGATTGTGGTCCGGGTAAATGCCCTCTGGCACCGCGATCCGGCGAGAGCTATCTATGATTCCAATAATATTATTGCGCAGGATTCAAAGGCCGGCATGTTTGTTACGCTCTTCTATGGAACCCTCTCGGAGAAGGACCGGACCCTCACCTATGTCAATGCCGGCCACAATCCCCCGATTGTGTACCGGAGTCTCACTGGATCCCTGGAGGAACTCATGCCCACGGGCATTGTCCTTGGCGCTGTCGAGAACCGGAATTATTTTTCCCGGACCGTTGAGATAGGACCTGAGGATGTCATTGTCATGTATACGGACGGTGTCACGGAGTCCATCAATAAGAACGAAGAACTGTTTGGCGAAGAGCGGCTCTATTCCATAATCCGCAGGAATGCCCATATGCCCTCACGGGATATTCTTGAAAAGATACTCGATGCGGTCAGTACGTTCACAGGCGATATGCCCCAGTTTGACGACATCACGCTGATGGTGATAAAAGGATCGGATGGGTTACTGAATAAAGGATCAACCGGGTGAACCGGTTTTTTATCCGGTAAATGAATGCCGGATAACGATCTCCGGAATGTTTTCTGAGAATAACGGATCTTCCCAATTCAACTCTGGTAAGAGTTGATCAGATGATAACCTGCCGGACCTGGGGCAGGGCCCGGATCTCCTCTATGACGCCACGGGGGAGTGGATCCTCAACAATGATCACGAGCTTCGGCTCTTCAGAGAATTCCGGGTCGGTAACAAAGATCTGCCGGATAGAGAGCAGGTGATCGGAAAGGACCCGTACTGCGGCACCGACTATCCCGCGCTCGTTCGCATTCTTGGGAAGGACCGTTATCACCGTAAACCCAAGCGACTCGGCAACTTTGGACAGGTCCGGTGTTGCCCGCATGTTGAGAAAAATATCCCGGAGCATCGGGCGTTCGAGGATACGCCGCGCTGTGGAATCCACAACCCGCCGGTCGGATCCGATGGCTTTTGCCACGGCAGTTGCGGGCATCTCTATGCCGTTACAGCTGATCCGCCCGTCATCCGTGACGCCGAACCCGTTCTCGAGAAGGAAACGGACTACCCGGCTCTGGGAGGGGGAGTCTGCAAACTCTTGGATGATATCAGACCACATACTCACCACTGGGAAAGACGCCTATTTATATACAGCGATGATGGTCCGGGATCATTGATGTCGTTGGTTTTCTTAACAGGGATCTGGCGCTCCCTGCCCGCCGTATTCCGACAGGTTCCGACGTGTCACCGATGCGGGACCTGCAGGAACTCCCCGAAAGAGAGAGAGATCTTGCACAACATTTTATAAGATTGACAACCTCTTTGTTATGGCACAAACGCGAGGGTAGCCAAGCCAGGTCAAAGGCGCTAGGTTGAGGGCCTAGTCTCGTAGGAGTTCTTGGGTTCGAATCCCATCCCTCGCATCTGGATGCGAAGTTAGAATCGTTCAGTCTTCTTTTTAAACCCGTTATTTCAGACACTTCTCTATGACTTACCCAGTCGCTCAGTTGCTTACGAGCAGCTCTTTTCATCCGGTCAGAACTGATCTGGCAGAAAACGCAATCAAAGCCGCCCTTCAGGACTTTACCATCACGACGGTGGATGCCGCACAGGTCCGGGAATTCATTGCAGAACTCCGGTCCTGCAAGAACATCAGCACCGGGCGGGCGAACAAACTCACCTTCACGCTGATCTCCTGGCGCCGGTTCATCGGGCCGTATGCTGACAACACCATCGGCGATCTATACGCGGCAATCCCTGAGCTGAGAAATGCAAAGAGCAGCCGTGAGAAGCCATTCAAGCAGAACACCATCAGCGATTTCATCGCCATCCTCAAACAGTTTTACCTCTGGATGATTGACAACAAATATTCCCCGCTTACTGAAAGCAAGATCCACAAACTCCGGACGCCCCCCAAGGACACCATGACCAAAGTCGCCGCTGACCTGCTGACTCCCGATGAGATCACCGCGATGATGAAGGCGTGCACACGCACCATGGACCGGGCGCTCATCATGATGCTCTATGAAGGCGGGTTCCGGATTGGCGAGATCGGAACCATGACCTGGGGCGATCTCACGTTCGATAAATATGGCATCATCGCGAACGTGAACTTCAAGACCAACATGCCCCGGTACGTCCGGCTCATCATGGCCCGGGAATACCTGGCGCAGTGGCGGGCCTGCTACAAGCCGGACCCGAATGGGGAGCGGCTGGTGTTCGTGAACGAACGCAGCAAGCCCCTCATCCATGCGACCATCAACAAGCGGCTCAAGTGTATCGCGAAGACTGCCGGCATCAGCAAGCACATCACGCCGCATATCTTCCGCCATAGCCGGATTACGCATCTGATCAAGGAGAAGGTCCCGGAGAGCGTGATCAAGCTCATGATGTGGGGCAACATCAGCACCGATATGTTCCGGACCTACGCCCATCTCACCGGGCAGGACATCGACTCCGCGATGCTCGAATCCTACGGCATCAGCGTCACGGACAACGACAATGCCACGACACGGCTGGAGCCGGTCCAGTGCCCACACTGCCGGAAGATTAACCCGCCTGTCTCGAACTACTGCTTCTCGTGCGGCCAGCGGTTAACGGACATTGTGATTGATACTGATGAAGGGATCCAGCAAAGCGTCATCCGGGACAACCCGGATATCCTGCGGCAGCTGATTGATGAAAGGATCGCGGAGATGAAGAGGAAAGGGGAATTTTGAATTTTTACGGCTACGGGAAAACTCGGTCTCATTTTAAGAACAATTAATTATTGCCTTTTTGGTCGCTCAACAACGAATATATTGATCGGAAATGAAATGGCAAAATTTAAGGTGATTAACTAAAAATTAACAAAAATGAAAAAAAGTATTTTTTTTGTTCTGTCGATTCTTTGTATATTGAGTATTATTTTTGCTGGGTGTACTTCTGATAGCGGTAATTCAAATGTTGGAGCATCAACAACACCAACACTTACTCAGCAAAAATTTAATGCCGGAGATGTTTTAGCGAAAGCGGATTCATCTATCACAACCACGGTCGCTGTTGCCAGTTACGATGCTGCAACAGACTCCTACAAAATTTACGATGTTTCGAAAAGTTCTGATGGTGGATGGCAGGCACTAACAAATCCATCACAACGAACATTATCCCGTTCTGCTGTTGAAAAAATTTACCTGAAGAAAATAGCGAGAATCGGTGGTACATCAAATACAGTCCAAAATGCCGTTCAAAACACATATTCAACGGCTTCTTCCCCCACTTCAAGCTCAGCCTCAACCGGAGTTCAAATAAGAATTACATATAGTGGGGTGTGGTCCGGAGCTTATGGAGATGCAGGAGCGATGCAGTCCATTGATGGTACCGGATCGAAAACAATTACACTCGATAACCCCAGTAGCATCATTTCAACGTCATTCCAGAAGAAAGATAATTCACAAGATGAATTAAAAATTGAAATTCTTAAAAATGGTCAGGTTCTGAAATCAGGTAGCACAACCGCAGCATATGGAGTCGTTGCAGTTGCTTCATCAATTTATGGAGGAGCAAGTAGCTATCAGCCAGTCTCATCATCATCGAAAAATGTTCAAATCAAAGTATATTATGATGGATTGTGGCAGGGTTCATACGGGGAAGTTGGGGCATTGCAATCTGTAGATGGTTCCGGGCCTCAAACATACACTTTAACTAATCCGAATTATGCTGTATCAGCATCATTCCAGAAAAAAGATAATTCCAATTCGGAATTAAAGGTAGAAATTGTGAAAGATGGGAGTGTCATTAAAACAGGGAGCACAACCGCCGCATACGGTCTTGTTCTTGTATCTTCTACAGTTTAATTTTTTTGAGGCAGAAAGCAATTTTAACATCGGTTATTCGATGTTTGATTCAAACCGGGGTAAAATTACGGATAATCAATACAACTCTCCAAATTGTCAGGGCGGCAACGATAAAGTCTATTCCAGGTTTTCCTAATACCTATGAAAACGCCGTACTTTTGAATTGCCAAAATTCCATAGTTTGAACATGTCGGATGAAAACGACATCGCACACCCCGTTTCCTTAAGTGTGGGGATAAAAAAAATTGATAGAATGTTATCAAATAAATGCAGATAAACACCGGTATTTCATTCAACTTCATGGATTATTTGTTCCTTTTTTACTGCTTTTGAACCACAACGTGGACATTTTCCCATATCCGTTTGTTCCCGACCCATATACGACATTGGCCAACAGCAACATGTGGCTCCAGAAATATTTTTTCCTGCGTTTCTTAGTATTTTAGAATAATTTTCATAGACCTCTTTCTTACCAAAAAACCAAACATTTCCACAAGCAGAACATGTGCATCGGGTTTCTTCAATCTTTTTGGTTGCAATTCCCCTATTTTTGGGTAAAGTCTCGATTTTATTGAAAGTAATCTTCTCATCTTGAGGAGCATCGCTAAATGGATTCCCGCATCGGTTACAAAACACAGCTTGATCGTCAATTGCGGGTGTTCCGCAATTATTGCAAATGGGGAATTCGTTAAATGGTCCTTCAGGGATTTTAGAACCACACTTATTGCAAAAAAGTGCTTGATCGTCTTTTGCGGGAGCACCACAATTTGTGCATTTTTTAACCATTTTCGCTCATTAAATGAATCATTCAATAATGGGCTTAAATCCTGCTATTTAATCGTGTAAAACAAAAATGGCTTCGTTTCGGAATTTTGGCTGAGGTTTGTAAAAAAAAAGGATATTGAAATGTTAAATATTCTTGATTCGGTTTTACGACTAAAACAACACCTTCATATTGAATTATTCGCAATTTAGAGTTTGCAAGCATGACAAATCCTAATTCTGATACAGATGAGCAAATTATTTTGGACTCTTCGTCAATTTCGATAAAAGGGGTTCAATTTCGTGTAATTTTAACAAACTATCGAATTGCCCTCTATAATTCTTCCACTCAAAAACAAAACGACATCACATTATCCGAAGTTCAAAAAGTAAAAGCAGAATCTGGGCTTGTCGGAGATCCAACCATCCTCCTATTCATTCTCTCACAATCTGGTGAAAACAAGAAAATGATTTTTAATTTCTCTCCAGACCATGAAAATGAACGAAATCAATGGATCACAGAAATTAATAACTTAATCCAGTCAAATAGCAAAATACCCTCAAATGGAATTATAGGTTCTCCTGTAAATTCTGATGTAATTGATCAACAATCTGATACTTTTTTTTGCAGCCGGTGTGGGAATAGAGTAATCGATGGTTCGTCGTTTTGCAATCGTTGCGGCACAAAAATCAGTCCTCCCGCCCAACCAATTGTAAATTATCAGAATAATGGAAAAGGAAAATATGCTGAAGAATCTTCAAAAATATCAACTGAAAAAATTACCTTACCTGCTCGGAAAACTCAATATGCAGATACTAATATTCCTTACACAAAAACTAAAGAATCACGAAATATCCCTCTCAATAATGAACAGGTTGGAAAAAAATTTAATTTCACGTTACCGACAATATCAAATCAAAAACCAAGCGTTGCGGCTCTTTGTTGTGGTGGAATAATTTTACTCATTGTAATAAGTGCGATTTTCTCATCAATAACGCATGGATCTACATCTTCAACCACTAATTCCAATTCATTGACAAATTCAGCGTCATCTGAGGTAAGTTCAACAACGGCAAAATCTGGTGAGCCTGGAGAGGCATTAAGCACATATTTATTCGCGTATCAGCATGTAGGTTCGACCTTTCCAGTGAAAATTTCTGCTGATTCGTTATATGATTATTTATCAAAAAATGCAACCTCAACCATGTCGAAACAAGAGGTTGGTATTGTGGTTTCTTCCGTGAGATCAGAATGGACAATCTTTGATTATAAAATTGGGGAAACAAAAAAACAGGGGAAATATGCCACAGTAACTGTCGATATAATTTGGCAATCGAAGAATGGCATTCAAATTAGTCGTACTGAGCAAATACCCTTGGTTTTTGAAGATAATAAATGGAAATTGGATAAATTTTTTTACAGTATGTAAGAAATTAAAAAATTGATCAACAATGGCAAAGCTAGACCGAAACCAAACCCGGTTATTAACCGGATAAAATTATTACTTTCCCGAAGAGAAAAAAGTTGCAAAAAACCATCAATAAGCATTGGAATCATTAACAAAATCAGTAATATTAGTGGTATTTCAATGCGAATCCACATCAATAGTATTCCAAGAATCCCCCCGAACATAAGCCCCATGCATCTTGAACAAAGATAATTTTCAAGACCAAAAAAATTTATAGTGCGGTCTTTTCTTCGATGGCAGAAACACAATCCATATCTTCGATTTCGTATTTGAATATACATGATTGGACCCAGTTGCTCATCCAACGCATATTCATATTTCATAGAAAACTGTTGGTTTTTAAGAATAAATTTTACACGGATAAAAAATTTGTTTCTAAAATGCAGTACTTTTTTTCTTCATCTTCAAAATATTTTGATATCAATGTGGGTGAATTTTTTTTGCGGCACCCCCCACCGCTCTAAAACTTCCGACCACAATATTGATGAGAGCCTGAACATTTTTTAAAAATTCCAGCCGCGCACCACTTTTTTTTGAACGAAAAACCGCTATTTTCGTTTAACTTGTACGACAAAAAGCGGTCAGCTAACCTGCTGGTTCAGAAAACCCTTTAAACAACTGCGAATTTATAAAAGTATTACAATGCTCTGGGAATTCTTCAAAAAGACGAGCGTTCGGATTAAGGCAGCGGCAAAATCCGTCAAAACAAAATTCCTTGTTTTGATCGGCCAGCCTGAACCCGAGGCTCCGGAAAAATGCCCGGTCCAGAAGAACCGATACAAGTCCAAAACCGGACGTGCGATGAACAAGGGCCAGTGGTGCAGACTGACGAGCAGCCACGCCCCAATCTTTTCGCTCTTCACCTACTTTGGTGATCGTCAGTAGTAGCTGATAACCGATAGTCGGGTTTCTGTCATGGCGATTGTCCGATAGGTCACCTGCCGTTTCGACAAAAACGGTCGTTTACCGGACGATAGCCGTGGCTCTGATCAGACCCGGAATTTTCAAAATTCATGGAATGTGGCTGAACAAAACACACAAACAACGGTGAAAAAATGCAGAACGGTATTGCTCGCGAACCCCTGCGAGTCACTCAGGAAGCCGTGGACGCTTACGAGAAGCGGTCCGGTTTCTACGGCATCGGCAAGAAGATGGTTGAACACGGTCGCTGGAAGATCGTCACAAAAGAGGAGGCACCATGCAGGCACAGTTAAGTGGCAGCTCACAAGCGAAACTTACCCAGTCATGCCGTGAGACTGCCATACATAATTTTGTTTCTGACTTTAAATCCCTCACTGAATCGGCGGGAGTTACCGGAGGAAAAGCATGAGCCATTTTTCCGCCGGTCTCGTCATGACCGGAAGCGATGGGTCCGTCCATGTCCGGATCTGGGGCGAGCGATATTATATCTGCCCCGAGGAACTGGGAATGCTCCTCTTCGTTGGCGACCACGTTCCGGTGCTGAAGAAAGGGCCGGTCCCGGAGGGAATCCCCCCGGTAGCCGGTACTGCATATCTCAACCCGTCAGGTCGGGCCGTCATCATCGCGGTCGGGAAAATCCGGTATATGCTCCCTCGCGACCGGTTTATCGCGGTCGCGCTCGGCGAGGATGTGTCCTGCATCCTCTTTGAGGTCCCGTCTGATGTGCCGGAGCCGGAAATAATTTCTCCGCGCAAGGGAGGTGCGACCTCATGACCAGCCGTCGCGGTACGCTGGTCGAGGAAGGAGCCCGCGAGCTGCTCCAGATGCACGGTTACACGGTTCGGGTCATCCCGCCCGGGTTCAACAAAAAATTCCCCCCTGCTCATCTCGTCGCAACCCGGCCCTCGGGTGAGACGCGGTTCATCCGCATCCGTAAATTCTCGCACCTCCCCTCCACTGTCGATATAATCATGGCAAAGTGCGGCCTTGACCTTGCGCAGTTCCGTAAGCACATCGCCCGCCACATCGGGGAAGCAGGGTTCCATTACGAGATCTGGATTTACTCGCTGACGCACGGGTTCCGGTGCTTTGAGATCCTGATGGATACCGTACGGGAGATCCCGAAACTCTCACTGAACGGCCCCGTGGTTTCCCGGGCCGGAGGTGTGGCATGACTGCCGTCCACCGTATAAGCACGCTGGAACAGCAGGCCGGCAACATTCTCCTGGACCTGGGGTATGAGCCGGTGATCGTGAGCGACCTTGTCCGGAATTCCCGGTACATCCCCTATCACCTGACCGCCCGCAAGGAACTGGACGACGGGACCATTGACAACGTGATGGTAAAGCTGAAGATCGCTCTGCATCCTCTGGCCTCATTGATGGAAGCTGAAGAATTCTGCCGGGACGAGATGAGACGCATGAAGAAATTCTTCGCGCAGCTCCCGCAGGGCCTCAAACCTTCCCGGTTCGAAGTCTGGATTTCAATTCCATCGGATCAGTTCCAGCAGTTCGAGATCACCCGCGATGGCATACGGGAAATTTTTTCACCTAATGAAAAGGCCGGTCGGGCCGGAGGTGCGGAATGATTGCCCAGAATGCATTCATCGCCTCAAAAGAACGGGCAACTGAACTGCTCGTCTCCCGGGGCTACGAGCCGGTCCTGCCGGTCGAGAGCAGTTTCCTTTCGCGCTATATCCCGCTCCATCTTATCGGGCTGCGGGGCAATTACGAAGCACTCTGTGTGAAGATCAGGATTGCCTACGGTTCGGTCAGTGCGCCTTACGTCGAATCGTTCTGCCGATTCGAGATCTGCCAGTTCCGATCGTTGCTGACAATGTACCCGGGCAATGTTTTCATCCGCTGCGAGGTCTGGGTCGTTTCCCCGAACGGTTCAATCCACTGTTTCGAGGTGCTGCCTTCCGAGATTCGCGAGGTGGCAGCCTATGCCCGATGAAGAGAAGAAGCCGGCAGTCACAACCGAGAAGATTGAGGGCATCCCGCTCTACCTGATCCCGAAAGCGATCGCGGACCAGATCAAGAAGAAGGGCGAAGCGGTCTTCCAGATTCTTGTCGAGCGAAAATTCCATCACCGGTACACCGTAAAGGTCGAGACCTTCGATGAGCACGCCGAGCGGGTGAAGCAGGAGGAGCCTGCACCCGAAGAAGGCGACGGGCATGGCTGACCTGGCAATTTATTCGCCGCAGACCGCAGCAGGGACCCGGGTGGTGACGTGTGGATGGTCTGCTTCGTGATGCAGTCGCCCGATTAGCCGGGCCCGGGCAGGTCGTCGAGGTCCGGGCACTCACCGATCAGTACACCCACAGCGGCTACTTCAGCGATCCTGCCGCGCTCGTGCGGGCCGTGGAGCCGCTCGATACCGACAGCTCAGTACACGGCATCTACGTCACGCTGAACGAGGTGAACCCGGCCCTGCTCTCGCGCCGGGCGAACCGGATCAAGATGCGCCTGGGCAAGAAAGACAGCACGACGAGCGACGCGGATATCCTGCGCCGCTGCTGGCTGCCGATCGACATCGACCCGCTGCGACCGAGCGGCGTGTCAAGCACTGACGAGGAGCACGGGCTTGCTCTGGCGAAAGCTGATGAGGTGGCCCGCTGGATTGCCGGGCTCGGCTTCCCGGACCCGGTCCGGGCTGACTCCGGCAACGGGGCCCACCTGCTCTACCGCATCGATTTGTCGAACGATGAAGCGGCGACGGGCCTCGTCAAGAGCTGCCTTGCAACGCTCGACACGCTCTTCTCGGACGAGCGGGTGAACGTAGACACGGCCAATTTCAACGCGGCCCGTATCTGGAAACTCTACGGTACGATTTCGCGGAAGGGTGACAATACCCCGGAACGTCCGTACCGGAGAAGTCGGATCCTCTCGGCTCCTGATGATCTGAGCGTCGCGAAAATCGATCATCTCAGGGATCTCGCAGCCAGGCTCCCAACCGAGCAGCACGCACAACCGCAACAAGGTGCTGCGAAAGGCAAGGGCTTCAACATTCGCAATTGGCTTTCGGATCATTGCGTTGGGGTGCGGGCCGAGAAACCGTATAGTGGCGGCACGCTCTTTACCCTCGACCAGTGCCCGTTCTCTTCAGCGCATAAGGACGGCGCTTTCGCGATCCAGTTCGGCAACGGTGCGGTTTTTGCCGGCTGCAAACACACTTCCTGCGGTGGGGGTACCCAGCGGTGGCAGGAACTCCGCGAGCGGTATGAACCGGACCGGGCTACGAAGCGGAAGGACTGGGAGCAGAAACAGAAGACCTGGCGGAAGGACCGGGTGAAAGCAAAAGCAGAGCAGGAAGGGACTACGGATCCGGGCCCGGTGCCGGCAAACCCCGATGCCCGGGCAGCAGCTCTCGATGTTTTGGAACACGGCGACCCGGTGGCGCTGATGCTCCGGACCTTTGCCCAGGAGCATGTCGGCGACGAGATCCTCGCCCGCTGCATGATCCTCTCGATGGCGTCACAGGCCGTGAAGAATTCGGACGGGCTGCATGTCTCGGTGACCGGTGACTCCGGCAAGGGCAAAACCCACGCCTTCCGGAAGATGATGCGCCAAGTGCCCGACCGGTATAAAGTGAAAGGCACAGTAAGCAACAAGGCGCTCTATTACATGAAAGATCTCCAACCCCGAACGGTCCTGATGAGCGACGACACCGAGCTCTCAGATGGCATTCAGGAGATCCTGAAGTCCGCGACCTCGAACTTCCACGAGCCGATCACGCACACGACGGTTACCAAGGACCTGACCTCGCGGGTCTGCACAATCCCCGAGCGGTGTGTCTGGTGGATCGCAAAGAAGGAAGGGACCGGTGACGATCAGGTGATGAACCGGATGCTCACCTGCTGGATTGACGAATCAGCTGAGCAGGATGCCCGGGTGCTTGCGGCGAAGCAAACCCGGGAGATGCTGGACCCGGACTCTTTCATTGAGGAGTCCGATGAGCTGATAACGTGCCGGTCCATCTGGGAGATTCTGCACGAGCAGACGATTTGGGTAATCATACCCTATTCAAAGCGGATCAGGTTTAACGCCATCTGCAACCGGCGCAACCCTGACATGCTTTATGACCTTATCAAGAGCCACGCGGTCCTCTTCTTCATGCAGCGGCAGCAGAAGACGAGCGAAGACGGAACGCTCTGCGTGTATGCAAATGAAGCGGATTTTGCGGCAGCTAATGATGTTTTCACCCTTCTGAATGGAACTGCAGGCGGGCAGGAATCGAAGATGACAAAGAAGGAATCGGACCTGCTCACTGTAATCGACAAAGCTGGCCGGGACGAGTTCACGATCCAGGACCTGCAACAGCTCACCGGCTGGTCATACTCCAGCATCTACAAAACGGTGAAAGGCTATGACAGCCGGGGCAGGAACTACACCGGGCTTCTCGAAAAGTGCCCGGCCCTCTCATTCACCGACCGCACAGTGACCGTAACAGAGAGTGACGGGTATGCGGTCCGCCGCAGGACCGAGGCGTTCGAATGGAACCGGGAATTGTATCGGCAGTGGAATGGCGGCGGGGCCTGCTGGCTCGATCGCGATCCGAAGGATGGCGATGGAGGTTCGTTTGCTGCATTGCGGCAGGTTTCCTGCACTTTTGCTGCAACTGCAGCAAATGAAAAAGGCGCTTCCGGTGCGTCCGCTTCCTGCAATGGTACTGATATTGATAATAATTCTGTACTAAGAGAAGGTGATTTGCTGCAAAACCGGAATTATACTGCTACTCAGCAATCAGGTCCGGACACATCACAGTGTCTCCATAATTCCGCAATTGCAGCAAACGAAAATCGATCTCCGCAAAAAACGACCGGATCGGAAAATATCACACCCCATCATCTTCCGATTGATTGCTGCACTTGCAGCAAAAGTGCCGCACCGGTGCAGCAAACGACCACTCCTGCAGCAAAACAGTACCGGACAATCGGGGCCGGTGATTACAAAAAACTCGAGCCCCCGGAGCCGAAGACCCCGTGCTGGTCCTGCGGGAACAAAGGCTCCCGGTATATTGAAAAATATACCAAAGAGCGCCGGGCCCGGCCCAGGGACCAGCAGGAGGCGCGGCGGATCTGCCGTTCGTGCTATAACGATGCGGTGAAAGCGGAGCAGATGGCATCGGTCCCGCTGCCGGGAACGGTTGATGTTTCCCGGTGTACAAGGGTTACGGCAGATGTGGGGAAGTGCTCGGTGTGCGGGATTGCGAAGGCGGTGTGGATCGACCGCGAGGCTGGCGTGAAGCTCTGCGAGCACTGTTACGGGAGAGGTGTCCGGGAGGATGCACGGGGGGTGGGATTGGGGTAATATCGACGAACTAATACTTTTTCTCGTGTATTTTTACAGTTGATCAACGGTCGGTAAATTTTCTTATCCAGGAAAAAAACCGACCAATTCGATCTTTTTTGATGCTCGATGATGATGAGATTTCCCTCTGATTTTTTTCCGGATCGATTTTTCCGTACAATTCAGAATACAGAGGACGAAAAGATCCCTCATAATTTTTTAATTTAAACTGAGCACGCAATTCGATCTCAGTCTCATCCTCATTTTTTTCCTCTCTTTTTAAAGAATGCGTTACGTCGAAAAACGGCAGTAAATCTTCATTAATTGAACTTAAAGGAGAATTTGTTAATATCACTGAAAAACGATTTTTAGCATCTCCCGATGAATGATAGGATTTGTGGAACAAGGTCTCAATTTCTTCTGCGGGAATATTCAGGCAATCTAATACTGCTTTTTGAAGTGCTTCTTCAACAATTGGAATATTTTTTCTTGCAGTTTCCTTGATTTCGTCTATTGATTTGAGTCCATGTAGGATATCTTTCCTAACCCCTACGCATTCTTTCCAAAAATCCTGTGTTTGATTCATCCTTTTTACAAAAAAGAATTTCAATCCATTTAATTGGATTAGCTTGGTAGGCTTATCAGGTAGGTAAAATTGTGTGTCTCCAACAATATCATCGCGATGTTTTTCAGAAATAATGGGATTTAAGACTTCTAATCCGGTCCACAATTGAGTGAATCGAGAGATAGGATCGTTTTCTGCAATTCCTTTTCTGTACCATCGGATAGCTCGTTCAATCCGATGAGGATGATTCAAAATATGCGGGATATCTGTCCTATTAAGATGTTGAAAAAACACTTGGAATTCATCTAAATTCAAGGATCGTTTGGTTCCCAAATTGTACGGAACACGGATGTTCTGGATAAATGGCCTGTCTTTTGTTTCTTCAGATATATCGATAGCTCTATCAAAAATGGGAAAATCAATCGTTACTCCTGTTTGAAAAGAAAGTAATCCCACAACGCCATCCACATATTCGAAAGCCTTAGTAACTGCGTCTTCAATTTTTTCGTCGGAAATTTTAATTTTAACAATTAATTTTGATAGCCATCCGCTACAGGTATCGTCGTTGTAAGAAGGATCTTCCGAAATTTTAATTTCAATGTTATCTTGCTGAAATTTAATCGGTCCAGTTAGGGATATGTTTGTTTGGACATGATAAATGACTAAAAACAGATTGCTCACAACATCACCATTCCTGTCTGCATCAGAAATTTCGTATGTAATATCTCCCTGCTCTGGGATTATTTACATTCCTCCTGAAAATTTCTTTTGAATTTATTCATTTATTTTCCATTCAGCAATACCTATCCACCCAATTTTACAGATCATATCATCCGATGACTGTCCCGCCAGCTCTTCTCTCGCACGAAAGCACGGAGCATTACACTCCGCAGTACATCATCGATGCAGTGATCGCCTGCATAGGCGCGATCGATCTTGACCCGGCCAGCAATAGCCGGGAGATTCCGAACGTGCCGGCAGCGAGGCATTATACAGCTCAGGACAACGGGCTTTTACAACTGTGGAATGGTCGGGTCTTTCTCAACCCGCCATTCGGACCCGGTGTTGAGCGATGGTTTTCGAAATTATTCCAGGAGCGGTCCGTAGGCCGGACCACAGAAGCGGTTGTGTTATGGAAGGCAGCGACCGAGACCGCAGCATGGAAGACACTGACGGCGATATCATGCCGGGTGTGTTTTCCATCCTCCCGAATCCGGTTTGCCTGTCCTTCCGGAGAAGCGGGTCCCGGACCGACGTTTTCACCGGCACTGTTCTATGTCGGGGATGAGCCGAAGCGGTTCGAGAGCGCATTTGGCGGTATCGGAGCGGTGTGGGTTGTGCCCAAATAATCCCCTTTGTTGCCCCTTACAAATTGGGCAGACACGGTCTGCCGAATTGGATTTTTTTCCCCTTAATGGTTGTCCCCGATTCTGATTGTAAACATGTATCGCTCTCTCTCCCTCCCTTCAGTAAAACCTAAGCCCCCCGTCCTATAGAGTAATATTCAGCCCAAGGGCCCAAGGGCGGGAGCCAAAGAGAACAATGGCAGATTTCGTACAGAGTGCAAATGTCAAGAGTGCAACCCGCACCCTTGCTGAACCCATTGTGGATGTTGCGACGTTCAACACGATCGTCCAGTCGGTCATTACCGACAATCCCTTTGAGTGTGTAGCGTATATGACTGCCGGTCAGAGCCACCCCCCGGTCGAGAAGACCAAGGAGGCATACACCGCGAAACTCGTCTATCAGGACACCGATGCCAAGACCGTTGGCACGGGCAGCCACAAGTTCGACACGCTGGCAAAGTTCAACGCCGGTGTGACCGCACTGCTCGCTGCCGCTGCGGTCAGCACGGCCCACGGCGGGTCTGTGGTCCATGATCTCGGGAAGGACGCATTCTCTGCGACCCTGAGATGCCATGATGCGAACGGTGAGCTCTATATGGTGAACTTCAGCCGCGACCGGGTCACCATCACCTCGTACTCGGATGACGCAATCCGGACGAATGTCGAGACCTGGGCGGACACTGTGGCAGCTCTCGCCTAGAACTGTTTTGACGAAACGACCCGGAGGGGAGGAGACCTCCGGTCCCCTCTCTTTTTGGTCCTCTCGTCACTTTTGCGGAGGACCGCCATGGAAATTGAAGTTTTAGGGATTGTGCTCGGGACCGTTCTCCCGCTCTATCCCATGTTGTTTGCCATCTATCAGAAGATCGGCAAATATGATGAGATCGTCGAGGAGTTCAAGAAACTCCGGGACGAGCACGAATGCTACAAGGAGGAGTATCATGGAAGCTGATAACGTGATGAAGCCGGTCGCAACGGTGACCGGGCTGTACCGGGGAAAGTTTGGCGGTCTTGAACCGCTCACACCGGATATACCGCTCACCCGCGATGAGGTGCGGCGTAATCCAATCTTCTATGAACTGGACCTGCACCCGGAGCAGGATGATGAGAACCTGATCATCGATGTGATCTACGACAACATGTCACCCCAGCGCCTGCAGGACCTGTACCGGGGAACCGATATCCCGCGAGGGGTCCGGTTCTGGCCGGACTGGTTCGACATCCCGCCGTATATGGACATGCGGGATGTGGACGGGCGACGGGTGTTCCCCCGGGCCCCGGGCATCCACACGGTCCAGATCCGCACGGGTCGGCGCAAGTTTGCCCAGATGGGCCGGGTCCGGGATTTCAGTCCGGCAAATGGTGGATATACCAGCCCGGTCTTCGAGATCAGGATCGCGGAGGACCGTGATGTTTGAGAACGAGATGCAGACCCGGTGCGCCATCTGCGGGACCGGGATCCTGCTCGGGCTGGTCCTGCTGCTGGCCCAGCTTCCCCTTCTCCTGCTCATCGTACCGATCGCAATCCTCTTCCTTGGGCTCGTCGCCGATCCGGAAGAGACGCACGCGGTCTGGTACGGGATGCTGAACACTCTCGGCATCTTCGATCTGTCTGAGCTGACAGATATCGAGCGGCTGACCTATGCCGAGAAGCGGCATTACTTCTGGTTCGGCGAGGTCGGGATGGCCGCGATCCTGGCCGGGTTGTTTGCGGTTCCGTTCGGGATCTTCATGGCAGGCCGGACGGCGATCTCCCTTGCGTTCATCGGGGCAGCGGTCCTGTTCCTGCCGCTCTTCGTGTTCCTGCCAAAGCTGATTCAGCAGGCGATGAAGGCAGATACCGATGCAGCGATCGAGGCGTTCGGGAAGAACGAGCAGGTCAAGAAAGTTTTCTGGACCCTGTTTATCTCGATGGCTGGGCTGGTCCTGGCTCAGGTCCTGGACCCGGCAACAGCTCAGCAGATTGTTGGGATGCTTACAGGGGTGGGGATGTAAAAAGAGAAATGAGATAGTTATGATAATAAAACACTGATTTTTTTCTTAAATTCTTCCTTGATGAGTCTCACTCGTTCATCGAAGAATTTTTCAAAGTTATGAATTCCTAAATCAATATCTGGGATGTAATTTTTTTGAAATGTATGTATTGCTAATTTGAAAAGGGGATTATCGTTTTACAATCAGCACCAGTCCAGCAATACCAAGAGCAAATATACTAACTGCAACTTCAGTTGGTGATTCAGGCGTCGGTGTGTTTGTCGGCCATTGTGTGGGGATGACTTTTGTTGTTGATTTTTTAGTAGGAGTGGAAGTATACATTGAAGTGAGCGGGATTGTTGTGGTTTCAGGTGTTGGCTCTGTTGTGGAGATTGTCGTCAGAATTTTAGTTACTTCTGTTGTAGGATTGGGCGTTACAACCGTTTTGGTTGTTGCGATAGTTGTTATTGGTGCAACGGGCATTTCAGTTACAGAACTCATATATGGAATTATGTTACCATAAGTATCGTTTTGGGAAATTTGTAGTAATTTTTGACTTGGATTTGGATCGGAAGGAACTGACCCAGTTAATGTAATACTACAAATTGCGCCTTGTTTAGCAGCTGGCCAATCCAATTGGAATTGACCAACATTCCGATTTTTACCTGTGGATATTTCAGGTTCGGTCGATGCAGGATGATCATCAACATAAGTCATTATACTCCACTGTGGATTTGCAAGATCAGTTGTCATCTTGATTGAATCGCCCGAATACATTTGTCCATTTACCTTAGGGCAGTTGATATCATACTTAACTGTCAGTTGTGTCCCAGATGTTACCGTTCCCGAGGGATTGACTGTAACTGATGAGATGGAACATTCTGCAGAAACCAGAGTTGTTGCGCAAATCAGGAAGAGCATTATTGAAAAGAAAAACAGTCGTAAATGACTCATGGTTGTACCTAATTCATTAACTACATAAAAATTATACGAAATGATTGTGTTAATTGAAGGGAATGAGGTTTTAAATTTAGGATAATCGTTTTTTTTGGGTGTGAGAAACTTTTCAATTTTTGGAGTAACTCTTAATTAAATGATCCGGGAAAAATAAACACATAAATGAGGAAGTTCGGCCCTGATAGTCTTAACCAGATCATCTCCCTTCTTTGCACACTCAATAACCCTTTAAAATAAGCCCTATACGGGCTCCTTTTCCTGTCTCTACCTCCGGCCCACTACCGTAAAAGCCCGGATTATCCTCTTTTTTAGTTCCTGTGGAGAATATCCTTAAATTACGCTCCGTTTGCCAAAATACGGCAGAATCGCACCTCGTATAACCGCCACCAAAGGCCCTTAAACCGTGCCGGGTTTTGCCACCTATTTTACCCCATCCGAGCCCCGAAAAGGCCACCGGAACGCGATTATGAAGGTCGATTTTTCCGACGGAGGTTTCAAAAAATAGGGGAAATATGAGGGAAGGACGGAAAACAGGAATTTCCCGTAATTCCAATCAGATGTAACTTCGCATCTTTCTGATGAGAGCGAGCTGATTGTTAGCCTCAGTCTTTTTCTGCTTCTCAATGCTGGTCATGATCTCCGGGACCGGTACTGCCAGTGCGTAGTTCCAGACCGGGCGGCCTTTTTTATCAGATGGTGTTTTCCAGCTTTTGATCCAACCCTGTTTCTCCAGGTATTTTATCGCTGTGCTGACTTCCGGCTGGCGCAGGTCGGTCCCGCGTTCGAGATCCCGGGATGTTGCTTCCTTGGTATTTGCAAGGAACACCAGCGCCTTTGCGATCGTTCTCTTTGTGCCAATCTCGATGAGGAGGTTGACAAACTCTTCTTCCTTCTCGGTGAATAACTGAATGGTTTTCGTTAACATTGGTCACTCCGTTTCCGAGTTTTGAATCCCAAAGGGATAAGACAAGAGAAGAATCCGCAAGGATTCTTCGAATTGCTTCAATCGCGTTATTATTATAACATTAAATGCATTCTGGTCGAATAGGGAAAAATTGACGGTGATACCAGCTTTGAGTCAACCATCATCCGGGAAATGTCAGAAAGAAATTGCACGCAATTTTCGCGCAATACGCGCAATATACGGGGTGTGAAATTTGAGAAACCCGGATGGTTTTTAAAAGAGGATTTTTAAAAACAGGGAAATTCAATAACCGTCAGAAAATGTCGGGATTGTCGGGATTATGTCGGGCTAATGTCGGGATTGTCGGGATTCTTTTTCACCAGGACATACTCAGTGGCCCTGCCCTTCTTATCCCGTTTCAGGAAAATCCCTTTCGTGCAAAGATCATTCAGGTCCCGGAGAGCAGTCCGATCAATTGCACCGGTAAGTTCCCGATACGCTTTGTTCGTGATTACGCCCTGCTCTCTGACATACCGCACGGCCTGAACCTGCCGGTCGGAAAGTCCCAGTGCGAGGAGTCGCTCATCCGTGTAGAAATTTTTGTCAAAGGTCACGCTGAACCAATCCGGATGTGCAGAAAACTCCGGCTCGGGAATCCCGTGGTTCTGACAGAGGGTAATCATGCGGCTTGTCCCCGTGCCCCACTTCTCCAGCAATTCACCATAATAAAAGACCTGGGCGAGCAGTGTATTCCGTGGCAGTGAACGATGGCCCTCCTGCCGGAGTTCATCGACCGTCATCCCTCCCGTAAGCCCACCGGGGTTCGTAATAATCACATGGTCATCATAGACGCGGATCTGGATCTCGGCGCCGGTCTGGAAATAATCACGGTGGATAAGCGCATTGATCACCGCTTCACGCAGGGCTTTGATCGGGTAATCCCAGATCTCGGTTCGTTGCATTGCAGACAGCGGCTCCGTTTTTTCCGGCTTTTCGCCGAATTCATACCGGACCTGAATATATTGCTGGAAGAGTTGCACTGCTGCATCAACCTGCGCGAAAAGGTTGCCTTTCAGTATTTTATCATCGATGATGGTAATAGCGTCCTTGAACCTGCCCATATGAATCTGGGCAGAGGTGAACGATGCCTGCGGGTTTTTCCCGAACAACAGTATCGCACCACGGGTAATTTTTCCGTCCCGGATTAACTCGAGTTTTTGAAGGAGGTTCTCAACAGATTCATCATCGCGGGCAAAAGGGAGCCGGTTTTTTGCAAGTTCGAGGAAGCGTTTGATTGCTGCGGGATCAATCTGCTCAAGCGTATAGTTGTCAGCGATGCTGTCCCACTGAATACCAAGTTTTGTGATGAAGTACCGCCCGAGCTGCTCAGCCGGGATCTCACGGGTTGTGTTGCCGATTCGCTGAAAGTATCTGCCCCGGCATGTGGCGAGGGTTGTACCGGGCTTTACTTCAATAACAAGGACAGGCTGATCGTTGTGCTGCTGGACAGAGACCGCTGGCTGGACCCGGAGGATCTCCACAATCTGGTTAATGATAACCTGCTGTGCCCGGTCATCACCAGTCCAGCCGATAACAGTACCGTTATCCCTCACCCCGATAAGGAGTGTCCCGCCTTTGGTATTGACGAATGAGGCCAGTGCTTCAAGGCCGTGGTCGTTCCACTGCTCCTTGAATTCCACGTTTTCGCCTTCGCCTTGCCGGATAAGTGCAGTGAGATTGTCCATTGCGCAGGTACTCCCTCTTTTGGAATCCTGTTTTCAAGATACGGGTTGGTGTGTTATTGATTTATGCATAATTACTGGAAAGTATGAAGCCGGTCGCGGAGCGGTGCGAGCACGGCGAAGTCGTGCGAAGCGTGCGACGCGGGCGGCGATCTGCATGTATGTAACTGATATGTACTGGAGCCGATGAAAGGGGGACAAATTGCTGTGATTATCCCGTTTGCTCGTCATAATGATGCAGTAGTTTATGTAACGGGCATGTAACTGTGCGGGAATAATCTCCCGGACCGCCCACCCAGGAGTCCCGCCCACCACGCCGAGGGCGGAAACCATCGGGTCCGGTTGGCACGCAGACGCTCGGTCATGTTCGTCTCCACGGGCTCACGCCCGTTCCGCTCACATCACCTTGCTGTTTTCCGGAGTTTCCTGTTGGTAGGATGACGCCCCTGGCTTGTCGCGTTGCTCCGGCGCCAGCGGCTGCCCCGGCCCGCTCCTCACACCATGCTCCGCATCGTGTTCGTCGCTGTTGATGCGAAAACGCAGACGCTCAGTGACTCGCTCGCACGACGCACAGGGGGCTCGGACTCGCCGCTGATGCGGCTCCTTACCTTCGCGCCCCTGTCGCGGTGCTCGCTCGGGCCGCTGGGCCCCGGACCCGCCGCCCGCTTCGCTCCTCCCGCCCTTGAAAGGGACGGGCAGTCATAGCGATAGGAACGGAGATCGGTTTCAGGGCAGGGGAGGGAGGACAAAGCGACGGTTACCGGACGCATCAGCGGACGGTCGCTCGCTTTGTCGGGCGGGTTCAACCGAAGCGATCGCGTACCAACAGAACACCGAGAGGGCGGGTGATGGTCACACGGCGCGGTTACGGGACGCATCAGCGGCCTGTCGCGCTGTGTGCCTGGGCGGGCCTTGCGTAAAAAATAAAATTAAATTCTACGCAAAATGATTGATTCTCAAATCGGACAACGCACCGCTTTTACTTTCACCCTGCGCACGGCGGAGAGTTATATGTGCTAACGTCGATAGATGTATGGTGAAAAACACCATGATGCCAACAACAAAAAATGATGTAAAGTTCGAGCACATAGGGGCGGCCCGCCTCTATCAGAGCTCGGTCCGTATCGATGTCAAGACAATGCAGGCAGTTATCCCAACCAGCGAGGTCCACAAGCTTGAACAGCACTGGCCCGCTTCGGTCTATGACATATCGGACGTTATGAAAAACGCGGACGCGGCCCCGGTCGGGAAGGCATGGATCACCCGGTCCGGTAAAGCCGTGATGATCTCGATCAATGATGTGCAGTACGTCTCCCCGCTCGCGCAGGTAAAAGGAATGCTCAAGGGCGAGCGGAAATATGCGAACGTCTCGACGATGCAACCCATGACCACAACCCAGCCGGCAGGGGCGACAGCATGAAAGCCGCTGATGTGAAAATACAGATCAACGAGCGGATCATTAAGGCGCTTTCGGAAGGAAAGATCCCCTGGCTGAAACCGTGGACCGAGAACGGCCCGCGAAACCTTTTCAGCGGCAGGGCATACACCGGGCTAAACCGTTTGATTCTCGGACTCAGTCCCTATCCTCTCCCTTTTTGGGCAACCTATCGCCAGTATCTCGCCGCAGGGCTACAGGTACAGAAGGGCGAGCACGGCACCGGGATTATCTACGCGGGCCGGACCGTCAAGACCGAGACGAAGACTGATAAGAACGGCGAGGAGACCGAGAACAGAAAACAGATCCGTTTCCTGAAAGCCTTCGTTGTCTTCAACATCGCACAGACGGACTATAAAGAAAAAGGGTACAAACTGCCGGACCTGAAAGAGAATCCTCACCTGCTCGGATGCGATACCATCATTCAGGACTATACAGGCCGGCACTCAATAAAAATCACGGCAGGAGACCGGGCCGCATTCCTCCCGCAGATGGATATTATCACAGTCCCGGATATCTGCCGGTTCAGATCATCCGAGCACTATTACGCCACGATGTTTCATGAGTGCGTCCACTCCACCGGGCCACGGCTCGACCGGTTCAAGCGGACCGATCCGGTCTGCTTCGGTTCCGACACCTACGGACGCGAGGAACTGGTCGCCGAGATAGGGAGCGCATACCTGGCTGCACTCACCGGCATCGACTCATCAGCTATTGTTCAGAATCAGGCAGCCTATCTCCAGAACTGGGCAACGGCGATCAAGGCTGATGCGGATCTCGTGATGTATGCAGCGGGCAGGGCAGAGAAGGCAGCGGATTTTATGATCGGGGTTCCTGCCCCGGTCCCCACCGGCGCAACTGGAACGGATGCAGCGGAAGAGGTGACGGCATGACCTCGATTTATGATGCTATGCCGATCAAGATCCTCGAAGAACTCGAACGCATCGAAACCCGGATACCCGTCATAGAGCGCCGGGCATTCATGCTGGCGGCTGAAGCGCAGGATCTCCGCTACAAGCACGATGAGATCATCAAGTCGTGGACAGATAAGGCTGCATGGGAGGGGCTCGACAACCTGATCGCTGAACGGCACCGGCTTGATATGATCGCGTGGCACTGCGATCCACTGCCGAGCGGGATCCCCACTCAGTAATGAGGTATCCCATGATCAGCAGGCGCGAACTCTGGGAGTACCGGAAAAAACGATCAACCATTTTTGGGATGTGGAAAAGTTTGATCTGGTGGCTGCACCGGATAAAGAAAAAAATTCTCCTGCACTGGTAAAAACGGTGGCCCGGACAGGGACACCATGATGCCAATCAAAAGGCCCTGCCCGGGTTGGTACAATATCGACGCCTGGCATTATCTTTCTTGGCAAAGGTTGGCCCACCCCGAAGGCTCACGCGACGGGCCCGCTCTTGCGGTCCCGTATCCGGCTCGCCTTCTTCCCGCCCGGACCGCTGACGTGTGCCGGTCCTGTTGAGATGCCCTGATCTTCCTCTTGCCCGCCCGATGCTCACGCGACACGGCGAAGGTCGCCGTGTTCCGGCTCGCATCCTCCCACCCCCAACCGGAAACCTTACCCGTGGTTATCCTAATAACTGCCCGCCCTTTCAAGGGCGGGAGGAGCGAAGCGGGCGGTGGGTCGTGGCCGCAGTGGCCCGAACGAGCACCGCTTCAGGGCGCGAAGGTAACGAGACGCATCAGCGTCGAGTCCGAGCCCCTGATGCGTCGCGCGAGTGAGTCACTGAACGTGCGACGTGAGTACGATCAACAGCGACGAACACGATGCGAAGCATGGTGTGAGGAGCGGGCCGGGCAGCCGCTGGCGCCGGAGCAACGCGACAAGCCAGGGGCGTCATCGTACCAACAGGAAACTCCGGAAAACAGCGAGGTGATGTGAAGCGAGCCGGAGCATCAGCGAGGACGAGTGAACATGACCGAGCGTCTTCATCTCTCTCGATCAGCTGGGGGAGGATCGCCGCCCCGCTCCGCACGCTTCGTGCACCTTCGGCGCACTCGCACGCGCTACGCGGACCGGCTTGCTTTGTCCTGTACAGCTGAGGGGAAGCCCACGCGGCAAGGGGCCAAAGCCCCGTTGAGCGTAAGGTCTCTGAAAAAAATGAGTTGATACTGTGCGCGGTCTACGTTTTTTATCATTTTTTTGCTGAACGGATTTCAGGAAAATATTTATTTATCGTGCGTGACAAATAATTTCAAATCAGTTTTCGTTTCAAAATTCAGCAAAAATCCGCCGTTTGCGAATCGCACTTAAGGTCCAGAATCCCATCCCTCGCATTGCTGTTTTCAGGTTTTTTTTAGGAGAGCACCGGCACTCTTCCGGCATATATTCCGTTCCCCCAAATGCCTGCTGATAAGCGGACTGCTATAAGCCGTCAACCGGTTCCTCCCGCGGGAAGAAAAGCCCGTATGAAGCCCAGAGAAAAAACATCCCGGTTTATTATCAATCATCGACTACCTGAAAACATGAACCGGAAAATTACCATTATCATTCTCATTTTTATTCTTACACTTCTCCTTGTCGCTGCCGGATGCACCCAGCCGGCGTCAACGACAATACCCGCTCCCGTTCCCGCGTCCTCCGGGAAAGCAGGTGCAGTCAATGTGACAACCAACGAGACGCTGGTGGCCTTTGTCAACGAAGCCGTCACGTACGCAAGAACCCATGGCAAAGACGCTGCACTTGCCGAATTTTCTAACCCGAACGGAACCTTCGTCCGGGGCGAGCTCTATATCTATGCCTACAATTTCAACAGCACCACCCTTGCCCACCCGGTCAGCCCGGAAAAGATCGGCGTGAACCGGCTGACCGAACGGGATGCGCTCGGCAACCTCTATGCCCAGGGTTTTATCGATGCCGTGAATAACGGGCCGGGCTATCTCTGGTTCTATTACAAGAACCCGGTGCACAACAACGCAATCGAGAAGAAACTCGGGTATGTTGCAAAAGTCGATGATACCTGGTGGCTTGGCTCCGGCGTTTATTACGGGCCACTCGACCCATCCCTTGCATCTTCAGTCGGAACTCCCTCTACTTCGCAAGAGATAAAGGACTTTGTGGATTCTGCTGCAGCCTATGCAGGGAAGAACGGGAAAGATGCAGCTCTTGCAGCGTTCAATAACAAATCCGGTCCGTTTACCCGGGGCGATCTGTACATCTACGCCCTTGATTATACCGGCAATGCGCTCGCGCTCGCACACCAGCCGCAACTGGTTGGTACCAGTTTCTATAACATCAAAGACTCATCGGGCAGGTATTATACCCGGACCGAGATCCATCTTGCACAGGATGGCGGGGGGTATCTCATGTACCAGTATCCGGACCCGGCCGAGAATTTTACCGTGAGATATAAGATCAGTTACGTGCGTCCCGTTGATGACACGTACTGGATCGGGGCCGGCATCTATACCCGCGAGGACAAGCTCATTGACCAGGAACTCCGGCAGTTTGTCGCGGATGCAAAGACCTATGCAAAAACCCATGGGAAAGAGAAGGCACTCGCTGAATTCAACAACCCGAACGGCTCGTTTATGAGGAATGGCCTCTATATTTTTGCCGACGATTACAACGGAACCGTGCTGGCATGGCCATACCGCCCTGACCAGGTAGGAAAAAACCTGTTCAATGAAACCGACTCCATGGGGACTCACCATATCCAGGCGATCCTCAACAGCGCACGGAACGGCACCGGGATGGTTGAGTATTACACGGAGAACCCGCTGACCAACACCACCCGGCTCAAGATCAGTTACGTGACAGATGTTGACGGGACCTGGGTGCTTGGGGCCGGCAGGTATATGGAGCCGGGCACGGTCAACCTGCGGGGATAATGTCCGGGCCTGCGGGATCACTTCCTGCGGCACCCAGGACAGTGTCCTCGCGGCATCGGCACCAAAAGCCGGGAGAGTCGGGATCATCACGGGTGCGCAATCCCCGCGGAGTATGATTCCTGCGGCACATATCATATAAAAACCATTAACTCCCCGGAGCACTTGTAAGAGATTGGTGATACTCCTGGAAAGACAGCCCGTTAAATCCCGGATTCTGCGATCGGTTGGCTATGATAGCAGCACAAAAATTCTGGAGATCGAATTCCAGACCAAGCTCGTTTACCAGTATCTGGGAGTTCCTCCAAAAACCTTTGCGGATCTCATGCATTCCGATGAGATTGGAAAATATTTCTCCGAGAAGGTCCGACCCAAGTTCCAGGCAAAAATGGTTGCTGCATAAATCAATTTCGCCATAGATACCCTCGCGAGGGTTGCGGTCTACATCAGGACCGTGTAGCCTGCTCCGGCCAGTTCATGGATAACCCGTTCGTCCCATGCAGCATCGGTAAGCCCGGAGAGGGTGTTTATCCGCTCCTCAAAGAGCCGGGTCAGCCGCTCATCCTCCGATGCAAGGAAGCTCTGGCACATGATCCGCCCGGCCCGTTTTCCTTCTTTGTCAAGGATCAGCATGCGCCAGCAGCCATAGTCCCGGCAGATCTCCGGCCGGGTCAGGTGAACAGTACAGTACCCTTTTTCCTCATTCCGGTTGTACCGGAAGAACGGGCAGGCCTCAGGGCGATCAGCAAAGATGCTCCGGTCACAAAACAACAGAATCTTGTCCGGGTCAACGGAAACCGTTGTTTTCTCACCGGTATACTCGTTGTTGACAAGATACCGGTAGTCCCCGTACTCCTCCCGTATGGTATGGACAAGACCGAGATGGCTGCAACATTCCCCGCACTGGCTGCATTCAAAGGGCATCTGGAATCAACCTGAAGGTATACCGGTTATTATCGTGCAGGTTCTTAACGGCACCGGAACGTCATCGTTCCGGGGATCAACGGGATGACAAACGAAGTGCCGGGCGGACACCCGATGCAGCCCGCATTGCCGGTTCTGTACCACCTTTCCCGCAAGCATTATTATTTGAAAACCCGCAGTTCTCCCGTATGGCACCGGCAAAAAAGCGCAGGGAAAAACACTGCAAGCCACTGGCCGGTGAGCTGCCAGAACTACTCGAAACGGCGATTGCAGAGAACAGGGATTTCATCCTGACCACAGAGACGGATCCTGATACCGGCAGGAGGATGCTTCACGTCATGAGCGGGAAATTTGTTTCACCCTGCATGCTCCGGAAACTGATCGGGCAGGCCGAGTCGCAGCGCGATGAGGGGGGCACGCTTATCAGCAGGGAATGGTAACCGTGAAAAACCATGGCGGAAATTTCTTATCCCGAACTCCCTGCCACAATGTGAGGTTTTCTCACTTTCACCCTTCGCCAGCGCTTTCTTAATACGCCTCGTTGTCAGTTGTCTTATCATGGAATGCCTTTACACAAGCTGCCGTATCACCTGCCATCGCTGCGGGCACACGTGGACATATATGGGAAACCGACTCTTCTCACTCCAGCGATCCAGACGGCCGGTCAAAGTCGGCTGCCCCCGGTGCTATGCTAAGGTGGTGCTGGATGCCCGGGAGGCCCGGTAAGGTGCAGGGTATAGGAAAACCATACTGTCCCTGACCATTTACCAGGGAATGCCCTTGCCCGCAATGCGGGCAGGGTGCAACCGGAGCCCAAAGGAACGTCTGAAGTATTGAAATGGTTCCTCCGGGACATTTTTCCTGCAGGTAGCCGTGTGAGTGGGGGATGCATCACCATAAGCAACACAGATTTTTCGATTGCAATCGATCTCCGGCAAAAAAATTTCAACCACCCCCCAACCCCCTGCCTGAATTTTTTCAATCAGCCTTTGATTGATCGGCCGGATGGCTCACGCCGGAAAAAATGATTTGCTGTTGGATAATTATCCTACAAACGGATAATTATCCGATTGTAGGCAGGTTAACTGACACCCTGTGATCGCGATCAAAAAAAAATTCAGCAGATCCTGATTTGAAATACCTGCCGGGTGGTGCACATGTTTCCAGAATCCCCGGAATGAAAAAACCGGATACGAAATCACGGTTTAATCCTGAACTGCCCGGCGGGGATCTGAATCTCGAACCGGACCCCTTTCCCCGGCACACCGCATTCCCGGATCGTCATACCGGTTATCCCCAGGATCTCCCAGACCAGGAACAACCCAAGGCCGTTCTCCGTGCCAAACCCGCGCTGGAATATTCTCTCTTTATTGGAAGTCGGAATACCGGTCCCGTTGTCCTCATACGTGACCATGAGACCTTCGGCGGTTCTCTCAGACCGGATCCGGATCGCAGTGACATGACCCCCGTGCCGAATAGAATTGTCCACGAAATTAAACGAGACCCGTTCGAGCAGGGGATCACCAAACACTTCGATCTCTTCTTTAAGGATATCCAGTGCAATACCATGGTCTGCCATCCGTGAACGGAGATCATAAAAATTGCGGGTCAGATTGATCCACTGCGGTGGAGAGACACCCAGGCTCTCGTAATCCCGGGCAAACTCGATCTGGTGCCGGATAATAGTCACAGCACGTTCCTGTTTTTCCAGCCATGCACGGATCGCCGGTTCGTTCTGTTCATCCTGGGCAACCTCGATATTCAGGAGCAGGGCCGTTACCTGGTTCAGGATATCGTGCCGGGTGACGTTCGAGAGCAGCGCAAGTTTCTTTCTCGCAGCGGAAAGTGCCAGCTCCGTCTGTTTCTGGCCCGTAATGTCGCGGACCATGATAACGCAGCCCTTTGTCCCGCTGCCCCGGGAACGCAGGGGAAGATAGCGGATCTCGAAATGCCGCTTTTCACCTGCAATGGTCCGGATAATCTCATGAATCTGTTCCGCCGCGGTTAAGGATCCATCCGCTCCGGAAAATCCCCGCGGAAGATCAGGCAGGATACCGGTAATGGGAACACCGATTGCTTTTTTGTGCGATGTGCCAAGGAAGCGCTCGGCCGGCGAATTGAGAATGATTACCCGGTTCATGATATCGATGACAATAACCCCGTCGCTGATATTATCCAGGATCTGTTCGTTTGCAATGGGTGTTATGTCGAAGAGCTGGAACCGGATCATGCCAAAAAGGACAATAAAGCCGGATAGCATCAGGGCAAAGGGGGTGGGATCGATAAGGCCCAGGTGACCCACCCTGAGGACAAGTGCGAGATTGAAAAGAAGAGGGATTAAGGTTGCGACAAGGATGGTGACGATCTGCCTGCGGTATACCGAAGGAGAGATCATGAACCTCTGGAGGATCAGGAGGATCGTGAGGTAGATGAGAGCATAGGAGTAGAGGGCATGAACCCAGAAGGCCGGCCCGTAGGCGATAACGTGGAACGCGAGACCGTCCACCATTGTTTCCGTAACCGTTGAATAGAAGAGATGATGAAACGGATTTGTTGCCACCATCAGGACGGTAAACGTAGGAACGATACAGAGCAGCGCAGCGGTTTTTAAGGTAACCCATTCATCATTCCCGGTATACTCAAAGGCAAACAGCAGCCAGGCTACCGGAATAATTGCCATGGCCGGATACTCGATCAGGATTGCCAGCATCTGGGTCTGCAGGTCGGCACTCGATAGTTCGAGCGCGGTGCAGAACGCCCAGAGACTTCCCGCAAACATCAGGAGCGAAAAAGAACGGGCGCAGACACAGGACCGGTTGCGCACTCCCGTGATCCCAAGGATTGCAAGGATCAGCCCGCAGGCAATGAAGGGAATAACATAGGGAGAATATTGCCAGATCATGATTTCAGAGCCGATTTTACCGGAAAACCCGTTGCATGACAGGCGCCAGGTACTGGTAAAAGTATGTGTGTGATCGTTAGGATATACACATTGTTATACCCGGTTTACTTTGGCTCATTGTTATCCCCCCCTGCAACACTCTTCGGATATGGGGAGAGCCGGTTTCACCGTTCGATTAGGTGAATATGGTCGTCCGTCTTTTTTGCCAGGTCTTCTTTTCCCTGGAGCCGGGCCACATCGGATATGGCTTCGAGCACATGCACGGACTCTTCAAGGAACGAGAGCAGGTCGGTCGGGAAGACCTCGATCCCGTATTCATCCAGCAGGAAAACGGCAATCTGGCGATGGTCCAGGCCATTCTCCCGGAGTTCTATTACTTTCCTTGCAAACTTCTTCTCCGGGCACCCGCATAGCGGGGCTTCCCGGCAGTCACAGCGGAGGAACTCGTTGAAAAAAGCAAGGATCTGTTCCCTCACACCATAGTCAAGGGCGTCGTAATTTATGTGCGAGCTGAGGGTTTCGAGCATGGTTCCCGAGAACGCAAGCTCCGACAGGCGATAACCGGCGAGTCTCTCCAGTTTTTTTGCATTGCGGAACCGCGCCCGGTCAGCGATCAATCGTCTTCTCCGGTGGACTCATCGAAGTTCTTGAGCGAGGTCATGGCCTCGTTCATGCGCTCGCACTCGATAAGCCATTCGTCAAAGAGTGTCGGGTTCTCCAGGTCTTCCTTGACATACTTGCCACAGCAGGCTGCCCCTTCAATCACGCTTGCCCCGATATTTGCAGCGGATTCAAGCGCAAGTTCCATGTCTTTTTCTATCTGGGCGCGGCCGGTCTTGACAAGAGTCTTGATATCCTTGTCAAATTCCCCGGCAAGGTATTTCCGGCACCCGGCAAAGAGCGCGAGTTTTGGGAGCTGGAGGATCTCGACCAGCTCTTCTAAGTCTCCCTTCGGGGGTGCGGACATGACGATCGCTTCTATCTGGGAGAGCTTGTCCAGGGTCTCATCCTTGGAGAACCGGTTGTTCTGGTAGAGCTTGATTATCTTGAGGACCGAGAGGGTGATATCGACCGAGAATCCGTCAAGGATCCGGAAGCCTTCCGGCAGCTCTTCGCTTTTTGGGTCAACCTCGAAGCTCGCTTCCCCGAGGGTCTTGAGCCAGTTATCCCATCGCTCCTGGTTGTAAAAGATGTAGAATAACTTGAGCGGTTCTTCTTCGGTTTTCTTGCTCGCCTTTTTCGCCATTTCAGTACACTATTCTTTCTCCTGATTAAAGTATTTCGTTGCCGGCCGGGTTCAAGGGTTCAATACCCGGTTCCGGGAGAACTGCCTTAGGCCGGATACGGAAGTTCTCTTCCGGGTCATTGTATCCATGAAAAAAACACCGGTTACCGATATGATCTGGCGGGCACCTTTCATCAAAATACGCTGCACATCGCTCATTTCAGTCCGCAGTAAAAACGCGCTGTAAAAAAACAAAATACCGAAAATGTCCCCTCCTCACGGCATACCCGTTCCGGTTATCCTCATGCCCCCTTTGGTTTCAGGGGCACTGAACTCCAGGTTTCCTCTCGTGTTTTTGTATCCCGCATTCTCTCCGGGCAAGAGTGGATTATACAGAAATTCTCTCTGCCTTGTAAAAGCCCCTGCTTGCATAGGACATCCGGTCGGTAAACGGATTTGAGACGATTCGGAACTGCCAGACCACCTGTTTGTCTTTTGTCACTTCAACGATCCGGTCTGCCTCGGTTATGAGAATGTTCCCGTTTGGGAGCAGGTTTGCATCCCGGACCGGTATGGAAGTTTCTATTCTTACCGGGAACCTCCACAGGATTGCCGAGGTAGCCGGGTCGAGCTCCAGCACCTCATGCGGTTTTCCATGGTTGATGAGCAAAAGTGTGCCGTTTACAAGAACCAGGGGATCGTGCTGTGCCTCGAGAAGACCTTTACCAATTGTCCGCACGAGTTTGCCGGAAGGATCGACTTCCACGATGACATTGAAATTCCTCAGGCTGACGAGCGTATTTCCTGAATCCAGCCGGGTTACCGCATTGGTATGCGACCATCCCTCATCCTGGATCTGCGAATATTCAGGGCCGGTGAACAGATCCTTTGCGTGCCAGGACCAGACAATTTTTCCGGCGGAATCGATCTCTTTTACCTGCGCATCGGCTGCAGTGTCCATGGCCCCGAAAGCGACAAGGGTATTGCCATTTGCGAGACGGTCCGCATCGTGGGACACCTTTGAGTCCAGGTATTTCCAGACAACCTGTTTATCCCGGTTGATCTCGTACACCCCGTTCCTTGGAAGAAGCATCAGGATATTGCCACCGGGCAGCACCTCAACATCCCATCCCGGGTTCGTGTAGGATATCAGTTCTGGGGGGAGGGGATATTCCCATACAATCTCCCCGAGCCGGTTCACTTCGATGACCCGGGGTCGGGCCGCATTATGGTTGTCCGGGAAGATCGTTGTTCCCGGAGCGATCTTTTCCGGAACCGCGATATCGACAACAAAATCCGGATCCATTGTTCCGCGGGGCCTAACTTCGGTAACGGTTACTGTTGGGGTACTTGGTGCAGCGGTTTGCGGAGAGGTCGCCTGGATGGCAATATCCGCAGGTGCCGGACTTGCCGTGCTGGCCGGCAGTGGAACTCCCGGTGTTTTTGTTTCCGGGCCGGACTGGGTGCAGCCGGCAGCGAGCAGTACCAGGATGAACAGGATGAACAGCAGAAGAACAGCGGGACCTTTCATACTAGTGGAATAATAATAGACTATCATTAACCTGTTGGTCCCGGTCCGGAAAACGAGAACCGGCAATACGTAATTGAGCAACCGGGTAAGTCATAGAAAAGGTTCTGGAATGACTGCTTAAAAAAAAGAATACGGAACGCTTCGAACGTTTGTGTCCAGATGCGTGGAGCAGGATTCGAACCTGCGAACGCCTTCGCGACGGGACCCTAAATCCCGCTCCTTTGGCCGGTCTCGGATATCCACGCACTTTTTAAAAACTTTGAATAATGAACAGGATGACGACACCGGAAATTGTTCCGGAACGCTTCGTTTTTCTGCCCGGTATATTTGTCCGGCAGCGATAAGAGCATATCGCCGGATCCATTCTTAAAAAAAAGAAGACCGGGTGCTTACGCTACATATCCACCCGGGATACGACCCCGTGGATCTTATCGGAGGGAAGTTTGTAGAACTGGACCACCGATGGAGACAGGCGTTTGATTGCGGCAAAGACCCGCCATATAGCGTGGGTGGTGATGATATCCTCCATGCCGTAAAAGATCGTTTTCTCATCAATCTCTGCTTCTTTTAAGATTGAGCCGATATCGACAATCTCCATATACCCGAGATAGATCTCAAAGATCGAAAGGCCCGGGGTGATCTCCCGGGTGACACCCCACGTCACGCCAAACGGTTGCTCGGTCCTGACGATCGAAATCACGATATTATCGTCATAGACGATATTGTTGGTGAACATAATCCTTGAAACGTACTTGGGAAGTTTCCTGAAGTCGCGGGCAAAGAAGAGCGCGGTTCCCGAGATACGGTTGACCGAACGGTACACTTTGTTGAATTCCGGGATGAACTCCTCAAGGGGTATCGGCGTCAGTGCGGCGGCGAGTTTCTTCTGGCCGCTGACGTATATCATGATGATGGCAAATGGGATGAGGGCTATCAAAAGCGACCAGTATCCCCCGGAGGGTATCTTGTGGAAGTTGGCGATGAGGAACGCCATCGCCACAATGAGGACACCGGATGCGATCACGGTCTTGACAATCTTGCCCCGGAGGACATAGATCCACAGGATCATGACTGCCGTGATTGCCATGGTACCGCTGACTGCAAGTCCGTATGCATGAGTAAGGTTATTGGAGGTATGGAAGATCGCAATGACCATCAGGACTGCAAAGAGGAGGAGCCAGTTGACAACATCAATGTAGATCTGGGATCGCAGGTGGGGAGATGTATATTCAACCCGCAACAGCGGCATGATACGGGTGGTAAGTCCCTGGTACACGATCGAGAAGATCCCGGAAATCATGGCCTGCGAAGCTATGATCGATGCGGCGATGCTGAGAACCAGGAACGGAATATACAGGAATGCAAACTGGGAATAGATCATCTCGAAGAGAATATTGTGGGCATCAGGATGGGTCATCAGGAAGGCACCCTGTCCCAGATAATTGATTGCAAGGGCCCCGAATACCAGGTACCACGCCCGGATAATCGGCTCCCGGCCGAGATGTCCCATATCTGCATACAGGGCCTCGCCACCGGTTGCACAGAGAATGACGGATGAGAGGATCAGAAACCCTTCCAGCCCGTGACTCAGGAGATAATTTATCCCGACCATGGGATTGAGGGCTAGCAGTACCTGGGGTGCAGCGCACAGGGCAATGACTCCCCCAATAGCAAGGGCAGAGAACCAGATCACCATGACCGGGCCAAATGCCCACGCAACGCGTTCCGAGCCTCTCTTCTGGAATGCAAAAAGACTGATTGCAATGATCGCTGCAATCAGCATCAGGATCATCTGGGGTGTATTCTCAAGGCCCGGTACAAGGAGGATACCTTCTACCGCTGAAAGAATACTGATGGCAGGAGTGATGACGCCATCGCCAATAAACAGGGAGATACCGATAATGGCAAGCAGGGATACGAACGCCACCCGGTTGCCGGATTTGAGAAGCGGGAGCAGGATCTCCTTGAGCACGATCGTGCCGCCTTCACCTTTCTTACCAAGGTGCATGGCAAGATAGGTATATTCAATCGAGACCAGGATCGTGAGCGTCCAGATGATGAGCGAGAGAATCCCCATTACGTTCTGGGGCGTGGGGGGAATCAGGAGGAAGATGGCGGTGAAGGTGTAAATCGGGCTGGTCCCGATATCGCCGAATACGAGACCCATCGACTTGACGATTCCGGGCATGGCAAAATAATTTTTCATTCGTTCATTACCTGTCGTCAGAAATAAGGTATAATCCTTTCTCTTTCACTGCCAGTACAGGGGGGATCTGGAGATCTTATATATCAGACCCGGCGTCTCTCTCTTTTTTCTCTTCCGTATAGATACGATAGCTGGTTATGATGAGGACGATTATCAGCGGACCGAGCACAAAGCCGGCCAGTCCCATGGTCATAAGGCCGCCAACGATCCCGATGAACATGATGAGGAAATTGATCTTCACCCGCCTGCCCACGAGTGCCGGGCGGATATAGACCTCCGGCACCAGCGATACGACAAGGTATCCCAGGAAAAAGAGGATCAAAACGCCCCGGGTATCTCCCAGTGCAAGGGCATAGGCCCCGATAATGATGAATGCCACCGAAGATCCGAGAATGGGGATCAACTCGCAGAAGGCGGCAAAAAATGAATAAAAGAGGATATTGCCATAACCGAGCAGCCAGAACACGGGAATGGCGATAAAGAATGTCAGAAGCGCAATTGCAATCTGGACCACATAGATCGTGTACAGGGTATCGGTGGTAACCCCCGATAAGCGATCCACGTATTTCTGGACGGGCTCGGGCACATGGCTGAAGAGCCGTTCCCGGATCTCCTCGCCGCGGATGAAGAGGACAAAGAGCGTGAAGAAGAAGACGAACATCTTGAAAAGGATGGTCGGCAGGTATGTGACGAGCGTTGCCTTGTAATCGATGAAGAGGGCAAACGCCTCATCGAGCAGGATGGCAAGGTTTCCCTTGTTGATGGGAACCCCGTAGGCCATGGGATTTGTTGCAGGGTTGTTGAGCCATACCCCGATAGTTCCGAACATTTCCGAAAGGCTGCTGGCGTTTGCAGAGAAGATGGCGAGCGTGACAAGAATCGCTGCGCAGGTGCCGGCAAGAACCAGAAGGGTGAGGGCAGCAGCTGCAAAGACCGGTTGGATGCGGGCGGCTATCCGTTTATATATGGAAAAGAGGACAATTGCAAGGGATGCCCCGAGCAGGACCATATCCATGACCGACCAGAAGATGATTATTGCCCCAAGGCTGAGCAGGACCAGGAGGATGAACGGGTAATACTCCGGGCGGACTGGGGTCATAGCGCACTACCTAGTGGGAGGTAGTGTGTCTTAATTAATCCTGCGACTTTGCCCCCCGGAACCCGGAAAACGATAGCCATAACAATTTATCCCTCCCAATCTCCTTGGTTATCCGATGAAGCGCTTCGAACATATTGCCATGATCGCGCATGACATGGGACTCATCTTCGAGTTCCTGGGCCTCGTGTCGCTCGTGCCGTTCGTTGTGCTGGTTATCTTCCAGGAATGGGATCTCGTCCTCCCGCTTGCAACAGCCCCGGTCATTTTTCTTGTCCTCGGCGGAATCATCTCCAATATCCCCCACGAAGACCTGGAGCCCTCGTTCTCGGTAACGCTGAGCGCCGTTGCCCTGTCGTGGCTTGCCATCGCATTTATCGGGGCGCTCCCGTTCGTCTTTGGCCTGCACATGTCCTATACCGATGCGGTCTTCGAAGCCATGTCCGGCTGGACCGGCACCGGTTTTACCATGCTTGCCTCGGTCGACACAACTCCCAACACCCTCCTGTTCTGGCGATCGTTCATGCAATGGATCGGTGGCATCGGGATCATCGCGTTTGGCATCTCCCTCCGGCGCAAGACCCGCGTCTCGCTCTTCCGCCTGTACCGGGCCGAGGGCCGGGAAGAAGAGCTGGTGTCCGCATCGGCTTCATCGAGCCGCAGGATGTGGATGATCTACCTTGTCCTGACATTTTTCTTCACCGGCCTCATCATGCTCGTGGGCATCCCGCTCTGGGACGCGCTGAATCTTGTGATGGTGGCGATCGCCACCGGCGGGTTCACGATCCATACCGGGGGTGTCTCCTATTACAACAACCCGTACCTTGAAGCGCTTCTCATCCCGGTCATGATCGCCGGGGCCATTCCCTTCAAGGTCTTCTTCTGCCTCTACTGCGGCAAGATCTGGGATATGTTCCGGGACCGGACCGTGCGGGCATTTCTTCTCATTGCCCTTGCCGGCTCCATCATCACGTCCCTCGACCTGTTTATTTTTGGCAACATAACCATAACCTCTGCATTCCGGCAGGGGGTATTTATGGCAGTATCCGGCCTGTGTACCTGCGGGCTCCAGAATTCAAATCCCCATTACTGGGTAGTGATTCCGCTTGCGGTCGTCACGCTGCTGATGTTCATCGGCGGTGCAATGGGAAGCGCAGCCGGAGGTGTCAAGGTCAACCGGGTCATGCTCGTCTATGAAGGGGTCAAATGGTGGTTCCGCCGTTTTTTTGTCAGCAGCCGGGTTCTCGTTCCCTTCCGGTTTGGCGGAAAGACCGTCTCGAAAAAGATCACCGATCTTGCGATCTCCAACAACCTGCTCGTTATCGTTATCTACGTGCTCACGATCTTTATTGCAACCCTTGTAACGCTTCACCTGTATATCACCTCGTTCCGGCTGGAAGAGGTGGTCTTTGAGATAGTTTCCGCGCTCAGCAATGTCGGGCTTACCACCGGGTTCATCAGCGCGGCGAGCCCAATAACCATAAAATGGATCTTTATTGCCCTGATGTGGTTTGGAAGGCTCGAGATTGTGCCGATCATCATCATATCCATGGGCGTGGTAAAAGCCTTCAGCAGCGATATCTCCCGCGATGAAAATGATGACAGCGAGGATGACCGGCAATCCCTGTAATACCTCATCGCTTATCTTGGTGCAGAGCGTACAGTTGAGGATACACGGTGATCTATGGCTGAGGTAAACATTCTCGGGACAGCGCATGTCTCGCAGCAGAGCGTTGATGAAGTGCGGACTGCGATTGCAGAGTATAAACCGGACGTTGTGGCCGTAGAACTCGATCCTTCCCGCTTCCAGGCCTTAAAGCGGCAGGCCCGGGACCCGACCGTGGACGATGTCCTGGAAGTAAAAAATTTCAACTCCCTGCTCGTCCAGTGGCTCCTTGCGTACCTCCAGCGAAAGATCGGGATCGATGTCGGCGTTGACCCGGGCGCGGAGATGAAAGCGGCGATCGAGGAGGCGGAGAAGAACAATATCCCGATTGCCCTTGTTGACCGCGATATCCGTATCACGCTGATGCGCTTCTGGCACTCGATGGGCATAATCGAGAAGATCAAGATGATCTGGGCGCTCATCATCTCCATTGCCGAAGTTGACAATGGCCAGGAGATCGACATCGAGTCGCTCAAGGAACAGAACGTTATCGATATGGTGATGGAGGAGTTCCGCAAGTTCTCCCCGAACGGAGCCCGGGCCCTCATTGATGAGCGGGATGCGTTCATCGCCCATCAGCTGATTATTTTAAAGGCGCAGCGCCCCGAGGGAAAGATCCTTGCCGTTGTTGGCGCCGGCCACCGCCAGGGAATCAAGAACTACCTGGATAATCCATCAGGGCTCCCCCCGTTCGATTCCCTGACAAAACAGCCAAAATCGTTCCCGTGGGGCAAGATCTTCGGCTTTGCCGTCACCGCACTGTTTGCCTTCCTGCTTGCTGCGATTGCGTTCTCGGGAGTTGGCTGGAATGTCCTGCTCTATGCGTTCCTCTTCTGGGTGGTAATCCACGGGGTCCTTGCCGGCCTCTTCACCCTGCTTGCCGGGGGGCATCCCTATTCGGCCATTACCTGTTTCTGCGTTGCGTGGATGACGTCCTTAAACCCGATGCTCCATGCCGGGTGGATTGCCGCGTATGTTGAAGCCCGGGTAAGAAAACCGCCGATCACGGATTTCCGGAGGATCTATGAATGCGAGACCATTGGCGAAATGGCTAAGGTGCCGCTCTTCAAAGTCGTGCTCGTGGCAGCCCTCGCCAACCTTGGCAGCCTGCTCGGGACTATCCTGTACTTCATCTTTGTCTTCCCGGTGCTCGGGATAGACCCGGGTGTGGTTATCTCAACCGGTATCCAGAACATGTGGTCCTGGTTTACCGGTCTCTTCTGATTTTATCCGGTTGCCGTGTCTCCCCGCGGTTGCCTGACCTTAAGAGCCGGGTCATACTATTGTCATCACCGCTCACAGACCGGGGATCCATAACAAACCACAACAACCATTTATGCCAAGTACTCAAACTCTTTCCAGTGAGTTGTAGTATGACGAATCATTTTGCAAAATCCTTGCGGGGGATGATCCCGGTTGCTGCACTGGTCTTCCTTGTGGTATTCGGGCTTACCCTTCCGGTATCCGCTGTGGAGTATTCCATATCCGAGTACAACGGGAATATTCCTGCCGGGGGTACCATCAGCTATGCCGTCCTTGCCGGCAATTCCTGGACCGATGAGCCCGTGGATCTTCTTGTCGATGTTGTCGGGATCGGCCAGACAGAGGATCTGAAGTTGATTCCGGTGGATCCGATCAAGGACACGTATACGTATTCCGCCCGGAAATTCACGTCCGCTGATGGAAATACCATCCACGTGGACAAAGGAACAAAAAAGCAGATTCTCCTGACATTCAAGCTTCCGCAGGACGTGGGGAACGGCGGCAGGTACGCGATGGTTGTCATCCACACCCTCCCGGGAAAGAATGTCACCGCTTCGGACACCAACATCCCAGTATTTTTGACCATTCTCGGGAGCAACCCGAACGTTGAAGGCAGCATCACCAGTCTTGCGGCAGAGAACGTCACTCTCGGCCAGCTGGTTACCATCCTGACCGGCTACAAGAATACCGGCAATATTCACCAGAGTAATGTCGTGAATGTGGTGAATATATCCGGATCGAACGGGAACTTCCTCATTTCCAAATCCACAGAACCGTTAAAGGAGACGATCCTCCCGGAAAAGACCTATGAGTTTAGCATAACTCCCGATATCTCGAAGCTGCCTGCCGGCACCTATACCGTCCTTTCGAAAGTATATGCCGAGAACGGGAAATATCTCGACAAGAAGACCACTACGTTCACCATCAAATCCCCGGCGGGTGCCCAGGTATCGGCAACTCCTCTTGCAAATGCCACCTCCCCTCCCACACCCGCAGCCACCAAATCCGGTCTGCCTGCAGTTCTTGGTCTCGCAGCTCTTGCCGGTGCGATGGTACTGATATCCTGCCGGAAGAACCACTAACCACTCATTCTTTTTTGAGATCCTTTTATCCAGAGAGTGGATTATCCGGTTGATCCGTGTTATATTTTCTCCAAACCGGTTTCCTGGCCCGGGTCTGCTTTGCGCCCCTAATGTCCAGAATGGTTACAGGTTACAGGTTACAAGTTCAGTTTCAGCTTCCCGGTCCGCATTGGGAACACCCCTTTGGCGCGGCAGGGATATTCGAAAAATCATGTAATCCCTAATGAGGTTATTGATCCAGATTCTCTGCATTGCAAACAACAGGCGTGTGACCGCCTCACATCCCACGGGAAGAAAGCATCCGGATGAGCATCCGCTTAATCCCCCTGCAACCGGTTCGTAAGCACAAAAAAAAGATCCGGTTGTTATGCCCGGCAAACCAACGCGGCATACAGAGATTTCAGTCGCAGTGCTTACCGGAGTCCCGCGATCTCAGCGTCAATCCAGTCCTGAATAACGAGTTTTATTTCATCCCGGCTCATGCCGGGCAGGTACTTCCTGCGAATCACGATCTCAAGAGTATCCAGGACCGGGGTTACTATCGTAAAATACGACTGCTGGCCTTTGAACCCGCCATTCTTTTCCAGGTGAACAAGGACAAGCTCATTAAGATGCTCAAGCTCCCCGGTCAGGTCGATGATCTGTTCAAGGGTAAGAGCCGCCGGCACCGCGGACTGCAGTACATCGCAGTGGCCGGAACCCGCGGTGCTTTCCTGCGATCCGGATTCCCGTTGTTCATGGTCGAGCATGGTCATTATCCTGCATCATATTCCAGCGGCCGGTGCCGGACCCCCGGCCTGGCCGGGGCTGATACAGAGAGTCTTTTTTTTGGGAATTAAACCTTTGCCCGGCCGGGCAAGTCGCAAAGGTTTAAGCACTGCCATGTTCTCTCCTTGTTCATACGAACCGGATGTGATCCCTATATCAAGCACCGCACTCCTTGTAATCGAAGGGCTCTGGTGGACTCCCGAGCAGAAGCCCAAACGACCGTCAGTGCTCCACTTTCTCGAAGGCCTGGAAAACTACCGGGGCGATTTCAATATCTATTATGCAAACTTTTACGAGAAGACCGGGTTCCGGCGTGCGCTTGAGGACGACCTGACCAACACAAGCGAAGGCCGGCTCTTCCTCTACGTTGCAGCCCACGGCACCGGGAAGAGGATCGGGGGACTCAAGGCCAAGACCGGCATGAAACTTCCGGCCATGTTCAAGGCAGTGAAGAATGCAGCCAACTATTCCAATATCGAGGGAGTCCTGATTGGCTCGTGCAGTGTTGGCAACAATATTGACGATTTTATCTCGACTACGAAGAACTCCCACATTGCCTGGATCTTCGGCTATACCTGCGAGATCGGGTGGATGGCGAGCACCTTAATCGATGTCTCGATCTTCGAGCACCTCATGAAACTCCGGAAAACCGATCTCAAGGACCGGAAAAAGATCCTTGACGCGTTTGCCCGGGCCCTCGGCCGGTTCAACGGCGATTATGTGCTCTGCAAGATGAAGGGGAAGAATATCCCCTTAAAAAACGCCATCACGCTCGTTGTCCAGCCCCGGGGCCCCGGCTTCAAGGCGCAGGATGAAACCCCGTATCTCCTGGAAAAACTGGGCTGGAATTCCTGAAATCACGTCAGGAACCTATACCGGTTTGACTTTTATCTCGGGCTTTGGCAGGTAAGGGATAAGAGCCGTTGCAATCTTTGCAAGGTTCATGGACTGGAGTACCACTTTTCCCGGGCCCGTGAGGGTGGTGACAAAGAGGCCTTCTCCGCCAAAGAGTGCGGTTGTCACTCCCCCGGACAGCGAGATGTCGTAGCTGACCGTGTCCTCAAAACCGACAACCAGACCGGTCTGGACTTTCACCACTTCGCCCGGTGCGAGAACCTTCTCGACAATATCCCCGCAGCAGTGGAGGAGAACCGTGCCGTTCCCGCTCATCTTCTGGAATATGAACCCGCTCCCGCCAAAGAGGCCGGCCGGGATGTTGGCCGTGAACGCAAGGTCCAGCTCAACCCCGTCATCGCAGCAGAGAAACGAGTCTTTCTGGGCAATGAACTCTTTTTGCGGTGCAATAACAACCGCAAAAATCTTGCCGGGGATGGTGCCGGCAAACGAGACAAAGCCCCGCGTGTCCGGAGAGAGAAACCGGGTGAGAAACACGCCCTCCCCGGCAACCGCCCGCTTGATACCCGATATGAGGCCCCCCTTGAGCTGGCTCTCCATGGTCATCGTACCGCTCATGTTGACCATCGAACCGGCTTCAGCGTATATCCCGACACCTGCGGGTAAATCGATCTCGGCCATCTGGAGGTTATTGCCAATAATCTCGTAGTCCATAGTAATCCGGAGAGGAATTCGACGGAAAAGTACAAATGTGTTTGGGAATTGAACCGTATGGTTTCCAGCCGGAAACCGGATTTTTCTCACCGTCATGCTGGCGATTATAAAAAACAACGGATTTATAGCATCACTTCAGAACATTGATCAACTAATAACCGGTGTCAGGTGTTGATACATACTCATGGGAAAGATTTCTGAACTGTTCCGGAAGAATATCGGCCTCGCCTTTTTTCTCCTCATCCTGGCGGTGTCTGTGTTTATCTTCATCGCAGTTATCCTGCAGACCCAGAATATCCTCGTGCAGGCTGACGAGAACGAAGGCCTCTCTTCCGTTAAAATAGCGGCCGGGATGATCGACGGCAATATGCTCGAAAGCATCGGTCCCGGCGATGAGAACACGACCGCATACAAATCCCTCCAGACCGATCTCAACCAGCTCCGAAGTGCCAATCCGAATATCCGGCATATCTACACGATGAAACGGATCAACGGTACAATTGTTTTTGCCGTTGATGCCGATTACGGCAGCCGGACCTCGTCAGTTCAGGGAGCCCGCATCGGTGAGACATATACCAATGTCACACCGGCCCTGATGAAAGGGTTTTATGCTCCGGTTACAGGAGCGGGTTTCACCACTGACGAATGGGGCACGGTCCTCTCCTCCTTTGCCCCGGTCTATAACCAGCGCGGCGAGGTTGTCGGGGTAGTCGGCGTTGATCTCGATGCCGGGATACTCTCCTCGCGCATGACGATGTTAAAGAACATGTACATTCTCGTCCTGCTCGCAATATTTGTTGTAGCCGTATCGGTTGCCGCCTTTACTGCATCCATGCAGAAGGAGGCATACCGGGCGCTGAGGGAGAACGAGGAGTACCTCAACACGATCATGCAGTCCATCCAGGCCGGGGTTCTTATCATTGATGCAGAGACCCATATCATCACGGATGCCAACCCCAAGGCGCTGTCCCTGATCGGTGCAAAGAAAGAGGATGTGGCAGGAAAAACCTGTCACGCGTTCGTTTGTCCGGCCGAGACCGGCAACTGCCCGGTAACGGATCTCGAAGAGACGGTGGACAATGAGGAGCGTATCCTTCTCGATATCAATGGACGGAAGATCCCGATCATAAAAAGCGTCAACCGGATCACGCTTGGCAAAAAGAAAATGCTCATCGAGTCGTTCGTTGATATCAGCGAGCGGAAGAAGATGGAGGAACAGAATGCCCAGCTCATCAAGGATCTGGAGACTGCCAACTCGGAGCTCAAGGATTTCGCCTACATTGTTTCGCATGATCTCAAGGCACCCCTCCGGGCCATCGGGTCGCTCTCTCAGTGGCTGTACTCCGACTACAAGGACAAATTCGATGACGATGGCAAGACCCAGCTGGATCTCCTCGTCAACCGGGTCCAGCGGATGCAGAACCTGATCGAAGGGATCCTGGAATATTCCCGGGTTGGACGGGTGCGGGAAGAAAAAGAGCCGGTCAGACTGGATGCCGTGATTCCTGATATCATTGACAGCCTTTCCCTGCCACCCCATATTGCGGTGACCATAGATCCACAGCTTCCGGTCATTGCGTATGAAAAGACCCGGATCCGCCAGGTCTTTGCAAACCTGATAGGAAACGCGGCCAAGTACATGGACAAGCCCGCTGGAGAGATCCATGTCGGCTGCAAGCCCGATGGATCGTTCTGGAAATTCTCGGTTGCAGATAACGGCCCCGGGATCGACTCCCGGCATTATGAGAAGATCTTCCAAATCTTCCAGACCCTCCAGCCCCGGGATCATATCGAGAGCACCGGCATCGGCCTCTCGATTGTGAAAAAGATCGTTGAGATGAACGGCGGCAAAATCTGGGTCGAGTCTGAAGTAGGAAAAGGAAGCATTTTTTACTTTACCGTGCCGATATCCGGGATATCGGATGAGGGATCACCATGAACAGCGAGAGTACCATACTGCTAATTGAAGACGATGTCGTTGACATGATGTCGGTAAAAAGAGCGCTCAAGGAGCTCCAGGTAACCAACCCCTTAACGCATGTCGAGAACGGGGAAGAGGCACTTGCGTTCCTGAAAAACCCGGCAAATGTCAAGCCGGCCATCATCCTTCTTGACCTCAACATGCCCAAGATGAACGGGCATGAGTTCCTGGCTCTCATGAAAAATGACGAGGAATTAAAACGGATACCGGTGATCGTCCTCACCACGTCCCGCGGGGAGCTCGACAAGGTCCAGAGTTTCGACAACGGCGTTGCCGGTTACATGATAAAACCCGTGGATTACCGGCAGTTCGTGGAAGTCATGCGCACGATCCGGCTCTACTGGACATTAAGTGAATTACCCGGATAACCTATGACTGCGACCCCAGGAAACGATCGAAACCTGACGCTGCTTTTAATAGAGGACGATCGTGTAGACCAGATGGCCTTCAACCGGCTGATCCGGGACCAGAGGCCCTCGTACACGGTTCGTATCGCCGGCACACTTGCAGAAGCCCGGACGCTTCTGTTAAAGGAGCCGGTGGACATTGTCATCTGCGATTTCTACCTTGGGGAAGGAACGCCGTTCGATATCATCCCGGATCTCAAAGCCCGGGGAATACCGATCATCATCGTCTCCGGCGCCGAAGACGAGGACTCGGCAGCAGAAGCGATTCGGAAAGGCGCGTTTGATTTTATCGTCAAGGACCAGAATTATAATTACTTAAAAGTCCTTCCCCTGACAATCGAACGGGCTCTCGATGCAAGTCTGGGGATGGTGGATACAGCAAACGTACATGGCAGTGACGCTGCCGATCCTCCCGTGGAGGCAGATCACTCGGGCGACAAAGAGGATATCCAGCTGCGGCGCCTTGTTGTTGACCAGTCCGAGCTCATTGCCCGCTACCGGCCCGATGGTACCATCCTTTTTGTCAATGATGTATACTGCCGGTATTTCGGGAAGACCCGGGCAGCACTGATCGGACAGCCGTTCGAGCCGTTTTTACCGGAAGAGGACCGTCAGATTCTCAGGAACCAGCGGCTTGAGCTGAGCTTAGATAAACCTGCCGTGACGTTCGAGCACCGGGTCCACCTCCCCTCCGGAACCCTGCGCTGGATCCGGAGAACCGACCGGGCACTCTTTGACGAAAACGGTACCGTCATCGAATACCAGATGGTCTCAACCGATATCACGGAACAGAAGCAGGCCGAAGAGGCACTGCGGGAGAGCGAAGCGCGCTATCGTATGCTCGCGGAACATGCGTTTGACGGTATCCTTATCCAGGACTTGAACGGCCGGACCCTGTATGTCAACCAGAGCATTGTGCGGATGTTCGGGTATTCCAGCCTCGAAGATATCATCGGGAAAAATACCCTCTCCTTTGTTGCCCCCGAATCCCGGGAAACGGTCCGGGGTGACCTGCAAAATGTTACCGGTGGAAACCAGGGCTACCTCCAGAAATACCACGCGGTGAAACCCAACGGCGAGAAGATCATCGTCGAATCGGTAGGAACGCTGATCCCGTACCAGGGCAGGACCGCAAACATCGTTGCACTGCGGGACGTAACAGAGCGGGAGAATGCCGGCATCCAGCTCCAGAAAGAACTTGCCCGCAAAAAAGATTTCATCAATGTCGCGGCCCACGAACTCCGCACCCCACTCCAGCCGGTGGTCGGGTACCTGAACCTGCTGCTTGACGAAGAGAGTGGATACGTGATCCAGCCGGATGTGCTCGAGATCCTCAAGAAGATTCGTATGTACGTGGAATCGGAGCGGCACATGGTGAGCCAGATCCTGGAGCTCAGCCTTCTCGAATCCGTCCATGAGCATTACTGGCCCCAGATAGCGCCGGTCGCGATCCGGGAACTCCTCGACCTCGTGATTCGGCAGGGGAATTATGATTCTGAAGCCGGTATCACCGTCAATGTCCAAAAAGACTTCACCATCAACAGCAACGGCCCCTACATCCATGAGATCCTGGACGAGATCCTATCGAATGCCGTAACATACTCAAACGAACCCCGGATAATTTCCATTGACGGGGAAGAGACGGAAACGGAACTCAGGATCTCGATCACGGATAACGGACGGGGTATTGCGCCGGATAAACTGGAGGTCATTTTCGATCCCTTCTATCTGAGCGATGCGGACAAGCTCTCCCGGAAATACGGGCGGCTTGGCGTTGGGCTGACCATGGCCCGGAACCGGGCAACCCATCTCGGGGGAACGATCACGGTTAAGAGCGTCTTTGGGATCGGGAGCACGTTCACGCTGACCCTGCCAAAGAACGGCAGGGAATAACCTTCTTTTTGTTTTTGGGTTTTACCCTTATATCCGGATTTTCCTGAACAGAAATGCTCCGGTAACGGTCATTGCGAGAGCAAAACCCCCGATAACGGCAAGACAGATGAGCGGGCTTATCTGGGAGACGCCGGTCAGGCCGTACCGGATTCCCTCTACGCCGTATGTCAGGGGATCGAGTAGGGTGACGATGCCCATCCACGGGGGCAGGCTTGAGATCGGGAAGAACGCGCCCGAGAGTGCGAAGACCGGGAAGATGACAAAGTTCATGATGAGCTGGAACCCGGTCATGTCCTCCATCCGGGAGGCAATCGCGATCCCAAACGCGGTGAACGAGATCCCGATCAAGGCCATGAAGAGGAACGCTACCAGGAAGCGGGCCGGGTTGTCGATCGCAAGACCGATGAAGAGCGAGAGGACGAGGATGATGATACCCTGGATGAAGGCAGTTGTTGCGCCGCCAAGCGTCTGGCCGAGCATGATCTCAAGCCGTGAGACCGGGGCAACAAGCGTCTCTTTTAAAAAACCGAACTGCTTGTCCCAGATGATCTGGATCCCCGAGAAAACCGAGGTAAAGAGGACGCTCATGGCAACCATCCCCGGGATGAGGAAGACGATATAGTTCCCGCTTCCCGGCAGGGTCACGACCGCGTTGAGGCCGAACCCAAGGAAGATGAGAAGGAAGAGCGGCATGCTGATGCTGCCGATGATCCGGCTCTTTGACCGGGTGTACCGCTTCATGTTCCGGAGCCAGATCGTGTAGATGATGTCCATTTTTCAGCTCCTCATCATTTTCTGGTGCCGGCGCATCGTCTCCTTGTTGTCTGCTTCCTGCTCCCGGATTGTTTTTCCGGTAAAGAAGAGGAAGACATCCTCGAGGGTAGGCTTGTGGATGGAGAGAGAATCCACGGGTACCTGGTTCTCTGCAAGGAGCAGGACGATTGCGCTGATGTGCTGCTCGGCATTCCGGAGGCTGACCGATACCTTTCCCTCGTGCTGTTCTACCCGACCGAGCTGCGATGCGGTAAGAACGCTCCGGGTTCGCTCCGGGTCCGGAGAGCCGATGGTCACGACATCGCCCCCGATCCGGTCCTTGAGTTTTTCCGGGGAGTCGAGGGCTATGATCTTACCGTGATCGATGATGGCGATCCGGTTGCAGAGCCGGTCGGCCTCCTCCATGTAGTGCGTTGTGAGGATGATCGTGATCCCTTTCTCTTTTGCAAGGGTAGCAATGTAGTGCCAGAGCAGGTTGCGGGTCTGGGGATCGAGGCCGAGCGTGGGTTCATCCAGGAAAAGGACCGAGGGGTGGTGGAGCAGGCCGCGGGCGATCTCGAGCCTTCGCCGCATGCCCCCGGAGAAGGTCTTGACAAGGTCGTCCTTCCGCTCATGGAGTTCCACGAGTTGCAGGAGTTCAGCGATCCGCTCGTTCCGCGTCTCTTTTGGGATCCGGTAGAGCCGCCCGTGGAAATCCATGTTCTCCCAGGCGGTCAGTTCCTCGTCAAGGCTCTGGTCCTGGAAGACGATACCGATAGAATTCCGGACCCCGTCCTCGTCCTTTTGAATATCAATACCATTGATCGTTGCCGTTCCCGATGTTGGTGGGAGCATGGTTGAAAGCATGGAGAGCGTGGTTGTCTTCCCGGCCCCGTTTGGCCCGAGCAGCCCGAAGATCTCGCCCTGCTCGATATCGAACGAGATGTTGTCCACGGCTACGAGATTATCATAGCGCCGGGTCAGGTTCTGGATATGTATTGCCACCGTCATGGAGATCCCGCCGGTCACCAAAAGACCGGAAGTTCCTGTGGGTAGATCTACTCGTCTGCTCTTTTAATACGTTTTTTATCAGGAGCCCTGCCCGGTCAGGTTCCGGCCCGGAATGCAATAGGGAATGCTTAAGATTATTTCCGGCAAGTCTATGGTATGTCCCGATCTCTCTTTATCGGAGTCCTGTTCGTTGTATGCCTCCTGGTTGCCGTCACCGGATGTACCAGCCAGCCGGCCGCTACGCCCGCGGCCACACCGGTGGGTACACCGGTTGCTGCACCGGTAGTTGTCACTCCCGCAGTAACGAACGCGGTGTATGACCCCGCAGCTGCACAGAAAACATTCCTTGCGCTCCCGCAGATGCCGCTCAATGCATCGGAAACCGCAGATATTCTCGAATTGCAGGAAGCAGAAAAATTCATCTGCGATCTCAACGCGATCCTTGCAACCCAGCACAAGGATGTCCCGGTCTTTATGACCATATCCAATGGATCGAAAGTCTTCATGGTGGCTGACAACGTCATCCTCCAGCGGTACGGCCTCGCCAACCCGGAAAATGCCCTTCCGGGGGTATTCACCAACGTGAAAATCCAGCGGGCGTACAATGCCGGTGTCAATACCGGCAGCATGGGGGTCAAGGATGCAATCATGGTGAGCGCAACCGCTGAAGACATGCATATTGCGGATCTTGCTGCTGCGATCGGGCGTACGGATAACACCGATCTCCAGTTCATGTACCGCCAGGAGCTCGCATTTGCGCGCAACAACTTAAGAACCCTCAGCCAGTGGTTGACGGCATACGGAGGTGTCTTCACCCCCACGTACATATCAGTTGATTATTACAATGCGCTGATGAATTCCCCGGTTGAGCAGATCCCGGTGAAATAATTTTTTTTCATCTTTTTTCATGTTCATTGCAACTACGTTCTGTTGCTTCGCGTTGTCCCGGTTTTGTTTTAAGATTATTTGCGTTAACGGATCTTTTTCTGAACATTGCCCGGCTCGCCGGGAGCCGGAGGTACATCCGGTTAGCTTTTCACAACCGGACTTTGATTAAAAAAATTTCGGCAAACCTTGCCTGAAATTCTCCGATCGGACCTTGAATGTACATTTTTCATCGCGATCATAACCCTGCTGCAAAATCTGATCCGGATCAACCGGACGTTGATTGAAAAATTTTTGGCAGGGTTTGATTGAAATTATTTTTACAGACTTTAATAATAAAATTCTGAACGGACCCTGGCTGAAATTTTCCGGGTTTCATTGAGTTGGTGTATCCCTTCCCCGCGTTGCGATACTTTCCGCAGGAAAACGCCTTGCCCGGGTTTTACTCTTGCACAGTTACCATTATTCCGGCGAGTATTCCACGTTCTGCGTGAACGACGCGATGCGGATAGGGAAGGAGAGGGGCTCCGGAACAGCCCCTGCCGGTTCTCCGGGCAATCTCCCATCCGGAAAAACACCTCCGTCTTCATCCAAAAGGGTCTGTATTGACCGATTTAATCGGCTGGGAATGTCCCGGATAATCAAAATACGCATGATATGGTGCTTTTCCAGATTCGCTGTTGTATAATTCGCAAAAAGATGCGACCCTCAAAAAACCGGTTTTTCAAATCGGGCTTATTTTGTCAAACGGGGCGTTTTACGAGGAGATAATTATCCCGCACTTTTGAGGGTCCGGCCTTTGCCGGGGCAGGTACCCGCATGTGAATCTGCATCGGCGTGGATATCCAGGTTGTTCTCTCAATAGTGCGGCTTCGGGATCCCTAAAACATGAGTCCAAAACAGGTGTTCTTTTCGATCTGAGCCTGCTTACCCCCATTTTCACAGAGAAACGCCAGCCAAACGCGTCTATGGGGTTTTTACAATCGGCACCAAAATGCTCCGATTGGCGTTAATCGCGATTACAAGGCGTATTTCAAAATAGTATGTAGAAGTGTGCTGGTTTTGGCACGTTACTCTTGGGATCGACCCTCCGTAAGGGCAATCCGGGCTTGTATGGGGCCCGGATTTGGGGATGAGAGATGAGAGGTTTTTGGGATGGGCATTATGACGGAGAATGGGGGGGAAACATCACTTTTTGACAGCGGGGGTGCAGTCCGTTTCCGGGATTGCGGGGGAGGCCCGGGGCAGGGAAAATTGATTGGATTGTCCGGAAAATTTGTTTGAGAATTATTTTATCGTACCGGAATTTTTTTTTTAATGTGACAGGTTTGGATTATTTTTGAAAATATTTTACCGGGTTTGGTGGAGATGTCAATTTTTTTAGAGAATCGATAAATTAAAAATGTTCCAAAGGATTGTGTGGAGGAGTCATTCCGTAATAGCAATACCTTACGCGAGAAAACACCTCGTCGCATTTTGTTCTTGCACATTTATCCATTTGAGATTTTTTTTAAAAGGAACCGGCCCAGGCACAACCCGCGGGGAGTTGTACCGACTCCCGGCAGTTCCGGGAGGAGGGAATCGTTCTGGATAATTAAGAAAATCCACAGCGTCTTCTTGTCCGGATATCATCCCGGATCAACCGCCTGTAATGCCCTGGTTTCCGGAACCCGATGCGATCTCACCGTTTTATCTGAACTGACCAGATCAGACCCCTCTTTTTTCGGAACTCATGGGAATATTTATCAGCTCATATACTGTTTAGGGAATGTAATGACCCTGCCTGATCCTTCACGATAACCTGTAAACAATCCTGCACGGGCAGTGGAGTTCAGAAAGAATCTTCGCCATGCATATTCGCGGATGGTTATGAGTATGCCGTATCTTTGGCAAACGGGGCTGATGAGAAGAACAGACCGGTACGGAGACGGGCATGAGAACGGGTTAGCCGTAGAGCGGTTCCGGGGCTGATGTGCACATCATGACACGAAAACTGATGCTGATACCAATCGTTCACAGTGAGAAAGAGATGGGGTCACTGAAAAGCGACATCTCAGAAATGATCGACCGGAAATTCGGAAAAGAGAAGCGGGATCAGCACAGGAAAGATGTGGCCCTGTTCTGGGATAACCTCCGCTCAATTATCGGAACGGTGCTCGCAACCATTGATGGCAGCACCATCCGGGTATACCAGGACGGCATCCCCATCGGAGGGGAGATCGGTGCCAAACTCGTTGCAATGGGCGCAAAGGACGGCATCCCCAACCACCAGATTGTCCTTTCCATCATCGAACAAGGCGGAGTGCTGGAAAAAACCGAGAGCCCTGCGCTCTTGAAAGAAGAATATGAGATCATCAAAGCGATTGTGAATGCAAAGACTGATGCGGAACGGGAAGCATTGAGCGAGAAACACAAGAACCGGCTCTATGAACTTACCATTGAACGGGACCGGTACATTGCACAACGGATAGGTGAATCCTTAAAAGATGGCCAGTACGGGATGCTTTTTATCGGTGCAACCCATGATGTCGCACAGTACATTGACAAGGATATCGACCTGTTCATCTGCAACTTTATTCTGGATGATATCATTGCCTGGCTGAAAAAAGACCGTTCTGATAACCGGGATGGTGTCCCGGTCAAAAAAATCGCATAAAGGAATTCCCATGTCATGGTTGCAACGGATAATTGATCGTGATTCCCATAACGCATCTCCCATTACGGAGAATCCGGGTGCGCTCATCCAGGCCGATTCACTGGCAGAATTTCTTCTCATTTCCGGAAAACCGGATTCAGCCGTATCAGTGCCCGGAAACAATGCTGCCTCCGGTTCTGACGTCCATGCCATTTCCAGAAAAACGATCCTGGTGGTCGAAGATGAAGGGATTGTTGCCGATGATCTCAAAGAGACACTGACAAGTCTTGGATATGCGGTTTCCGGCATTGCGAAATCCGGAGAGATCGCTCTTGCAATGGTCAGGGAACACTCACCGGATCTCGTGCTCATGGATATTCACCTTGCCACCGCTATGGACGGAATTGAAGCGTCAGGAAAAATCCATATGCTCTGCGATATTCCTGTCATCTATCTCACCGCCCACGCCGATAAGGCACTCCTGGAACGGGCAAAAGTTACCGACCCGTTCGGGTACGTCATCAAACCTTATGATGAGCGGGAACTCCAGTCCACCATTGAGATCGCGTTCTATAAACATGACCAGGATCTGCAACTCCGCAAAGCATACGGGGAACTGGAACACCGTGTTGACGAACGGACGAAAGAACTCAGCCAGATCAACCGTTCATTGAAAGAGAGCGAGCTGCGGTACCGCAGTTTGTTTGAGGGGGTTCCGACCGGTCTTTACCGGGCGGCTCCCTCAGGAAAGATTCTGGACATCAACCCGGCTCTTGTGCAGATCATGGGTTATCCGGATCGGGAAATGCTCCTGCAGGTCCGTGTTCCGGATCTGTTTGTGAACGCGGGTGACTGCACATCCTGGCGGATCCCGGGTGAGTGCCAGGGGACAGTACGTGAGGCCGAATTGGAAGTTCGCAGGTACGATGAAACAATTATCTGGGTACGGAACAGGGAAAGCTCGGTCTGCGATGAGAGGGGCAACCTGTTATACTATAACGGGAGTGTCGAGGATATCACTGAACGTAAACGGGCCTTGAAAGCATTGAAGGAGAGCGAAGCGCAGCTGCGATCCGTACTGGACAATTCTACCGATATTATCTACCGCCAGAACCTGCACACCATGCAGTACGAGTACTACAGCCCTTCCTGCACCGAGACCTATGATTTTTCCACGGACGAAATGAGCGCAATGAGAGAAGACGAAGTGCGCAACCGCGTGCACCCGGAAGACCGGGACCGGCTTGATGCATTTATGGCCAACCTCATGGAGAACGATCATGGCCGGATCGAGCTCCGGTGGAAAGTCCATTCCGGGAACTATCACTGGTTTTCGGTCAACATGACGATAATCCGGGGTGGTGACGGGCACCCGTTGTACCGGGACGGGTTTGCCCGCGATATCAACGAACAGAAGATGGCTGAAGAAGAATTATTGGCAAGTGAAGAACTTTCCCGCGAGATCCTGAACAATGCCAACGATGGGATATTCTTAATGGAGAGAACCCATGAAGGCCCGGGAAAATATCTCCTTATCAACGAAAAAGCCACGGACATGCTCGGATATGCAGCTGACGAGTTCCTTCAGATGGCCCCGCGGGATATTGTCCCCGCCGATATCCAGAAAAAAGTCATGAAGACCGTAAGAGAAAAACTGGATACGGTCGGGTACGCCACCTTCGAGTCGGTCCATATACGAAAAGACGGGAGTACCTATCCTGTTGAGATCAGTACCCATACGTTCCGGTATAAAGGAAAGGAGGTGGATCTCTCGATCGCCCGCGATATCACGGAGCGCAAGACAGCTGAAGAAGCGCTGCAGGAGAGCGAAAGAAAATACCGGCAGCTGGTAGATCTTGCACAGGAAGGGATCTGGGCAATCGATGCCAATGGAAAGACAACGTTTGTCAACCCGCGGATGGCGCAGATGCTCGGATATACGGTTGAGGAGATGCAGGGCGCTCACCTCTTTTCCTTCATGGACGATGCAGGAAAGAAAATTGCTGCAGATCACATCGAGCGCCGCAGGCAGGGAATTATCGAAGACCATGAATTTGAGTTTATCACAAAACAGAAAAACCGCATGTATGCAGCTCTTGCCACTGCATCCCTGTCCGATGAGCCTGGCATCTACAAGGGTGCTCTTGCGGTTGTCTCTGACATCACCCGCCAGAAAGCGGCAGAGATGGCGCTGCGGGAGAGCGAACAAAGGTACCGTAATATTGTTGAGGACCAGACCGAGTTCATCTGCCGGTTCTTACCGGACCAGCGACTCACGTTTTTCAACGAAGCCTATAGCAATTATTTCAGGTTGAACCGGGAAGAATGCCTCGGGAACCGGCATCCGGTTGTTCTTCCTCCTGCCGACTCCTGCCTGATGAAAAACCATCTCGCAGCACTTACACCGGAAAAGCCGGTAGCAGTAATCACCCACAGGATAATCCTGCCCTCGGGGGAAGTTCGCTGGCACCAGTGGAGTGACCGTGCAATCTTTGATAAGAACGGCTCCGTTGCTGAATACCAGTCTGTCGGGCGGGATATCACCCTCCAGAAAGAGACCGAGACCCAGCTGAAAAATTACCAGGATACCCTTGAACACCGGGTACGTGAACGCACGTCCGAGTTATCCCGGACAAACCAAAAACTGAAAAAAGAGATCGAAGATCGAAAAACAATCCAGAAAAAATTAACCATATCGTCCAATGAAAAAGATCTCCTTCTCGGGGAAGTGCACCACCGGGTCAAGAACAACCTGCAGCTGATAATCGGGCTCATCGATCTGACAAAGACGAGGGCGCACGAACCGGCGGTCATCTCCACCTTAACCGATATCATCGTGAAGGTGCAGACCATGGGACTCGTTCACACGCAGCTGTACGAGAGCAAACGGTTTGACATGATCAATATGAAGCAGCAGATCAACGACCTTGTCGAAATGATATCCGGGTTTTATGATCATGAATACCTCGATGTGACCCGGCACATTGACTGCGATGAGATTTATCTTCCCGTGGACCAGGCAATACCCTGCGCACTCGCACTCAACGAGATCATCTCCAACATACTCAAACATGCATTCAAAGGGAGGAGGAGCGGGCATGTGGAGATCTCGTCATTCCTCCACGGGAATATGATCCGGTTCGTTATCCAGGACAACGGTGTCGGGCTCCCGTCGGGGTTCGATATCGAGAAGAGCAACCGGCTCGGACTCCGGCTGATGCGGACGCTTGTTGAACAGCAGTTGCACGGCAGGGTAACGCTCACCAGCAAGGCAGGGACTGAAGTTGTGATAGAATTTCCATTACACCTGGAGGAACCGGAAGATGGCACATGTACTGATAGTTGATGACGAAGCGATCATCACGATGCAGATCGAGGAAAAGATCAGCGCCATGGGGCATAAGGTGGTTGGCAGGGCCTCATCCGGAGAGGATGCAATTGCAAAGGCACGGGCAACAAAACCTGATATCGTGCTCATGGATATCGTCATGCCTGGAAAAACGAATGGTATCGCAGCAGCAAGAATGATCCGCAAGGATCTGGGTATCCCGATCATATTCATTACGTCGTATGCCGATGACAAGATCATCTCCGAAGTAAAAAAGGTGAACCCGTATGGGTATATCGTCAAGCCCTTCAATGATCTGGAACTCAAGGCAACGGTAGAACTGGCACTTTTCAGGAAAAAAAATGAAGGAACCGGACCGGGAATGAAGGGACATACGAACCGGCCGGTATCGGATCCAACGGGGGATGAGAGCAGTGATATAATCGAACCGGACGCTCTCATCACACCGGAGAGCCGGACGGTCCTTCTCAATAATTTTTACCATGGTCTCATCCTTCTCCTGTACGCCTCTCCGCAGACCCCCGAGTCAATCTATAAAACATTCATTGAATACGGGCTTACTAATAATCACCAAATCTTCTTTGGCTATTACCAGTCCCGTATTCCGAAGTCCTTTTACAAGGAGATCCAGAATGGTGCGGTCCTCACGCACCGGTTGAAGCCGGGAACCCTCGATATGGTCATCCCAGCCATTGAAACAAAGGCAACTGCATTGCGGAAATGCGGGACACCGGATGCCTTGCAGATTCTTCTCGATTTTTCCGACACTCGGGATTTTGCGCAGATCTGTGCTGTCAAAGAGTATATCCTCAAACTGATGACCGAAGGCCTGCCCGTATCAGGGATCATTGCATTGAATATCGAGCAGCTGTGCCGGGAGGAGATAGATTCGGCATCTTCCGGTATCACAAAGGTAATTGTCTCCACCGGCGATGAGACCTCTGTCTCTATCGCAAACCATTCCTATCCGCTCGAATCCATCTCCATTGTACCCCAGGCGGTTGTAGAGGAGATCGTGCGAAAATCCTTAGAACCGCTCGTCCTCTCGATCCTGAACAAACCACGGTCCGGCTACGATATTGTCCACGAAATTCACAGCCGGCACAATGTCCTGATTCCCCAGTCCCGGATTTATGCGATCCTGTACGAACTCGAACGACAGGGGATCCTTGAGGTGAAAACATCCGGCAAATCAAAACTGTACGCTCCCACTGAACGGGGGAGCATGTATATCCGGCAGAAAGTGAACGAGTTCAAATTTACATTCCAGCATATCTTTGGAGGCGGAGCACATGATGTTGAAAGTATCAGCAGCGCGAAATAAGGATATCGGGCGGGGGATCGGCAGGATCGATCCCAAAACAATGGAAGAGCTTGGTGCAGGTGTCGGGGATATTATCGAGATCTCCGGAAAGCGGACAACCTGTGCAAAAGTGATGCCATCATTTCCCGAAGACCGGGGCAAAGGTACGATCCAGATCGACGGCATCGTCCGGAAAAATGTAGGTATCGGCATCAATGAGACCGTTGAGATCAAATTGATAACCATTCCTCCGGTCAGCCAGATGGTACTCCAGCCGCTTGACCGGTTCTTACAAAAAGAAGTTGACAGCCGCCTGTTTGAAGGAATCCCGGTGACAAAAGGCGACCAGATCCGCCTCTCCATGTTCGGGAAGAAATTCGATTTCCTCATCTGTGATGCCACACCGGAAATCGGGCTTATCTCCCGGACTACGGTTGTAAAAATTCACGGGAAGAAGACGCAGGAGAAAGAGATAAAGAAGAGCTTCATCTCGTACGAGGATATTGGCGGGTTGAAAGGGCAGGTCGACAAGATCCGGGAGATGATCGAACTCCCCTTAAAATATCCCGAACTGTTCGAACGCATCGGCATTGATCCCCCCCGGGGGGTTCTGCTGTACGGCCCGCCGGGTACCGGAAAGACCCTTATCGCAAAAGCAGCTGCACAGGAGACCGATGCCTACCTGATTTTCATATCCGGCCCCGAGATTGTCGGGAAATATTACGGGGAGTCGGAAGCCCGGCTCCGGGAGGTTTTTGCAGAAGCCCAGAAGAATGCACCCTCGATTGTCTTTATCGATGAGATCGACGCAATCGCCCCGAAAAGGGAGGATGTTGGCGGGGATAAGCAGGTTGAACGCAGGATCGTTGCCCAGCTTCTCTCAATTATGGACGGGCTGAAGGACCGGGGTCAGGTAATTGTAATTGCAACAACCAACCTCCCGAACTCGCTCGATCCGGCACTCCGGCGTCCCGGACGGTTTGACCGGGAGATCATGATCCCCATCCCGGATCGTGAAGGCAGACGTGAGATAATCGAGATCCACACGCGGGGAATGCCCCTTGCAGCCGATGTTGATCTGGACGAACTGGCAAATATCACCCACGGGTATGTTGGTGCGGATCTTGCAGCACTTTCCCGGGAGAGTGCCATGCATGCGCTCCGGAAGATATTACCGGATATTGATTTTAAAAAGCACGAGGTACCCTACGAACTTATTGCCACGCTTACCGTCAAAAAAGAAGACTTCTTAAACGCATTCCGGGAGATCGAACCTTCTGCCCTGCGGGAAGTCTTTGTTGAGATCCCTGACGTCAGCTGGGAGAACGTGGGCGGACTTGTGGCAATCAAAGACGAGATCCGTGAGGCCGTCGAACTCCCGTTGAAATGTGCAGACCTGTACGCCTACGCGGCGGTCACTCCCCCGAAAGGGATACTGCTGTATGGCCCGCCGGGTACCGGAAAAACCCTCATTGCAAAAGCAATTGCCCATGAGACACAGTCGAATTTCATCTCGATCAAAGGCCCGGAACTCCTCTCGCGGTTTGTCGGGGAATCCGAACGGGGTATCCGGGAGATTTTCAAAAAAGCCCGCCAGGCGGTTCCCTGCATCATCTTCTTCGATGAGATCGATGCCATCGCCCCGGTCCGGGGCGGCAGGAATGACAATGGCGTTACCGAGCGGGTCATTGCGCAGCTCTTAACCGAGATGGACGGCCTTGAGGAGTTAAAAGGGGTCACAGTTCTTGCCGCGAGCAACCGGATCGATATGATTGATCCCGCACTCCTGCGGGCCGGGAGAATGGATCTCCTCATCGAACTGCCAAAGCCGGATGAGGCCGGACGCCTTGAGATCTTCGGGATACACACAAAGAAACGCCCTCTCGCAAAAGGGGTAAAACTGGCGGAGTACGCGAGGGATACGGAGGGCCTTTCCGGAGCAGAGATCGAAGCAGTCTGCAATCGCGCCACCATCCTTGCTATCCGCGAGTTTGCAAAGAGCGGGCAGGACCAGGCCGCATTTGTGGTGACTTCGAAGCATTTCCTCCGGGCGGTTGAGGATGTATGGGCAAATACTTCCAATGCGTGAAACTTGATTCGGAAATTCCGGGTATCTATATAGTCTTCCCGATTGAGTTGGTTGTGGGCAGAATGCCCAGACAAAAGGAGGAGAAAAATATGGTAGAAAAAATGAACTCATCTTCAAGCCTCGTTGAGGTTATCGACCGTATTCTGGACAAGGGCATTGTTGTTGACGCATGGGCACGCGTCTCACTTGTCGGTATTGAGATCCTCTCTATCGAAGCCCGAGTCGTGATCGCATCGGTTGAGACGTTCCTGAAGTACGCCGAAGCGGTCGGACTTACAGAACACGCAGAAATTGCGGCATAATACGCACACATCCGGGGATGAATTCAGACGGGTGGGGATGCAGACCATCCGATATTTTGAATTCGATCCTCATATTATTAAAAAAAATGCATCCACACCAGAAAAATCCTGCAAATGCTGTTCATCATGTCATACTATTGCACGTCCCTCATGCGGCATAATATGACAACCATTTTCATATCTTTTTTGTTCATTCTGACGGCACATCTCATGCCAAGAGAAAATTGCGGGGAATTATTACCAGAGGCCCATGCAGAGAGAAAACAGAGATGAGATGAGTGTGCGGGCTCAGGGTTTTTTATTTAAGTCCCTGATACTGGTTGAGATCGTAATCTTCAATCAGGACGAGACATAGTGCCCATATCCTCATAAAAATTGGCAGGGAAGCGCCAGACCGGACCTCTTGGCAGACCCGTTGTCGTACGTGATATACTGCACCTTGGCGTGTAATCGTTCACGAGGGTTTTTTGCACGCGGATGCCAGGTTATCCATCGCTCCCATTTTGCGGGCCCGTTTTTTTTTAAGGAGGGTTGTAAGGCCGTCGGGCCCCCACCGTTTTTTTAAATACCCGTTCCATTCGTGCCTTACAGCATCATCATTTCATGCCGGAGACAAAAAAATGGCGGGCGTATCACCGAGAATTCACAATAACGGATCTCACGATCATTCCGGACTCAGGACAAAACCCTGATCCCTTGTGCAGCCGCAAATAGTGACCCTTCATTCCACGTGAATTCTATCCTCTTTTTTTGAAACTTGCATTGGAACTTCCGGGCACGTATTTATCAGATCCCTCCAGAGTGGAGTGTGTAATAATAAAGACGATGTGAGGTGGGAAAAATGAGAATTGCAGATGGAATGCACCAGATCGTTGACAATATCAACGAAGCCAGATCGGTACGGGTATCGGACATAGCGGGGCTGACCCGGGAGGTCGGGGCAATCCGGGCGGGCGCACAAAAAGACTTAAAACAGATCAACCGCACCCGAAAACACGATGCAACTGCCCAGCACAAAATGCTCCACAAATATGTAAAGAACCTCCGGCACGATTCCGATGAGATGCTTGGCGGCTTTTCCGAAAGCCGGATGGCAATGGGACAGGAATGCAGGGAAAACCTTGCAGATTTTACGCACCAGCTCAGAAAGGATGTCACGGACATCCGGCTTGACGCGGTCCACATGATCCATGGCTTTGCTGATGAGCGGGTGAGTCGTGGCATCGAACTTTCCCGGATGCTTACGTCATACAATGATGGTATCATTGAAGATGTGCAGCAACTCATGGGCATCTTCAAAAAGGAGCGTATCCCGTTTAAGGAAGATCTCGCAGAAGCTCATACAATCTGGCAGAACGAGCGTTCCGGGGTGCATGAGCATGTCAGGGCCCATAAACGAACCGAGCCAAAACAGAAAGAGACCGTAATGGCGCCGGAAGAGAAGGCTGAAGCGGCACTCAAAGGAAAGATCCTTAAAGTCCTGAAAAATTCCCCGGATGGGATCACTCTTGCAAAAGCGGGAAAGAAAGTGGGGGTTGAATGGCGGAGGCTTGTCAAGCCCGCAAAGGAACTCCTGGAAGAGGGAAAGGTCACCAAAAAGGAGACGCAGTACTTCCTGAGCTGAAACGTTACTCCGGAAGACCTATTTTTGGTTTGACTTAGCCAGAAAGATCGTTCAACCGGATGGTCACAACTGCAGGAGAGCATACTATGGATCTTGTAACCGTTATCAACCCAAAACCCCAGAACGAATTTGTCGAGACCCCCTATATTACGAACATTGCTGACCGGAGTCTCCGCTACATAAAAAAAGGATTTCCCGTCCACCTTTCAGGACCAACCGGCTGCGGGAAGACCACCCTTGCGCTGCATATTGCATACCTGCTCGGGAGACCGGTGGTACTGATCAATGGTGACGAGGAATTTACCACGTCTTCCCTTGTCGGCAGCCAGTCCGGGTACCGGAAACGAAAGGTTGTTGACCGGTTTGTTTCAAGGGTCTACAAATCTGATGAATCCATGACCAAGACCTGGCTGGATGACCGGCTCACATCCGCCTGCAAGCACGGGTTCACCTTAATCTACAACGAGTTCACCCGGTCGCGTCCTGAAGCAAACAATATCTTTCTCTCGGTACTCGAAGAGCGGATGCTCGAACTGCCCAGCGCTTCTGATGACGGCAATTACATCAAGGTTCACCCGGACTTCTCGGCAATCTTCACGAGCAACCCGGAGGAGTATGCCGGGGTCTTCCGCTCCCAGGACGCCCTGATGGACCGGATGATCACCCTGCCGATGACCCATTATGATGAGCAGACCGAGATAGCAATTACCCAGGCAAAGGCAGGCGTCCCGCATTCGGTTGCCAAAAAGATAGTAACCCTGGTACGAAAACTCCGGGCCGCAGATCTCTGCGAGTTCACCCCGACAATCCGGGCATCGGTTGCGATTGCCAGAGTCTATGAGGACGGGGACAAAGACTGGTTCGAGCAAAGCTGCGTTGATATCCTCTCTCCGAAGATTGGAAAGGGAGACCAGGGGGATATCGATCCTGCCGGTATTATCCGCGACCTGATAGCGGCGTAGAGTTACAGCTATCCGGGACATTGTACCGAACGCCGGTCCTGAGCCCGGATAACCAATACCGCATGGCGATATGACGTTTCATGGAAGGAGTAACCGTATGAAGACCGCACGAGATATCCGATCCGGACTTGACCAGTCCCGGGAGAAGAAAGCCACCTGCAGGACAATCCAGATCGAGAACGAGATTAAAACGCAGATTGCTGAGAGCGACGGTGCACTGCTCACGGAAGAAGAACGCACCGCAATTATCGAAAAAGAGGAAAAACGGATCCGTATCCATAACCGGGCGCTGACAAAAGCCCGGCGCAAGATCCTCAAACGAAAAGCTGCAACTGCGATAGTACAGGCTGTCCGCAGGGGAGAGTCCGTTGAGAAAACGGGCAGCGCTACCGGCATTCCGGATAAAATCCCCGCTCTTAAGAAGAAGGAGTATCATGAAATCGATGTTGCGTACTGATACCCAGTCAAAACGCCGGTGGCGGTACGTATATGCCATCATCCTCTCAAAGAAGGAGCATGCCTTTGGCGCAATAGGCCTTGATGGCGAGAACGTTTACACGATCCACTACCGGGAGATTGCAGCCGTTGTCTCCGATTCAACCACAAAGACCTTCGAGGTGCTCGATTACGGGATCACCCACCAGCAGGCGCTCGAGAAGATCATGAAGGAGTATTGTGTTATCCCGATGAGCTTTGGTCAGTCCACAACGGAGGGGGATATCAAGACATTCCTCTCCCGGAACTACCCGAAACTGAAAGGATACTTCACAAAACTCACCGGCAAGACAGAGCTCGGCCTGAAAGTGACCTGGAAGATCGACACTACGATCAAGGAGATAGCTTCGTCAAATATCAAGATCCGGGCAATGAAACACCAGATCGCAGGAAAACCTCTCGAGAAAACTTACCACCAGCGCCTCACCCTCGGGACAAAAGTTGCCGAGGAACTGGGCAAACGGGAAGAGAAGATTGCCACGGATATCTTTGCCCGCCTTGCCGGAATATCCGCAGACGCAAAGCGGAACAAGAACCTCTCGGACGAGATGGTTTTGAACGCCGCATTCCTTGTTGACAAAACCAAAGAGCGGGATTTCGATACGCTGGTCAACACGCTCGAACAGGATTACGGCGACAAACTGCTGATGAAGTACGTAACAGCCCCGCCATATAACTTCGTGAATGTCCGGATCCGGAGCTGATCATGGTACTCATCGTCGATGACCTGCTGAAACTGCCGATCGATCTGGGCATGAAGGTACTCCAGGCAATCGCAGATGACGCGGACACGATGACATTGAGCACGGAGCGTGCAGTCCGGGAACAGGTGCTCCGGACCCAGATGCAGTTTGAGCAGGGCGATATCCCCGAAGACGATTATCGCGTGAAGATGGGAGAACTCCGAAAGCGCCTGGATGTATTGAAAGGTGTCAAACCGAGAAAAAAGGTGTAAGAAATGGTAAAACAGGTACAACAACAAGTCAGGTCCGGCAGTCTGGACATGAAGCGGGTAATGGATACGGTTAAAGCGGAGATGGTGGGACTTACCTCCCTGCCGTTCCATACAATCACCGGCGTAGCGCTTGACGAAGAAACCCATGCACCGATTGTTACCATGGAACTCGTAGAACGGAAGGCGATTCCGGATTCCATGGACCTTCTGGGGTTATACGAAGTTATGACCGATGAGGCGGGCATGGTCAAAACGTTCAAACGGGTCAGCATGCGAAAACGCGGGGACGCGGTCTCGAATACTGAGTATTAGAACGTCCGGTCAAATTGAGGGGGGAGAATGATGGAGAAACAGAAAAAAACAAAAAACGATGCACCGGTCCTGGACTTCGGCTTAAAGTTCGGGGGGATACTCACCGAACTGGGAAATTTCACCCAGGATATTACCCGGATGGTCGAGGAAGGCCAGACCGAGATGTCAAAGACCGGGGAGATCTCTTTTGACAAGGCCCAGAAACGCAAAGGCATGTACGGGATATCGGTCCGTATGGGGGGTGACGGATTGCCCCGTGTCGACACCTTTGGCAGGAGACCGGAAGCAGATACCCGCGAACCGATCGTTGACATTTTCGATGAAGCCGACCGGTTGCAGGTGATAGTCGAGCTCCCGGGCGTTGAAGAGAAGGATATCAACGTCGGGATAAAAGAGACCACCCTGACCCTCACTGCCGGGAAAGGTGAACGGAAGTACAAAAAAGAGATTGATCTCGGGGCTCCGGTCAAAGGCGAGCCAAAAAAACAGTACAAGAACGGAATCCTTGAAATCAATCTCAAAAAGGCGTGAGATCGCAGGAGGTCCGGGACAATGTACAGGTTTGCAGGAACAGGCGTTGCTGGTATCCACCCCAGAGCATGGGATGACTAATGGCGATACAGGCACTGCGGGATGACTCGGCCAGTTCCCTTGTCGATGTAATAGAGCGGGTGCTGGACAAAGGGGTGATCATCAACGCCGACATCTGCGTATCCGTTGCCGGTGTCGAACTCCTCGGCATCAAGATCCGGGCAGCAGTTGCATCGTTCGAAACTGCCGCCAGGTACGGGCTGGAGTTCCCCTCCGGAACGAACCTGAATACGGCGGTCTGGGACCGGGTAAAAGAGGACCAGGAACATTGTCCCCAGTGCGGAAAAGCCGCTCCCATCCATGTACTGCTCAACGAGAGCTGCCCGTGGTGCGGATGGTCCAGCGCAAAAGCCTTGAAAAACGCCCTGCCATTAAAACGGATTCAGACCCGGAGGTGAGCGGGATGGATGCAACCCGAGAACGGCGAACCACCCTTGTCGACCTGCTGGACCGGGTGCTGGAGAAAGGTGCGGTGATCGATGCAGATGTGATCATCACCGTTGCCGGAGTTCCCCTCATCGGGCTCAAACTCCGGGCCATGCTTGCAAGCATCGAGACCATGATCCAGTACGGGATGTGGGCCGACTGGGACCGGGCCATCCGCGCCGCTGCATGCGACGAGGAGAAGCGGAAGATCGCGTCAGAAAAAGCCCTGCTTGCGGGTGAGACGCCGGCATTCCAGTGCGCTGCATCCTACTGGCAGTCTAACAGTACCTGCCCGGCATGGACATACGGCACACTCACCATCACCGATCGTGCAATCCGGATCCACCGGAGAGAGCCGCTCGCATGCCTTGTGGCAATCCGGTTCGAAGACCTTGCCGGGTATTCGCTCGAATATGGTACGGTCTCGGTGTCCGCAGAACCCACTGGGTATCTCCATCTCGGTCTCACGGACGGATCGGTCTGTTCACTCCACCCGGCTGCCGCAGAAGAGGTCATTTGCTGCATTGGCGCAGAAATGAACCGGAAAAATATCCCGTGGGCGCCCGTGGAATGCCAGGCCCGGATGCCGGAGAATTACCGTAAATGTATCGTTAAAGAGGTGTGAACCCACCCGTATCCCGCAACAGGATGGACGTGCCATGACCCCCCCGGTCCGATTTACAAAAAAAACCGCGGAAAAGATCCGTACCCCACGAATACCTACCGGCAGAACCCCCCCGGTATCTTCAAAAAGTGCTCCAATACGTATCTCTCACAATGCCGGACATCCGGCGGATCCCGCATCACCGGCAACAAAGATCATCCTCTTTGGCGGGAAAGGCGGGGTGGGAAAGACATCCGCGGCGGCTGCCACGGCACGGGCACTTTCCGAATCGGGAGACCGCGTTCTGATAATCTCGAGCGATCCTGCACCCTCCCTGTCGGATATCTTTGAATGCACCATTGGAGGAAACGTTACTGCTGTAGGAAAAAATCTCTCGGCAATCGAGCTCAATGCCGATGTCGTTTTAGAAAAATACAAGAAGATCTATGGCAGCGCCATCATCGATGCCCTTGCCACCGTTATCCCGATAAAAGAGGATGTGCTCGACGACATCCCCAATACGGTCATACCGGGATTCGATGAGCTCTTTGCTCTTGAAGAGATGCTCACCTTCCTGCCGGAGGGGTATGATTACATCATCTGGGATACCGCACCCACCGGGCATACCCTGCGGCTTCTTGCCCTCCCGGATAGTATTGTCGGCTATACGGACGGTATGCAGAAGATACAGGAACGGCTTTCAGGGGTTATTGACACGATCCGGGTACTTTTCAACCGGGATTCCACCAAGGACAGCTTAACCCTGGCATTGCTGCACCTCCGAAAAATGGCCCGGCACGCCCTCTCGGTCCTTACCGATCATACGCGAACCGAGTTCGTTCTCGTCATCATACCCGAAGCTCTTGCCCTGTACCAGACCGAACGGTTAAAGCAGGAGCTTGACCGGCTCGGGATTCTCACCGCGAGGATTGTGGTAAACAATCTCATACCGGAAAATACCTGCCCGTTCTGCATCTCACGCCGGGAGGTACAGCAGCGGTATCTCAGGAAGATCCGCGAGCGCTATGAGGATGTGCTGGAGGTTATCGAGGTGCCGCTCTTCCCTGGGGAACTCAAAGGGCGGAATAACCTGATGGAATATGCCCGGTATCTTGACTGGGGAAAAGATGTACGGCAACGCGAGGCTGCGGTGAAGGTGTAATCCGATGAAAACGAAAGCTCGAAAGAAAAAAGGACAATCGGTTCTTGAAAGGGTAAAAAACGTGAGGATCGAGATTGTTGAGCCCGTGAAGATCAGTCCGGTCCGGCCCCTCTCCATCACTATTCCCGGTTTTTCCATGGAGACAACGGAAGTTGGCGTATCCGAGATCTGCCACAACAAGGCCATGTACCTGCGACTCTCCTTACGGAGTGATACCTGATGACTCAAACGGAGGAGAGCAGCATGAGCCCGATAATCGCGGTGCTGGCCGGCACACTCCATGAAATGTATACAACACTCCGGAAGAAGTACCCGGACGAGATCCTGCCGCTCTGCGCCGGCAACGGTGCACGGGATACGGGGAGTCCGGCAGAGCTTGAAGCGCTCCTTTTGCGGCATGCGGGAGATACCGAGGTCCGGGAGATCCTTACCCGCAGGTTCCGGGAGTGCGGGGCTGTCGCCAGTTCGATACCGGGCCCGCAACCTGCCCCGGCCGGGCAGCGATATGATATCTTCCGTACTCTCGATGAAGAAAGTGCCTGCATCCTCCGTATCCTGTACGAGCGGAGGTTTGCCACGCTCGATGAACTGAGTGAATGCTCCGGGCTCACCCAGTACGATGTGCTGCACCGGCTCAAGGAGATCATAATTCCGCGGTCCGTGAAACGCCGGGGAAAGCCGATAGCGGTCTTCAGGGAATCCGGAATGGATCTTTACACCGGCAGGCAGATCGCATTTTCCTGGTGGCTGAATGATGATTTCCAGAAGAAAGATGCAATTGAGGTTGTGGAGGCAGATGACTGCCTGATGATAACGCTCGATCGTACCGGGTGCAAGCTGCCCGCGGACATGCCGGCATCGGCTGCCTTCCGGCATGGCATCCTGGAGATACGGGTGGATACCGGGCAGAGAGGGGGATACCATGAAAAAGAATGAACGAGAAACCGACGAGACCGGGGATGACGAGAGCGTAGTGGAAAGTGTTGTGAACGATGTGCTCCCGGGGATGGGGAGTCTTGTGAAGAACCTGCGCAAACGATCCCCCGAGCTTGACCAGAAGATCAAAGAGAAAGACCGGGAGATCAAAAAGAGGCTCGAGGAGGGATATTCTCCGGAACCGACCGTCACCCACAGTGTAAAGATCCGTTCGCTTGTCCCCCCGGGCCGGAAGGTCGCAGAAGAACGCCCGGAGAACAAGACGATCGAGCCTATCACCGATATCTTCAATGAGGGCGATGAGCTCAGGGTCGTTGTCGAGATGCCGGGGGTAACAAGGGAAAAGATCCGGATCGCTCTCATTGGCCGGTCCCTTGAGATATCGGCAAAAGAGGGCGGGAAACGCTACAAAAAAGAGATCCCGTTACCCTGGGAGGGAAAGGTTTCAAAGGAACGGTACCAGAACGGGATCCTGGAACTGGTCCTGGAACAAAAGTGATACGGGAGCTCCTGGAATGACAATCGAGATCGATGAGAGCAACTTAAAAGAGGGCGTGCTTGGACTGGTGATAGCCGTTGTCGAGATTCTCGAAGAGGCGCTCAAGATCCAGGCATTGAAGCGGATGGAGTCCGGGTTGCTCGCGGACGAGGAGATCGAGCGCCTCGGCAGATCCCTCATGGATCTTCACGAGGCAATTGAGCAGATCAAAACCGACCAGGGTCTCACAAAGACCGTGGACGAGATCCGGGCCGAACTGGATGACATTGTCGACGATGTGGTCGAGAAGATGGTAAACCCCGTCGATTCCCGCGACCTATTGGGACAGGATACCGTCAGCCCGGGAACGTTATGGAACCGGGAGGGCGAGCTATGCTGAACAGGACTGCCATGGTGGAACAACGCGGCCATACCGATACCCCGGGAGAGGCTGCTGGAATGAACGATGCCCCGGGTTCCACGAGTGCCGATATCCGGGATGTCCAGGCTGCACCGGGAAAAGACGGCTTGTACCTGTATGCGCTCGTGGAGAACGGCAGGGAAATTCCCCGGGGAATTACGGGTGTTGACGGGGAGCAGGTTTTCGGGATTCCCTGCCGTACCATGTCTGCCATCGTGCATGCCTGCCCGCTCACCCCCTATGCGAGTGAGGATAAGGAAGTGGTGACCGGATGGGTGGTGAGCCATGAACAGGTCCTGGAACATCTCATCGGGGCTGGTATCAATACGATCCCCTTCACGTTCGATACGATTATAAAACCGGAGAATGGCCTTGATGCCCGGAGGGTGCTTACCGGATGGCTGTCAAAAGAGTATGAGACGTTTGTACAGAAGTTCGGGAAAGTCCGGGGGAAGAAGGAGTACGGGGTCCAGGTATCGGTCAGCCGGCGGAAGATTGGGGACGCGATTGCCGCAACCAGTGACCAGATACAGCAGCTCGATGAAGAGGCAAAGGTAAGCGGCCCGGGAAAAATGTATCTCATCCGGCAAAAACGGGAAAAAGCGATTAACGCTGCAACGGATGCAGAAATTGCCGGCATCATAACAGAGATCACGGGAAAGATCCAGGGATATTGCAGCGATCTCCACATGGGGAAACTGAAGAAGTGGCAGGTTCCGGAACGGGACATGATCCTGAACTGCTCGTGTCTCGTTCCTGATGAAAACTACCCGAAGCTGGGCGCTGTGCTGGAAGAGATTGAGCAGGAGGGAAACGTATCCATACGATTCACCGGGCCGTGGGCAGCGTACTCGTTTGTCTGAACGTACCCTGCGGTAAAATCGGATCCGGATCAACCGGACTCGGATTGAAATTATTTTGGCGGACTTTGATGATAAAAACCTGAACGGGCCCTGCAGAAATTTTCAGGGTTTTATTGAGTTAGAATATTCCATCCCAACGTTGCGAAGCCTTACGCGGGAAAACGCCACGCCCGGGTTTTACGTTACGCATTTGCCGGTATTCCTGCCCGAAAATTGTTTGCCCGACAGGTATCCGGTAAGGTGTGCATATGACACCGTGCCGGGCGGGAATGAGGGGACCCGGATCAGCCCCTGCCGGTTCTCCGGGCAATCTCCCATCCGGAAAAACACTTCCGTCTTCATCCAAAAGGGTCTGTATTGACCGTTTTAATCGGCAGGAAATGTTCCGGATAATCAAAATACTCGCGATATGGTGCTTTTCCAGATTCGCTGTTGTATAATTCGCGAAAAAACGCGACCCTCAAAAAACTGATTTTTCAAATAGGGCTTATTTTGTCAAACGGGGCGATTTACGAGGAGATAATTTCTTGTGTCTTTTGAGGGTCCGGCCTTTGCCGGGGCGGTACCGGCAGGTGAATCCACTTCAGAGAGGATATTCTGGCTGATATCTAAAACGTATGTCTTCGGGATCCCTGAAGCCGGAGTCCAAAACAGGGGTTCTTTTTGTTGTAGCCGGTGTGAGATCGGATGGATACTGAGAGATCTTTACCTTCAGCGTTGCTGATGCCGAACACGAACTAACCATGGAGGGGGTCTTCTCTGACCTCAAGGAACAAGGGTTCAACAAAGTTAATCTCATCTTTTCTGATGGTCACAACGGCATTCAGATTGCTACCGGGAAGAGGTTCCCGGGGACTTCATGGCAAATGTGTCACGTACATTTCATTCGTGCAGTTATCAGGAAAATCCCCAGAAAATACCACAAAGTGATAGCCGAGACATTGAAAGAATGTCTGAGTGATTCCCTCCGATGAACGGGGACTCTCTCGGGCAGCCGACACGATTCGCCGATTCAACCAGGGATTGTTGAATTATCAAACGTTTCCTACGGGGTTCTGGAAGAAGATCAGTATTACCAACCTCCTCGAACGAGTCAATAAGGAACTCAAACGCCGAAGCAGGATGATGGGAGCATTTCCAAATGATGCTTCCTTGCTCAGACTTGCCGGTTCGATCCTCATCGATATCAATGAGGAATGGATTACCGGTAGCCGGTATTTATCTTTGAAGAGCGAGATGATCTCTTTGGATACTGAGGCTTCGGATTTTACAGCAATATAGAGACACTACCCAAAACTACAAAAATAAAATATTTTTTCATATGATTTTTATTTTATTGATTTGATCACTCAAATTTTTTTGTATATTTGCTATTATACATTGTTAATTTTAATGATTCAACAGTTGACTGTGTATTATATTAAAATAACAAAAGTATGCTGTTAGTGTGCGCTTTCAGAGGTTAACACAAAAATACAAAGTTTAAAGGCTTTTACTTTAAGTTTCTTCATAAAAATTTCCTTATGAATGCCCATCTGCGGTTCCATTCCGGCTAAAGAAATAGACGTTTCCATCAGACGATCCTGCAACCACCCAGATCCCGTCTCCACTGACTGCGACACGGTTCACGGCTTTTCCGGCAATATACTTCCAGAGAAGCGTTCCATCCTGATCGAAACAATAGATGCCCGAATCCTTGGAGCCGGCCACTATCGTATTCCCGTTCCGGGATATTGCCAGGCTCGTAACCGGCTTCCTGGCGATATATGTCGAGATGAGCGTCCCGTTCCGGTCGAAGAAGGTGATTCCTGAATCATCTGATCCAGCAACGATATACTTACCATCCGATGACATTGCAATCGTTCTGACAACATCTCCGGTCGTAGCATTCCATAGCAGGTTTCCGGTATTATCAAAAACATATACACTGTGATCCCGTGATGCTGCCGCAATAGTATGTCCGTCAGCGCTCATTGCAATATTTTCCAGAGGCCTGCCGGTCTCATTGCTTTTCCAGAGAAGCGCTCCGCTCTGGTTGAAATAATATACCCGGGAATCCTCCCCGGATGCCCCAACGTACTGCCCGTCCGCACTCATCGCAACATGATTGCCGGCATACGATTCACTGGTGTTCTTTCGGTTGAACGTAGTGAAGTGCCAGGATGGAATATTTCCATTTGGATTCAAAAACCAAACCCGGTTATGACCCGAGGTTCCGATAACGAACGTTTTCCCTTCGGCACTGAGATCCATGCTCTCGATCCCGTCTTCGAATCCCCACCCGCCATCCAGAAGCCGGGTTCCGTTCTGACTAAAGTAATAAAAAGTGAAGCCCAAGGATCCTACGATAAATTTTCCGTCGTCACTGATGGAGAGATCTCTGAATGTCCCCCCATAGGTTCCCGGCTCACTGCCGGGGGTATAATTCCAATGGAGGATTCCCTCACGGTTAAGGCAATAAAGATCGGGGCCTGAACCAGCAGCAACATATCTGCCATCTCCACTGATTGCAACAGATCTGACGCTCTTGCCGGTTGCTGAATACATCCAGACCGGCGTTATCGTTTCTGGTAGGGAGCCAATCCTAACGATAGAACCGGAACTATATGCATTATTATATGAGACATTTTCATAAAGCGCTGTTTCTTTATGCTGTTGAAGAGTGAATGCAATTACTGCGAGAAAGAGGATCACCAAAATCAGCGCTAGCAACAAAATAGGTCCATATATCTGTCGGAAAGGACGTTTTCTTTTTTGAGGGGATGAGTCAGTTTCATGTGCCATAAAAGTCCGGAAATTATGAATCAGGGAACGGGACCCGTTCCCCGATTCCAGGTAAATTCTCCCCAGTTATTGATTAACCATTCAGCAACAGGCATATCAGCATGTTGGTATCGCAAAGATGATCCATCGATGATGATTCCCGTTACTTTCCATATCGAAATGGTGTTAACTGTGCCTCCATACCCCCAAGGCATCTGCACTTGAGGAGGCCCAAGACATTGGTTCGATGGATCATCACAACGCTGGGGCTGTATATCAGATTCTCCATATTGGAAAAATCTCCAGTTCGTACGGACCTGATAATCTCCGCCCCTGAACTCCGCAACCATTGCATGAGAATTCCGTGCCGAAGATACAATATACAATTGTCTTGTGTTATAGTATAAACCCATGAAATTATACCAGCATTCTTCACAATCATTGTTATCTTTATTTCTCCATTCAGCATGGATCAATGCATTGTATGCAATAGTGTTGTCTTTACTTGCCCATCCCCATCGGGCAATAGCATTTTCATTACAGACGGACTCTATTTCGATACCCCCGTTGATTCTATGATGAATCATGAAGTTTATATCCTGACCCTGACTTGGGCGACACTCTGGAACGGGACAGTTTGCCCAGTCTCCGTAATCCCCATAATTTCCCCATCCTCCGCCTCCCATTTTACACCTCCAGAAGTCCTTCCCGGATCAGGTACTGGGGAAGGATCCAGCCGTTGCAATACACGAAATTCTTATCTTTGGTGATAATGTCATTGCCACAATAGGTCTGGCTGGTCCGGAACCTGTTATTATAGGATTCGTAATGCGTTCCTTTATTCCCGAGAGGAGAATCGACCGGAGTCTTTCTGACCTTTTCATAGACGGATAGTAGGTCCCCGTCAGGTAAACGGTCACTCCCTTTCTTAGTCTGCCTTTTTCGTACATCGCGGTAGAGCGAAGGCTGGTAACAGATAGTCGGCTGATCAACAGGTTTGTGTTTCAGTTTCAGGGCATAATTGATACATTCCCCGATAACAGCAAGATCGTAGGTTTCCTGCTTTATCGCTGTTATGAATGCACCATAATCATAACCGAACCATTTCAGGTTCGGGAAAATATCCATATACTCTGCAGGAAATCCCCCGACCGCGATAACCTTCCTCTCACTCCGGGGAAGAACCATCTTCGGTTCAAATGAATCGGACACCAGTTCTTTCGGATGATGAAGAATAAAACCGGTATCTACACAGGGGGTATCGAGAGGTTTTTCCACTTTGGTAATAACTTCCTGAAACCGTTTTTCATGCGCCTTTTCGAAAAAAGTTACAATATTCGGATCCTGGTAATACGTGAGAAGATAATTCCGGACATACTCCTCCCAGGAATTTTTTACATCGGCTGATATTATCTCATTGTATGTCTGGAATAGATCGAGAAATGCAGATCCGATCGGTGAAAACGGCATGGATACTTCGATAATATAAACATCAAAACCCTTGGGAAGCCAATGCTCAAATGCATCGCGGTTTTGTACGGCTTCCAATGGAATGCTGTAATGATAGCACCCGTTTTTCAGATATTGTTCTCCATCATACTGTCCCTTGATCCTCTGAAGACAGGCTACTTTTTGACCCTGTTTCCGGAAGTATTGTTCAAGTGCAATTGCTGTACTGGTTTTTCCCTGATTGCGAATTGATGCCAACGCATAAACTTTACTCATGATGTAACCTCTTGCAGCATGTCTGGAACTGATCGCGCGATGTTTTGTCCTGGATCTTGTCCCAGAACAGAACCTCACGAATTTTCTGAGGATATTTTCCAAGGATCTTCTGGTTTCTTGAACAATCCCAAATTGTCCCATCAGGCAGGATTGATACCCCCAAAATTCCTGCAATGCAACCCGTTCGAAGGCAGATCTCTGGCATCAGGATGTGAAGTTTTTCAAGTTTTCTCAAAACATCCTGCCTGAGCGTTATCCATTGCGAGTAAGGGATGGGTTCAAGATTATTATTCTGGATTGGCTGGAAAAAATTGAAATTGAAGAGATAGGATCCTGTTTCAGAACACAGGTTGATGACATGGTCAATACAATGACGGTTTTCCTGGTTTACGGTGAATGAAATACAGTGGGGAATGTGTCGTTCCTGAAGCAGATGTAAAGCCCGGACTGCACAATCATAACTGCCTCCACCCCGGATAGAATCATGGGTTTGCCGGTCCCCATCAACGCTAACCTGAACCGAATCAGAACTCTGGAACGTATCGATAACCTTGGAAATCAGAATACCATTTGTACTCAAAACAACTCTGCCGTTCAATTCCCGGATCATCTTGCATATCCCGGAAAAATCCGGATGGAGCAGCGGATCTCCCCCGCTGAGAATAATCGTACTTTCCGGTAAAGGAAATCCCGTATTCAGGAAGTCCGTGCAGACATTTTTCACCATATCGAGTGGCATAGAGGTACTCCCCTTGTTCAGGTAACAGTGCCTGCACTGCAACTGGCAGTAATCCACGATATGAAGATCCAAAAAGTTCTGGGGCATTAATTAAAGCTTTATTATTCAGATATATAAAATATTCATTTTTTTCTTAAGAAAAATATGAAATAATGTGTAAATAAAATTAAAAATCTGAATAAGTGCGCGGAAGAAATTAATCGTTATTACCAAACCCCTCTTCTGAAAAATGTCACAAACTCCTTAAATATCAGTGTTATGTCATGGACCATGGATACGACTCCGAGAAAATGCACCGGTTTATTCGCGAATCTCTTCACGCAGATTCGATCATTCCTGCTCGATCTCATCTATTCTCTACGAATGTCTCGGGGAAATATCGAAAGGAGATGACCGAGAACTTTGATTCAACTCGCTATCGAAAATGGATCCTGGTTGAAACCAAATTCTCCATCCTCAAACGGAGGTTCGGAGCTGATCTGAAATCCCGAAAATTTCAGACCCAGAAGAAGGAAATCTCATGTACGATCATTCTCGCCAACCTTGACAGGTTTATACAATTTGTTTGGAGAATGGTTTTCTATCGAGCAATTTATTCCAGGCAGACCTTGATTGAAAGATGAATCCGGGGGCATCATTCCGACGATACAGTATCCGGCAGCCGGAGGTACACCCGGTTACCTTTTCACAACCGGACGTTGATTCCATTTTTTCGGCAGGCTCTGCCGGAAATTTTTTGATCGGACCCTGAAGGTACATTTTTCATCGCCATCATCACCCTGCTGCAAAAGCTGATCCGGAACAACCGGACTTTGATTAAAAAAAATTTGGCAGACTCTGATGATAAAATCCTGAACGAACCCGTTCTGAAATGTTCCGGGTTTCATTGAGTTGGGGTATCCCTTCCCCGGTTGCATGCACCATAACCTCTGTCTTTCCTTCGTGGAGTTTTCCTTTACAGAATCTGCAACGAAACAATCTGGAATTATGGTTCATCTCGCTTTTATTTTGCCTCGCTGAATTGTTGCTCAGCCCACGAAAAAACCGTCTCTGCACCTTTTAAGGCTTTTTGGTATTCCCGTTCTTTTACCGGTTCGTAGGATCCGGGATACCGGGTTGATACTGCATAATGGGAGAGTGAAACCGCCGTTTTCACCTCATCCGGCACACGAATGTCATGCGTTTCAATTGCTTCTATGAGATGGGCGATCGAATGTGTCTGGGGCGGGACGATTCCATTGATGATCAACAGACCTTTGAGAGATTTTTCTGCGGCCTGTTCGCAGTCAAAGCAGAGATCTTCATACAGGATATCAGGAGCACTCTTTCCCTGCCGGGCACGAGCGAGATTACTTCGTGCCCGGACAAGCCACGTTTCAGCAAGGGACCGGTTTTTCATAAATGATCCTGCCCTGCTGTGCAATGTCATGGTATATCAGGAAGGGATTGTCCCTGAGTTCGGCAAACGTTTCCGGTGTCTCGACAATAATATCAACCGGCACGCCGACCCCGTACAGGTCTCCGTAGAGTTTCATTGCGAGTTCCCGACGGTGCTTAACCCCCCGCTTGATCACGCAGATATCATAATCACTTTCAGGTGTCTGCGTGCCTTTTGATCGTGAGCCAAAGAGGATTATGCGATCGGGATCTGCGGATCGTGCAATGATATCAACGATCTTTTTGAGTGCCGCTGAAGTTATCCGCGATGCATTTTTTTTCATGAAATTCCTGGCCATCAATCATACACCCGGGGGTGCATATTCTTTTTATTGCTGGTGATTGTGTATCATTCAGAAATGGATAATCATTTCCCCTTTTCCTCAACAATCGCAATCTCCCATCCGTGAGCCCGTACAACTCGGACACCCGTTTATCAATCACACCACCTTGTGCCTCAACCTGCCGCTGGAACAGCGTCGTCTCGTAATCGAGTGTGATGCCCCGTCTCCCACTTTTTCGACGTGAGATAAAGAAAGCATATACGTTTCCTTCTCATTCTTTCGATACGTCCCCACCCATAAAAAAAAGCCTTTTCCCGTAAGATGCCGGCTTGATGGAATCCGGTATCTCTGCAAACTATTCGCCATCCTGATCAAAAAACCGGATATAAAAACCGGGATTATCTACAGGGAATACGAAATCCGGGGGACCTCCAGCCGGATATGTGTCGGGACCAAATCCCATCCATTGTAAAAACTCCCTGTCGTCATCCGGAATTTTTATGGTAGTTATAATTCGGTTTCGTTTCAATGCAATATTACTCAGTCTGTTAATCCCAGCATCCGGCATCCGTAAATGTCAGGGTCTTCTTTCCACAGGCCGGGCAGAGATACAGAATATCGGATAGAACAAACTCAGTGGCGGAATCGTTCGTTCTCCACCGGAAAACCGGTGGGGTTTTTGGAACCTGGTTGTGATGTGACTGGAGCTCCGGATCATTGTAAAATGTCAGGTGCTCCCTGCAGGTACCGCATAGTTTGTTCTTCTTTTGATACTCGGAGACAACAATCGTTTTGCAGACGGCGCAATATGCCGGTGCTTTGAGTGTCATGGTATGATCCAGAGATCCACTCCCTACCGGCAGAGCTTCGGTCTCAAAACCGCATGGGCAGGTAGCTCTCAATAGTGAGCCCACTACATCCAGTCCCCCTGCACAATCCCAATCTCCTCATCCGTCAGCCCGTACACCAACTTGTCAATGGAAACATCCGTTGCCTCAACCTGACGCTGGAATGGCCTCGTCTCATGTTCCAGCTTTGCGTCCTGCAACCGCGTGTTCAAATCAAGCATCTGGATGACGAGCGTGATTATCCTGTCGGGGCGGGCTATGTCGGCGGGGTCGGATATGTTGATGGGGTGGATGGGGAAGAATATGAAAACCTAACATATCAAAATGTTGATTCATCATTTTAACGTTCACACTCCCAGTGGCGAAAATTATAATCCACTGAATTGGAAAGAAATACAAGATGGGTCGAATGGCAGACAATATTGGTGAAAAAAGCAAATTCACCTCAAGACCTTAAAGGGATAGGATCTGCGATATTACACAAGAAACGCCTCGCCAAATTTTACTCTTGCGCATTTGCCAGAATTCCGGCCCGAAAAATGTTTGCTGGCGGATATCCGGGGGGTGTGCGAATGACTCCATGCCGGACGGGACTGAGGAAGGGTCCGGATCAGCCCCTGCCGGTTCTCCGGGCAATCTCCCATCCGGAAAAACACTTCCGTCTTCAACCAAAAGGGTCTGTATTGACCGTTTTAATCGGCAGGAAATATCCCGGATAATCAAAATACGCGCGATATGGTGCTTTTCCAGATTCGCTGTTGTATAATTCGCGAAAAAACGCGACCCTCAAAAAACTGATTTTTCAAATCGGGCTTATTTTATCAAACGGGGCGATTTACGAGGAGATAATTTCGTGTGTCTTTTGAGGGTCCGGCCTTTGCCGGGGCTGTTACCGGGATGTGAATCTGCGTCGGAGAGGATAGCCTGGTTACTCACTCAATAGTGAGGCTTCGGGATCCCTGAAACATGAGTCCAAAACAGGTGTTCTTTTCGATCTGAGCCTGCTTACCCCCGTTTTCACTGAGAAACGCCAACCAAAAGCGTTTATGGGGTTTTTATAATCGGCACCAAAATGCCCCGATTGGCGTTAATCGTGTTTAAAATGCGTATTTCAAAAAAGTATGTAGAAGTGTGCTGGTTTTGGCACGTTACTCTTGGGATCGACCCTCCGGAATGGCAATCCGGGCTTGTATGGGGCCCGGATTTGGGGGTGGGGGATGAGGGGGTTTTGGGAGGGGTGTTGCGACGGAGAATGGGGGGAAATCATCACTTTTTGACAGCGGGGGTGCAGTCCTTTTTCGGGATTGCGGTGGAGGCCCGGGCTGTAAAAATGTTAATGGGTTGTGCGGGATATTCTTTGCAGAAAATTTTTGTCAAAATGTTTACATTGCCAAAAATATTTTGAAAAAATCGAATCCACTTTTTTTGGTGTGAGAGTTTTTTTTAGAGAATCGATAATTGTAAATTTTTTTTCAAAAGATCGGTGAGGGAATCCCTCTATCTTAGCGATGCCTTACGCGCAAAACGCCTCGTCGGGTTTTGCGCTACGCACTTACCGGTATTCCGGTGCGAGAAAAATTTTCCCTGCGGATATTCAGTGAGATGTACGAGAGATCCAATGCGGAGATGGGTGAGCGAAACTCACAAACATCCATGAACTATCATTATTGAATATCACTACTTATATCGCCTAATTTCACGTATTGAGAAAATGATGACTGAATATAAAATTCAACATTTTGTTCCGCAGTGGTATCAAAAAAATTTTGCATCCGATTCGTCAAAGAAACAAATTTGGGTTCATGATATAAGATCGGGAGAAATTGCACAACAGACAATTTATGAAACCGCACAAGAAGACGATTTTTATGGTGTCGAATTTGAAAAATTCTTGAAACCGTTTGAACAAAATTCGGCAGAGTTGATTAAAACAATTCTTACTATTGATCAGATAAAACAGTTGTCTCCAGTGTCGATTGGGAAATTGCATAAATTTTTCACTCTTCAAATGTATCGAACAAAAACCTCGAAAATAATTGCAGATAAAGCAGTCAAACGGCATTTAGAGACCGACCTTAAACCGAAATATAAGTTTTTATTTCAAGGTCAACCAGAAAAACTCGAATATGTTGAGAATCTTGATTTATCGGATATTGATTTTTTTAAGCATGATATAAAAATGGCATTGGCAAGTTCCGAAGCATTATCCGATTTAAAATTTTTTTTAATTGAGAATAAAACAAAAATTCCGTTCATAACGAGCGATGATCCAATTACTGTAAACAATTATTTCTTCAAAAAAACGGGGTACCCAGGATTATTTTCTCCTGGATTGCAACTTTTTTGCCCTGTAACACCAAGAATTACTCTGGCTTTGATTCATGATGATGTGTATCATGTTCAAACGAACTCCGATCAAAAAATTATCTTAAATCAAGAAACAGATGTAAATTATTTAAATTCATTTCAATTTTTAAAATGCAATAAGCAGATCATATCCGACAAAAATTATTCCTCCTATTATTCTACTCTTCAAAAAACCATTGGTGAGATTCAATCCAAAAATAAATCTGTTAAATCACTTGAAGAAATAAACTATGGAATTCATTTTTCATTTATCAGATTTAATCCAAAATCCTCACAAAAATTGGCTGTTTATTCAAAAAATGGTCAAAATGCTCAAAGAGCCGGGAAAACTCGGGTTAATAAACCCATCCGTAATGAGACCATATTTGATTCAGTAATTCAAAAAACAGAAACGGTAATTCGAGATTTTCTAGTAGAGATAAATTCTCTACCCTCTACCCAATAAAACAACCCTTAATACCCTCCCCCGACAAAACTTGTGCAGATGCCCGACCAAAAACTTCCCGGCGGTCCGACCCAGGACGAGATCATGGCCGTCTCCCTTGCAAAAATGGGAGTCCGCAGCACCGACACGGTCCTTGAGATCGGCTGCGGGACCGGCAAAGTCTCGGTTGCCATGGCACAGCGTGCAAAAAAAGTTTATTCTGTTGATATCCGCCCCGAAGCAGTTGCCCTGGCAACGGAAACTGCCAGGAAAGCCGGTGTGCACAATATCGAATTTTCACATGCCGAAGCAACCGCGTTCCTCCACAGCGAACGGATTTATGACTGCGCTTTCCTTGGCGGGACAAAGAACCTGCTCGCCATCCTGCCGTCGCTTTCAAAGAATGTGCGGAGGACGATCGTGATAAACGCGGTGCTCCTGTCAACGGTCAGCGATGCGGTGAACGCCCTCCAGGAACTCGGGCTCTTCTGCGAGGTCGTGCAGGTGCAGGTGTCGCGGTCGCACGCGATTGCGGGGAGTATCATGTTCAAACCGATTGATCCGGTGTATATCATTGTCGGCCGGGGGGCAGCATGCTCGTAGGGCTCGGCCTCGGGCCGGGAAACCCGGAGCTCCTCACGCTCCGGGCCGTGCGGCTGCTTAAGGAAGCGGACGGGGTTTTTGTGCCGGGCCGGATTGCGCACGACCTTGTTGCTCCGTACCGGGAACCGGTCATGCTCGATTTCCCGATGACGGACGATGAGACCCGTATACGGACATGCCTCGAAGAGAATGCCCGGAAGATTGCCCCGGTTGCCGAGAAGGGCTTTGCGGTTTTCGGCATCCTTGGCGACCCGAACTTTTTCTCAACATTCTCACGGCTCTGTGCGGTGATTGCCGAGACGCATCCCGCAATCGAGTTCCGGACCGAACCGGGGATCAGCTCCATCACGGCATTTGCCGCTGCCGGCGGGGTCTCGATCAACGAGGGCTTCTCGGTCTCGGACGGCACGGTCTCGGATACGAAAGTTCTCATGAAAGTGAGAAAGCCAAAGGAGAAAGCTGCCGCAATGCGGAAAGAAGGCTACCGGGAGTTCGTGCTTGTCGAGCGGATGTATTTCCCGGATATGAAAGTGTACCGCGATGATGAGCTTCCCGAAAAGAGCGATTACATGAGCGTGATGTATGCCAAGAAATAACGAAAACGTGATCTGGTTTGTCGGTGCCGGTCCGGGCGATCCCGAGCTCATCACGGTGAAAGGAAGGAACCTGCTCGACAAGGCAGACGTGCTCATCTATGCCGGCTCGCTCGTGAATCCCGTTCTTGTCGCCTCCAGCAGTGCTGCCGAGAAAGTTGACAGTTGGGGTATGCACCTCGACGACATGGTAACGCTCATGGCCGACCGGATGCGTCAGGGCAAGGCCGTTGTCCGGCTCCACTCCGGTGACCCGGCGCTCTATGGCTCGATTGTCGAACAGATTGCCGAGCTTAAGAAACACGGCATCACGGTTAAGATCGTGCCGGGCGTCTCATCGGTCTTTGCAGCAGCAGCGGCTCTCACCACCGAGTACACGCCCCGGGGGGTTTCCGAGACCTTGATCATCACCCGCCCGGCGGGAAAGACGCTTGAGAAGGATTACATTGCCGAACTTTCGCAGTACCCGGCAACGATGGCCTTCTTCCTCGGGAGTGAACACTTTTCGGACATCACAGCCAAGCTCGCATGCCCGAAAGACACTCCGGCAGCGGTGATCTTCCACGCGTCCTGGCCCGACCAGAAGATCATCCTTGGCACGGTTGCGGATATTGCAGGAAAAGCAAAGGATGCCGGGATTACCCGCTCTTCCCTGCTCATCGTCGGAAAAGCGGTCAGCGGGATAGCATCCGGATACCAGCGCTCGCACCTTTACTCATGACGGAAACGGTTGTCGTTGCACTCAAACGGTTCCTTCCCGAGGCAGAGCGGATAGCAGGTTTTCTCCACGCGGATGTTATCGAATATACGCCAACCGCATTTGCGGACCTCTTCTCCAAAACCCGGCGCATTGTTGCCCTTATGTCGATGGGGATCGTTGTGCGGGGGATTGCCCCGCTCCTTTCCGACAAGTGGACCGACCCGGCGGTCGTGGTCGTGAGCCCCGACATTCGTTTCGCCATCCCGCTCATCGGGGGACACCACGGGGCAAACGCTCTTGCAAAAGAGCTTGCAGGGCTCGGCCTTGTCCCGGTCATCACGACCGCAACGGAGTCCACCGGCCGGGATTCGGTTGAAGCGATTGCGGACCGGAACGGCTGCGATATCGTGAACCGCGATTCCACGCGGGCGGTGAATGCCGCAATGCTGGACGGCGATGTACCGGTACACACTGTGAAGGGGCCCGGTATCGTCATTGCCGGCCCGGATGTCTCGATCCTCGTGAAGAAAGGGGAGTACACGGTGGGGGTCGGCTGCCGCAAGGGCGTGACTGCCGATGAAGTCACAGCCTCGATCCGCACGGCCCTTGAAGAATCCAAAATTGATCTGGAAGATGTTCTCGTGTATGCCACGACCATAAAGAAGCTCAACGAGACCGGGCTTGTCGAAGGGATCGGTGCCCTCTCTGGCAATTTAATATTCCTGAACGATGATACAATAAACGCTATTACGGGGACTTCCCCCTCGCGGGCCGGACGGATAGGCCTTCTCGGGGTTGCGGAGCCCTCGGCGCTTGCCACGGCAAAACGAAAGGAACTGATCATGGGAAAGAAAGTTTACGGGAGAGTCACCGTTGCCATCGCACACTGAATCCAGGGGATCGCTTGCCATCGTCGGCCTTGGCCCCGGGCGCACCGAATACATCACCCCCCGGGCCCTCAAGGCCGTGGCCGGTGCGGACTATGTCATCGGCAATGCCCTGTACCTTGAACCGCTCGAGCAGATCATAAAGGGCAAGCAGGTCATCCGGAGTTCGATGGGAAAAGAGGTTGAGCGGGCACAACAGGCCATCGATCTCGCCCACGAACACCGGGTTGCCATAGTCTCGGGCGGTGATGCCGGAGTGTACGGCATGGCCAGCATTGTTCTTGAGGTTCTCGAACATTCGGGCGATGAGATCGAAGTCGAAATCATCCCGGGCGTCACGGCCGCGAATGCCGCAGCATCCCGGGTGGGCTCTCCGCTCTCCGGAGATTTTGCCGTGATCAGCCTCTCGGATCTCTTGACCCCGCTCGACGTGATCGAGGCTCGGCTGGACGCGGTCTTCTCGGTCGGGATTCCGGTTGTCCTGTACAATCCCAAGAGCCGGGGACGGCCGCACAACTTTGCGCTTGCAATCGAACATGCGAGAAAACATCTTGAGCCAACAACGCCGGTGGCGATCGTGAAAAATGCCCTGCGGGATGAAGAGGAGCAGATCATAACCACCCTTGGGGAGATCGAGAAGTCCGAGCAGGCCGTTGATATGCACACGACCGTTATCATCGGCGGAAGGGAGAGCAGGATCTGGAGGATGAAGGATAATGTCAAAGGAATCATCACGCCACGGGGATACCACCACAAGTACGTATATTGATCCGGGTGCCGACACAAAGGAAGGCTACGCGATCTCGAAGAAGTCCCGGACGCTCGCCCGCGAGATGGTCGGCAATGCAACCGTAGAGGACCGGGTAAAACAGCGATGCTCGGTTGCGGTCGGCGATTTCGCGATGGCCGATCTCATGCGCTTTCACAACAATCCGATCAAAGCTGCGCTCGATGCCCTCCGGAACAAGACCCCGATAATCACAGATATCCGGATGGTGCAGGTCGGAATCCAGAAGAAAGGGCACCAGAGCGAAGTTATCTGTGCCCTGGACTACGGTTCCGATATTGCCCGCGAACGGGAAATCACCAGGAGCTCTGCCGGGTTCCTGGCCCTGAAAGAAAAGATCCCCGGCTCGGTTGTTGTCATCGGGAACGCACCCTCGGCACTCCTCTCGCTCTGCGCTATGGTCAGCGAAGGTATCCGCCCGGCAGTCATCATCGGCGCCCCGGTCGGGTTTGTCAATGCCGCGGAGTCCAAGGCACTCCTGCGCACGGTGGATATCCCCTCCATTTCGACAGAAGGGACAAGGGGCGGGACTCCGGTAGCGGTTGCTGCAATCAATGAATGCATCACGATCTTCATCGAGGGCGCTTCCGATGCGGGATCCGGTCACCGGCTTTGATTACCCGGATGCCTGGGTCTCCCGCTGCACGGATAAGGAAAAGCGCCTGCTGGCTGAGCAGGGTCTTGCGGTCCTGACGGCATCCGGTACTGCCCTTATCCGGGGATTCACCACCGGGACAACTGCTGCCGCTGCGGCAAAAGCGGCAGTCCTCGCACTTGCCGGGCCGGTCTGTTCTGTACGGATCCACATTCCCTGCGGACTTTTTGTCGATGTCCCGGTGCATGGCAATGCCGGCATCGCGAGATGTACAAAATTTTCCGGGGATTACCCGTCCGACGTGACAGCAGGGATCGAATTCATTGCAACAGCATTTCCCGCACGGGACGGCATCACGCTTCAGTTCGGGGAAGGAATCGGCAGGTTCTCGCGCGATACGGTCCGGTACCGGAAGGATGATCCGGCGGTCAGCCCGTCGGCATATGCCTGTATCACGTCTTCAATAGAGGAAGCCCAGAAGGAGATGGGGTTACCCGGTGTCAGGGTAACGATCCGGATCCCCCGCGGGGCAGAAGTTGCAGGGCAGACCCTGAATCCCCGTGTCGGGGTTGATGGCGGCATCTCGGTTCTTGGCACCACCGGCCTTGTCGAACCCTGGGATGATCACCTGACCGAGTCCACCGTTGCCCGGATTGCAGCAACTAATGACCCGGTGCTTACGACCGGGCGGATCGGCCTGCGGTACTCCCGGCTGCTCTTTCCGGACCGGGACGTGATCCTTATCGGCGGCAAGATTGGTGAATCGCTTGCCGCTGCCCATGGCAATGTCGTGCTCTCGGGGCTCCCGGCGCTGATCCTGAAGTTCATCAGCCCGAAGATCCTGGAAGGAACCGGTTACAGGACCGTAGAAGAACTCTCCGTTTCACCGGCATTTAAGGAAACCATGAAGACCTCTCTTGCTGAATTTAAGACTATGCGACCGGATGTCCGGGTGGTTCTGCTGAACCGCGACGGGACGATCCTTGGAGAAACGTAAATGAAGATCATCGGGGTTGGATGTGGCCCGGGCCTTATCACGGAACAGGCAATACGGGAACTTAAGAAAGCACGGATCGTGTATGGATCGGAGCGGGCGATCGAGCTTGCCCGCCCCTACCTGGTTTCCACCTGCAGCATCAAATCGATTGATGATTTCAAGAATTTGAGCCGGCTCCCGACCGCGTCTATCATCCTCTCGACCGGTGATCCCATGCTCGCAGGTCTCGGGTACCTGCCCGGCGAAGTTATCCCGGGAATCTCTTCCCTTCAGGTTGCAACGGCCAGGCTTCATATCCCGCTTGCCCGGGTCTCGGTCGTTGTTGCCCACGGGAGAGGCCATGAGAAGGGGATGGCTGATACGGTTGCCGAAGTAAAGCGGGGTAAGATCGTCTTCCTTCTCGCAGATCCCAAGTTTGATGTCGATGAACTCTACAGCCGGCTGGCTGATCTCGCAGATCCCGTGCAGATCGCGCTCTGCGAGAACCTCGGGTATCCGGACGAGCGGATTGTTGTCGGGAATATCCAGTCTCCCCCAAAGACGTCCGCAGCGCTGTATTCCCTGGTAATCGGGGAATTCTGAAATACTTTTTCTGTACGGAATCTGGTTTTCAGGCTGCGCCTTTTTCCTGGCAGTACTCTCCAAATCAATCCTGAGGTTTTGAGAAATTATTCTGTTCCGGATTAATCCTGAACGCGATACAACCGAATTTATGGAATCATCCGGACCGGGATTTTCCTGTATGAAATGAGGCCGGGTCACGATATTCTGATAGAGATAGCCTTGATCCATTTTCCCCGGAACAGTATGGAAATGATGTGGATCCCGTCATCCTGTTAACGAAGAAAAATAGCAAAACTGATGTATATTATTAAACAAAATTAGGTAGTATGGAAAAAATTCAGATTCAGTTCAACGAATCTGACTATAAAATTTATTTTGAATACTGTTACCGGTATTATCAGATCCATGATATCATCCGGAAAAAATCCATCCTGACATTTCTGGAGCTCTTCTGTAACGGGGTTCTTCCCGTGGAGGAAGAGGACATCACCCAGGCCCACCTCCAGCTCTTCCGGAAACACGATGAATTAAAGAAGGCCTCATATTTTGCTCCCGGAGATACGGCGCTTGCGCTCCAGGTCCGGTCCTGCGGGGACATCCTCATCTTCTGTAAAGACTTAGAGAAGATGTACCGTCTTTTTCTCAAACAGGGAATTACGGCAAATTATCTCATCATCCTCGGCACGTTCTCCAAAGTGATCGAAGAGGCGAAAAAAGGCCCACTCTCGGACCTGTTTGACTTTGATGCCCAGATGATCGAGTCGCTGGCCTCACCACTTGCAGAGATCATAAGGAAGAGACTGGGCAATGACCCCCCATGGCAATCCGTGCTCCATGAACTGACGGTTATCACAGCCCGGTTCAACCAGTTATCGACGGGCGTAAAATTCGATCTCGAACTGGTCAAAGTGGTTGCACCACCCGTTGTCTTCCATTTCACCACGGATGTGGATGCGGGCGAGATCCTCTCGGCAGTACCTGCATATTATGACGACAGCGAACTCGAAGAGTTCGAGACCCTCCTCAACCGGACCTATGACCTGTTCGAAAACGAACTGGATTCGAGCGTTGACTGGGAAAAGATAGCACAACCGCTCAATGCGATCCTTGCAAAAATAGCAGAACAGCGGGAACACCTGATCCGGGAACATTCGACTTCCGGCGATCGTTACCTGCTGGCACCCCATACGGATATACCATCTTTTGGGGAAGCGGCTCCCAGGGCCGGCGCACTCATAACCTCATTTACCGGCGTAGCACAGAAAAGCGGGCACAGGGTATTTGAGATCGATTTGAGCCGGGAGGGAACAACCCAGATCGATTCCCCGATAACGGTTTACCCTGCCACGGAAAATACGAATGCTCCTGCAATCGCCCCATTCCTGCCGATGATAATCGGGATCCTGGTAATCCTCTTGTTTATCTTCGGGACGGGTGTCCTTTCCGGGGCCTGGGATCCCAGTGCAACAGGAAATTCCTCGACCAGCGCATTCTATGCAAACGGAACCGCAATAACGAAAGGGGCGTCTGTCATTGCCACTACCGTAAAACCAACCGCCACGTCAACGGTCAAACCAACCGCAACGCCCACAGCCAAACCCACCGCTACACCAAATGCCACACCCACAATAAAAGCAACAACAGCCGTTCCAGTATCTTCGTCATATTCATCTGCGGATGTTGGCAACCATCTCGTTGAACTCGCGTTTGGCCCGGACACGAATGTTATTCAGAAACCGACGAAAGATCTTGTCTGGCTCTCCATTATGGGTGCTGACCGGCAAAGTGACGAGACGCTCATTGCAGACTTCATCAGCCAGTTCAATGATCTTTCCACGACAACAAAACTATCAACAAATCTCGACCTTACCAGTGAGGCTGACATCACCCTTGTCCTGCTCCCGGAGAGTTCATTGCAACAGATATACGTTGCCGGGACTACGAAAGTCTATAAAGATCCCTCCACCGGCACGATCTATGCCATCAAAACCGCTGGTAAAACCTATGTAAATTCCGATTTGAGGGGAAATGCCCGGTTGCGATGGGTTTTGCGTGCCGTTCTCATCAATCTTGGATTTGTTGGCGAGACAACCAAATATCCTGACAGCCTGTTCTATGCCAAGGCTACTGATGCATACGACTTAAACGAGATCGATCTCAAGGCACTGGAACTGATGTACGGTAAAAAAGTGAAGAATGGCATGACGAAAAGTGCCGTGAAAGCCCTTGTATAATCCCGGGGCACTCACCCGGGAGTTCCGCTTTTAACGAATCCGCTCAGGATCCTGAGGGAGATGAGCACCTCTTTTTTTGTCCGGCTCCTGTTCCCGGCGGTTTTTGTTGTGATGAAACGGGATGCGGGGATTTTTTCCCGGTACTGCACGAGTAACAAAACCACTCCGGATCATATCGGATGAGAAAAAAACCCGTGATGATCTATCTCAAAGAAAACCGTTACGGATCCTGTTCTTCCATGTGCTGGATCCAGCGGTGTACAGAACAGTTATTGAGCCAGCACCGGTCCATGAAGGATTGGCCAGTTGCCAGCCCGGGGATTATGCCGGTTAACAGAGCAGGAAAAGACAGGAATTACGTGAGGCGCATGCAGTTATCAGGGAGGAACTCGGTCGGAGGAATGGAATAATCGTTCATAGTTCGGCGATTGGTACTTTTCCTCAATACCTTTATCCTGTACCTCATACATCTCTTTACATGCCAGTAACCCTCTTCGGGGAATTTGTGCTCCTGTTCCAGATGGCCTGTGTCATCTTTCTTTTTGCCTATCTTTTCTCGAAGAGCAGGTTCTATACTCTTGTGCTGGAGCACCGGGCATCGGTTGCCCTCCAGGTCTTTCTCGCACTTGCCTTTGGTCTCCTCTCGGTGTATGGCATGAACAGCGGCATCACGTTTTATACGGCCAATGTGAACATCCGGGATTTCGGGCCCCTTGCTGCCGGTCTTGCCTGCGGACCCTATGTAGGACTCGGGGCCGGGATAATCGGGCTGGTTTATCGCCTCTCGGTGGGAGGAACAAATGTTTATGTTGTGGCGCTCGGGCCGCTTATCGCAGGGATTGCCGGCGGCCTTGTCTATTACTATAACAACCGGGACCTGGTATCGACAAAAAAAGCGATCATTATCACACTTTTCATAGAAACGTTCATCTCAGTAATAGCTCTTTTTGCCCGGATCCTTGATGGCAATTCTGTCGAGAAGGTGATGACGGTGACCGTCAACGTGGCAATTCCTATGATCATCATGACCAGCATCGCAGTCGGGGTCTTCTGCATCATCCTTCACAATGAGAAGAGCGAACGGCGTGTCCAGAAAGAGAAGATGCAACTCGAACTGGAAGTGGAGTCCCGCAAAAACCTTGATACGATCATCAACGCGATTGCCGATCCGGTCTTTGTCAAGGAACGGAACCACCGGCTGATCCTGGTGAATGATGGATTCTGCCGCATGTTCGGCCGCGCCCGTGAAGATATCATTGGAAAAACCTCCTATGACTTTTTCCCGGATGAGCAGTCACGGCAGTTTTTTGCGGACGATGATTCTGTGTTTGGCAGCCGGGCGCCCCATGAATCGGAAGCAACGATTGCGAATATGAACGGGCAGAAGTACACCATCATCCTTAAGAAAACCCATTACCTTGATTCATCCGGCCAGGTGTTCATTGTCGGCATCATACGGGATATCACCGAGCGGAAACGCATCGAGGTCGCGGTCCAGAACCTGAATAAAAAACTCACCATGCTCTCGACCATAACAAGGCACGACATCGTTAACCAGCTGCTGATCCTGATGGGGTACCTGAAATTTTCGCAGGCTTCCCTTCACGATCCGTCAAAGATGGAAGATTTCATAGGGCGGGAGATACGGGCTGCCCAGACTATCGAGCGTCAGATCGTCTTCACCCGCGATTACCAGGACCTTGGTACCAGCGTTCCCACGTGGCGAAATGTTCCGCAGCTCATTGCATCAGCAAAAAGCCAGTTGAATTTTACTGATAACATCAGGGTCTCGGTCCAGGTCCCGCAGGTTGAGATCTTTGCCGATGCGCTGATCGAGAAGGTGTTCTACAACCTCATGGAGAACTCGCTCCGCCACGGGGAGCATGTTACGGCAATAGCATTTGCGTTTGAAGATACCGATCGCGGGGCCCTGATTACCTACACGGACAACGGTACCGGGATCTCCCGTGAAGATAAACCGCATCTTTTCGAGCGCGGGTTTGGGAAAAATACCGGTCTTGGCCTCTTCCTCTCCCGGGAGATCCTTGCCATCACGGAAATATCGCTCGATGAGACCGGTGAGCCGGGGCAGGGAGTCCGGTTTGAGATCCGGATCCCCCGGGGGGAATACCGGTTTCCCCCGCCACAGAATGAAAAACACTGACCCTCCGCAGGGTCAATTCACTGCGCTTGCGGTTATTCTCCCGGCAATCTTTTTTCCTGCGGGGTTGTATAGTTCTACCAGGGTTGAATACGCATGGATAAGGCAACAAAATCAAAGCTGAGCATCGGGTTATTTGTTCTTGGGTTTGCGATGATCTTTGTTCAGGATTTGAAACGCCTGGATACGATCAATCTCGGTTTTACCTGGCCGTTTGCGATCATGTTTTACCTTGGCCTGATCTTTATGGCGGCGGGGTACTGGCTCAAACAGTCTTGACAGGTATCGGCTTATGGTAATTTTTGTTTGGGTTCATCATTCACACTGATTTTTATCTCGCATTGGCGATCACCTTCGCACATGGTCCGGACAAACCGTGCTGAATAGTTTTTATTGAGGTGCGGGACCGAGGTCAGGGTCAGCGCCATACATTTGCGGAATGTCCGCTCTCCTTCGGTTCGTATGGCCGTACCTTCTTCAATGAGCGGGCAGCGCTTCACAACAATAACTGCCCGGTCCTCGGATACTTTGATGCTCTCGCTCCGGAAGCCGGGGCCGAAGAGGAGGATCATGACGGTCCGCAGGGTCTCTGCAAGGTCGGTTGCATTGCCCACCGGGAGAGAGAGGGTATGGGCAATCGAGAAGACGGTGCGGGAGAGTTCCATCCAGATGACCTGCTCGATCTCATCATAGCGTTTTCCAACAATCTCCCGGAACGCTGCATCGTACAGGGCCGGGAGCCGGCTGGCATTTTCAGATGCGATCTTCCATTTCACTTCATCAGGAATCCTGTTGAGATCCGCCATAGGAAAAATCCCCGGTACTATAATCGTTGTATCACGATCCTGTCATATCAACTGTTTGGTAAGGGCCGAATGGTCCGATCCGGCTGCAGGGGAAACGAACCGGAACTGCGGGCCGGAAAATTGAAACCGAACTATGATGAGACGGTTGGTGGCACCCTGTTCCTGATTACCAGGAGCGACGACGCCCGAGACGGGGCGCCCCCGCGGAGGATCCGTGACCAGGAGAAAAATCCTATCACCGCCATGTGTCGGAGGGGGATGCAGGATGGCCCCCACATACCAACAATTTTCATGATCCGGGTGTGAACGCCCGTTCATGGGCGTTTCAACAGAGCCATTTTCCCAAAAATCGTACCTTTTTTGCCGTCCTTCGTATTCTGATAAAACAAATCAGGAAACAAGTCGGATCCGGTCACTCTCAAAAAGAATGAACCCGTCCCACACGAGGCCGGCAAGAATCTTCCGGATCCGTGCCGGGTCCTCTTTGAAGAATGCGAGAACCTGTTCCATAGTCAGCCCGCTCCCGGGCAGGAGGAGCCGGAGGATCTCGCCCCGGATCTTCCGGTCGGATCCCTCGAATGCGGATTGTTTTGTGTAATGCAGGCTGCGCCGGTTGGGGTTCTGGACGGTCTTCCTGAGATCCGTTCCAAGGTCCATGAGAGCCCAGTACCAGACCCGGGGATTTTCCTGGTACAACGCCCTTTCCACCAGCGGGAGGATCTCCCGGTCGCTGACCGTTGCAATATCCGAAAAGAAATAATGAATGAAGACCCGGCGGATGTTGGTCTCGATGAAGAGGACCGGCCGGTTGAACGCAAAGGCACAGATGGATGATGCGGTTGCCGGGCCGATGCCCGGAAATGTTGCAAGTACGGTCGGATCATCCGGGAGACTGCCGCCATATTCATCCATGACCCGTGCAGCACATTTCTGGAGGGCTATGGCCCGGCGGTTGTAGCCCATCCCCTGCCAGGCGGAAAGGATCTCCGAGAGGGGAGCACCTGCGAGGGTGGCAAAGTCCGTAAAGGCCGCAATGAAGGCCGGGAATCTGATGGTCACCCGCTCCACCTGGGTCTGCTGGAGCATGATCTCGGAGACGAGAATGGAGTAGGGATCCGTGTTCTCCCGCCACGGCATTTTCCGGCCATAATCCCGGTAATGATCGAGAACCATCTGCCGGAACCTTGCAACCCCGTCATCGGTTGTATCCCATACCGGAGAGAGGGGATTAGTATCCAGTATCATCTGATCGGTTTTTTTCATGGATGGACCTGAATTCTTCAAAAATTATCATGGGGTTATTCCTTTTGTGGTGGATCAACGGGAATAATAATGGTTCAGATGATGACATGACAAAAAAGAGTGCTCCCGTTGGGGATATCCAACGTGTTTCCATCCACTCGCGGAATCCAGAGATGCATCCGGAATCTCAAATCCGTTTGAACATGGCGTCGAGATCGGTGCGGGTGAACCGTATGATGGTGGGACGGCCGTGGGGACAGGTGTAGGGGTTTTCAGTCAGGCGCAGCTGGTCGAGGATCCGCTGGGACTGCTCCATGGTCAGCACCGTCCCGGCCTTGATTGCGCCCCGGCAGGCAATAATACGGGTGAGACGCTCCCGTCCTGTAACGGTCCGGGAGGGATCCGGCCGGACGAGATCGCTGATAACCTCGTCAAGAACGCCGGTATCCTCAGCCCGGCCAAGCACGACCGGGATTGCCCGGACAAGGAATGTGTCTTTCCCGAAATCCTCCAGGATAAATCCTTCCTGCGCAAGGGCAGGGATGAGGTCCCGGATAACTGCGGCATCGCGGGGTGTGCGGTTGAGGACAACCGGTGATATGAGTTCCTGGGACTGGTGTTCGCGGACAGAACGGCGCTGTACCTGCTCGTAGAGGATCCGCTCATGGGCAGCGTGCTGGTCGATGATGAAAAGCTCGTCCGTGCTGGTCCGGGCAAGGAGATAGATCCCCCCAAATTCACCGATAACGTTCATGAACGGAATTTTTGATGCGGTTGCAGGAGTCCGCGCCCCAACCGGCAGTTCGGTCTGCCGGAGGCGCTGATCCGAGGAGATTGTGCCGGGATGCGTTGATTCGAAAACGGCAGCTGGAACTGCAGAATCCTGCGGATACGCGGAAGATACCGGTTCGTCCGTTGATGGTATTAATGGCTCAAAGGCCGGTTCCTGAGTTCCTGCGGCCGGGATCAGGTTGTGGCTGAGCAGGGCCGTACTGACCGCTTCACGGACTGCATTACGAATCTCGTTCTCCCGTGAAAGGCGCACTTCCTTCTTGGTCGGGTGAACGTTTACATCGACAAGGGCCGTATCGATTGCGAGGGTGAGGAATGCAACCGGTATCCGATCCCTGGGAAGCAGGGTACCGTATCCCTCTTTTATTGCATTGCTGATGAGCGGGGAGGAGACAAACCGCTGATTGATGGCAACGATAAGGCGCGAGGTATCCTTGCGGGAGAGGGATGGCGGGGCAATGTACCCGCTGATGGTCATGAACGGGAGCGTGTGGCTGACCGGTATGAGTTCCTGTGCAAGATCGCTCCCGTAAATGCGGGCGATGGTATCGATCGCGTGAGCGGATCTGTCGGTCATGAGCTGTTCGCGCCCGTTGTGGAAGAGCCGGAATGAGACTGCCGGCCAGGCAAGGCAGATGCCCTCCAGGATCGTGTGGAGATGGGCAAGCTCGGTGTTGAGGCTTTTTAAGAATTTTTTCCGGGCGGGCGTATTGAAGAAGAGTTCCTCGACAAGGATTGTCGTGCCGGTGGGTGCTCCGGTTTCGTGCTGCTCCTGCAGTTTTCCGCCATAGACGACAATCTTTGTACCGGCCTCGGTGTCGCTGCCGCGGGGTTTTGTGATGAGGGTTACCCGGGATACCGCGGCTATGCTGGCAAGCGCTTCGCCCCGGAATCCGAGCGTCCTTATCTGGTTGAGATCCTCGATGGATGCGATCTTGCTCGTTGCATACTGCGTAAACGCGAGCAGGGCATCGGACGGAACCATCCCGCACCCGTCATCGGTTATACGGATTCCCGCAATCTCCCCTCCGGAGGATGTGATATCGATGCGGATCGTCCTGGCTTTGGCATCGATGGCGTTTTCGATGAGCTCCTTGACCACCGAGGCCGGCCGGTCCACGACCTCCCCGGCCGCTATCTTGTTGACGGTCGACGGGTCGAGCAGTCGTATGACGGGGCCGGGGTTCTCGTTCTTCATGGTCATCCTTTACGGGGGGAGAACGATTTTTTCAGTTCAGCAAGGGCTGTGAGGGCCTGGAGGGGCGTCATTTCGTCCGGGTTCAGACGCTCAAGCTCGTCAAGAGCCGGGTGGCGGGCAGCGGGTGTCCCTTCGGGGTCGTGATCGTCGACAAGCAGGATCTGCGTGTAGCGCTGGGGGCGGGCACCGGAAGGGGTCGGGCGGTTCTTGTCCTCATCGAGAAGTACTTCGGCCCTTTCGGTCACTTTCTTCGGTATGCCTGCAAGGCGTGCCACGTGGATACCGTAGCTCTTGTCGGTAGCACCGGGAATGAGCTTGCGCAGGAAGACCACGTCATCCTTTGTCTCCCGGACGGCAAAGTGGTAATTTTTTACCCGTTTGAGGCTCTCTTCCATGGCTATGAGCTCGTGAAAGTGCGTGGCAAAGAGGGTCTTTGGACCGGCGGTTGATTTCCCGTGCAGGAATTCAAGAACGGCTTTTGCAATCGAGCTGCCGTCCGCCGTGCTCGTGCCACGCCCGATCTCGTCGAGAATCACAAGGCTCCGGGGCGTGATATTGTTGAGGATGTTCGCGAGTTCGAGCATCTCGACAAAGAAGGTGCTCTGGCCGCTCGCAAGGTCATCGAACGCCCCTACGCGGGTGAAGATCCGGTCAAGTATCCCGATATTCGCGTGCCGGGCCGGGACAAAACTGCCGGCCTGCGCCATGATGCAGATGAGCGCAACCGAGCGCATGTACGTGGACTTACCAGCCATGTTGGCCCCGGTGATGATCATGATCTGCGTATCGCTTCCGGACAAGTCGGCATCGTTGGGGACAAATCCACCCGGGACACCCTGTTCCACCACGGGATGGCGCCCGTCACGGATAACGAGCGTGTCGGAATCGCTGAACTGCGGGCGGACATAATCCCGCGTCCGGGCAACTTCCGCAAGTGCCGAGGATACATCCAGTACCGCAATACCACCGGCAATAGCCTGGAGATGAGGGATCTCGTCCTGGAGTTTTGCAATGAGCCCGGTATAGAGTTCACGTTCGAGAGCAAGCACGCGCTCATCCGCATTTGTTATGAGGGCTTCTTTCTCCCGCAATTCAGGAAGGGTATACCGCTCGCCGGTTGCGGTTGTCTGCTTGCGCTCGTAGTGTGCGGGAACAAGGGCAAGGTTGGGGCGGGTAACGTCGATATAATAGCCGAAGATCCGGTTGTACCCGATCTTGAGCGACTTTATCCCGGTCTTCTCCCGCTCCGTGTTCTGGAGTTCGACAATCCAGTCCCTGCCCGTGTGGAGCACCCCGCGGATCTCGTCGAGCTTGTCTGAATAGCCGGGCCGGATAACACTCCCGTTCCGGGCAATGGCCGGGGGATCGTCCACAATGGCCTTCCGGATGAGATCGATAGTTTCCGGCATCTCGCAAATTGCGCCAAGGGCATTTCCGAGAAGGGCCGGCATCGCGGCATCGCGGTCATCCAGCGAGGACCGGAGGCCGGGGAGGGTCGATAAGGTTTCGGCAAGGGCGAGCAGGTCGCGGGGGCCGGCATTGCCGTACGCAATCCGGGCGGCAATCCGCTCGATATCCGCACAGCGGGCAAGGTGCGATAGGAGACATAGGCGCATGGTTGTGCGAGCTGCCAGGTACTCCACGGCATCCAGGCGCCGGTTTATTTCGGGAATGTCCGTGAGTGGACGGGAGATGTTCCGGCTCATGAGCCGGCTCCCCATCGGTGTTTTTGTCAGGTCGAGCGATGAGACGAGCGTTGCACCCCGGCTCCCGCCCCGGATGCTCTCTTTTATTTCGAGGTTGCGCAGCGTGATGGCATCGAGCATCATGCCCTGGGTGGAGGAGCGCATCGAGAGGCTGCTGATATGGGAAAGGGGCGAGAACTGCGTCTCCTGGGCATAGGAGAGGGCAGATCCGGCAGCCCCGATTGCAGCCGGGTATTCGTCGCAACCATAGCCGGCAAGCGATGCCACATGAAAATGCCCGGTCAGGCACCTGCGGGCCTGCTCTTCAACAAACGCGCTGTCCCGGAACGGTGTGACGACAACTCCCCGCTCCTGGAGGCATGCCCGGAGTTCCGGTCCGGACCCGAGGGGCACTATGCATTCGGCCGGGCGGTAGCGGGCAATCTCGGAGAGAATGTTCTGGAGGCCGACATCGTGTCCGATCCGGGCTGCAAAAAATTCCCCGGTCGAGATATCCAGAAGTGCCATGCCCCAGGACTTGTCTTTTGCATCCGGGCAGAGGGCCATGAGATAGGTTGCAGCCGGAGAGGAGAGCATCGAGGAATCGATGACCGTGCCCGGGGTGATCACCCGGACTATCTCCCGCTTCACGATCCCTTTTGCGGTTTTTGGATCTTCCACCTGGTCGCAGACGGCAACCTTGTAGCCCCGGCTAACCAGTTTTGCAATGTAACCATCCGCTGCGTGGTACGGAACACCTGCGAGTGGGACCCGGTTGTCCCCACTCTTGGATCGCGATGTCAGGACGATCTCGAGTTCGCGGGAGACCAGTTCGGCATCCTCATAAAAAGTCTCGTAAAAGTCACCGATCCGGAAGAATACTACCGTATCGTGGTACTTCTTCTTGAGGTCGCGGTACTGCTGCATGACGGGCGAGAGGCGCGGACCGCTATCGGAATCATTTGCTGAACCTTCCGGCTGTTCATGTACCATGGGTGCAGAAATGTAGCCTCCCGGAGCAATTAATACCGATCTGATCGATGCAGCCGGATTCAGCGGAGATGGTTATGGATGTAGACGGCAATCAGGGGCAGTGAGCAGGCGGCTGCAATGAGTCCAAAGGCAAGGCCGAGAGAAAAACCCATACCGATGACAGCGGTGATTTCCGAGAGCGCACCAACTGCCCAGGGAATGCCGCTCCAGAAGACCAGGGCACCGGCAAGCGCAAGAAGGAAGATGCCGACAGCTGCATTCCTGAGATCCTGCGGGCTCGGTCCAACCGAGAGGACGAGACTTATTGTCAGGTACAGGTAGATGAGGAACCACCAGTTCTGGTGGTAAATGAGATTTTTGAGAAAGAGATCAAGAATTATCGTACCCATCTGCTGGATTGCTGACGTGGAGAGCATCGTTGCGGGAAACGCGGGAAAGAGGCAGCCCAGATACGACGCAAAACACCAGGTTATTCCCGAGAGGACGAGCGGGATGCAGAAGAGCGGAGCAGTGGAGATGACAACATCGCCAAGCCACGGGAGAAGCGGACGGGCATACGTAACTGACCCGCCCTCTTCTGAGAAGAAGACAACCTTCTGGATTTTTGCGCCGGTAAGGATGCAACCGAGTATGTGGGAGCACTCGTGGAGAATAACGCCCGGGGCCCGGATGAGGTAATAGATTCCCCTCACCGGGATAACAGATGCCCATACCCGGTCGAGTGCTGTCGAGAGGAGCATCACGAGGATGCCAGTTGCAATAACAACGAGAAATGCTTCGGCCTGCATGGGAATCGGAGGATTACGTCAAAATATATTTTACGTTCTTCCTGCATTAAGTGCCGGTATCGCTCCCACCGTGTCCGGTAATCCGTATACGGGATAACGCTGTCTCATCTGGAAGACTCATTATCCCCTGCGGCCAAAGGAGACATATGCCCCCTGCCCAATATCCTGATCACAGGACCATTCCTGCTGCTCCGCCCAACCGGCTCGTCCGGGAGAAGAGCCCGTACCTTCTCCAGCACGCGTATAATTCGGTCAACTGGTACCCGTGGGGTGAAGAGGCATTTTCCCGGGCCGGGCGGGAGGATAAGCCGGTCTTTCTCTCGATCGGTTATGCCACCTGCCACTGGTGTCATGTCATGGCTCACGAATCCTTCGAGGATCCCGGTATTGCGGCGATCCTTAACCGGGATTTTGTCTGTATCAAGGTGGACCGGGAGGAGAGGCCGGATATCGACAGCGTATATATGGGGGTCTGCCAGATGATGACCGGCCAGGGCGGCTGGCCGCTCACGATCATCATGACTCCTGAGAAGAAGCCGTTCTTTGCCGGCACCTATTTCCCGCCGGAAACCCGGTTCGGGATGAATGGGCTTCCGGCGGTCCTTGCCCGGATCACCCGGCTCTGGAAGGAGCAGCGCGAAGCGCTTCTTGCCTCGGCCAATGAGATCTCTGATGCCGTTGTGTTGCAGCAGGACTTTCACTCTTTCGGGGATGCCGACGCTTCATTCATCACTGCCGGATATAATGCCCTTACCGCAGTGTTCGATCCCGTCAATGGCGGTTTTGGCAGGGCTCCGAAGTTCCCGTCCCCGCCAACTCTCCTCTTCCTTCTCCGTTATTACGCCCGGACAAAAGACAGAAACGCGCTCCGCATGGCAGAACAGACGCTTGACGCCATGCGGGGCAGCGGCATATACGATCATGTCGGGGGCGGGTTCCACCGGTACTCGGTCGACCAGAATTGGCGTATACCCCATTTCGAGAAGATGCTCTACGATCAGGCGCTTCTCTGTATGACCTATACGGAAGCAGCGCTCCTCACCGGCAACAAATCCTGGCGCAGGACAGCAGAAGAGATCATCACTTATATCCTGCGGGATCTGACCTGTCCCGAGGGAGCCTTCATTACGGCGGAAGATGCTGACAGCCCCGGGGGGGAGGGTGTATTCTATCTCTGGAAGAATGATGAGATTGAAGCCGTGCTGGGAAAACCAGATGCCCTGTTCGCAATGCAGGTGTTCGCCATTTCGCCATATGAAGACCGGATCCCCCCGGGACAGGATTCCGGGGCCGGGGTTCTCTATTGTCCCGGAAAACCGGAAAAACAGGCATGTGCCAAGGGCATTCCGGAACAAGAATTTGCCCGGCGTTTCGAATCGGTCAGATCCCGTCTCTTCGAGGCCCGCCTCAAACGGGAGCGGCCGTCCCGGGACGGGAAAGTTCTCGCAGACGGAAACGGTCTCTGTATCGCGGCGCTTGCCATTGCTTCGCGGGCATCCGGGGATGCCCGGTACCTGGCCGCCGCAGACAGGGCCATGGACCTCCTCCTCACCCGGATGCGTATGGCAGACGGGGGACTGTTCCACCGGTACCGGGATGGTGAGGCGGCCATTCCCGGGTTTGCCGATGACTATGCGTTTGTGATCCGAGCGCTCCTGGAACTGTACCTCTCAACGTTCAACCCGTCCCGGCTTTCGGAAGCGCTTGGGCTGCACCGGTATTTCCAAAACCATTTTTGGGATGAAACCAGCGGCGGGTTCTTTTCAACTGCCGACAATGCGGAGCATCTGCTTGTCCGGAAAAAGGAACTCTATGACGGGGTTGTACCCTCGTCCAATTCCATGGCGCTTGGAAACCTGGTCATCCTTTCCCTGCTGACCGGGGATCCGCACTATGAGAAGACTGCATCGGAACTGGCACGGGCCTTTTCCGGTGCGGTCAGTGTGGCTCCGTCAGCGTACACGGGTTTTCTCTCGTCCCTCGATCTGCTCGTGAACCCATCGACCCTCGTTGCCGTTGCCGGTTCCGGCCCGGAACAGACGCTTCCGCCTATGATCCGGGACCTGTGGGGCCACTACTTCCCTTCCGTGACCATCCTCTGGTGCCGGAATGACGATCCTGCATTGGTTCGCACGCGGGAAGAACTCATGCCCGTTACGAGGGGGCTCGTGGCAATCGGCGAAAAACCTGCTGCCTATGTCTGTTCCGGGCGTCGTTGCTCGTTGCCGGTTACCGATACTGAAAAACTGCTGGAACTGCTTCGTGGAAACTCATGAGCAAAACCCTCCGGTTTTCCGGATAGTTTTTATTTACAGTCTTTGATTAAAAGAAAAAAGGTCAGAGATTTTTCAAGGCAACCAGGTCTTTTACGCCCACCAGTTTCCAGACAAGGGATCGCTCCTCTTCTGCTATCGCAACCGGGGCATCCATGGGGGAATGGCCGAGCGCTGCAAGGATATTGCAAGAGAGGTTCCGCTCAACAATCAGGTCAACGAACTTTTCCCGGATGATCTTCTTCTCAATGGAATCGTGAACCTCCTCAAGATAGCCCTGCATGGTCACGAATGTGTAGGAAGAGAGATCTTTTGTATATTTCTCGATCTCGACCGATACATACGGGCTTTTCCGGAAATATTCGAGTTTCTTCCCGTACTTCGTTGAGAGGAAGTAGAGGAACGAGCCGTCGAAGACGTAGAGGAACGGGGCGATGTACGGGTACTTCTCACCCTGGAACGCGATCCTGCAGACGTAGCCTTTCTCGATCAGCTTGTCGTATTCCTGTTTTTCCATCCGCGGGATCTTGATGATCTCCATACAATCACAACAATCTGCATGACCAATAGAACCAGATAAACCTTGTTAAACTCTGCTCGAAAATCAGGGAAATATATTACCGCTCAATCCGGAAACCCGCCAGTTTCCATGCGGTCATCCCGCCAAGCACATTGGTCACATTCCGGTAGTTGTGTGCGGCAAGGTAACTTGCCGCAAGGCTGCCCTTATACCCTGCATCGCAGTAGACAATGACCGGTTCACCGGTTGGGACCCTGTCGAGATGCTGTGGCAGTTCCCCGACATAGACATGCACGGATCCCGGGATATGTCCGACAGCGCGCCGGTTCCTGATATCGCGCACATCAAGAAGGAATACAGGTTTCGTTCCCAGGCGCTCTGACAGCTCGCGGACCGAGCAGGCCGGGAGCGTGGCGATCTCCTGCCCGGCGCGTGCCCACGCAGGAAAACCCCCGGCAAGGAAGCCGGAGGTGTTGTCAAATCCCATACGGAAGCACTGGAGATACACCTCTTCTGTGTTCTGGTTGAAATCGTCGATAAATATGATCGGTGTTTCATAGCCGGCATACCAGCCCAGGAATGCGGAGATCCCGTTCCGCCAGATCGAAAGGCTTCCGGGAATGTGCCCGGCACTAAAACTGGTGGGTGCACGGATATCGATCAGCTGGCAACCGGTCTTACATGCCGCATTTACTTCTGCAACGGTAAGCGGGCGGAGGTATGGTTCTTTGTCCCTGACCGGGGGGCCATGCAGGTTGTATGTTTCCATGGTCCGGAAATACGGGGGAACATAGGGGGATTCAGATCTTCTTATTTCAATGAATCTTTCCTTTCCAAGGGAGAGGACCGGGTTTGTTTTTCTTTCGTACCCGATGGTAGTAAACGGGTGATCTGCAATATCCCCGCCACAGACCGAACCGGCACCGTGGGCCGGGCAGACAATGACACCGTCCCCGAGCGGGATGAGTTTTTCCGTTATGCCCGAAAAGATCTTCTCTGCCATCTCGCCGTTTCGATTCCTGCCGAAAAAGTCAGTCCGGGCAATATCCCCGGCAAAAAGCGTGTCCCCGCAAAAGACCATATAGGGCGGGTCCGACACATCGGGATCCCGGACAACGAGCGAGATGCTTTCCTCGGTGTGCCCCGGAGTCTCAATGACGGTGATCTCAAGACTTCCAAGGGTGAACCGGTCGCTCTCCTTCACCTGGTTCCCGTACGAAAAATCCATACGGCTCCCGTGATAAATCTCTGCCCCGCACTGCCGCTGTAACTCAAGCGACCCGATAACATAGTCTTCGTTGCGGTGCGTCTCAAAGATGTGCGTTATTGAACATTCATGCCGGGATGCCAGCTCAAGGTAAATCCTGCAGTCCCTCCGCGGGTCGATCACTGCCGCAGTTGTGCCCGACCCGATAAGGTAGGAGTTGTGAGCAAGACCCCGGGATACAATTTGCTCAAAAAACAAAAATGCCATCACCCTGTACCCTGAAATGAATCACCGTGGCGTAAATAGGTTATGACCCGGACAGGGCATTCTTTCGGAGATTCCGCACCGTTCCCTCCGGCAGGACATAAGGATACCGGAGTATCAGCGGAGGACACATCTTCCGGCCGGGATTTTTCCGGATGAGTCGGGAGAGTTCCTCAAGACTGACCGGCACGTACCCGACAACTTCTGCGCTGACATTGATCCGGCGGTTTGTAAAATTCATGAACGGGAAGTCACGCAGTTCATTGTTGTGGTGGTGACCGTGGATAACCCATCCATCGAAGTCGTGGGGGGCATCAGCCGGATCGTGTACCAGGAAGAAGCGTATCCCGTTATACACAATTTCCGCACTCTTAACCCACCCGGGCATCTCATCGTCATGATTTCCTTTGATGAAAGTAGCTCTCCCACCCAGGCGGTTTACGTATCCGGAAACCGGGGGTGCTCCTTGGCCGTACCGCAGATCCCCGAGATGGTAAATCGGTGCATTGTCACCGGTTGTCAGGTTCCAGTTGCGGATGAGAACCGTATCCATTTCGGCGCAATCCGTAAAAAGAAACGGGCGGGAGCAGTACCGGATGATGTTGGCATGGCCGAGATGCATGTCAGCAATGACAAAGATATCCTCCGGATCAGCTTCCCGCGGGGTCTCCAGTTCAAAACCGGCAAAACGCCGGAAATTCCTGAGCGTATCCTGCCATATACGGCTGTCGTGACCGTGATCGCTGTAGACCCAGTGTTTTTCAAGAAGATCATACTCGGCAAGAATCTCCTCGTTCTGCATAACCGTGATCCGAAGGCCTGTGCCGTCCAGCAGGAGCGGGGGGAAGTGATCTGCCAAATCCAGCGGCACTATTTTTCTCAAGAGGTGTACAATGCGGCTGATGAAACCGGGTTTGGCGGTTTCACAGTGTACGGTTCCCGGATCTGCCCTGTTTATCCGGGAAAAGCATGCTGATGCCTGTTCCGTGCTGAGACGGTTTGCGACCGTTATATGAAACCATTTGGCTTCGGGCTTGCTGTCCCATGCATTGAGGCTTGTCGTAACGGGTAGAAGAGATGCGGCAAGTGAACGGGCCAGCTCCGCAAGTGATCCGGAAGGCGTGACTGAGAATGCGATCACGCTCCCGTGCATGCCCTGCCGCATCTGCCAGCCATTGATCATGAACGGGACCGGTCCGTACCTGCAGGCAGCGGTTCCAATCGTTTCAAGGAGATCTGCCGGAGTTGTGCCGGGACCAAGGACCAGCGGGCCGAAAAGGGTGATATGGGGGTGACGCTCCATAAATGCTTCGAGATGGAATTTCCCGGCGATCGCAAATATGGTCTCACGAATCCGCCATTTTGTCGCGGCAAGGCGGATCTCAACAAGATAGGTATCTTCCATGGAGGCAGCCCTTGTGTATTTTTGTATTGGGGCTTTGGGGGTTAAATCTTTGAGATTGTTTTCCAATCGGCCGGGACCCAAAAAAAAGACAAGGTCGTAAGTGTCAGTCCAAAGCCGGCGTATCGTATGAACCGGCAAAAATTTAATGAGCTCCAAGGACATGTGAGTGGTAGTGATGCTGTTATGGCCTGCATCTGTTACAAAACCAGTTCCGGCAAAGCGTCGCATCCCATACAGTGGATTGCGGTTGCCAGTTTCCCCCGGACAGAACCGGGATTTCATGCTGCACTCAAAGAGGAATCGCACCTGATCGATTCACCGTTTGCCCATCGTATCATCAAGGCCCGTGACGACGATTGCCAGAGAGTCTGGCTGGTCCAGCAGTGCCATCCCTGGGCATGTTGTTTACCGGAAAATACATAGAAATCTTCACGAGATATCGGATCAGAGACCCAATGCCCCGTTTTTCTTCAGGTTTTCTGTGGCTTGTTATATGCCAGGCCAAACAGCATGATTATCCCGAGCATAGTTGTTGCCACCCCCCCGATACCCAGGATTATCCGTATCCATGGTGCAAGGGCGGTTGCGGAGATCAGACCTCCGGCAATAAGTATTCCACCGGCAAGAATTGCGAAGATCGGGGCCATAACTGCTTCTGCCATTGTTGATCCTGCTGTCAGGTTTCCATTTCTTGTATTTACGGTTGTTGATTTCAACGGATCATGCCGGCTTTTGAGAACACAAGGATTACCTTTTTAATATCTGCAGATAATTTCAGATAATGCCACGTGGCCGACCCAAGAACCTAAGCCTGTATGAACAGACGAAAGTCAGGAAAATCCGTATGCGCCTGTCGGAACAAAAAATTACCCGGTTTGACCGGCTTCATGATTCGGCATTGTTACAGACGGTACATATCGATTCGTCCGGGAATATTTACGTTAAATATGATTACTTCTGCGCCCAGATGCAGGAGATCCGGCGTATTGTATCCGATTTCATTGATGAATAATTCCCCGAATAATTTCCCGCAGGTTTTCGTACAGGTACCTGGATCGGATACTGAGGGTAAAAGCCGATAACACCGTTTTTTTTATGCAGAATATTGGCAGGACCCTGGGTGTGTGGATATGCCTGTTATTATCAGAAATTAATCCCCATCACACCGGCCTGTCAGAATAATACTTACATGACCCGAAAAGTGCCTTTTTATTTTTTTCCGATCCGATCGATTCGGACATTCCTTGAAATTATGGGTTGGCGAGCAGACCGAGCTTGATGAAGCAAAGGTATAGCCATTGAAAGAGGGTCTGCTCTCATGTTACCGGGAGCGAAAAAAAACCAGATATTCAACAAAGCAGATTCTCGCGATGAGATAACAACAATCCCTTGTTTTTTTCATACAACATCAAAACCTGCGAGTCGGTTTTCCATCACTGGGATCTGCGGTCACATTGAAGAGAACGGTCGATCCGGAAGATATAATGGTAATTATTCCGGGTTTTTGATCAGTTTAACATAGGCTTCAAAAGCCGGGGCTCCGGTCTGCAGCTTAAATCCTTCCGATGAATATTGCCGATCGTCAAGACAGATATAATATTTACCGGTTTTTTCCACGGAAAAGATCTGGCTTCGCGGTGACATGACATCGCTGAACAGGACCACCGGAACAATGCCATCATATATGAATTTTTTATTGACATCATCCCACCGTGGCGAGATTGTTTTGAAAATCTGAGCATCATTGTCCTTGAGCAGAAGAATATTTGTGTGACCCCAGCGGGTGGATGCTGAGGATGAAACAGTGATCTTATACCGTTCATCAGGGTACAGGTATGGCTGGCCTATTGCTTCCTGCAGATCTGCACAATACCAGTTATTATACTGGGCAATGTAGGTTTCATCAAGAATAACCTGGTTGGTCTTTTTTGAACCGGTAAGGACCAGGCCGGTATAGGAAGAGGTTGGTTCCGGTGTTGTCTTTACATGCGTGGCGGCCGAAGAAACGATGCCGGGGGGGGTGACCATAACCGTTACATAAATTATTTCTGGCGTAGGCGTTGTAATCGCCGGGGCCGGGGCGTTAATATTTATGCACCCGCTTATGAGTAAATGTCCCAGGATCAGGATTGAGAGACATGTGAAAATCTGCCCGGCTTTCATTTTCGCACCCGTTTGATTAAGAATTCTTACAAGTACCTGTGCAATAAACCTTTCATTCTGCATTGGCTGACAGACAGCATCCGATAATAAAGAAAATGCTGCTCTCATGAGATGATTTCCTAAAAAGGAAGATTCGCGCCAGACCAAAAAATCTGATGGCCGCGTCACCATACTCTGATGTGTTGTCGTGTAAAGGGACAACAAAGAGATCAGCAAGCCGGAATACCGGGTTTATCCTAACTGCGGAGTCTGCTATTATCTGGACGGATTTCTCCGTATTCCCGCAAATATTCGAAGAAGACGTATGCCCGGCCGCAGATTCTCATCCTCATATTGTCCAAGGACTACCTCTTAAGGCATTGCCGGGAATTTGTCGAAAATATTGGGGACATGGAACAAGCCCAAACACCCGGATCGGTCTGTCGAATCCCATTTCACACCGCTCCAAAAATGCATCGTGCGGATAAAAAAAAACCAAAATCATCGGATAACGTTCAGAAAAACATTAAACCGGGTCTCCAATACCAACGATAGAATTCCCAATACCACTATCTACGTTTCAGAATTTCCCTGTGGAGACTGCAGCCATTATTATCCTGCCAGAACGGGTACGGTGAGGAAACATTACCATAATAAGGTAATGTCAGTTGACGCATCTCGCCAGGCCATAACCGGATGTATCCCATCCAATTCTCCCGTCCATGATACCCGGCATGCTGAATAACAATTCCGAAAATACCATGAATACCGAAACCCCGGGTGTTATGTTCTGGAAAAAGATACGATTATGGAGAGATCCATCGCCATATCCAGGAACCACTTCTGGCAGACATCTTTATCCCGACCCGTTCCGGAAACAATGAGATCATTTAGGTATATTTCGAGCGGATATCGCGCTACAGTTCAAGAATAAGAAACCTGCCAGATGCCAGATCCTAAAAACACCGTCTCCATTCAGAAAAGACGGTTCCGTTGGGATCTGAGTGGTGGAGTATTTCTTGTCCAGAAGAAGGAAATTGCTACCAAAAATATTGTCTGTGAGATTTTAACCACTTACAATCTATCTTTATTAAGGTTTTTTTGGTACAGAATATTAACAATGGTTGGATACAGGCAGGAGCCCGGAAGAATCTCCAATACTACGAAATTGTGTGAGCCCATCCCAGGCACTATACCGGCAATGACAGATAAACGATCAATAAATCAAAACAAAAAAATGCATACACATACTTCCCGTGTAAGGAAGTACAGTTAAACGCCAAACTAAATACCACAAGCATCCATCCATTGGTTTTTTGGAATCTCTCCAAAAAGGGCATTGAATATTGATACTGGATACAGTTTTTTTTAAAACGCAGAAAACATGTATTTTATCCCCCACCTTGTGGCAAAAATATAAATATGATTGATGCAATTTAACCCTCAAGGGTTTTGGATTACCCTTAGCCCCCAAAGGTGAATCATGAGATCTATTCAAAATGATAGTGCGTTCACCGGTCTCGAGGCAGCGATTGTGCTCATCGCATTCGTTGTCGTTGCGGCGGTGTTCTCGTACGTGGTGCTCGGCGCCGGTTTCTTCACAACCCAGAAGAGCCAGGAAGTCGTCCACACGGGTGTACAGCAGGCGAGCTCAACCCTTGAAATCGTTGGTAATGTGTATGGCAGTGCGGACACTGCAGGTAACGTAATCAATGCAATCAATTTCACCGCAGCATTAGCCCCAGGCGGAACGCCGGTTGATTTTGACAAGGTTGTATTGACCTACAGTAATGCTACCCAACTCCAGACCCTCACGCAGGGATCAAGAAGTGCGGCAGCAACTGCAGGTAAATGGACCATTGTAAATGTCCAGAACCAGATCACGGCCGACAGCGTTCTTGAACGTGGCGAACAGTTCGACATTATGGCAATGCCAAGCAACGGCATAACAAAGAACGACTATTTCACGATCGAAGTCAAGCCATCCATTGGTGCGGCACTGGGTATCACCCGAACTGCCCCGGCTTCTATCCAGAGAGTTAACATCCTCTACTAATTTTTTTCATAAAAATCTGGGAACAATCAAGTCCCCGGTACTCTTTTATTGAGATGATAATTTCCATCAATAATCTCGAACCCTGCATTTACCAGCCAATCAATGGCACCTGAAATCGATCCGGTACGGTGTATAATTGCAGATTGATACGCGCAGAGGTGGTACCCATATCCATTTCGCCAGGTTATCCGTGGTTGAGACGTTGTTGACACCTCAAATTTCTGCACGCAATATTGTCGCACCGATCGTGCCGATCCCCGGAACGGACCAAAGTATCTGTCACGGCCTTCGGTTTTTTGCAAGTTGTTGAGAATTGCCGTTCCGGTTCTTAGATCTTTTCGGGCAGCAGCTCAATCAAGGTAACCTAAGTCAGGAGTTGGATCAATCGATACGCAGGAGACTGAGTCCGGACTGCATCCCGATCGTGCGCGTAATCATTAAGGTAGATTTCAGGTAATCTTCTCTGGAGGAACTCCGGATAGGATCTCTTTGAAAAATAAAACCAGATTCCCGAACAGACCGGTAAAGTATGCCGATAACCGGATACAGGCAGAATCAAGAACCTTGTGGATCCGGTTTTTTATGATCGATTCGTTCTTTTACCAGGTTCTCCCGTAATCTCGTAAGTGCCCGGGAATCTCATTACCATGGACAAAATTCCTGACAGTGAAATTTTACTCATCCGGGGCAGGTTCTGCTATCCATTCTGAATCGAGCCTATCGGTCTTCTTTCCCCAATCCCTTTGATGTGACACGAATTGGTAACAATGATCTCCCCATATTCTTGTAAGATTGTAAGACCTCGCAGAGTGAGATGCTGTATTCTTCCGCAGATTCTAATATTACTGCCGGACAATGTTCCATGATACCCCATTCTTTCAGTATGAGGCGTTGTTCCAACCTATTGTGGTAGTGTCCCGCCATTTTCTGTCCGTTTCGTTCGAGGATTGTCGCAACAAGAAATCCTCCATGGACGTCTATTCCCCAACCTTTACTTCTTGATTGTTCCATATTCACCACCTTGTTGGCAGAATGATTCCTCGAATGTCATTTGTCATCCGCGCACTCAGGCACACTTAGCTGTTCGATATGCCATATTTGGCTCGTTTTTTATCAGGTTCTTTGTCCTGATATTTGAACCACCATGACAGTCCACAAAAAAGGGGTTGCCATTTTTCAGATTTTCATTGCTTTGGGGTGAAGCCTTTACTTCATGCGGGTTTTTAGAAATTCATTACTGATGAAACGCCAACTGAATACCACCAGCATTCACCTATCAGTTTTCCGGGATCTCTCTAAAAAGGGGCATTGAATATTGAACCCGGAAGAGTTTATTTTTTAAAAAAAAACGCAGAAAAGTTGTTTTTTTATTCCACACCATAGAGCAAAAATATACATACGATTGATGCGATTTACTTTTTAAGGGTTTGGATTTATCTTAGCCCCCAAAGGTGAATCATGAGATCTATTAAAAATGATAGTGCATTCACCGGCCTCGAGGCAGCAATTGTGCTCATCGCATTCGTTGTCGTTGCGGCGGTGTTCTCGTACGTGGTGCTTGGCGCCGGTTTCTTCACAACCCAGAAGAGCCAGGAAGTCGTCCACACGGGTGTACAGCAGGCGAGCTCGACTCTCGAAATCGTTGGTAATGTGTATGGCAGTGCGGACACTGCAGGTACCGTAATCAATGCAATCAATTTCACCGCGGCATTAGCTCCGGGCGGTACCCCGGTTGATTTTGACAAGGTTGTATTGACCTACAGTAATGCTACCCAACTCCAGACTCTCACGCAGGGAAATAGAAGTGCAGCAGCAACTGCGGGTAAATGGACCATTGTGAATGTCCAGAACCAGATCACGTCCGACAGCGTTCTTGAACGTGGCGAACAGTTCGACATTATGGCAATGCCAAGCAATGGCATAACGAAGAACGACTATTTCACGATCGAAGTCAAACCATCCATTGGTGCGGCACTGGGTATCACCCGAACTGCCCCGGCTTCAATCCAGAGAGTGAACATCCTCTACTAATTTTTTTTTCAAAACCAAATCGGTTCAGCTTAAGTTCCCGATGCGTTCCAGATTTTTTTTAAAACCAACAGTATTCTACCAAATATTTGCTGAAACTTTCAGCATCACGTTATGCATGCATATTTTATCATAAGAATGTTTATTAGTTAAAAATGTAATATAACGATTAGATAATTTATGGCGGTAAACCAGTCTCAGGTCGACCATATCATTACTGCCGCATCAGAGGATGATCCGGAAGTCAAGCTTCAGAATCTGGAGCGAGAGGTCGACCTCATAAAAACATCCATCAAGCGCCTCCTGATGGACATCCGGGAACGGATGAATGAGCTGGAAAACCCCTTTACCCTATCGGCTACATCGGGGAGTGGAGTGACAACTCCAAATTCCGGGATAGAGTCTGAAGTCAGTGATGCAAAGAGCTCTGCCCTTGAGGCCCGGGAAGCTGCGTTGGATGCACGGGAATCACAGATGGATGCAACAAAAGCAAAAAATGATGCCGAGGCAAAAACTGAGGCTGATACTAAGAAACAAATTCCCCCTGTTAAAGAGGAGATCCCACCAGCACCGGTAAATGAAGAAAGAAAGATTCTTGAAGATCAGATGCTTGCAGCATTAAAATCCCAGATGATGCAGGGACATAAAGCTCCTCCTCCTGCTGCCCCCCCCACACAGATGAACGAGAAACTGCGTCTCCAGAAAGTGTACAAACTGTTCAAATGGACGCACCAGTCAGTTAAAAAATTCGGACATGACCGGCTTGAGATCATGCTTGAATCCTACCGGGTTATGGGATATATTCCTAAGGAATCAACAGATGAAATCCGGGAAATTTCCCGGCTTATGCCGGCAAACCTCGGGGAAGAACACGAAGTCGGTCCCGATGAGTTCGTTGCGGAGCTGTACGCACTCAACAGGATACTTGCCCCCAATGATACATCCCTTGACCGGGACATGATTGAAGTGATGATGGAACAGCGCCAGCAGAATATACCTGTTTCAGAACGAAATACTGAGGACATGATCGATCTCTCGAATATGGCGCTTAATGAGAAAAAATCATCCTCGAAAAATAAAGAGAAAGATGAAGAATGGATGAATCTTCCGGACAGGATATAACCAATGTCAGCCGATACGATTACCACGGCATTGTTCCTGATAACTGCGGTTATTGCAGCAGGTGTCCTCATCAATGCAATTTATCCTGTTGTTTTTAACATGGCCGGAACATTCTCATCGGCAACCCATGAGTCAGATCAACGGCTCCGCACGGATTTCAAGATCGTCCTTGCTACAAATGACAAGGTAGAAACGGAGGGTGTTATACTTGGACATGTCTGGATGAAAAATGTGGGCAGTGCCAAAATATCGATGGATGAAATAGAACGTTCCGATGTCTTTTGTGGCGCTGTCGGAAATTTCCAACGCTTGGATTATGGGATCACTTGGGTAGCAACGATCAAAGAATCCGCGAGTCAGGTCAATAATTTCTGGGATCCGGGTGAGACCCTCGAAATTACATTTCCTGCCAGCATTTTACCCGCTACACCCAATATGGCATATTTCCAGTTTGTCCTGCCCAACGGGATCTGGCGGTCAACCGAATTTACCGTGATCTGATATTCTATGGCCGTTGCAGAAATAATCGGAGCAGCAATCGGGGTACTTCTCCTTGTTGTCGTAGCATACATCCTTGTCGGGGGGACACTGACTGCAGCTGAGACCGTTGCAAATGCCCAGAAAGATCTGACAATACTTAACGAAGCCCGGATACGCACGGACATCCAGTTAAACACATCGGAAATTAATCCAGTGGGGATATCAGCGCTTAATTTTAGTGTAACAAATTCAGGAAACGAGATCATATCAGATTTCACCCACATGGATATCTATACCTACAATGCATCAGATATCTACCAATATTATAACTATGATCCAGATGATAAGGGCGGTACGGGCAACTGGACCATCACCACGTTCGATAACGATTATATCCACCCGAACATGCTCGACCCGGGTGAAAAAATGTGGATCAAAGCAACATTTCCAGGATTAACACCGCTCCGGATCCAGATCACCACGGGCAATGGAGTATCGGCTTCAACAACCGTTGTATAACAGGGGAGAAAATTCATGGCACACATTTCTGATCTGATGGGAGGCGAGGACCGGCAGATATTATCCACCGGGAACAGTGAACTGGATAAAAAAATAGCGGATGGCCTGCCCCTTGAATCCCTTACCCTTATCGAGGGAGAGAACGATACGGGTAAAAGTGTGCTGACCCAGCAGATCATCTGGGGAGCTATGAAACAGGGTATGTCGGTTGATCTCTTCACCACGGAGAGTACCAGCAAGAGTTTCATCAAGCAGATGGAATCCATGAGTCTCGATATCTCGGAATATTTTGCCTGGGGTTACCTTAAAGTATTCCCGCTCCACGTAGTCGGATTCGAATGGAAAAAAGAGGAGATGGAAGGGATCCTGGCACACCTCATCGGCCATATCCAGAAAAGCAAATCCCAGGTTATTATCGTTGATTCACTCACCCTGTTCACGGAATATGCCCAGACAGACACGATTCTTACGTTCTTCACCAACTGCAAATCGTTAGTTGATCACGGGAAAACAATCCTCGTTACCCTCCATACCTATGCATTCGAGGAAGATACCCTGGTCCGGATCCGTTCGATCTGCGATGCCCACCTGAACATGAAAAAAGCCCTTGTCGGGGATAAGTACGTCATGGTCATGGAAGTTATCAAAGTCAGGGGTGCACGGAAAACAACCGGTAATCTCGTCAGCTTCGAAGTCCACCCGGGTTATGGCATGAAGATCATCCCCATGAGTTTTGCGAGGGTCTGATATGGGGACGCTGTCTGTCGCAATCAACCTCCCGTTTACACCAGAAGTTGTGGACTCCAATGTTGATTTTTACAATGATATTGAATCCAGTCCGCTGTACAAAATGCTTCCGGCAAATGCCAAAGATTACGTCAAGGCCAGCCCTCATCTCCTTGAATACCTCCACACGTTCCCGGTGAATACCTATGGCATTCCCCTCTTTCTCGCAGAACTGAAAAAAGACCTGCGTACGATGAAAAGCCCGAATATCATCTATCCGGTAAACGATACCACGTTTGTCCATATCCTTCCGGATCCCGATGATGTCAGGAATTTTTACATCCCGATCGAACCATCATTCCTTCACAGTGTCAGCCAGATGTTACCGGTTATTGAAACAAAACTTATCGATCTTATCGATGCCCTTGAAGATGATCCTCTCAACGACAAAGAACGGACGGAAGTTTTAAAAAAGATGCTGGCAACGGTTGCGGTTATCAGGCCGAAAAATGTTGACATATCCAAATTTACCGGCGGTGTGGCAGGGAAACAGGATATCAAATCAAAGATGACAAAATTTCTAAATACGGATTTTACTGCCCAGAAAAAGATGAAGGACACCAAAAAGAAGCACCAGACTCCCCTTACACCTGATGGCAAGGTTATCCTGACCAATGAAGAGTACCGGGCAATCGAATACCTGCTTATCCGGGATAAGATCGATATGGGAGTACTCAAGCCATTTCTCTCTGACCCGTATATCGAAGATATCTCCTGTGACGGGGTCGGCCCGATCTTCATTGAGCATAAGATCTTCAAAGGCTTGAAATCGGTTATTGAATTTAAAGTATCGCAGGAACTGGACGAATTTGTTGTCAAGATGGCCGAGCGAATCAAGCGCCCCATCACGTACCGCAGCCCGATTGTGGATGCCACGCTGCTCGATGGTTCCCGTATCAACATAGTTTACGGCACTGCCATCTCCCGGCATGGCAGTAACTTCACCATCCGTAAAGTCAACGAAGTGCCCTTGAGCATCCTTAACATCATCGAAGGTAATGGTCTTGATTACCTCTCGGCAGCATACCTCTGGATCTGCGTGGAATACGGCATGTCACTTTTCGTTTCCGGGGAAACTGCCAGCGGAAAGACAACACTGCTGAATGCAATCACCACGTTCATTCCACCCGAAAACAAGATAGTTACGATTGAGGATACACCGGAATTAAACGTGCCTCACCGCAACTGGATCCGGGAAGTTGCGCTTGCAAAGGGAAAAGGAGAAGGGGGCGGAGCCAGCGGGGAAGTATCTATGTTCGACCTGCTCAAAGCTGCTCTTCGTCAGCGTCCCAACCAGATTCTTGTGGGGGAGATCCGGGGTGTCGAGGGTGCAGTTGCCTTTGGTGCCATGCAGACTGGGCACCCGGTCATGAGTACGTTTCACGCAGCATCCGTTGAGAAACTTATCCAGCGTCTCTGCGGGGATCCCATCAATATACCGAGAACCTATGTCGATAACCTCAATCTCGTGGTTATCCAGAGCGCAGTCAAACGTCCCGACGGGCAACTGGTACGACGGATGATCAGCGTTAATGAACTCGTAGGATTCAACCCGGAAACGCAGGGATTCACCTTTGTCGAGATGTTCAGCTGGGAGCCGGTGTCCGATACATTTACCTGGTCGGGAAAAGGCAGTTCTTTTTTACTGGAAAATAAGATTGCCACCATGCTGGGTATGCCTGAGAGTAAAAAAGCGGAGATTTATCTCGAAGTGGAGAAGAGAGCTAAAATTCTGGAACGGCTCCATAAGGCCGGGTATACCAAGTTCTGGGATCTCTTCCACATGATGACAAAGATCAAGAAACAGGGCCTCCTGACAATTGGTTCCTGATATGGCGGATATCCCTGCAAAGGAAGGCACGGTAAAAGAGGCAAAACCACTCCCGTTTGCCTCCACAATAGGAGACCTCAAAGAGAAACTTGAGGTAGCCGCCGAGGGTAAACTGATGAGCGCGGACCTGCTCTTCATGAATACCTACATGGCCTCACTGGCACTTGCCAGTGCATCGAGACCGGAAATATTTTCCTATTCTGCAAACCGGAAAGAGTACATCTCTGCCAAATACATCACCAGGGTTGAGACATTTGTCAAACAGTGGAATTACAGTTATTCCGAGGCACTCAGCATTGTAGCTGAACGAACAAGTAATACCACCCTCCAGAGCATGCTCAACCGGTATGCAAATGCTATCGAGTCCGGTGTGCCTGACGAAGATTTTCTGAAAAATGAGCTCAACACCGTGAAGAGTGTTTACCGGAGCCAAGTTGAGCAGGGACTCGAGATGCTCAAGAAATGGGGAGATGCCTATATCGCCATGCTCCTCTCCGGCACGGTCATCGCGGTTACGATGATGGTATCCATTGCCATCTACGCACCAGCCGGTCTCGATATGACCCTGAATATGTCATACGGGATCATTCTGTGTATCAGCGTTTTCGGCAATGTCCTCATGTACCAGTCTGTACCGAGTGACCCGAAAACCCACGGACTCAAAGACCGTGCATCCAAGGAACAACAGACAATCTATGCCATGGAACGGATCGTTGTTCCATTAACCATAGCTGCAATAGTGATCCTTTCCCTTCTGGGAATATCTGCGGGGCTGATTTTTCTTCTTGTCGGAATATTGATGGCGCCTATGGGAATCATCGGTTTTATTGATGACTCCAATATTACCCTGCGGGACAGTGATTTTTCAGTATTTATCCGAAGTCTGGGTGCCGTTATGGGGGGCCAGGGAACAACGGCAGTATATGCACTCAATACCATCGACAAAAAATCACTTGTCTCCCTTGAACCTCTTGTGCTCTCCGTATACTCCAAAATGAATCTCGGCCTTGATGACAAACAGGTCTGGGGTAAGTTTATCGGGGAATCGGGAAGCAATTACATCTATAAGTACCTCAATATTTACCTCGATACGGTAACCCTTGGCGGACCTCCCGAACCCATCGGGACCGTTGTTGGTTCATCGGTTCTGGAAATGGTACTGCTCCGTGAGAAGAAGGATATGCATGCCAAAAGTTTCATCGTCCTCCTTGTCCCGATGCATATGGCAATGGCCGGTATTTTTGTCGCGCTCTACCGCATCATGGTAGTTTTGACAGGATCCGTTGCTTCCATGATGGAACAATTCCAGGCGGCACAGAACACTGCAAGCGCAGGTTCCGGCGGGGGTATATCTGCGGGTGCTGTACTTGGCGGGGGGATGACTATGTTTACGAATTTCCCGGAGAAGGAGATGGGGGCGTTTGTGGTCTACACATTAACCATCATCACTGCGTCCAATATCCTCGCAGCACGTATTGTTGGAGGTGGCGATCGGTATATGTTTTATTTCTACACAGCAATATTCTGTTCATTGACCGGCCTTATCCTTCTGGTTGGCCCCATTGTAGTAGGCTTGTTCTTCAGCCCGGAAGCACTTCAGAATATGGCCGCAGCTGGCGCAGCAGCAGGTTCATCAGCCACCAAATGAGAGCAAGGGATTTTCCATGAAAGAGAATACACGCAGAATCGTCCTGTTCGCAATTATCGTCATAACGGGTTCCGTGATGATCCTGTTTGATGTTCCGCTCATCATCATGATCCCCCTTGTCATCGTAGTCGGTTTCATCATCCTTTTTGTGACCGGGGCGGTATCTCTTGCAGATATCAAATCATCTCTGGCCCGGCCAAAACCGAAAGGAACTCCCAAACCTTCGGGTACTCCAGCGGTGCAAAAAAAAGGCGGTTTATTTGACCGGTTAAAACACCTGAGCCTTTCAAAAAATAAAGAGAGCGGCAGCGCACAGTCCCCGTCAAAACCCGTAAAAACTCCTGAAAAGAAGCTGCCGGCAAAAGTCCCCGAGAAATCCGGCGGATTACGCGGGCACTTCAGTTCGATCATCACATCGTTCAGATCTATTGGAACGGTTCTTCAGGAGCGAAGTAAACGCCAGAGAAAAGTCGGCGAGATCAACACACAACTGGATAAAACCGTAAGCGAGAAAATTGAGAAACCTGCAGCCCCGACACCACTCCCTCCCCCGGTCGGAGGGGCCGGTAGTTCAGCAGCACCATCCGGGGATGCCGATCCATTCCTTTCGCTTTCCGAGGATGAGTTCGATCCGGGACTTCTCGACGGACTGGGCGATCAGGATTTCGCATCACCACCAACGGGCCTGAACGCGGCAGGATCTGACGGCGATCTGCCCGATCCGACCATGGATATCGATGCAGCCTCCAATGCGATCCTGCAAGCTCAGGAGCCGAATTCCCCGGATGAATTCAGCGGGCTTGATGGCGGAGATTCGTTAGACACGGATTTTGGCGACCTGGATAATATCAGTCTCGATGACATGGATATGGATGGTGAACTTGACGGAGACTTGCCTGACATGCAGGATACTCCGGCACCGGAGGCAGTTGCCGCACCTGCTTCCGCGCCGGCTTCGCCACAACAGGATGCTGCACAATCTGCGGTAAAAACAGCCTGGATTCCATCTGACGCACCCAAAGGTGCGGATCAGGTAGAGGATCAGATATCAACCCAGTCGGATATGGCCGCATTTGCAAGCGGCTCAACCAGCGATGAGGATATGCTCAGTTCGCTCGCTTCTGACGTAAAACGGATTGAAAAGAAAGTGGATATCAGTCTGGTGCGCGAACTGAAAGACTTCAAGGCTCCTGCAAACGAGATCGAAAAAGAACTTGATGACATGTATCAGAAGATCTCTTCGGTTAAGAATACTCAGGCAAAAAAAATTGAGACAAACCCAAAGAATGGAATGAAATAAACACCTTTATGATAATAGTACAACGTATCAGAAACCCGGTAACGGGAAACCATACCTGCACGTGAGGATGTATGAAAGAAGTTCCGGCAAAAATAGAACATAATAACCAATGGATTGTTATCAAACTGGGCATCGGCGATGATCGTATTGCCCTTCCCGCACCTATCAACCAGGAGATCCTCTTCAAAGCAGTTGCAGATGTTGCTGAAAGGAAAAATATTCTGATAATCACCGTGAAAACCGATAAAGAAACGGTTTACAAGATTCTGTCCGTAGAGAAAGTACTGGCAGTATTAAAAAAACTCATCCTCGGCTCATGCAATGCCTATCGCCTGATGGCATATTTCATGTCCCCGGCCATTCGCGGGGGCGTGATGATCAAGGAGGCGGCCTGGGAAAAAGGGAGTGTGGTTGTTGTCCAGAGCGGGATCTGGTTTGTCGGTGCAACGAAACAGATCTGCGTTCCGGTAACTGATGTTGCAGCCATTGAGCTCACCAAAAGGGATGTGCAGGGAAAGGCCACGGAAGTGGTAAGGATAGACCATGTCGAGTCCGGTGAAGTAGTTTCAAGCCTCGTACTCTGTCCCCTCTCAACCCTTCAGGTTCTCTACAATTTTCTGAAAGAGACAACAAAAGGCATGGACATGAAAGGCACCGAGCTTGACGGTGTCGACCAGCAGGTGGCAATGCTCATCTACTCCGGGATGGATTCGCACGCAATCGAGAATATGCTCAATATTCCCCACAAACAACTCGATGCCATATATGACAAAATACTCAAACTGGGTCTTGCCGATGTGGTAACAATCCGCCGTGAGGTTCAGCTCACAACAAAAGGTGTCAGATACATTTCGGATGCCACCAAGTCTCAGACAAACTAACGGTTTTTTCCCCTTTTTTTCTTGTTTTTCCCATACAGTTTTATGCAATGGTTTACCAATCACATATTTGATCGTCAATGGGAAAGATTCTGATCGTGGATGATACACTCTTCATGAGAACTCTTCTAAAGAACATCCTGTTCTCAGGCGGACATACAATTGCCGGAGAAGCAGGCGATGGAGAAGAGGCCGTGGCAAAATACAAGGAACTGAAACCTGATCTCGTCACCATGGACGTTGTTATGCCCAAAATGAACGGTATTGAGGCACTCAAGGCAATCAAAGCAATCGATCCTGGTGCAAGGATTGTGATGTGCACTGCCGTTGGACAGGAACAGATGGTGAAACTGGCCATCAAGTCCGGAGCCAAGGGCTATATTGTCAAGCCGTTCCAGGCACCCAAAGTGCTTGAGGAAGTCAAAAACGTTCTCGCCACCTGAGACCATGGTAAAGGTACTCATTGTTGATGATTCCGTGTTTATGCGCACGGTCATCCGGGATATGGTCACCAAGGACCCGGCTATCGAAGTAGTGGGAACTGCATCAAACGGTATTGATGCACTGGAACGGATTGAAAGCCTCAGTCCTGACCTTGTGACCCTGGATATTGAGATGCCGAAGATGAACGGTATCCAGGTTCTTGAAGAACTCAGGAAAGTCAAGAAACGCCCAAAAGTCCTCATGCTGAGTTCTCTTACCTCGAAGGATGCCGAGATGACCTATCAGGCCATCCGGCTCGGTGCCGATGACTTCATGCTCAAACCAAAAGACATACCCCATGTCCGGGAAATCGAGCAGGAACTGGTCTCGAAGATCAAGCACCTGGTAACCCTTATCGCCCCACCCAAACCTCATAAGCCCCCGGCGATAGCCGGATCGGCAGAAAGGGTCGTCCTGATCGGTTCCTCCGCGGGAGGACCCCCGATGCTCGATACCCTTCTGGCGGCTCTGCCATCGGACCTCCCGGCAGGTGTCATGGTAACCCAGCATATGCCCGTAGGTTTCACTGCGGCCCTTGCCGAACGGTTTGACCGCATTGCATCCATGCCGGTCAAGGAGACAGAAAACGGGGATCTCGTTGAGACAGGAAAGATCCTGTTATCCAAGGCAGGTGTTCACACGGTTGTCAGCGGCGTCATGGAAGGGAATAAGCAGATGACCGGCCGCATTGTCCACTCCAATTCACCTCCCCTGCATGGCGTCCGGCCCGCAGTTGACAAGACCTTTGAGTCTGCAGCACACGTATACGGCAAGAATATCGTTTCAGTAATTCTCAGCGGGATGGGGAATGATGCCGGGGCGGGAGCTCATGCAATCAAGGAAGCTGGCGGGGTGAGCCTTATCTGCGATGAGAAGGATTGTCTTGTATACGGAATGGCCAGATCGGCAATCCAGCATAATGCAGTAGATAAAGTGCTTCCGCTCAACAAACTGGCAAAAGAGATTGAACGGGTTGTCCGGCAGATGGAGGATACCAATGTCTGAATTTGAGGCTTACCGGGGCCTGTTTGTTGCAGAGTCACGGGAGAACCATGAGAACCTGGTTAAAAACCTCCTAATCCTGGAGAAGGGTGTCGATGAGAATGCAATCGACGAAATTTTCCGATCGTGCCACACCTTAAAAGGAGCCTCGGCATCGATGGGCTATGCGGATATGGAACGGCTCTGCCATGCCATGGAAGACGTGTTCCAGATCATCCGGAGCGGGAGTGCAGAGATGACCCAGGAACTGGGCAACCTTCTCCTGGCATGTTCCGATGTCCTAGAACAGATGATCGATGACGTTGAAGCCGGTGGCGATACGTCTTCCAAAAACCCGGATGAGCAGGTTCATGCCCTTAAGGACTGGCTTGGAAAACGCGGGGTTACAAAGGGGAAACAGCCGGACCTGCCCACAACACCCGTTCAGCCAATCGAGGTTACGGAAAACCCGGATGAAAACTTTGCCGACACTCTCGGCTTACCGGAATATGACATGCATATCACGGTAGCCAGCGAGTGCATGATGAAGGATGTGCGGGCCATGCTTGCCATCGGCAATCTCGAAGAACTTGGGACAATCCTATCAATTACCCCTTCAAAAGAAGCCATTGATGAGGGGAAATTCGAAGGTACTGTAGATCTCCGGATCCGCAGCGATGCCGGAGAGGATGCCCTGAAAACCGTTGCTTCGGGAACCGAGATCGCGTTGGTGGAGATAAAACCCGTAATAAAGGAAGAAGCACCGGCTCCTGCTGAAGCATCAGGCACGGCAATGAAAGGACCGGATGCGGACAAAAAACAGGTATCATCTGCGGACAAGAACCGCGAGATCAAGCATCTCCGGGTTGACATCAACCAGCTCGACCACATCATGAACCTTGTTGAGGATCTCGTCATCAACAGGGGCAGGCTCAAACAGATCTCGGAACAATACAAGATCAAAGAGATGGATGAAGCCATCGGTATGGTTGACCGTTCCGTATCGGAACTCCAGAACCTGATGATGGTCATCCGGATGATCCCGCTCAACCAGATATTCAACCGGTTACCCCGGGTTGTCCGGGATGTAGCCCAGTATGACGGGAAAGAAGTTGAATTTGTTATTGAGGGCGGGGAGACCGAACTTGACCGGAGTGTGATGGACGGCCTGAACGATCCGCTGCTCCACCTCATCCGAAATGCCGTCAACCATGGCATCGAATCTCCCGAAACCCGGGAGAAGACCGGCAAGCCAAGGAAAGGCTTCGTCAAACTCTCTGCCCACCGCGACCGCGACAATGTCATCATTGAACTCATTGATGACGGCGCAGGGATCAATGTGGAAAAAGTCAAGTCAAAAGCAGTCGAAAAAGGATTAATTACCCAGGAAACTGCGGATACCCTCACTGTTGAACAGGCCATCGACCTGCTCTTCCAGCCGGGGTTCTCAACTGCCGACAAGATCACGGATATCAGCGGACGCGGCGTAGGGCTCGATGTTGTAAAACGCTCGATCGAGGCGCTCAAAGGAACAATCCGCGTAGAAACAAACCCGGGCAAAGGGAGCCGTTTTGAACTTCTGCTTCCCCCCACCATGGCAATTGTTGACGTGATGATTGTCAAGATCAACGGGAAACGACTGGGTATTCCCATAAGCAGCATCGTTGAAGTCGCCAATTTCCGACGGGATTCCACCCACCACATAGGAAAAGGCGAGGCAATACTGCTCCGGGACGAGGTATTACAGATCATGTGGCTGAACGATATGGTCGGTGTCTCCAGGATATGTGAGATCCTGATCGTTGTTCAATACCAGAAGAGAAAATGCTGTATCCCGGTCGACATAGTTGAAGGAAAACAGGAAGTGGTGGTAAAACCGCTCAGCCGGTTCATCGGCAATACCCGGGGAGTCAGCGGGGTAACCATTCTGGGAGATGGTGAAGTTGTGCCAGTGCTCGATGTCAACACTATGGTTTAGGAGAAGATCATGAAACTATCAACAGTTCAGGCTGATGCAATCCAGGAACTCGGAAATATTGGTGCCGCACATGCCGCGACTACCTTATCCCAGATGCTCGGGAGTGCAGTCGAGATGAGTGTACCGGCTATCAAGGCAATCGATATCTCAGAGCTTGGAACCTATATGGGTGAAGAGTCTGCAGCCATGGTGGCCTTCGAACTCCAGGGTGAGATCCCCCACGGAGGGTACATTATATTTTACATATCCCGGGAATCGGCCATCCGCCTCACAAATACCATGCTTGGTTTAACGGATATGAACCGGACCATGAACGAGATGGATGAAAGCGCACTTCTCGAAGTGGGAAACATCATGGTCTCCGCCTTCCTGGATGCAACCGCCGAACTCCTGGGTTTCATTATGCTCCCATCGCCACCAGCGCTCAGTATTGACATGGCCCACGCAGCCATGTCCACTCTTGTTGCCCAGATGGGCGAAGAGATCGATGAAGTCCTGCTCTTCTCCACAGAACTGATATGCGAAGAGCATAAAATCGACAGCGACATCATCATGATGCCGGAGAACAGCACGCTTGCGCGTATTGTTGAGCTGATGGAAAATATGATGAAAGGTGTTTAACCCCGTTGTGAATACAATGACCGAACCGCATTCCCATGACCAGACGGCAATGATTGGAATTGGAGAATACCGAGTAGGTTCGTTCCCCATGATGACTATCGGTCTCGGTTCGTGTATAGGTCTTACCTTGTATGATGACTCGCTCAAGGTCGGTGCAATGGTCCACATTATGCTCCCGGAAAGTGCAGGCAGAAAAGACCGTCCGGGCAAGTATGCCGATACCGCGGTTCCCCTCCTCTTAAAAGAACTGAATGCTCTGGGGTCTAAGAACCGGTCCCTTGTTGCAAAGATGGCCGGTGGTGCAAGCATGTTCGAATATTTCGGGGCGAACCTCAATATTGGTGAAAGAAACGCAGAAAAGATACGGGCTCTCCTAAAGGAACACAATATCAGGCTGGCAAAAGAAGAGGTTGGCGGCAAATGCGGCAGATCGGTCACATTCTTCCCGGGAAACAGCGGGAAGATCTCTATCAGGAGAGCGGATGGCACCACTGGTGAACTATAGCACTGCTGCATTTACCCTCATTCTCATCCTTCTTATTTCCCCGGTTACTGCCGACGCATCAGGTTCACTCGGGGGAGTTTCCAACCAGCCTGCAACCGTTACTACGGATTACACAATTCAGTTGTTCTCTCCGACTGCCAGCATGATCCATTCGGATCAGATCAAGGATCTGATCAATGGACCCTGGGGAAATGAGGTTCTTATTGCCACATCGTTTGGCCTTTCTTCCTATAACGGCAGCTGGGAAACCCGCCACGCCAACCTCAATAATGTTTCAGCAGGGCTTCTCGATGATTATATTACGGCTATGGAATATGATGCGGATGGCAATCTCTGGCTGGGCTATTCCGGGGGGATCCAGATCTTTAATGGCAGATACTACCAGACCATCCGCGATCAGCAGCTCTTAAAAGATCCCCGCATCAACGATCTCCAGCGCTGGAATAACGATATCTGGATTGCTACCGGCAATTCCGGGATTCACCGGGTCCACAAGGGAACCTGGACGTGGTTCCAGCCGATGACAGAAACCGGACCGGGTTTTTACGAGATTGACAGCATGGTCGTAGATCCCGCAACAAATGCACTGGTCATTGCAACAACGAAGGAGGGTTTATGGATAATCCGGTCTCCGGAAGAGCCCATCCGCTTTGAGCAGCTGGCCGGCAAAAACACGATCTACGGTTCCATGGACCACGTCAGGAAAGATCCCATGGGCGGTGTTTATTTCTTTGACCAGTCATCAGTTGCACATTACGGGGCGGATGCCGGATTCGCACCGGTCCTGACAACCAGCGATCTCTCAAAATCTGCTGTTATGATCAATGACATTTCAGCGGGCCCTGATGGAAAACTGTATATCGCTTCAGATGACGGCCTGTTTATCTGGAAAAACGGAAAGATTTACCGGCACCTGACCCGGTTTGAGGGAATCGGAACATCATCCGCAGTGCGGACGGTGAATGTCGATGCCCTGAACAGGGTCTGGTTTTCAACAAAGGAAACGATTGGCTATTACATCGATACAACGGAGCCGGATAACCTGATCCAGATTGTGCTGGTGACTCCGGGACCGGATTCGTCTCTGGTTCAGACAACTTCACCGGGTGGGATTATTTCGCCCGGATCTCCATTAAGCCCCTCATCATCACGACCCCTGCCGGAGACCGTCAACGGGTCTGGAAAAGGCTCGGTTTTTGATCCTATAACCGGCTTTATCAATGCGATCTCAGGAGTATTCGGAATCAAACTGTTTTCCTGATACCGTTTCCGGCAAAAAGGGGTGAGGGGCCCGGTCACTTTTTCCGGTTTAATTCTTCAAGACAGAACTGATCGATAGAGTCAAGAAGAGTTTTCCGTGCCTTCCTTATCCGGCTCTCATCGGGTGAAATGAAATCTCCCGCCAGGTACCGAAGGGTAGTTGTATAATACAGGAACCGGGAATATTCCTTTTCGAAATCCGCCAGCTTTGTTGTGGCGTCTTTTTGTTCATGGCTGAGGAGATCAAAAGCAAAATCAAAGAGTTCAACGATATGCGAGGGCATGCCCCGGGTCATCGCCAGTTTCCGGAAACTGTGGTAGGTTATTTTCTTGTTTGTCAGGAGCGAGAGCTTGAGTCCAAGATAGATCGGTTCAAGTTTATCGGGGTATTGCTTGAGCAGCTGGTTGACAATACCTGCCGCACCAGCAGCATCACGGTTTTCCAGCTTGTAATAATACATCTCGCGGAGGAACTGGATATCATTGTAAAACCGCTCGGCACCCAGATCGAGGAATCGTTTCCGCATCTCGGTATTGCCGGTCAGGACCGCGTTTTTCAGGCCGGTCTCCACAAACCATTTTTCGCTGGGAAACCATTCAAGGGCAACAAAGATCATCTGCCAGAAGATCTTCTCAAGGAATGTGGGATCGTCCAGTTCGAGCTGGCGCAGCTGGTTTAAGGCGGGTTGCTGCTTCGTGAGCGTGATCATCAGCTCCCGGGCAAGGAGTTCCATCTCGCCCGGCCGGTGGGATTTTGACCGTGGATCATCGTTCTTGAACTCCCGCAGCGAAAGAACATAATAGCAGTATGCAACGGCAGTCCCGAGCTTTGCATCCAGGGTTGCATATTTCTTGAGGAATATAAGGGCATGAACCGAGTCGCCGCTTTTGAGCAGCTTGAGCCCGACAACGATGTTGATGCCCCGTTCAGCTTCCTTGTTCTTCTTGAACCGGAGGGCATTTGCCATCACTTTCTTGATATATTCGAAATCCCCGGTATTCGTGCTCGAGTCCAGGACTTTGAACGTTATGCTATCAACGAACTCGTCATAGGTTTCACTCGGGAGATTCGGAAACGACGATTCCAGCGCGGAGATGACATACCCGTAAAAAACCGGCAGGTTTACATCAACTTTCGCGGTATTGCGCTCTATATACCCGTCAAAATCTTTCTTTAAAAGGTGCAGCTTGTCGTATGTTATTGCATCCGAAAGCTTCTCTCCCCGCATATAGGGAAAATGGCATGTTAAAATATTAAAAGGTATGATAATGGATTGTTACGTTTCATCCTGGGCATAGTAGTAAAATTCGCCCAGGCTTTTCTGTTCCCGGTCAAGGAATGACTCGGGTTTGTTGATCCGGGGACGCCCGCTCTGGTCGCGGCGGAAGGTGACATCCAGCTCCCGCAGGAACCGGTTCATACCGTCCCTCATCCGGAATGGGCCTGCGGCAGTTCCCTGAATACCCGGTTCACCCTCAAAGACAAGGATGCGTTCGCTGATCATGTCGATGAGGTAGATGTCGTGGTCGATGACCATGATACCTGCTTCCCTTCCCTCGGCATGGTGTTTGATCATCCGGGTCACCTTGACACGCTGTTCAACATCGAGGTGGGCACTGGGTTCATCCAGGATATAGAGATCTGCATCTTTGGAGAGACATGCAGCGATTGCCACGCGCTGCAACTCCCCGCCACTGAGGGAGTCAACCGGGGACTGGAGGATCGGGCCAAGGGTGAGGGCTTCCAGGATCTCATGCTGGTACATGGAGGAATCGAATTTTGTCGTGCATTGGCGCAGGTACATCTCCACGCTGTCGGAAGTCTCCGCTTTGATATACTGGGGTTTGTACGAGATCTTCAGGGACGTCTCCATGGTACCGGTAGTGGGAGTCTCTGCCCCGGCAAGGAGTTTTGCAAACGTGCTTTTCCCCATACCGTTTGCCCCGACAACGCCCAGTACTTCGCCGGAACGGATCGTGCCTCCGGACACGGTGAGATGGAACGATTCATACTGTTTGGTCATTGCAGGAACAATGAACAGATCATCGCGGTGAGAGCCCTTGTCATGTGCGCGTTTCTCGAAGACCACCTGGGTATCCCGGAACCGGACATTCTCCTCGTTCAGGTAGCCTTCCAGGTACTGGTTGATACCTACCCGCACACCTTTGGGCCGGGTGATGATACCAAACACCGCTGGTCTGCCGTATCCGACATGAACGGTATCCGCAAGCATGTCGAGGATGGCCAGGTCGTGCTCCACGATCACGACCGGGCGTTCGGTTGCAAGGTCACGGATCAGTTTTGCAGCAGCTATGCGCTGGTAGATATCCAGGAATGGGGTGATCTCATCGAGGAAATAGAGCTCTGCATCCCGGGCCAGACACGCCGCGATTGCAACACGCTGCAATTCCCCGCCACTGAGCGTGGTTATCTCGTGGTCGAGTATCCCGTCAAGCTTGAGCACCGGCAGGATCTCGGACAATCTGCCGCGTTCATCCGTTGTTTTGAGCAGGTTGCGGACCGTGCCGGAGAAAACCTTCGGGATGTAATCGATATACTGGGGTTTGGATGAGATCTTCAGGGTCTTTTTGGAGACGGTCTGGAGATAATCGAAGAGTTCTGTTCCGGCATACTGCCTGAGGATATCCTCCCAGGCAACCTCATTGTCAAAGTTCCCCAGGTTGGGGCGGAGCTGGCCGGAGAGGATCTTGACCGCAGTACTTTTCCCGATGCCGTTTGCCCCAAGGATACCGGTGACCTTTCCCTCAACCGGGATCGGAAGACCATACAGGGCGAAACCGTTCCTGCCATACCGGTGGGTGGGGTGCTCAAGCTCTTCAGGAAGGCTGACGATGTCGATCGCATCGAACGGGCATTTCTTGATACAGATGCCGCAGCCAACGCAGAGTTCTTCGGAAATGACGGCTTTTCCTTCGGCACCGATGATAACAGTTTCATCGCCCGTCCTCACCCGGGGACAGTAGATGATGCATTCCTTGCCGCACTTCCGGGCATGGCAGCGGTCTTTATGAACGATTGCTATTCTCATGGAGATCACAAAAAAAGATCAACGGGGTATTGCCGTCAGCAGGAGGGTCCAGGTCATAAACCAGAAGGCAAAGGTCATGAATCCCTGGTAGAACCAGTCCTTGCCGCCGAGTTTGCTTGTGTCCATGCCGCTGAGGATAAAGATGTGTTTTTGTATGACAATGCCCGCAAGCATGAGCATGAATCCCAATATGCCGTCATTCTGGAAACCGGCCGCATCCGGAACCCCGCCAATATAGTAGGAGAGAGCCCCGGTGATGATACCCAGAAAGGAGGCAACAAGGGTCCGCTTGATGCGGGCAATATGTTCTGCCTGTTTATCCTGCTTTGTTTTCTGTTTTTTTGTGAGAACAGGCTGTTCTACGATGACTTCTTCGCTCATCCCGCAACACCAGTAGTCATATTTTTTGGTGCGCAAGCCATATGTAAGTTAGTATCAAAATCCCGTCTGCGCACATCAGGGTACGCGTCCAGTTTGGCAAAAGAGCGCGTTGCCGGTTGAGACCTCATGAACGTGCTCCGTACTTCCCCGGAATGTGCTCATGGGATGAAACAGGACCGTGTTTTTTTTAGTTGCCGCATACTATGTACTGTATCTATGGCATCCGAGCAGGGAATGAGCGGGATCGACGTCAAGGCGATGACAGCCGAGTTGTGCAACAAGCTGCCGCTCTGGATCGACAAGGTATACCAGTTCGATACCCGGACGCTCGCAATCCGCCTCAATGGTGAGAACAAGAAGCGGTACCAGTTGCTCATTGAAGCAGGAAGACGGGCCCACCTGGTCACGGACCTCCCCGAACCCCCGAAAAACCCGCCGCAGTTCGCCATGCTGCTCCGGAAATACCTCTCCGGTGGAAAAGTGCTTGCCATCCGCCAGCACGGCCTGGAACGGATTCTTATTTTTGACGTGGGCAAGGGTACGACAACGTATCACCTTATTCTGGAGCTGTTCGATGAAGGCAATATTATCCTGGCCGATGAGAATTACCGGATCGTAAAACCGCTCCGGCACCACCGCTTCAAGGACCGGGAGGTAGTTCCCGGTGCCCAGTATACCCTTGGAAGTTCTGATCCTACGGCTTCTTCAGAAAATCTTGCAGAGGTACTTGCAAAAGATGACCGGGATCTGGTCCGGGCACTTGCAATCGGGTGCATGTTTGGCGGAACGTATGCAGAATATATCTGTCGTGAAGCGGGCGTGGAAAAAACCGTTCCCGCTGCATCAGCCGATCCGGCAAAAGTGTTCCAGTCGATCCAGGCACTTTTTTTACGGGTTCTGGAAATGCCCACACCCGTCATAGCGCCCAAGCACTGCGAGCCGGTCGATCTCTGGGGCGGAGTCGGGGTTACATCGTACCCCACGTTCTCTCTCGCCCTTGAGGCCTTTTATCCCCTCACAAAAAAAGAGAAGAAGTCGTCATCCCGGCCAAAGATAGCCAAAGAGGATCGTATCCGCACCCATCAGGAAGCAGCCCTCAAAAAATTCGACCGGACAATAAAAAATACCGAGGAGCTCGTCAATGCCATTTACGAGAACTACCAGCTCATCGGCCAGCTGATAACCACTCTTGACGAGGCAAGCAAAAAGATCTCGTGGCAGGAGATCGAGAAGAAGATACGGCAGGCAGAAACCGAAGACGCAAAGAAGATCGTTGCGTTCTATCCTGAAGATGCGGCGGTAGATATAGACCTCGGAAAGAAAGTGAAGATCTTTGTTCACGAGGGCGTTGAGCAGAACGCCGGCCGGTATTACGATATCATCAAGAAATTCAAAAAGAAGAAAGAGGGGGCGCTTGTCGCAATGTCAAGGGCGGTTGTTGCGGTCAAAAAACCCCAGCGCAGGGAATTTGTTCCCTTGAAAAAACTCTGGTACCACCGTTTCCGCTGGTTTATCACGAGCGACGGGGTTGTGGTTCTCGGGGGAAGGGACGCCGGGCAGAACGAGGAACTGGTCAAGAAATACATGGCCGGGGGCGACCTCTTCGTTCACGCCGATGTCCACGGGGCAAGTGTCGTGATCGTCAAAGGCAAAACCACCCATATGGACGAAGTGGCCCAGTTCGCAGCATCGTATTCGGGAGCCTGGCGGAGCGGGCATTTCTCTGCCGACGTCTATTCCGCCCTCCCGTCGCAGGTGAGCAAGACGCCGGAGTCCGGGGAGTTCGTTTCCCGGGGCTCATTCATTGTCCGGGGAGAGCGGACGTATTACCGGAATGTTCCGCTTGCAACCTGTATCGGGATCATGATCGAGCCAAATACCACGGTAATCGGCGGACCGCCATCGGTTATCCAGGGAAAAACCCGGACATTTGTCGAACTCAGGCCGGGACAGTTCGAACCAAACGATGTTGCCAAGAAAGTCCTCCGGATCCTCAAGGAAAAATTTGCCGATGACGAGCTCAAGGCATTAAAAAATATCCTCAACACCGACGCGGTGGCTGCATTTGTTCCCCCCGGCGGTTCGGACATTGCAGGGCACCATGAAGGCTGAGTACGGCGAGATCCGGGGAAACGAGGGTGAGATCCGGCTGCTCCCGGAGAGCATCGATGATCTCTGGCATCTCCAGCATATCATCGCTCCCGGCGACATGGTGTTTGCAACCACATTCCGGAGTGTCGATACTGCCGGTGACAAGATCCGGCCGGAAAAAGTGGAGAAGCGCCCGGTGCGTCTTGGCGTCCGGATAGAGCGTCTGGAATTCTCCGAGCACGGGGTCCGGCTCCGGCTCACCGGTATCATCGAGCATGGCGTGGATACCGGGGCTTACCACACGATCAACGTGGAGACCGGCTACGAGATCTCGGTCATCAAACACTGGAGGCCGCTCGAACGGGAGCGGATCGAACGGGCGGTCAGGGCATCGGTGTACGGGGTCATCCACATCCTTACCCTGGAAGAGGGGGAGGCAGAACTTTTCCGGCTGCGGCAGTACGGCCCGGAGAGTATCATAACGATCACAAGCGGCAGCGGCAAGGGTGCGGAAACGGAATCAAGGACCGTTTTCTTCGATACGGTGCTCGGACACATAAACGATATCTCCGGCCCGCTGATCATAGCAGGCCCGGGGTTCATCAAGGACGATTTTGTAAAGTTTGCGAAGAGCCGGGCGGGCCCGCTCATGGAGAAGGCGGTTGTTGTCGAGACGCGGCGGATTGGACGAGGAGCCGTGCAGGAAGTGATCGGCAAGGGTGCGCTCGACAAGCTCATCGAGGATCTCCAGCTCTCCCGCGAAGTCCGGATGATGGATGAGGTCCTGCTCCGGATAGCGCAGGAAGGAGCGGTTGCCTATGGCCGTAAGGAAGTGCAGGAGGCGATCGGGTATGGCGCTGTGGAGCAAGTCCTGATTGCCGACACGCTTTTGCGGGACCCGGAGATCACCCTCCTCATCGAGCAGGCAGAGTCCATGCGGGCAGCGATCGTTGTTCTCTCCTCCAGTTTCGAGCCCGGCGAGCGACTGGTTGCACTCGGCGGGATTGCGGCACTGCTGCGGTATAATTTGTCTTCCCGGTAGAAACCGGCGTTCGTATCCGGGGTGCTGCTCCGAACGTGTACCTCCAGCCCGAAGAACCCGGACCCAGTACTTCACTCATTTCAGAATGGATCAATAACCCCAGATTTTCCTGTACATTCCCAATCCGGATTATGGCCCATCTTGGCTTCCGGGGACCCGATCGGGTACCACATGATACAAGTCCGACAAAAAAACACTCTCTGCAGAACACCGTTAAAGGGAAAAAATAATCCCCCGCAATTTGACCGGTTTTTAACTTCCGCCACAAATTACGGGAATAATTTCCGTGGTGGACAAAAAGGTTCCATTTTTGTGTTCACCACCGGACCCTGATGGGAAAATAAGCCCGTTCCTGGCCCGGATTGATGAGCGGGAATGTATGTCTGATGGCAGGGCGGTCTTATCCCATAAGGTGTAGGATTATTAACGAGTACCGGGACCGGTTCTTCCCGGGGGTGTCTGCCCATGATCGCGGCATTGGGTGCGGACGGAGCCCTGATGGGCATCGTAGACAGTGAAAGGATCGTTCCGGGGCATTTTTCGTATACCTAAATCTGAAGGTTTGGATTCTGCATCACCATGTGGGGAGCCGATTTTTGAATTGCAATCGATCTCCGGCAAAAAAATTTCAATCACCCCCTCACCCCCTGCCTGAATTTTTTCAATCGATCCTTGACTGATCGGTCGGACGTCTCACACCGGAAAAAATAATTTATTGTTGGATAAATATCCTACAAACGGATAATTATCCTACAGTAGGCAGATTTACCAACACCCTTTGATCGCGATCAAAAAAAATTCGGCAGACCCTGATTGCCTGCACGCGTCTCCGAAATCCTGGTGTCACCCCCGGGAACGGGTTAAGTCCATGCGGGCTTTTATCCTTGTCTTCATTTCAAGGTTCAAAATGGGGAAGGCTTGCTGCGATTGGGATGTTGCAACACTGCTGCGATATAACGTTTCCAAAACGTGATCCTCAAATAATGACTGACGTTGTTGCAATCACTTACAAGATTTGTATATCGGGATTCAAATTTGCTTCACAAAAACATAGGAAATTATGAAAAAAAGAGTGTCGTCAAGTATTCACAGTAAGTGTTGTTGGCGCTGTCACAGATGAGCCATCGGAATTAGTTACTACCAGTGACCAACTCCCATATGTTCCGGTGGGAATGTCAAATTTGCATACCATCTGGGTCAAGCCAGACTCAATCAAACAATCCGAAACGGAAGTGATGGTGGTACTACTCTGCGTGAGTTTTCCCATAATGCCACTTCGGAAGTTGGATCCAGAAATGGTTATTGAGTGACGGTCCGAACCTATCACCGATGTAGGGGAGATACTGCTGATAGTTGGGGCGGTTGTTGAAGCGGACGTTGTCGTAGTTGTAGTCGTTGTTGTTGAGGAAGTACTTCCCTGGCGCACATTGAATCCGTTCTTAAACTGGTGATATTGCCCGTTCGGGTTCGTCACCAGAACATCCCAGTATCCCACGGAAGCATCGGAGGGCAGGGAAAAGGTGCAGGTCATAAGATTGGCTGACGATACACTCACGCTGGTTGCGGTAATATTCGTACCGCCGGATTTTACCAGGACAACGGTTGCACCCGTAACGAAATTGACCCCTTTGAGTTCCGTAATGGATACCGAGGTTCCGGTTTTACCGTTATCGGGCTCGATACTGATCACTTTTGGCAGACCGGCTGTGGAGGTGGTGGTTGTCGTAGCCGTGGTTGCTGATGCAGCCGTGGTGGCTTTTGTGGTATAGACCTGCGTTGCAGTCACTGCGGCAGTAGGAGTGCTGATGGGAATAGCCGATACCGATTTTGTACCAACCTTCTGGGTGTACACCTTTTCAATGATCGACCGGCTTATCTTCTCGGTCTTGGAATCCATCCGGTAGCCCCAGGTTCCGTCGCTGTTGGGGTAGATGTAGGCCCGCTCATACGTATCCGCACCGGCATCGTATTTGATGATCAGCAGTGCAGTGCCAGAGGAGGATTTTGGGTTTTTGATGATATCCCCGGCAGAGTACAGGGCCCCGGATGAAGCCGCAGTTGTGACACCCGGTTGGGCAGCAGTTGCATTGGATGAAGGAGTATCACTGGAACAGCCCGCGATAAGGACTCCAGCAAACAGGAGTAAAAAAAATACGGAGATAATACCTGATGACTTGTCCATAGTGATTATTGCGTTGTTGCTCTATTAAAAAAAGCCGATTACTTCCAGCAGCCGGTAAAAAACTGGATTGTCAAAAAATAAAAAAAAAAGAATGGAATTTATTCTTCTTTCTTTTCAGGTTTCTTGAAGGTCTCAACAAGAGTAATCTCGGAAATACCGGCAATCTGCTCGAAACCTTCGTGGATGATCCGGCCACGCCAGAGAAGCCAGCGGCGGTCGTAGTTGATACCCGGGGGCAGGATTACCGTTGCGGTGCTGCCGGACATGGTGATCTCCATGTCCCTTCCGGCATAGAGGTGGACGAGCCCCTTGAGCTGGTCAAGGGGTTCTGATACCTCTTCTTCGATCTTATACGAGTAGGTAAGAGTCTGCCCGGCGAGCGGGGCATTGAAATCGACAATAACCTTTGAACCAATGACATCGACAACCGTTCCTTCGCCGACCTCTTCGATCTTCACGGGCATGCCGCGAACCGGTTTCTCGGAGAACTTGTTCTTCGGGAAAGACTGGATCTTCTTGGGGTCGCGGTCGCCGAATGCCTTTGCCGGCTCAACGGTAATCGTTGCTTCGGACCCGGCTTTCTTGCCGACAAGTTCCTCGTCGAGACCGAGAATCACATGTTTCTGGCCGACACAGATTGTGACCGGGCCATAGAGAGCGTTTTTGCTGTGGATTCCCGCTTTCTTGGCTTCCTCTTCATCGGTGGTGTCAAAAACATTGCCATTTACTGTGCCGGTATAGCTCAGTCGGATAAAATCTCCATCTTTAATTGCCATGGTTCACCTGACTACATTAATTCGCAATGAAGACAGATAAAAGTGTGGCACAACCATGCTTGAAGTTGAACTCAAAGTCAGGGTCCCTTCGCTCGATCCGGTCCGCGAACGGCTGACAGAACAGAACGCAGAATTCTTAGGAAAACTGCACGAACACGACATCTATTACAATGCCCCCCACCGGGATTTCGGGAAAACGGATGAGGCGGTCCGGGTCCGGTACTCGGACGACCATGCAGTCGTGACCTACAAAGGGCCAAAACTCAAAAAGTTCGGGCTCAAGGCCCGCGAAGAGCTCAACTTTGCCGTGGAATCAGGCACTGCATTCGAGACCATGCTCCTCCGCCTTGGATTTACGAAAACAACGGAAGTGAACAAGTGGCGGGAGAACTACAAACTTGGGATTGCATCCATCTGCCTCGACAGGGTTGACGAACTCGGGACCTTTGCCGAGATCGAAGTCATTGTAGCTGATGAGACAGACGATCCGTCGGCCCGGATCGATAAAATTGCACGAGAGATTGGGGCAACCGGTGAGCCGATTCTCGCATCCTACCTGGAACTGCTGCTGGAAAAGAGATCGTTACGTTAGGTAAAACCGGATCTGATTTTTTCCTTTTTTAAAAATACAGATATTCTGCTGTGAATTTTTTTAGGAAATTCACAGGGATTTTTATTTTTTTTGTAAGCCGTAACATTCCGGTTTGCACCACGGGTCATCATCGGGAACAGACATAATGAGAGGGTATCAGAACCGGTGATACTATCACAACCGGAGGCACCATAGCGGAGGCTAACAGCCAGAAAACGTATGATAGAACAAAAACGCTTACAGAACAACGGCAAAATTGAGATAAGAAAAGTTTTCCAGGGACAGGGTTACCCCCGCCACCGGGCTTCATCAGCCGACGTTCTAAACGGTCAGCAGCTCAATCTTGATATCCCGTGCATCAGTCCCGAAGTGGATCATGGCGCAGTGGCCGTCCATTGCCGGGCCGGGGTTGACGATCTTGACGCCGTCAACTTCCATGATACCACGGGCTTCGTGAATGTGGGCACAGCACACAATGTCGAATGACTTCATGTGCTTGCGGATACTGTGGCTCCCGATGTGCTCCCCGGCAGGTTTGTCGAGGGTCTCAAAGGGTGGTGCATGGCAAAGAAGGACATTGTGGACCGACTTTTCCATCTTTTTCATCGCGCTGTTCAACACGTCATCTATCTGCTTGTCGGTCAGCTCGAACGGGGTACCAAAGGGTGTCGGGTTTGAACCGCCGACACCGACAATGGTCATCTTCCCTAAGTTGATCTGCGAGCCGTGCATGCACACGGCATCGGAGTGTTCGAGCGTCTCGATGATCTCACGCGGGTCACAGTTACCGGGTACGGCAAAACACGGCACATCGATTCGTGCCAGCATGTCATCAACCGCGTCAACGGGACCCATATTGGTGATATCGCCTGCAATAAATACCGCTTCTGGATTCAATTCCAGAAATGAATCAATTTTACCGAATTGACCATGGAGATCTGCTATCAATAGCACATCTTTCATGGTATATCATTTGAAGGGGGTCTAAAAAACCTTATCTCTGGATCGTTCCAGGATCCCGTCAATTTCCCCCCGAGAGCCAGTTTTCCGCAGAGATTTTCGGTTTCTGTCAGGAGTGGCCGCGCGGTGCTTCCGGCGAGAGGTGTCCCGGGAAGTGGGATGAACAGGTGGACATGGACTTTCCCGAACCGGGCAACCCAGCGGATCAGGTCCGTTGTCTCCTTCTGGTCTTCATCCGTCTCGAACGGGAATCCGACGATAAAGTCAACGATTGGCGTTATGCCATAGTCCCGGCACAGTTCCGTTGCGTGGACAACATCACCGGTCGTGTGGCCACGGTGCAAGCGTTGCAGCACAGCATCGCTGCCGGACTGGGCCCCGAAATGGAGCCGGGTATTCGAGCAGTACCGGTTCACCAGGTCAAGTGATTCCGTACAGACGAACTCGGGCCGCACTTCGCTGGGGAATGTGCCGAAATAGATATCGCTGTTGATCTTCGAAAGCAGGTGTTCGATCTTATCCCACCGGGGATGGATACCATCCGATCCATAGGCAAAAGCATTCGGGGATACGAACCGTGCCTGCCCGTAACGGTTCGCATACCGGGCTGCCTCATCGATCGACCGGTGACGCATGCAGTGCCCGAATATCTGCGGGGTCTGGCAGTAGCCGCAGGCAAACGGACACCCCCGGCTGATCTCGACATAGCCTTTCATCTGGGAAAAGGCAGGGAATGCATCGAGCCGTACGCAGGTATCAGCCGGTTCGAAATAATCCCCGGTTGCTACACCCGGGATCCGGCCGCTCCTCCCAGCGGCAAGCTCTCCAATGAGCCGGGGAAGAGTGTGCTCGCCTTCGCCGACAATGACATAATCGGCATACTGAACAAGATCTTCGTAACATGCCGTGGCATGGGGACCGCCGGCAACGGTGACGCAGTCCGCCTTTGAGATTTCATCCAGGTAATGGCGGGCATTGATCGAGTTAAGGCTGTAACAGGTCACATCAGCGACAGGATTCTCAACGGGCACAAGGACAATTTCGGCCTGCCCGCAAGCAGCGTACAGGGCAGCATAGGAGTTCCGTGCTGCTGAAATAAGCCTCCAGTTGACCTGCATAGTGATGACCGGTTTGTCCGGAGGTTAAAAAAAGAGTGTTGTAGCGGACCCTGGATTATCCGCGGGTGCGATATTCCCGCAGGACATCGGCTACCTTATAGGTCTGCCCGTTATTCATGGAAACCCAGACCTCGACGCGGTCGGGCTGTCCCTGCAGGGAGCCGGTTCCACGGGTTCCGTCCAGTTCAACATTGTCACCTTTTTTGATCCCAACCGTGGCGGCCTGGGTGGTCCCGTCAGTACGGGTCAGCTTGACATCAATCTTCTTGACGCTGATCTGTCCCTGCCCGCCCTGGAATGTTACCGGGATCTTGCCCAGGTAATCCTTCTCTCCTACATCAACTGTGACAGCATTGTAATCGGGAATAACATCGGTGGGCTGGGTAACCAGCGCTCCTGCACCGGTTGCGCCTGCCGTCCCGGAGGTCGTTGCCGGAGATGCAGTGCTTCCCTGGGGGGTTGTACAGCCGGCAAAAGCAAGTGCTGCACAGACAAGGATGATAACAGAGATTGCAAATTTATACTTCATAGCAGAAGATGCACGTCTCAGTTATTTGATATTTGTGCCCAAAAACAAAAATTGCAGGTCAGGCATCGGCAAAGGAGCCGTCGTATTCCATCTCCCCGCTTTCGCCATTGACCGTAACCGGGGTACCCTCTATGAGCCGGTCAAGCGAAACATCGATGCGGTCGATCATGGGAATCTCACTGATGATCGCACCGGTTGCAATGATCGGCTCCGCTTCTACGTTGATGATAGCCGCAGGCGCGTGGCCGTTCCGGCTCAGGGCATACAGGATATAGGATCCGACCGTTGATCCTTTCCCGTAGGGAAATACAAGCACCCTGCCGGCAATGCATGCGCCCTGTTTCGGATGCCCCTTCTCAACAATGATTCCCGTTGCCGGGTCCACGCCGGACAGGAACGATATCGGCGCCGGGCTTACGAGAAGCAGCCCGCTTCCGGTACCTCTGGATATACCTCTTCCCCTGATTAGCAAAATCACACCACATAAATGGTTGAAGATGAAAATATAAGATTGATATGGAAGAGACTGCCGTCAATAACACTGCGCCTTCAACCGAGCTCAAATACCAGATCCAGGTCAACGAGCTCGAAGCCGCCCTCCTTGAGATGAAGGTGAAGGTTGACGATCTCACAAAAGAAAATGGCCAGCTCAAGCGGGAGAACAACCAGCTCAAGCGCATGCCGCTCTTTGTTGCCGTGGTAGTCGACATCCTTGAAAACGGGGAGATCTACCTGCGGCAGCAGGGAAACAACCAGGAATACTTAACCCATGCCCCGGAAGATATCCGGCCGATCTTGAAGCCCGGTGCAAAGGTTGCGGTCAACAACGCCCTGTCTATCGTCAAGGTGATCGGGAACATCTATGACTCGCGCATCCGGGTCATGGAGCTTGTCGACAAGCCGCAGGAGACCTATGCGGATATCGGCGGCCTCATGGACGTTATCCGGGAAGTGCGCGAAGCAGTCGAGTACCCGCTGACAAAACCGGAGATCTTCCGGCGCATCGGTGTCGAACCCCCGAAAGGGATCCTGCTCTTCGGGGCACCGGGAACCGGCAAGACCCTGATTGCAAAAGCTGTTGCCCATGAGGCAAACGCGACCTTCATCCGCATGTCCGGAAGCGAACTCGTGCACAAGTTCATTGGCGAAGGAGCCGGCCTTGTCCGCGAGCTCTTCCAGCTTGCCCGCGAGCACAAGAAAGCGATCATCTTCATCGACGAGATCGATGCGGTGGGCAGCATGCGCACCAACGACGGGACGAGCGGCAGTGCAGAAGTCCAGAGGACGCTCATGCAGCTCCTCGCGGAGATGGACGGGTTCGACAACCGGGGAAATGTCCGGATCATGGCTGCCACCAACCGTGCTGACATGCTCGACCCGGCGCTCCTCCGGCCCGGCCGGTTTGACCGGCTCATCGAGATCCCGGTTCCCGACAAGGAGGCCCGGCTCCAGATCCTGAAGATCCACTCAAGGAACATGCACCTTGCGGAGGTCAATCTCGAGGAGATCGCGCTCCGGACCGAGAAGGCAACCGGTGCCGAGCTCGAAGCGGTCTGCCGCGAGGCCGGCATGATGGCAGTTCGCCGCGAAGCAGAAACCATCGGCATGGTCGACTTCATGGATGCAGTCCGTAAAGTCAGGAACGAAACGATCTCTGACAACCGCATGTATACCTGATTATCCGGTGCTATGCCCTGCGCATCCCGGTTTTGTGGGAGATGTGGATGAATATCCTCCTGATCCAGAAGGAAGGCATCGACCTCCATCACACCCTTTTTTCTTCCGAGACCAGCCGCCTTGTCCTGCGGTTCTACCACCCGAAAAAAAAGCCCTGCGGGGTGTATATCTCCTGTTCCACGATCAGCAGCGCCCTCTCGCTGGTTGCCGAGCTGCGCTGGTATATCCGGCGGTACGTCCGCGAACCGCTCTTTGAATGGGAGAGGGGTATTTATTTCACCCACGAACTTGCACAGGATGTCTATTACGAGCGGACGGCTGTACTCGGGCACGGCTGGAAGTTCAGGAAACTCTACGGGTTCAAGGACGGGAAACTGGTAACAACGCTTCCCATGAGCCCGGGTTCTACCATCGGGGATTATCAAGGGGAGTGTGCCGATATTACACGAGCAATTGAAATCTGGTGCAATGAGGACGAAGTGGATGAAGGCGAACTGATAAGCGGCCCGGATGAATCCTGATGGACGGTTGCTTGATCCGCATCGAAAAGCGTTCCCGGATTTTTTTTTAAATTGTTCCCGAATTCAGGAATCCCCGGGGGGCTTACGGGATCCTCCGACAGCCTGGAGAAAGACCGGGCGATATCCCATGAGGGGCCATTACTTGCCCCCCACAAATTCCACCGTTCCTGAATAGAGGGCGATCAGGATCCGGTCAACTGCCTCCCGCTGGTTCTGATCCGGAGGAAAGTCCGGGTCACAACTGGCTTTTTCTATCTGTCGGATTACATCGCCGATATTCGTCATGGTTGATTCAGTCTCCTAAAATGTTGCACCGTGCAGGCCGTATCCGGGTATAAAATGCTGAAATGCTCCGGGTAAATTCCTGTACCGGATTGTGCTTTCATTGAACCCAGCAGTTACATCAAATGCCGAATGGTTGGGAGGATTCAGCAACCAGACCCGGCAACCCATTCCCGGGAAAAACAAGGGGGTGCTATCCGGCACCCCGGAAAAGTTCAGATTTCAATGAGTCTTTTTTGCAAGGCTGGTTCCGAGAGCAAATAGGACGATTCCAATGAGAAGGAGCGGTACTCCCTCAACTGCTCGCAGAATAATGGTGTTTTCGCGGATTTGTTCAAGTAAGGTCATATTTTTTGTCTCCTGTATTGAGTATTGACAGATATCCGTGGACCCTGTCGCCATATATAATGCCAAAATGGCCCGGGTCATACCATCACACCGGAAAGGTGCTGCATTGAACCGGGAAGTTACATGGCTATTTTTCCGCTATTCTGAAATGATCAGAACAGGGTTCAGGATTATAGCTAAAAAAAGGCGGAAAGTATATTCAGTCAGTCTATAAAATGAGACTCATCGCGGGTTGTCCATGAGCAGACATGAGGGAGTCAGAGAAAAAAGTGTTTCCGGATGATCAGGCAAACATTGCGCCTTCGCCACCCGGTGTATTCCGGTTGAAATCCTGGCCAACTTTCGTTATGGCCAAAAGGAAATCTTCCTGGGTTATGGCCGGGCGGTCCTTGCGGATCGCAAACATCCCGGCTTCCATGCAGATTGCATGGAGATCTGCACCGTTCTTGCTTTCGGTCTGACGCGCAACTTCCTGAAGATCAACATCCGGATCAACGGTCAGCGACCGGCAGTGGACTTTCAGGATGGATAAGCGGCCGACTTCATCCGGCAGGGGAATTTCAATGATCCGGTCGAACCGGCCGGGGCGGAGCAGGGCCTTGTCAAGAATATCGATCCGGTTCGTAGCTCCGATGATCTTGACGTCGCCCCGGTTCTCGAACCCGTCCATGCCGGCCAGCAGCTGCATGAGCGTGCGCTGGACTTCGCGGTCGCCGGAGGTGTTCGCCTCGGTCCGGCTAGCCCCCACCGCATCGATCTCATCGATGAAGATGATGGTCGGGGCCTTCTTCTTGGCAAGGTCGAAGAGTTCGCGGACAAGCCGGGCACCTTCGCCAATATATTTCTGGACCAGTTCCGAGCCGACAACCCGCATGAAGTGGGCGTTGGTCTCGTGGGCCACCGCTTTTGCGAGCAGGGTTTTTCCCGTGCCCGGCGGGCCGTGAAGGAGAACTCCCTTCGGGGGATCGATACCGATCCGCAGGAAGAGTTCCGGGCGCTTCAGCGGCAGTTCAACGGCTTCCTTGATCTCGTTGATCTGCGCTTCCAGGCCGCCGATATCCGCGTACGTCTCCTGAGGGGAATCAACGAGCTCCATGCCGTAGACCGCTGAATCGAAGGACGTGGGGAGCAGTTCCACAAGAGCCAGCGACTGCTGGTTAAGGGTGCAGCGGGTGCCCGGTTTTAAGTCTTCCGGACTGATGGATGGCGAGCTCCTTACGAGGAACCGTGGTCCAGCACTGGACCGCACAATCACGCGCGATGAGTCGATAACATCGGTCACGGTCCCGATAATAAGCGGCGGGCTCCGGAGCTGCTCGCTCTCGCTTTTGAGTTTTCGCACTTCCCGCTCGTAGCGGATCTTCTGGGTCTCGATATACCGCTTGTCCGCCTCGACCTGCCGGAGCTGTTCGCGGAGTTCGAGGTTGCGGGATTCCAGGTTGCCGACACGCTCCATCATCTGGACTTCCAGATCGTGCTTGTCATTCTCGATCTGACCCAGCTGTTCGCGGAGCTGCTCAGACAATGACCGGTACAGCCGGTAGAGTTCCTCTGGTGTCTGGGGGTCCGGGGACTGGTGAAGGGTATCGGCCATCTCGTGCCTCAAATTATATAGGGAAACTGCATATAAAGTGTTTGTGAGGAGGCAGGCGCCGGTGTTTACCGATATTTCCATTCAGTGGGAATTTATACTCGTAAACGCTACTTCTTTGTGAGATTATGCAGTGCGAAATGTGTGGTGAAGCAATACGAGGCTCCCCGAAACTTGTCCGCGTGGAAGGGGCCGAGCTGCAGGTCTGCAGCAAATGCGAAAAATTCGGTACTGAAGTGCAGCAGGTCAGAAGAACAGACCTCGCCCGCCCGGCAGTATCCCGGCAGGGGGCGGCAAAAGCCCCGGCAGCTTCCCCGTCAGCATACCGGAAGCGGGATCTCTTCGACTATATGGAAGGCGATATTGTCGAGGATTACGCGGATCGGATCCGCAAGGCAAGGATGGCAAAGGGATTATCCCAGAAAGATCTTGCCATGCTGATCAAGGAGAAGGAGCATCTCATCAAGAAGATCGAGAACGCAGAACTGATGCCGGAAGAGGATGTCCGCAAAAAACTCGAAAAGGCGCTCGAGATCCGGCTTGTTGATGCTCCTGTCGATGAGGCGGAGAAGAAGATCCAGAGCAAGCTTGCCCCTACCCTTGGGGATCTCACCATCATACGGAAAGCAAGAAAATAAGGAATTTTTTTTTTAAGCAAGATCGATAACCGCATTGTGCAGGATATCGAGCGTCTCCCGCATTGCCCGGCCGGCATGCCGCATGTGGTGGTAGATCTCAAGCATCCTTACCGCGTGCATGGCATTGCTTGTCGTGAGAAGCTCTGCCATTCCTGCAATATAGATCTCTTCCATGGCATTGTATGCATCCCGGGCGTGCCGGATCTCCAGCTCAACGGCACTCTTGTCCGCGTTGAGAAACTTGATGCCCCGGGCAATACACCCGGTACCCTCCAGGAGTTTTTCGGCCATGTCGTGGATCGGCTTATCCGGGACAACCCTGAACGCGTACATCTCTTTTGCCGTCTCCTTTGCAATGTTGAGAATATAGTCCATCTGGCGGGAGATGCTGTAGATATCCTGCCGGTCAAACGGGGTGGAGAAGGATTTGATCAGCTTGGCTTCCATATCGTGGCGCATGACGTCCACCTCGTTCTCGATCTGTTCAAGTTCCTCCGGGTTGCAGAGCGGGCAGGCTTTCAGCCACGAGACCATCACCTGCACACCGGCAACGGTCCGGTCCGCCTGGCAGGCCAGCATCCCTTCAAAGTCATAGTCCCGGGGAAAGATAGACGAGAACAGGTTTTTCTTCTCGCCCTGCAGGTTTGTTCCAGGTGTTTTTTCCATACGATAATCACACTCCCATTACAGGGGAAAATACAAGGTAAAGGATTCCGGATATGAGCATGGTGACCGGTATGGTCACGGCCATGGCAATGAGGATATGCTTGCCTACATCCCATTTCACTTTTCTCGGGTTCTCTGCCGCCCCGACCCCGAGCACCGACATAGTGATGACCTGCGTTGACGAGACGGGAGCCCCGGCAGCAGTTGACATGGCAACAGATGCGGCTGAGAAGAACTGGGAATCGAACGAGTGAATGGGATCGATCCGGAAGATCCTGCGCCCGAGCGTATTCATGATCCTCCATCCCCCGGATAATGTCCCGAGCGCAATGAGAACAGCGCACGCAAACCGGGCCCAGAGCGGAACATCCGCTACGGCAGACATGCCGGCCGAGAAGAGAACGAGCGCTATGATCCCAAGCTGTTTCTGGGTGTCGTTGGCTGCGTTCGAGAAGGCCATGACTGCTGCTGCGCACCAGTTGAGGGCAATGATCTTCCGGTTGATTGTCCGCTCCGCATTCCGGAGGAGCAGCATCATGCATTTATGCATCAGGAAACTTCCGACAAACCCGATGATAACCGAGAGGACAAAGAAGAAGATAATCTTGATAAAACCCGCAAGTTCGTGGGCCGGGCCGAAGAGTTCGTCCACGCCCCAGAACACGCTCCCGATCCCGGCAGCGGCAATACCCGCACCGATAAGTCCCCCGATCAGGGAATGGGATGAGGAAGAGGGAAGGCCGAACTTCCAGGTTATGAGGTTCCAGGAGGTTGCCGTAACCATGGCAACGAGCAGGACAACAACGATCTGGGCAGCTGACGAGATCTCGAGAAGTCCCGTGAGGGTGAAGGTAACCGCACTCCCGCCACCTATGGCTCCGAAAAAGGACATGACTGCAACAAGGATAATGCCCATCTTCGGGGTTGCAGACCGCGATGCTATGAACGTTGCCGCAATCGAACTGGCATCCTGAAACCCGTTGGTAAACGTGAAGGCGAGCGCCAGCAGGATCGCGATGAGGGCAAGTTCGATCATGGCAGTAGTTTTTGGGAGTCAGATCCCGGGCTGGACGGTTCTGGCACCGGGCACAGCGCCCTATTTCACCGGTGAGATAAAAAAGGTGATGCCAAAGAAAACTGCAATACTGCCGGTTTACCGCGTTACGCGTGGCTTAAGCGAGGATCTCCCCGCAGCACCGGAGACAGGTCCGGATACCTTGAGGTCATACGCCGGTGTCTTAATGTACGCAAAGGTATTCCGGAACACCTAAACAAAAGAGGAGAGGAATGGCGGGAATTATTTTACGATGAACCCGTCAACCCGGTAATCCTGGAGGCATTCGCCATCCAGGAGCGACTCAAATGTCACCGACTGTCCAACCCCCATCGGCCCGATGAAAACCGATCGTGAATCGCGGATGGTCCCGGTTTTGGTATTAACGAGATTGAGGTTCAATGCTACGGTGTCGACCGATACATTTGCCGCATTGTAGGCATACCCGGTAACTTTCCCGTAGCAGCCGAGACCCGGCGACCAGTCATCGTGATATTCATAGTGGGCCCGGATAGAGTCGCGTGCAGTCTCCTGGCCAACGCTCGAAGTTGTGGTGCATCCCGCAAGAAACACCACGGCGATGATGAGCATGAAAACCGTAATTGTTTTTTTCATTCTTCACTTCTTGTTCGTTCTTTTCAGCTATCAGGTTTCCCGTCCCGCTATTTGAGGATAGGGGTCTTTTTCCGGATCACGTAAGTCACTCACATTTTTTTTCAGAATTACCCAGGTAACGTTAACAGGAAATTCCCCTGCCGGAACACCGGTAGTCAAAGAAACTGGCAAAAAAGAGGATGGAGTATTCCGGAACCTGCCCGCAAGGGCGATCGCCCCAGTCGCGGACCAGCCCTTACTTCTTTGCGGAATCTGATTTCTCTTTGTCGGCAGCGTAAATTAGCGGGGCCTGTTTCTCCGTTGCAAACGTACCTTTCTTGGTTCGCCCGTACCCTACGGTAGAGGTATTAAGGGCTCCTCCGAACCGGGGTTCCAGTTTCATGGTACCGTCATTTTGCATGATGCGGACCATCTCCGGCTCCGGTGGAGCAGCCGGGGCATCCGGCTGGTGGGCACTGCGTAACCGGACTACCGTGCTGCCATCGGAAGCGGAGACATACGGAGCCGCCTGTGCCGGGTAAGGGGTGCTCTGGACCACCTGCCCCTGTTTCAGTTCCTGCCGGCTGCGTTCTTCGGCCTCACGGGACATACTCATGGCGAGCGCCTTGAAGTCGAGCAGTTCTGCGATAAGCCCCTTGACCAGAGGTTCCATATCCTGTAACTTCCTCTCAAGAACAGCGATCCGTTCTTCCGATCCATCATTCACTGAATTTTCCATACTCGTAATCAGTTTCTCCTGCTGACCGGGTTCATTCCCGTGAACTTCAATCCCTGCATCTGACTGCACATACTGAACACTACTGGGGGTTTATGAGGTATTAAAGGGATGAGTCCCCATTTCGGAGCAGGACGGGTCGCAGAGAGGGCCGCGTTAAGGGTATACAGGATTTTCAAACCATGACAACATAAATATCCGGAAATCGTACCACAATCGTAAGGAACTATCCATGCAGAGACCAGGAAACGGCACCCTTGTATTCATCCTTGCCGGCCTCCTGGTCTTATCCATCGTCTTCATACTCCTCTTCGCCGTACCCGGGCTCGTATATCCGACCGATGACAATCCTTCGATATCCCTCCTGTATGCCTCTGCCGGCTCCATGCCCCAGCTGCTCAATACCAACCAGATCGATGCATTCCTTATCTGGGAACCGGTGGTATCGAATGCCCAGCTCTCCGGCATCGGGAAACGGATTGCGGTTCCAGCCGATCTCCCCCCTCCGGGAAAATGGAACAATTCCGCAATCAATGTCCTGGTACTGCGCAACAGGGTAATTTCCCAGGAGCCGGATTCCTCGGCACTCCTCTCTGCCCTGACAACGGCCGCAATCAACCGTACCAGTGAAGACCCTGCACTTGCGGAAAATATCACCGCCACCTGGGTATTTGGGAACAACCCCATCTTAACCCCGGTAGGATCGCTCAATCCGATTACTGTTGAGGAACAATCCTTTGCCAACATGGCCTTCACAGCCCGGGCAGTTCCACCGGAATCCGGCATAGTGCAGAGCGTTATGGCAACGACAACAGACACTGCCTACAATCCTCTTTCAATGATGAATGTGTCCGTTGCACGCAGGGGGGAGCAGTTCCTGAATGGATCCCTCGTCCCCCATACCGGAGGCAGCGTCCCAACGATCAACATCGGGTACATTCCCTCAACGGATAATTATGCCCCCCTCTATGTCATGGTCAAGGATTCAACATATTTCTGCAACAGGTACAACTTCTGCCTGGTTGCGGACAATCCCCAGGCCTCCCGCCCGACCTCCTGCACGCTGCTTGTACAGGGAGAGCCATTTGCAAAAGTCAACCTCATTCCCGGCCAGTCCGGCGGAGGCATCATGACAACGATAGGTCAGAATGCCCTGGATGGAGCCTTTGTTGGATCGGTTCCCGCAGAACTACAGATTGGCCTTGGCAACCCGTCGTCCATCATCCAGTCAATCAATACCGGCGGCTCGGGGCTCGTTGTGGGAAACAAGGCTCCCTGCAGGGACTGGCCCGGATTTGTCCGGTGGGCAAAAACCCGCTCTGCTGCCGGCAAACCCCTGGTCATAGCAACGGTCCAGAGCTCAATCCAGGAGGATATGGTGCGCGAAGCCTGCACGTATGAGAATATCACGGTGACTCTCTATGGTACTAATTTCGAGACAGACTTTACTTGAATATGGCAAAGGACTCCTGGTAATCGTCCTCCTGCTGGTTGCGTGGGAAGGCTTTGCCCTCCTTATCCAGAACAATTACATCCTTCCACCGCTTGGGGAGATCTTTTCCGTGCTGCTTCACCCGACAGAACCCATTCTCGGCGGCCAGAGCCTCCTCGCAAACACCCTCGTCAGCCTCCGTGAAGTGCTGACCGGTTTCCTTGTTGCGGCCGCACTCGCCATCCCATCCGGCCTTCTTATCGGATGGTCGCGGGAGATCCAGGTATACTTCAACCCGGTTATCCAGATCCTCCGCCCCGTGCCCCCGATTGCCTGGATGCCGTTTGCCATTGCATGGTTTGGTATCGGATTCAACTCCATCCTCTTCATCATAGCTATGGGGGCATTCTTCCCCATCCTTATCAACACAATTGACGGGGTTCAGGGTGTGCGGAAGCGGTGGATCGAAGTATCGGAGATGTTCCATGCAACAACCTTCGAGCAGCTCAAAACCGTGGTCTTTCCCGGGGCCCTCCCTATGATCTGGACAGGCCTCCGGGTCTCGTTCGGAGTTGCCTGGATGTGCGTAGTTGCCGCCGAGATGCTGCCGGGAACATCCGCCGGTGTCGGGTTTTTGATCATGTATGCCTATAACCTCGGGCAGATCCAGGTAATAGGTGCCGGTATGGTCATCATCGGTATCATCGGCCTTGGGGCGGATATCATCTTCCGGGCCGGACAGGCGCGGCTCTTTGGCTGGCAGGGGAAGGAGTGATTATGGCACCAGTACTTTCCATTGAAGGGATCACCAAAACATTCACAGACGGTGAGAGCATCTGCCGGACCCTTGACGGCATATCCTTTGAGGTTGAGGAGAACGAGATTGTCTGTATCATGGGCCCGTCCGGGTGCGGGAAGTCCACGCTGCTCCGGATCATCAACGATCTCGAACACGCGGACACCGGCACCATCCGCGAGGCATCCAAAGATAAAACCGGGAAACCAACGACCGCCATGGTCTTCCAGGACCATGCACTTTTCCCGTGGCTTACCGTGTATGACAACATCGTGTACGGCCTGCGGCTTTCTGTGCAGAAACTCTCTGAAGAGGAGATCGCAAAAAGGGCTGAGGGTCTCCTCTCGCTCACGCACCTGGACTCATTTGCAAAAGCCTACCCGCACCAGCTCTCCGGAGGGATGAAACAGCGGGCCTCGGTTGCCCGGGCGCTGGCTATCAAGCCCTCCGTGCTCCTGATGGACGAACCATTTTCCGCGCTCGATCCATTCACCCGCCGGGAACTTGAAGACGAAGTGATGAGAATACGCGAGGATCTCAGGACCACCATCCTTCTGGTCACCCATAACCCGACTGAGGCAATCTATCTCGCGGACCGGATTATTGTCCTGTCCGCACGGCCCGCGGTTGTAGCCGGGATCCTGTATGTCGATATTCCCCATCCACGGGAAATGGCAAATCCGGAATTCCTGAAGATACGGGAGACAATAATCCGGATGGTACGGGGAAAGGAGGGCCTCCGGGAGTGACCACGGCGGGAAGCCTGCGATACAGCCTTCGGAAATGAGTGAGAAAACACGGGGCTTTCATGAATACCGAGAATAATTCATTCCTTTTTTTCTCCACAGGAGTGGCATTTCCCGGTATGCACGCAGATAGTTCCCCCGCAGGCCGGGCAGGCCCATCGGGTCGTCTCGTTTTCAAAAAATTCCTGTATACCAAGGGTTCTGATATTCTCAAGGTTTCCTATCATGCTCATGGCGTATCGGGTCCGGTACCGTTTGTCGATATGTTGTACCCGGTTGCAGGGATATTTCGCACAGGAGAAACAGTAGTCCAGATTGTTGCTTATAAGTTCTTCGCAGGTTTTCATTGCGCAACTCCGGCAGCTCTTTGGTTTCGTCTCATCTGCTCCCCGGCAACCGGGGCACCGGTTCTTCTCCCGCAGGTACGCCCGGCATATCCCGCAGTTCATCCCGCAGGGGGCAATAACTGACACGTCATCGGGTAATACCATACATATTCCCCTTTTTTATAATTCTCTCTATTCCATTTTTTCAAATCCGGCAGCCGGCAACAGGAAAAATTACCTGATGTTCTTAACCAGCCGTGCCCCGAGTGCATAGGCCCGTCGGCAGTCCTCAGGGAAGTGCTCGTCCCGCCATCTCTTCTTCTCCTCCGGGTCAAACCGCGTGGCGACATATTTCGAATAATCGGAAAACTGGTACGTATCGGTGACAAAGAGCGACTCGCACGAGCCGAAGATCCGCTCCATCGCCATCTCCATTCCTTTCGCATTCCGGTCAAAACCCATCTCCCTCACCATTGCATCCGTTGCCCCGGCCGTGTAGATGAACCCGGTCCGGATCTTCTTCCCAAAGAGCGTTGACCGCTCCAGGTCATAGACCGAGTACTGGAACATCAGCCGTTCAAGGAAGGACCGGGTCTCTCCGGTTGTTATCCCGTAATATATGGGAGAACCTATGAGAATCGCGTCGGTTTTCTCAATTTTTTCAAATATCTCTGTGAGGTCATCTTTCCGGGCACAGTGCCCGTAACTCTTCCCATTTACCCGCTTGCAGGCAAAGCAGCTGACGCAGCCCTTATAGTCAAGGTCATAAAGGTGGATCAGTTTGGTTTTCGCTCCTTCAGCCCTTGCACCGTCAAGCGCATGTTCAAGGAGCGTTGCGGTGTTCCATTTCTTTCGGGGGCTCCCGTTCAAGGCAATAATCTTCATAGATGTTAGTCGGGGATAAAGGAATAAAAAGGTTCAGGGCAGGCATGAGATGCGGTTCCGGGTGGAAAGGCCCACCATCAGGATTGCAGGAACCTATTGGCTGGGTGGTCCGGAGTCATGCCGGGAGCCGGGAGTAATTACGTACCGCGGGAGGAACGGGAAATCAAAACTCAGGAGGGGAGTACTCTCTTTGCCATTCATCCAGCCTCGGATAACCTGCCGTATTGACAAACTATTTGACAGGAAAAAACACTATTACGCATATTGAATAGCGAAATTCGAACAACGAAATGTGGACAGCCATCATTATGAATTTCAACAATTTTACCATCAAATCACAGGAAGCCGTAGGGAAAGCAACGGAAATTGCAGCGGCAAAACAGAACCAGGCTATCGAGACAGCTCATTTACTCAAAGGGATGCTTACGGTTGACGAGAATGTCATCCCGTATCTCCTTAAAAAAATGAATGTGAACCTGGATAGTTTCATCCCTGCGCTTGACAGGATTGTCGACTCGTACCCGATTGTCAGTGGCGGCGGGGAACAGTTCCTCTCCAGTGATGCTACCAAATCCCTGCAGAAAGCCGCCGCACTTGCCCAGGAATTCAAGGATGAATTTGTCTCCATCGAGCATCTTCTCCTTGGGATCCTGTCAGTGAACGACTGCACCTCCCGGCTGCTGAAGGAGAACGGTGTTAACGAGAAAGGCTTAAAGACTGCCATCGGCCAGTTGCGGAAAGGTTCAACGGTGAAGAACCAGGACGCAGAAGAGTCCTATAATTCCCTGAGCAGGTTTGCCCGGAACCTGAATGATCTGGCCCGTACCGGGAAACTCGATCCGGTGATCGGCCGGGACGAAGAGATCCGCAGGGTGCTGCAGATCCTTTCCCGGAGAACAAAGAACAACCCGATCCTCATCGGGGAACCGGGTGTTGGAAAAACCGCCATTGCCGAAGGTCTTGCCCACCGGATCATTGACGGGGATGTACCGGATAACCTGAAATCAAAGCAGATTTATTCCCTCGACATGGGAGCCCTGATCGCCGGGGCCAAGTTCAAGGGAGAATTTGAAGAACGGTTAAAAAGCGTGATCAAGGAGGTGATAGCTGCTGAAGGGGAGATCGTCCTTTTCATAGACGAGATTCATACCCTAGTCGGGGCCGGCGCAAGCGAGGGCGCTCTGGACGCGGCAAATATCCTCAAGCCCGCGCTTTCACGGGGAGAACTGCACGTCATCGGCGCAACCACGTTAAAAGAATACCAGAAATATTTCGAGAAGGACAAGGCGCTCGAACGACGTTTCCAGCCGGTGATGGTAAATGAGCCGGACACGCTTTCTGCCATCTCCATCCTGCGTGGCATCAAGGAGAAATACGAGACCCATCACCATGTACGAATCAAGGATGAGGCGATCATTGCTGCCGTTGAACTTTCGCAACGCTATATCTCCGACCGTTTCCTTCCCGACAAGGCAATTGATCTTATTGATGAAGCAGCAGCAAAACTCCGCCTTGAGATCAACTCAAAACCGGAAGAACTGGAGATTATTGAGCGCAGGATCCGCCAGCTGGAAATTGAACGGGAAGCCATCAAGCGTGAGAAAGATCAGGGAAAACTCAAAGGGCTCAATGAACAGATCGGGAACCTGACCGAGGAACGAAACCAGTTGCAGGCAAAGTGGCAATCGGAGAAAGATCTGGTAGAACAGATCCAGGCACGCAAGACGGAGATCGAGAACCTGAAGTTCGAGGCCGACAGTGCTGAACGCAAGGCCGATCTTGGAAAGGTGGCAGAGATCCGCTATGGTCGTATCCCTACAGCCGAAAAGACCATCGAAGGGCTCAAAGGAAAACTGACCGTGCTGCAGAAGGATTCCGCGATGGTGAACGAGGAAGTGGATGCCGAGGAGATTGCCGAAGTGGTCTCCCGCTGGACCGGCATCCCCGTCTCCCGTATGCTCCAGAGCGAGAAACAGAAACTGCTGGGGCTCGAAGACGAACTCCATAGGCGCGTTGTAGGCCAGGATGAGGCCATCGGGGCGGTCTCCGATGCAATCCGCCGGAGCCGGGCAGGGCTGCAGGACACAAAGCGTCCTATCGGGTCGTTCATCTTCCTGGGTACAACCGGTGTCGGGAAGACCGAACTCGCAAAAGCCCTGGCAGAGATCCTCTTCAACAACGAAAACAGCATGGTGCGGATCGATATGTCGGAGTACCAGGAACGGCATACTGTTTCAAGGCTTGTCGGGGCCCCCCCGGGCTATGTGGGCTATGAAGAGAGCGGGCAGCTGACCGAAGCAGTCCGGAGAAAACCCTATTCCGTGGTACTGCTGGATGAGATCGAGAAAGCCCATCCGGATGTATTCAATATCCTCCTGCAGGTCCTTGACGACGGCCGCCTGACCGACAACAAGGGCCGCACCGTGGATTTCAAGAATACCATCATCATCATGACCTCGAACATCGGGTCTCACATCATTCAGGAAAACCTGGAGAATGTCACCGATAAAAACTGCGACGAGGTCTTTGACCGCACCCGCCAGGAGGTCTTCGAACTGCTCAAGAAGACCATACGGCCCGAATTCCTCAACCGGATCGATGAGATCATCATGTTCCGGCCGCTCACCCAGGATGAGATCCAGGAGGTTGTCGGGCTCCAGCTCGGGCTTGTCCAGAAGATGCTCATCAAGAGCGAGATCCGGATCCGGGCAACCGAAAGAGCCATCCGGTTCATCGCCATCCAGGGCTTTGACCCGCAATTCGGTGCACGGCCGATCAAGCGGGTGATCCAGAAGAGCGTGCTCAATGAATTGTCAAAAATGATTCTCGATGGAACCGTAAACAAAGACAAGGAGATCGTGGTTGACGAGAGAGCAGGAAAACTGGTGTTCATGAATTCCTGAACGGCACTGGTGACAAACCATTCCAGTACGAATCCCGCGATTGCGCTCGCAGATGGGTTGGCATACGATGAAGAGGATAAGGAACGGGATGGCTCTCCACCGGCCTTCCCCCTCTTTTTTGGAAATGCACGATTGGAGATCATCCTCTGAAGGTTACATCATTTGTAAACGGTAAAAAGAGTTAATTAGGCTACACCCGTGTTATTAGCAACCAGATACGATTCTGACTCGCACAACAATCTCAGGAAGTATGCTTGGTCGCGTATCTGCCCCATATGTCCTTCCCATTTTGAGAGGGTACGCAACCCCCCCGGGGAACGGACCTGATCAATTGATTTCGCAGAGAACCCGGATGAAAGCAGTCGGATGTCAGGAATAGTTCCTGATTTTTCCCGGTCCATTGTGTCCGATTAAGGGGATAAAAATGCAAAAACCGGATGCATTGTCGGGAGGAAATGGCCGGGCGATTTCAAACAATCGTGCCGGACAACACGGAACCCGGCACATTCCATAAGGAGATGTTCACATGGATTTCAATACCCAGCTCTTACGAGCGTTAAAAACCGGCAGTGTCGTTCTTGGCCCGGTAATGACCGAGAAATGCATCAAGGAGGGAACAGCCCGGATGATCGTTGTTGCAGGCAATTGCCCGGCAACCATTAAATCAAAAATTACCAGAAACAAGAACCAGTTCATTCATACCTTTGCGGGGTCCGGCATGGCTCTTGGAAACGTGTGCAGAAAACCGTTTTCCATCAGCACCCTCGCAATCATCAACCCCGGCGAATCGGATATCCTGTCCGTTATGCGGGTATGACATGGTATCATAAACGCAACCATTGGGGGTTTACGCGCCGGTATTGCGGTAAGAAATAAAAAACCAGGATCAGAGAGTGATCTCGAGATCCAGTTTTTCTGCCAGTTCCTTGTAACGGTTCCGGATAGTGACTTCGGTCACACCCGCAACTTCTGCAACTTCACGCTGGGTGCGCCGCTCACCGTTCAGGATGGAGGCAATGTAAATCGCCGCTGCCGCGACACCGGTCGGCCCCCTGCCGCTTGTCAGTTCACGCTCGGCGGCCTGCCGGAGGATTTCAATGGTCCGGCCCTGGACTTCCCCATTGAGGGTGAGACCCGAACAGAACCGGGGCACATAGTCCATAGGGGATGTTGGGAGGAGCCTTAAGCCAAGTTTACGGGAAACAAACCGGTAGGTCCTGCCAATCTCTTTTCTTGAGACTCGGGAGACTTCTGCAATCTCATCGAGAGTACGGGGCACGCTGCATTGCCGGCAGGCAGCATAGAGCGTTGCTGCTGCAACGCCTTCGATACTCCGGCCACGGATCAGGTTCTTGTCAACGGCGTCACGGTAGATCACCGCTGAGCATTCGCGGATGTTCCGCGGCAGGCCCAGGGCTGAGGCCATACGGTCCAGTTCCGAGAGCGCGAATGCTAAGTTCCGCTCAGTTGCATTGCTGACACGGATCCGCCGCTGCCACTTGCGGAGACGGTAGAGCTGGGCCCGGTTCTTGGAGGAGATAGCCCTGCCATACGAATCCCGGTTGCGCCAGTCGATCATGGTGGAGAGACCCTTGTCGTGGATCGTGAGGGTCATCGGTGCACCGGTACGGGCACGTTTCTGCCGCTGGTCGGCATCAAACGCACGCCACTCGGGACCCCGGTCAATGAACTCGTCATCGAGCACGAGCCCGCAACTCTGGCAGACCAGTTCTGCCCGCTCACGGTCGTGGGTCAGCTGTCGGCCGCCGCACTCGGGACAGGTTGTTTCGGTCTGGTTCTCCGCTTTTTTCTCCTGCTCTTTCTGTTTCGTTCGCGATTTGAACGATTCACGCTGAGACTGGAGAATTTTTATTTTTTCAATTTCCTGCATTCACGTTTCCTGAATAATGGTCTTTTTGTTTCGTATGGCTCTTGCATGATGCCGGCATATCCTTGGAAAGCCGTTCCGTGGTGAAGGGTTTTTCCGTGGGCCGGATCATGCATTTTCCCGCGGCAGTTGACGGTGGCATACGGGCCACCGGCGTTCCCAGGAGTATTGGGGATCCTGCCGGCTATCTTCACTTCGGGTCAGTTACCTCGTTGCAATACAGGTAATGCCGGTCTCTGTCACACGACATAATGAGCATCCGTTTGCGAGGGAAGTGCTCAAGTGCCCGTCCAACAACGATTACGCAATCGTTTGGATAAAATGGTGAGGGATCGGTTGATAGTTTTTAATGTAACGACATTTCGGCAGTTAAACATTGCGGGAATACCCAATAACAGGATCCGTCTCAAAATGTAAAAAGGGTTCATAGGCCGGGATCGAAGCCGCCTTACGGACTGTAATCAGACCCGTTCCTAAAGCACATTCACCGTAGTCTGCGTTCATCAGCCTGTTTCTGGAGCCGCATAAAATTTTCATTTCGCGGGCATTCGTGCGGATTTACCCCATGGGCCGGAATCCACTTCCCTTCCCGCGGGTTGAACCGGGCCGGGCAGGACATTTCCTTGACTGCCGATCCCTGAACTCCCGGAACCATCTTGATCCTGATATGTTCACAATCCTGACAAAAATGGTAACTGCTCATCTGTGATCTCCTGTCCGGGGGAATTTATCCGACTTGACGATGTCTCTTGTATGAATGAGGTTAAATGCCTTAGTATGGTGCCATAAGCCACCGGAATCCATGGAAGCAGTCCGGATAAAAAAAAGGAAACGCGCATTCAGCGCGGCAGAGTTCCGGTGAGGTGGCCGGGCGATCGCCAGAGGAGCTGGCACGATAGTGCTGATGGATTCATATACTGCAAAAACATAATCCTCACCGGTGAATATTCCGTGTCCAATGAAGAGATGCTCAAAGAGACATCAAACCAGCTCAGGGAATTTCTGGTAACCAAGAATGTTCTTGGTGAGCCGGTACGTTTTGGGGATAAAGTGGTGATCCCGGTAGCCCGCTACGGGTTTGCATTCGGCGCCGGCGGAAGCCATGCAAAGGATGGTGGCAGCCAGGGTGCCGGAGGTGGCGGCGGCATTGAACCGGTTGCACTTGTTATCCTCCACAGCGACATAAAAGGCGCCGAGGGCATCCAGATCATGTCCTTAAAAAAGGACAGCGCCGTGGCCCAGGCCATCTCTGCCATTGGCGAAAGCCTCGCACCTCAGGTAATCAGTGCCATAAAATCCTTCAACGATAAAACCGAGGATATGAAAGCGGACAAGACCAGGGAACTCTGATCCCACCACTCATCGTATGGATGCACTCCTCCTGCTGGCATGCCTGCTGCTATGCCTCATCATCCTGATCCTCATTCCCGTGATCCTTCTGTACATGATCCCGGTGCACTCCGTGCTGAAGTTCACGGTTTTGGAACAGACTCTTTTTGAGAGTTTTACGATCACGTGGGGTTGTCTGGGAATCGGGGTCGGGCATGACCCGAGGGGAACTCAGGTAACTGTGATTGGTGGCAGCCATGTCCTGAAATCGTTTCTCCTGGTCAGGGCAAGTGAGCCGGTCACCAGAAAGGATGAGCGGGTGAAGAGGGGCCGGGTTTTGCCCTCGCGGGAGAAGATGGTCCGCCTTGCCATGAAACTTATACAACCCGTTGAATCGTTGGGATCGCTATTCTGGCGGGAGAGCAGGTTTGACGGGGCAAATGGAAAGATCACGCTCGGGCTTAAAGATCCCGCACTCACAGGAATGTGCTACGGGTCGTACTGGGCATTCCGGTTCGTGCTCGAATCATTCCGCATTCACATCGAGATGGAACCGGTCTTCGATCGCGAGGTTTTCGCGTGCGACATCGCGATCCGTATGAGTCTCCGGCATCCCATTCTCTTCATCGTCGCGGCTGCCCGGGTCCTGCTGAACCCGGCCGCAAAGGAGATTATATCTCTCTTTCGGCAGGATGCTCCGGGAGCTGCGGCTGTATGACCGCAGCCCTGCGGCTGCAGGAGCCGTTTGTACTCGGCGACCGGAAGATCTATCCCGTTGTCTCTGAGATCTGTTTTTGCATGGAACGGGGCATGACGGCGCTTGTCAGTCCGGTTGCCATTCTTATTGAAGAGAACGGCCAGGTTACTGGCGCAGTCCTTGGAGATGCATCCCTTGAAGATATCATCGGGCGTCTCATTGTTGGCAAAAGCAGCTGATGATAAAGGGGTGAGGTGATCCCATGCCTGTAACGGTTGAACACATTGGTTGTTCTCACCGGAGAACCGCCAGTGTGGCGGGTTCAGCACAGTCACCCGTGCGATAAACTCCCCCCGGTAATGGCGTTGCGGTGCAGCAATGCGGTCTGGCGAGTCTCGCGTATCGTCTACCTGAACCCGTGCAGCAGAACCGGATGGATCAAAAAAAAAGAGAACGTGTCTCTTTCAATCATAATTACGGAACAGCGCCGGGTTCTGGCGCCGTATCCACCAGCGCCGGATCAGGAACGCGGCGCCGATGAGCACCAGAAGGATAACAACACCAATCGCAAGGGTTGCAAGCGGGAATCCGGGTGCCGGCTGGGCGGCAGGGACGGCCGTGGTCTGCTGCACTGCAGGTGACTGCGTTACCGAGGACATAATTTTAGCCGGGGTTGATACGGGTGCCATGTCGCCGAGGGTTGGCGCAGATGCGGATGCAGTCTGGTTCCCCGCGAACGCGGGATTTGCGCTGATAGCATACAGGGAGAAACCGTCACTCGTTGCCGTGAACGTTATTTCCCCCTGATTTGTGGTCCCGACCGTTGTCGGCAGCGCAGTCCACGCGGTGCCGGTGTAATGGTACATAACGATATCCTGTGGGGACATGTGGTGTTCCGCAAGCCACGATGCTGGAACCGTGAACGTGATCGTTGCCCCGGTAATCGTCGTGAACCGGGCCGGAACGAGACTGAGGTACTCGTAGGGGGTGCCCGGTACCGGGGGAATAGCGTTGCCCGGAGTGGTAACAACGGTACCGGTTACGATCAGGCCGTTTATTCCGGTACCGGTAACTTCAACATGGGTCACGGCAGAATCCCCACCAACGTTCACGTCCGTTGTAGAAGAGGCCCTTACTCCCGGTACTTCTGCCTTTGCAATGAAGTGGGCGGGCCCGGAGGTGCTGTCGCCACCATCTATGGGTCTTGGAACCGGGGGCGGAACACTGGTAACCGTGATGTAACCGTTCTTCTGCGTAACATTGTACCCAACATTATTAGAGGTCTGCAACGCTACGGGATAGGTGCCGATCGCAGTATAGGTGTGCAACGGGTTCTGGAGAGAGGATCCAACAGGCTGGAACCGCCACGTGTCGTTTAACCGTAAGTCCTTGGCCTCTCCATCAACATCGTGTAATAAATAACCGCCCATAAGAACAATGCTTCCGTCCGGCAGGGAAACCGAACTGTGGTCATGTCGCCCCATCCACCCGGAACTTGCATTCAGCAGGGTCCATGTAGTGCCCCTGTCTGCGGATCTCCAGGTTTCGTTGCTATACTCAATCCCGTTGCCCATGAAACTGCCACCCATAAGGACGATGCTGTTGTCAGGCAGGGTCACGCTGCTCTGACCTCTTCGCTCGGACCACCCGGAACTCGCATTCTGCAGAACCCAGGTTGCTCCCTTATCCGTAGACCGCCACGTATCGTTGGTGGGAGAGCCGGAGTCTCCGCCCATCAGTACGATGCTGTCGTCAGACAGGGGTGTACTGCTGAGCCAGTACCGGCCGGTCCACCCGGAACTCGTATTCTGCAGAACCCAGGTCGCACCCTTATCTGTTGACCTCCACGTATCGTTGGTGAGGGAGCGGGTGGTATTATACCCGCCCATGAGAACGATGCTGTCATCAGAAAGCGCTACGCTGGTGTGACGGGATCTGATCGACCACCCGGAACTCGCATTCTGCAGAACCCAGGTCGCACCTTTATCCGTAGATTGCCACGTGTCATTCATATTCTTCGACGACCCGGATTCGGGTTTGGCGTAACCACCCATCAGTACGATGCTGCCATCTGGAAGCGCTACGCTGGTATGACCAAATCGTTTCGACCATCCGGAACTTGCATTCTGCAGAACCCAGGTTGCTCCCTTATCCGTAGACCGCCATGTCTCGTTATTACTGGACCCGGCCTTGCTTCCCCCCATCAGAACAATGCTGCCATCAGGAAGCGTCACCGTTGTCTGGGCTTCCCGCTCCGACCACCCGGAACTCGCGTTTTTCAGGATCCAGGGCTGCTTATAGGTCTCATCACCAAAGAACCAGGCCCAGCCGGAGACAAAACTTGTTGAGGTATCGGTAAACTGCACCGTTAATGGGACGGCACCGGTTGTCGGGCTTCCAGAGAAGAAGGCATCCGACGGTCCCGGTAAAAACTTCTCGATCCGGTGATTCTCGGGATCAGCAACATAGATATTTCCTGCGGAACTCACCGCGATCCCATAAGGATACTTGAAGGCGCCGGGCACATCTCCGTAGGATCCCCATTGCTGCACATACGTTCCCGTTGCGGTGAACTCCTGGATACGGGAATTCCCTAAATCGGAAACATAGACATTCCCGTTTTCGTTCACGGCTATCCCGTAGGGAGACCAGAACTGGCCGCTATCCACACCAGTGGATCCCCATTTCCGCACAAATCCCCCGTCAGATGTGAACTCCTGGACACAGTCATTTGAGTTATCAACGACATAGACATTCCCACTCACCGGGCTGACTGCTATCCCGAGGGGATAATCAAACTCGCCGGTACCGGATCCATGCGTCCCCCATTGCCGCAGGTACGTGCCATCGGATGTGAACACCTGGATACGGAAATTGAAGGAATCCGTGACATAGACATTCCCGTGGGAATCTATTGCTACGCAGTAAGGATAGAGGAACTGGCCGTTCCCCGAACCCGCGGATCCCCATTGCCGTACATATGTGCCGTCGGACTGAAACACCTGGATCCGGTTGTTGCCGTAATCAACAACATGGAGATACCCGCTCGCATTAGCCTTGATGTCGACAGGATAATAGAACTGCCCGCTGAGAGACCCGTTCGATCCCCATTTGCTCATATAGGTACCGTCAGAATTAAACTCCTGGATCCGGGAATTGTAAGTGTCAGCAACATAGACTTTTTCAGCCGGGCTCACCCCGAGATTAAAGGGGGCCCAGAACTGGCCATCATTCCTGCCTGCAGCACCCCACTGCCGCACATAGGCACCGGCCGATGTTATCTCCTGGATTCGGTAATTATTATAATCAGCCACATAAAGATCACCGCCAGTACCTACGGCAATGCCCGTGGGTGTGTTGAATTCACCATCGCCCCGTCCGGGGGATCCCAGCGTTGCCAGATAAGTACCGTCGGAAGTAAACTCCTGGATCCGGGAATTGTGAGTGTCTGCAACATAGACATGATCGGTTGTTAAGTTCACTGCTATTCCAATGGGATCATCAAACTCACCGGTACCAGTACCGCCGGTCCCCCATTGTCTCACATACTTACCATCGGAAGTAAACTCCTGGATCCGGGAATTCCGTAAATCGGTGACGTAGACATACCCGGTCGAATTCACCGCCACCCCATACGGAATATCAAACTGACCGTCGCCACTCCCTTCCTCACCCCACTGGGTCACATATGTGCCGGATGAGGTGAACACCTCGATACGGTTGTTGCCGGTATCCACAACATAAACATACCCGGTTGCATTCACGGCAATACCCTCGGGAAGCTTAAACTGGTTGTTGCCGGTGCCCGTAATCCCCCACTGCCGTACATAGACACCGGCAGACGTGAATTCCTGGGTCCGGTTGTTCCATTTATCGGCAACATAGACATGCCCGTTCACCGGGCTCACAGCGATACCCACGGGACAGTCGAACCTGCCATCACCAGTACCCGTTGACCCCCATTTTGTCAGATAGGTCCCGTCAGACCCGAATTTCCAGACACTGTTATTCGACATATCCGTAGCATAGATGTTTCCACCGAGGTCGGTGGCAACATAGTTCGGAAAGACGCCCACGGTTGAGGGGACTGCCCACTGGAACGTGGGACTGCCGGCGCTGACCGGCAGACCGAGACCGGTTGTGAAAGTCACGATGAAAACAATGCACAATAAAAATACAATCCGGTTGGGAAATTGGCAGGATAGTTTGATCAAGATTTTTCACTTCCAGAATTCAGCGGGGGGATCATTCCTTTGCTGGACAGTACTGACCGGCATCAGCGACCAGAATTACAGACCCGTATTACACATCCCGTTTTTCACATCAGGTTCTCTTCATCGCACAGCCGGATAACCGAGTGCTACAGGTGGCATCCATTAACAGATTCCTTTTTACCATGATGGCATATACCTTCCGAAATGTTCATTTTATTTAACAAAGGGAATATGTCAGCCAGTTGGGTATGCCAGCCGGAATACCCGAACTCCTTGGGGAAGAGAGAGCGGGTGAAATCCGCGATCTTCACGGATCCCTGTCCCGATCCCTGTCCCGGTAAGACTGGTAAAGCGGGAGATTTCCGGATCTCCGGTAGCTGTCCCGTTCAGGATCGCTTCTGCAACCGCTCAACCGGCACGATTTCCTGCACAATTTTCCGTGACAGGTAACCGGCATACATATCCGGGTAAATAAAAATTCCCGTACGCTTCCCGTTCTCTTCCAAAATCGACAGGGACTCGACACGGTCAGCCAGGAGTAACAATTTCATCGAAAGTCCATTGCTCTCTCCGGCAACAGTATGGAAGAAGGATGACCCGATATCCTTCCCGCCAAGATAACATTTTACCGTCGCGGACTCCGCAAGCTCTTTTCTTCCGACAATCAGGTACAGCGGGACCCGTTTTGCCGCCCGGGAAATATCACTGCCATATTTTTTTAAGAATTCTTCATCATTGCAGAGAAAGATAATTTCTGTTTTTGCCCTGTGGAGGATCATCCGGATCTGGTTGTCCCGGGTCCAGTCGGTTAAGAGTTTATACCCCTGCATGAGCGGGACCGGCGATTCGGTTTCCAGGGCTTTGAGCCGTTCATGCAATCCTTCAAGGGAATTCACCGATTCCCGTTTCAGCCGCTCAAACGTCCGGGTAACATCGACCGGCGAGTACCGCTGCGGCGCTTTACCGGACGAGACAATGAACCCTTTCTGGGCAAGCGTGGTAAGGGTTTCATAGATCCTGCCCCGGGGGATCTTTGTCTGCTCATGAATCTCACGGGCACTTGCAACCCGCAATGCGGACAGGATCACGTATACTTTCGCCTCGTACTCACTCATCCCAATCTCTTTCATCTGCGAAAGTAACGAGTCGTCAATCATGCTTGTCAGCTACTATATTCAGGAGCACTTTCTTAATATCTTCGTCCTTGTGACGTAATAGGACATGAATTGCGCACCATTCAAACCTTCGAAATGGACCCTTCTTTTTCTCATGCTCGCTGCCATGATGATTCTCATGGGGGGAGCAGCAGTTGCCCCGGCCCTGCCCCTGATAAGCGCAGCATTTCCCGATGCAACGGACACCAGCATCTCCTTAATCGTTACCCTTCCCGCGCTTGCTATTGCCATCACGGGTATATTCCTCGGGATTCTTTCGGACAGGATCGGCAAAATCAAAGTCCTTGCCGTTTCCGTTACCATCTTCACCATTGCCGGAAGTTCCGGGTATTATCTCACCACCATACCCGCAATCCTTGTGGGCAGGTTCATCCTCGGGATAGGTATTGCCGGTATCATCTGCACAACGTCTGCGCTGATTATCTGTTATTATGATGGGATTTCCCGCGCCAGGGTTCTTGGGTACCAGGCAGCGGCAATGGGAGTGGGAGTGCTGATCCTGGAAACCGCCGGGGGACTTCTGGCAGGTATCTCCTGGAACGCAGCGTTCCTTATCTACCTGCTTGGTATTGTCATTCTCGCTGGCGTTCTTTTAACAATGAGAGAACCCGCACCGCTGAAATATGAGGCGGGAACGCCAGATCCCGGTAAGAAAACGGCAGCGCACGAAACATTCCCGGTCCATCCCCTCCTACTCGCATATAGTACCCTGTTCATGGGGAACCTGCTCTTCTTCCTGATGCCAACCAAGTTCCCGTACCTGATTGCCGGAATGGAGGCGGCACAGACCATGGGCGGAAATACCGCCTTTACTGCCGGGTTATTCCTCGGGATTGGGGGATGTGCCTCTGCGGTTCTTGGGATCTTTTACGGGAGAATTGCGTGGAGATTCCACCGTTACACGATCCTTACCACGACCCTGCTTGCCTTTGGGCTCGGCCTCTGCATTCTCGGGTTTGCCACGTCACTTCTCATGGTCGGGGTGGCCGTGATCCTTGTCGGAGTCGGCGAGGGACTTTTAATGCCGACAATCCTGACCTGGATAGCGGCAATCACGCCCCAGCAGTTCATCGGAAGAGCCATGGGCGGGTTCTCGGTATCCTTAAACATAGGCCAGTTTGCGTCAGCACTGGCGGTCGTGCCCGTCATTACCCTTGTGGCAAGCTACGGGAATATGTTTCTTGTCTTCGGGTGTATTGCGCTCGTGCTCGCGGTGCCCTATCTTGTCGCGCTGATAAAAGAGAAATATTACCCGGCCCCGACAGCCCAGGATATCGTGACAGCGGCAGCCCGGAAATAATTGCCAGACAGGCCGTCATCCGGTACTACCGGTTGTCGGGCGGGATATCTTTTTTTCCGAACCCCAGTACTTCACTAAATTTTAGCCCGAACTTAAGAAAAGAGTAAGATCTACAAAGACAGTGGGCACCAGATGTGGTCACTATACAGCAAAAAAAATCAGCTGAATACTAAAACCTCATCCAGAAACGTTGCGATCCTGTACCTGCTGACTATCCATTATGTACAGAGGAAAATTTTAGAGACGCGCCGGGTTCGTACGATTTGTTTGGATTAAGGTATTCTCCAGAGCATATTTTCAGGCAGACCCTGCCTGAAAATTTTCAATCGCGATCTTAGGGTGTCAGTAACCTTGCTAACAGTTGGATAATTATCCAACTGTTGGATAATTATCTCACAGAACCCCGTTTTCTCCGGCGTGAGCGATCCGGCAGATCAACCGAACCCTGCCTGAAAAAATGTGAGCGGGGGGTGAGGGGGTGGTTGAAATTTTTTTGCCGGAGATCGATTGCGATGCTAATATTGCAATGCTGATAATGGTGTAACTATTCACTTCAGGATTTTGGCAGGTAGTGTACACTACCAGGATTCATGGAAGAATAATGAGTGAAGTACTGAGCCCGCGGTTATGCGGGCTGATGAGCGGTACCGTGAACATTTTTCAGGGTTCTTTTTATCGATATCATAATATATGACCCGCATATCCCTTGTTCTTTTGGCACTTCTTTTAGCCGGATGGAGGAAACTACGGGTAAAAATGACATCGATTCCATGCAATGTAAGGGTCATTCTACGAAGTGGATTTCAGCCTAATTTTAAGAAACGGGGAGTGATTCGAGCGTATTTTTTAAGCGGGCGAAATCCGGGCCATTTACGGGGTTTTCCGGGAGGGGGTATGGTATAAGTATGGGAATCGGAGGGCGCATAGGACCCGGTTTGGTATGAGAGGTATAGGGGGCCGGAAAGGATAGCCCCACACCCTTTTTCTCCCCCCACAACCAATCCTCCGGTGAACTCTCCATGACCCGGCCTGGAACAATCTTCGCTATAATCACCGTCGCGCTGCTGATGATAACCGCAGGCTGCACCTCCCCCATCACCAACGCCAGCACAACCGCAAACGCCACACCGGCCTCCGCCCCCACGCAGTCCGTTGCCCTGTACAAAGTCACCGTTGCGCAGCCCGATGCCTACTCGCGATTCATCCGCATGGATACCGACATCTACAACGCGGGCGAGGTTGTCGAGTTCGTTGTCATCAATGACGGGAACGCAAACCTCATAAGCCCGAATGATCTTCCGGCATTTTCCGTGAAATTCCAGACAAGCCACGGCTCCTGGGCAACGAAGATGGGATCTGAAAAGCCCGCAGTCTCGAATGCAACTCTCTTAAAGCATGGCGAATCCTCGCAGGTCTACCGCTTCATCTCGGATGGTTGGGAAGCCGGGCGGTACCGGATCGTCTCGGATTACGGGGTTGTGCGGGACTTCCTGATCAAGGCAGGCCCGGAACCGGCGCTGGCATCGGTCTGTCCTCCCGCGGGGAATACGACACCCTGGATAACAATAGACCCGATCGCCAGACACTATGCGGGGGAGTCGTTTACGATTTCCGGGACAACGAATGTTGAACCCGGCAAAGAGCTGCGATACACGATCTTTGTCTCGGGCGGGGGTTCGAAACTCGTCCCGCTCGGAACACCCGTTACCATCACGCCCGCTCCGGGAGCCTGCGGCAAGAACACGTGGTCCGCTGACGTGATGCTGCCCGAACCGAGTGACTATTTCATCGGCATTGCCGAGAGCACGAGGACTGCGTCCGCCCTGGAGCGGTTCACCATCCTTAAGGCTCCTTCCGCCACCTCGTCCGGAGGAGTTCCGGCCACGGCTTCCGTTACCGGGGCACCGGTTCCGCCAACCCCGCAGGTATCCCCATGAACCTTCGCATCTTCACCCTCATGCTCGAGCCGGAAAACCCGGTACAGTTCTCCATTGCGAATCTCCGCTCATTCTTAAACAGGCAATTGCTGGAATACATTGCGCTCCACAAGGAGAATGCCGAAGGTTTCATCCACCGGTATCCCGCGGTGCAGTGCAAGCAGCTCAAAACCACGCTCATGGCAGTCGGGATAGCGCAGGGTGCCGACTTCCTGAACGGGATTTCGTCCGGTGAGACAACTATTGCCGCCGGCCCGGATGCCTGCACGATCACCGGCCGGGACCCGGCCGTCCGGGAGGAGCCGTTTGGCATCGTGGCAGACCCGGAGACCTACGAGTTCCAGACCTCGTATCTTGCGCTCAACCAGCAGAACGCAAAGAAATTCTACGACCTTGTTGGCAAGCTGGAGCGGGACGCCTTTATGCAGAAAATCCTTCTGGGGAACCTTGCAACGCTTGCCAAATCCCTTGACTACACTCCGACGGCTCCCATCACGTGCGAACCGAAAGTCCGGTTCAAACGGGAGCGGATCGACCGGGAGAACGTGATGGTCTTTTACGGGAAATTCCGGACAAACCTTGCCATCCCGGACTACCTCGGAATCGGCCAGTCCCTCTCGCAGGGTTACGGCACGGTGCGCAGGCTGGAACCGGAGATAGTGGTCGTGGAAAACGAGACCCGCGGCTGATCCACGATGTGGGCAACAAACGCCCGCCACCTTTTTTTCCCCCTGCCCACAATACGTATGATCATCCCATGATCACGCTCCGCGAACTCCGTAACGAGGACATCGCGACCATCAAGGCCTGGCCCCCCTACCCGCAGGACTGCACGGATCTCGATTACGCGGTAAGGGACAATGGCGGGCTTGATGAGTACCGGGCAAAACCCGGCACCGAGATCCTCGTTGCCGAAGAGGGGGAGACCCTCGCGGGTTTCTCGGTCCTTGAGCAGGAACCGGGCAGGCAGGCAGAGTTCCGGATCGCGGTCCATCCCGGAAAAATCGGTCATGGCCTTGGGAAAACCATTGCGCTCAGAACGCTTGCCCACGGGTTTGCCAATCCGGGAATCGATCTGATCCGGCTCATTGTACGCAAAAACAATGTACGGGCCCAGCGGCTCTATGCGTCCCTGAAATTCCGGGGCACCGGGGAATGCATCGAGGAGGTTCACGGGAAGATGGTGGCGTTTTACCGGATGGAGATCAGCCGGGATACATTTTTTGAGGAGAGCCGATAATGAAACAGGCGCTGTTTATCATCGATGTCCAGAACGAGTATTTCACCGGGGTACTCCCGGTCACGTACCCCGCGGGAAGTTTTGAGAATATTAAAAAAGCCATCGACCGGGCGCATGACTTCCAGGTTCCGATCGTTGTGATCCAGCACGTGAATCCTGCGTCGGAAGCACCGGCGTTCCGGAAAGGAAGCCCTGGCTGCGAACTTCACGATGAGATCCGGCGTCGGCCTTACGATCTCCTGATCGAGAAAACGCTGCCCGGCAGTTTTACCGGCACTGCTCTCGAACCCTGGCTTAAAGAGCACGGGATAACCGAGATAACCATAGCCGGCTATATGACGCAGATGTGCTGCGACACAACGGCCCGCCAGGCGTTCCACCGCGGATATGCCGTGAACTTCCTCTCCGATGCAACCGGTACGCTTGCAATCAGCAACGCGGCCGGCAACATCAGCGCTGCCGATCTCCACACGGCCATCCTCATCACCCAGCAGATGCGGTTCTCCCGGGTTATGAAGACCGACGAGTGGATCACGGGACTGTAAGGATCACCGGAATCCTTCCCCATTTTTGATATGATCGTCGTGGAAAAAATAAAAAGCCGGCGCTTTTTTCGTTTTTTTTACGTACAGATTTTAGTTTTCCGTATCTTTCCATCCGGCACTCATGTAACCAACTCCCAGTTTGAGGAATGGGAGGGTTAAGAAGAATACTCCGCCCCACCAGATCCCGGCGAGTGCAAAGCTGAGCGCGATGAGCGACACAACCGGAATGATGGCAATGGTATAGGTTATTTTTTGTATCTGCACACGCTTCAGCGTGGGTTTTACCAGACGACGACCGGCCGTTGCATACCCCCACTGGAGTGACATGCACAGGCCGATGGCAAGGATGTTTGCATAGAAGATCTGCTTTCCCAGCATAGGTTGCCCATAACGAGCGGCAAACGAGATCGAGAAGGGCAGCAGGGTGACGAACATGAGCAGGATGAGATTTGTCCAGATGAAGATCCTGTCAACTTTCTGGATCGGGTGATACTGGACGTGATGGTCCAGCCAGAATGCCCCGAGAACCAGGAAGCCCAGGATCCACAGGCTGAATGCAGAGAGCAATGAGTTGATAATTTCGGGTCCGAATACCGCAGTTGCATTTACCTCCATAGGAATCAGGGTGATGACAAGAAGGGTCATTGCAAAGGCAAAGATGCCATCCGAAAGTCCTTCAAGCCGCCCCTTCGAGAGGTTCATCTCATTGTCGAGCTCATCTGCCATGATGTGTGCTGATATAGGTTGTGGGAATTCTTAAGTACACGTGACCCGGTTCTCCGGCAGGAGTACGTGAAAGGAAGGGAGACTGAGCCGGCCAGGTAAGACGTTTTTTAAAACGCCCGGCAACGAATAACGTCTCTCCCGCCAAAGGTGATCTTCAGCTATGTACTGGGCACTTCTTGCGGGAATCGGTGCGTGCACGAACGCAGGTTACTATATTGTCAACAAGAAGTTTCTCCGGACCATCGATCCCGACATCCTTGCCGCATCGGGATTCCTCTGTTCCGCCGCACTCCTTCTTGGCATATCGGTAGGAAACGGAATCCCGCCCCTTGGCCCGCTCTTTTTTCCTGCGGTCTGCATTACCGCGGCTATCAATATTCTTGCAACCCTCCTCACCTTCCGCGCCCTTTCCTCAACCGACATCTCGCTTGCCATCCCGATGATCTCGTTCACCCCGATCTTCCTTGTCGGGACCGCGGCACTCATCCTCCACGAGGCCCCGTCCGCGCTGGGGATCGCGGGTATCGTGACAATCGTTGCCGGATCCTATGTCCTGAATACCGCCGCAGAACATACCCGCATCACCGACCCGTTCCGCGCCATGATCGGACACCCCGGTGTCCTTGCCATGCTCGTGGTCGCCTTCCTCTATGCCGTGGCCATCAACTTCGACAAGATGGGGGTGCAGAACTCGGACCCGGTCTTCGGGGCCGGCATCACCATGCTCCTGATCGGTCTCGCGTTTGTCCCGATCGCGCTCTACCGTCGGGCCAGAAACCGGCAGAAGATCTCACAGGTAACAGCGGGTAACCCTGCGGCCCGGTCGGTCCTGCTGGTCCCGTTCCGCCTGAAGGAGGCAGCCCTGGCCGGCATCCTCATCGCGATCCTGATCACCCTTGAAGCCATCACCATCAATACGGCTTACACGGAGCAGATAGCTCCCTATGTCATTACCATAAAACGGATGAGCATCATCCTTATTGTTCTGTACGGTACCCTCGTCTTCCATGAAACGGGTCTGGTCCGACGGCTTTCCGGGGCCGGCATCATGGTTCTTGGCGTGATCCTTATCCTGCTCTTTCCCTGAGCCGGAGCGTACCGGGTCTCATGCCGTTGCCGTGACCTGGGGGGGATCCCGACTGTTGACAGAAGCCCTGCCCCCGGACTACTGTTCATCCGCAGGACATTTTAAGTATTTTTCAAGCAGGCCGTACACCTCAGAGCGGATCTCGTACCGGGCGTTCTTTCCCGCTTTTGTAACAACAATGAGCCCGTCATCGGATAACCGTCCCGTGTACCACGAGACGCTTGCCCCGGAGATCTTCAGGTGGTCCATGAGATCTCTCCGTGTCATTGCGGGATTTTCCATCAGGCACTGGAATATTGTTCGCTCCTTTGTATTCCGAAGGCTCATGAGCACTTTCTGCTCCAGTACACCAAACCTCCCGGAATTCTCGAAATAGCGCCGGTCCCCGCCGGTTTCCAGCACAGCAATCTTTCCGGCCAGGTTCAGAATCGCGAGGTGGTACCGGACCGGTGTCGGTTTCATTGCCGTGATCCGGACCAGTTCGTTGAAAAAGACCCCCGGGTTTTTTACAACCGTCCCGTATATGAGCGCCCGTGCCGGTGAATCCAGGACCGTTGCAGCGGCAATCTTCCGGTAGCCCAGGTACGTGAACAGTTTTAAGAAGAAGAAGAGTTCCACCGGGCAGACCAGCAGCGGACAGGCCGAGAGGAGCAGGGAGATGAAGATTATCCGGGGTGGCAGTTCCCAGAACGAGACCTGGACGGTCTCAAGCGGGGTTGCATTCCGGATATCCTCATCCGTTGCGGGCGTGACCACGTAGCCGCTGTCGAAAAGGCCGGACCAGGGCGAACAGATCATCACCGCAAAAAGAAAGACCAAGGTCACGATGAGTGCGAGATGATCGTCATCCATATCCTGCGTAGGCGGGATGATTCGATAACTTTTATGATATTGATCTGATAATGCCGCGGGCAGGCAGGTTTGGGCGCCCGGACCTGGAGCCACGTGCAAACGCAACCTCCCTTTTGCGATAATACCGTCTGACGGTGGAGGGCATTTTCCGTCTTGCCATGCGCTCCCCCCTCATAACGTTCGCTGTTCTTTCACGCCATCATGACGGGACACGCCGTTTGGGTCCCGGACGTGTAGACGAATGAACTAGAAATGATTTATAAAAGGGGTTGAATACGCTACTTCATCAAAGGAAGGAAATCGATGATCCAATATCAAAAAGGTATTATTTTAATCGCGGTCGTGCTCGCATTTCTCGCCCCGGCGGTTTCCGCCGCTGATGAGATCTCGTCCTCTGTCCCCCTGGGCAGTGCAGAGACCGTTGTCCGGGCTGAAAGCCCGGTGCCCGTTCCGGCCCCGGCCTCTGCGGTGGCAACTGCGAGCGAGCCCGCCGGCAATTACACGAAACTGGAAATCCAGCCAACGTACATGAACTTCGTTGTCGAACCGGGCGAGACAAAGGAGATGACGGTGACCCTCAGGAACCGGGACACAAAAAGCGTTCAGGTCCGGCCAACGGTCCGCATGCAGCCGTACAGCGGACCGTTTGTTGCCGAGAACTCCTGGACGTCGGTAACCCCGCAGAGCGCGGATATCCCGGCCGGGGAGAGCGCAAAATTTACAGTCCGTGTCAGCGTGCCGGCCGGAACCCTCCGGGGAATGTACTCCTCCCAGCTCACGTTCACGGATGAAGCCTATCCAACGCCCTATCCTCAGCCGTTCCCGAACTACCTCCACACGCTCTCGCTCATGATCAATGTTGCGTCAACGCCCGTAATCCAGATCTCAACGCCATATATCTCCGACCAACTGGAAGCCGGGAGCGAGTATTCGTACTCGATCGATGTGAAGAACAAGGGGACTACCCCGCTTGCCCTGAACGCGAAAGTCGGCGAAGACGGGTACCCGATGTACGGACCCTACGGGCCGCAGGAACCTCCGCTGACCGCTAAATCCTTTGCCATCAGTGCGCCCGCAACCATCCCGCCCGGCAGGAACGGTACGGTTACCGTCAGGGTGAATGTACCGCAGAACGCGAGCGGGTATTACAACGGGAACATTGATCTCGGTATCGATGACCCGTCTATCCGGTTGGAAGAGAACCGGATCCAGCTCAATTTCCTTGTCTGGAAGCAGCCGGAAGGCGGATTTTCAAAGAAGTTTTCTGTAACCGGGACAGAACCAATTGGAATAGAACTCACGTCCGCAATGCCCATGATGAGCCCGGTGACCGGTGACGGGGTGTCCCGGAACATTCCCCGCCGGGAACCCTCGTTTGACGCATCCTTAACCGGGCCTGACGGGAAAGCAAATCTCGTTCTCGTGGAGAAGGTGATCAAGGGCTCGGTAAACCTGGGAACCGACCCGTACCTGGGGAATGGCAACCAGCCGGGAAAGTACCAGGAGAGCGGGAGCCAGTACATCTTCACCTACTCGGCACAGGGAAGACCGGGCCAGTGGACGCTTGCGGTGATGCCGAGGAACACGCAGTCCTTTGAGTACAGGATCTCGCTCGGCGGGGGAGAACCTGCCCCGGCAACCCAGCTCTTCAGCGTGCCCGCCATGTATGCGCCGAACCCGTCCGGGAAATGATCTCCCCGGTTCCGGGTTGTCCGCAAGCCTGAACTGCCGGAACTATCCCCGTCCCGGTGCCTGGCAGCGGGCATGAGAGAAAACGAGAGAGAAATCCAAAAACCAGTCTGAATTACACCCCATGAAAGCACGCGAATGGATTGAAGTGGGAGCGGGCCTCAGTATCGCCGTCTTACTTGCTGGGTTCATGATCCTTGGCGCCGGCATGATGGGGATCCCCGGACATGTCTCTTCCCAGTCTCCGGAACCGGCAGCGGATCCTCTTCAGACATACAACAATTCCGTTACCCTGGCAGTCCCCCTGCCGGCATCGCCGCTGGTTGTCCCCTCTTACCGAGTCTCTGACGTAAAGAAACTCACGTTCAGATCCCCAAAAACCCAGGATAAGAAGGCGTCAATCCCTTCCGGGCGAGATGCTCCTGCCCTTGCAGCCCGGGGCCTTGCACCGTACGGGGGACTCCCTGCGGATGCCGGGCTGGAACGGTCACAGCAGGTCTTCTGGAAGAACTACAACGCTACCACCGGCAGGGCGGAGGAAACGTTCCCGCAGTATACCCGCGTCCTCTTCCGCAAGCAGGTGAACGGTTCGCCGGTGATGGGCACGCTCATCGAAGTCCGGCTCGGGGAGGATGGCGAGATTTTGGATCTGGTAAAAGAGTGGTGCACGCTCGAACCCTCCGGCGAGATCGCGGTCATCCCGGCAGAAGAGGCGCTGGAGAAACTCAACCGGCAGGATCTCCTGGAAAAGCTTCAGTGCTGCGTCCTCGACAGCACCATAACCCGGGTGGAGTTTGGCTACTTTGTGGACCTGCACACTCCCGATGCCCCGGTGCAATCGCTCTCCCCTTATACCTGCACGCCCGTCTGGATCTTTTACGGGGTGAAGCCCGGGACGGACGAGGATCCGTTCCCGCTCATCGTCAATGCAACGAGGGGATGAATGGTGAGAGCCGGTCATTCATGGGTTTTTGTAATCCTGCTCATCCTCATTGCGGTATCCATAAGTGCCTGCTGCATGAACCGCCCGGACACCCGCATCACGCCCGTGGATATGGGAAGCACATTCCTCGATCATGCCAGCGGGATCCGGGACTACCGCTCGGAATATATCTCAACTACTGACGGGACCGTGCAGTTTGACTGGAAATCGCCCGGGCTGTACCGGATGGAATACACGGGATCCCCCTCGGTTTCGCCCGGTATCCAGACCCGGAACCAGACAACTGCCGTATGGTACGACTCCCGGTCCAGAACCGTCCGGGTAGAACCCGACAACCGGAATATTCGCGAGCATGATTACCAGGCAATGGTCCGGCAGATCGTGGGGGACGGGAAGTATACGATCAAAGGGACGGATACACAGGACGGCCACACGGTCTACGAGATCGAGGTTCGGACGGAGCCCTGGTCAATGAACTATACGACCTATGTCAGCTCAAAAGTCCAGGCCTGGATCGATCCCGAAACCGGCCTTGCATGGGAGATCATCACCTATTACCCGGCCGATACCGTGAACAACCGGATCCGGTATTCCCGGATTGAGACAAACACCGGCATTTCTGATGATTACTTTATGCTCATCCATCCGGAAGGATCGGCTGTCGCGTGCGGGTACAGCTCCGGACCCGCCGATGCGGAAAATTTCAATCCCAACAACCTTCCCCCGGCGCTTGAACCGGGGTGCCTGGACTGCACGGATGCGCTGCTGACCCGGCCGGTCGGGGGGTTCAACGGCGACCGGCTCCGGGTATCCCTTATCGACTACCAGGCCGGAGGCCGGACCCTCAGAACGGATCCCAGCCGTTCAGTCAATTATACGTTCTATGCCCGGGCAATGCAGCCGGGGAACGTCCGGTACACGGTCTCCCGGGTTGCAGGTCTCTACAGAACAGAGCCCGAACCCATGCCAGAAAATATCACGGTCCTGGTTGAACCCGGCGAATTCCTTGCAGAGCCGGGCCATACCTACCTCTCAACGGTCACCGCCCATGTGAAACCGGGAACTGTTCTTAAGGAAAATTTCTGGATCCATATCCATGCCGACGTAGAAGGTGTACCGGATGCTATCACGGATGACTGGGTCCGGCTTGCCCTGGATGACGGGTCGCTGATGAGCGGCATGGGTCTCTATCACTTTTACCAGGGTGGCGGCGGGTACTGTCAGAAGGTGCTCGTTATCCGGCCGGGAGAGGAGGGCCATCTCCCGTTTGCCATCCGGAACAGCGAACTCGATACGGGAAACGTGACGCTGGGACTTGTCACGAGCCCGTGCATTGTTGATCACGGGCCCCTCCGGCCGGATGAACGACCCGTATGGCCTGAGGGAATCCATGCTGCGATCACGCCGGATCAGTTCACCGGCCGGAGTTTTGCCAGTTACCTTCCCGATATGGCGTTCACCGTTGATCCCGCGGTCCCGCCCGGGGATTACTGTTTTAGCGCCGTTCTCCGGACGCCAACGGGGGGAAGCGACTATGTCCCGTTCACGCTGCGGGTGGTACCGGCAGATTCCCCCCCGGTCACGACTATGCCGGCGCCCAACAAGACCGTTACTCCTCCCGTTTCCGCGGGACCGGTCCCAGATCCCAGCCGCGTCATTCCGACAACGGCACCCGGCAAAAATTTGACCGTGCCGACCCCGTTCAATTTTGCACCGGACGAGATCAGCAACCCGGATCTGATCGCCCGTATTGCCCTTACGGACTCTTCCGCACGGAGAATGGTTGAAGCCGGTGGCGAGGTTGCCGGCGTCCGCATGGCAGTGAAAAGAAGCGCCAGGGCCAATGCAGATGACGGTGGCGTGTTCCCGGCCCTGCTGATCCGGTACAACGGGCTTGAAGCAGAGTTCATGGTAGATACGATCCAGAAAAAAACCATTGGCAGGACTATTCAGGTGCCGAGTGGTACGATGATCCTGGAAAAAGGAAACAAAACCTCAATTGAGTATTACGGGAGCGTCCTGTTCACGTTTGATCCCATGGAGGGAAGTTCATGAAAACCCGGAATACCATCCTGTTGTTATCGCTACTGCTCTGTGCATTCCTCCTCATCCCGGGATGCACCGATACCGGCGCAGCCTCCGGAAATAGCAGCTCCTCCGGCCACCTTCCTGCCGGGCATCTGCCGGATCCCTCCGGAATCCCTCCTCCCGCCTATGTTCCGCATCCCCATACGGTATCGGTCAGCACCGCTTACAATGAAACCCTTGCAACGTTCTGGGGTTTTACCATCGGAGGTCCCTATGACACGGATCCCAACTGGACCTCCGCGTACCTTGACCCGGAACCGGTTATCCTCGCGGATGTCAACGGCAGCCCGATGTATTATGAATTTTACCTGCGGAACGGCGACTCAGTTACGGGCTGTTTCTGGACCGCGGCAAACCGGATCCTGGGGCATAATGTCTTCCGGATCTACCCTTCGCCTCCTCCGTATAACCATTCGGCAATTGCACGGGAGGCGGAATCAGTGGTCCGGGCCCGGTACCCGGATTACCCTGTTCTGTCAAATACGCCGGCGCTCTATGGTGGCAATTCCTACCTGTGCTCCGTTGTCATGATCCGGAACAGGAGTTCGGGCACAACCGAGACGATCGTTGTGGATGCCTTCACCCATGAGATCGTTCCCGATCATCCCTCGGAAGGGTACAAAGGCCATGGCTATGCCCGGTCGTATCTCGATACCATCCCTGAAGATACATGGCCGGCTCTGGTTGCACAGTGGGAGTTGCAGGATGCAAACGCCACTCCTGTTGTCAATTACATACTGGCGCAGGGGATCGATCCCCGCCTTCCCCTGTCAGAAAAAAATGTGAGCATTATCCGTGCCTTTTATGGCCTCCCGCCAAAGGAATCCCCGCCCAATATTCCCGGTCCCGGGGAGCATTCCCTGACAGAGGCGATTACCGATGACGATATCGCCCTCACCCGTGTTCCGGTTGAGACTGCCCGGACCTCCGCACAGGTCTGTCTCTGGCGGACCCAGCTGGACCGGCCCGAACTCTCCAGCTGGCCGTCATGGAGGAACGCGAGCCTGAACATGACCTCGTACACCGTGATCGAAGATATCGCCGGAAGGCCGGTCCAGTACCTCTTTCCCGTTGAACGGGAGGGTCACGGGGCAGGGAGCATTGTCGTCGGGGCAAACAGGGCGCTTGGAGCAAACATAGGGGGAGCCGGGAGGAGCGATTACGATATTCCAAATGCCTCCCGGGCCGCAAGAGAGGTTCTCGACCGGGATTACCCGGGCTACCGGATTCTCTATGATCGCCCGGTCTCTGCTATCGGAGCACACCCCGGCCTGTGGGATTTTGTCCTTGCGGAAGGGAGTCGCAATCCCCGTCTGGTCCGGGTAGCGGTCAATACCCAGAGCTTTGAGGTTCTGGTTGAGAATGAATCCTTATCAAAAGACCCGGAGCGGTTCCTGTCGGCGTTTTCCCGCATAACACGGCAGGATGCTCTCGACGCAGGGGACCTGTGGGAGAAGGAGGATGCAAAAGACCGGGAATTTTTTGCATTTGCACAGTCACAGGGAATCTCCGGGGGCCGGCCACTGACGGATAAGGAGATCATAGCGCTTGGCACCTATCTCTTCAAATCGGATCTGCAACACCGGCGGCAGGGAGAACTGTACAACCCCCTTTCGGAACCGGCAATCCGCCCCACCCTCGATGCACAGACCCGAGCCTGGCATGCGCAGTCAGACTGGTACAGTTCCATGCTTGTCGATGCCTCGCTGGACAAAAAGGAGATTGAGCAGATCGTGCGGGACCATTCCCTGCCAGGCAACTACAACCTCGATGTGCAGTCAGCTGATTCGGCAGGACGGGATTATTACCTTGATGTCCCGTAACCGGATTACAACAGCACGTTTGCTCTTCTCCGTAAAGACGGCAGTGTCTGGACGGTCGAACCGGTCACCCCGATGTGGGAGTATGTGCAGGGTATGAAAAAGAAGAATGGCTCGATCCTGATCCCTGTTTCCGTCAGTTATCCACGTGAGGCAAATGCCAGGCGGCTCATATCTGCGGGGGTGCCCATGAGACCCATGCGGGCGGTCACGATCCTGTACGATTCTGCGAATATGCCGCCAAAATCCGACCGGGAAAAAGTTCTTTCTGAACTCAGCACGGATAACCGGGTGCTGTTTGCGCTCAAGGAGTATGCCGGATGACAGAGAGGAAGGCAACCCTGGTGTTCTCTGTAGCAGTACCATTACTCCTCGTCGGATTCCTGGTAATCCCGCTGGTGATTTATGGATCCGGGACCACGTCTTTAGACATTCCTGATCTCCCGGGCCAACCTGCCCATGACGGACATGCAGCAAATGTCACCCGGTGGATGCAGGAGCACTCCGGGCAGGAAGTCTCAGCCGGAGAATACCTGGATATGACTAACCCCGGTTACCTTGCCTCGCGGCCGCAGGAAGCCAGAGAAGCATATTACCGGATGAAGACCCGGGTACCGAATCTCAGCAGCCCGGATCCGGGTGAATATGACCGGTCTTACGGAGATATGCAGTATGGCCAGCGCAGCGTTGCCATCGCCATAGCAGGTTTCCGGGATGTGCCGGAAGATCCCCAAGTGGCATTCCTGAAGAATTACACCGGGCAGTGCATCATGAACGAATCCATGGTCGCCGTGTCGAACCGTCTTGCGGACCGGAATGTTTCTGCCGGGACCTATCTCGAAATGGTCTGCCCTGACTTTTTCTCGGGCCTGACCGAATCCCAGAAATCGGTACTGGACAACCAGTCCCTCACGGTTTCCAAAATCCCCGACCCGCAGGACCTTTCCGCATTTGTTCCGCCACGATCGGTATCGGTCATGAAGATGACACCGCTTCCGGGATGGGTGACCGTAGTGATCTATGGCATTGCCGGGCTTGTCATCCTCTCAGTTGGTTATGTGGGGGTAAGGAGATACTGGAAATGATCAGAAATGCAGGACCCCCCGTAAAAAAAATTCCTTTCAAGGTGATGTAATGTATTCCCCCTTGTTTGACCCGATGATTATCATTGCATTCCTCGCTATTACCGGAATGATGGGAGTCATGGCACTCCCGGTTGCAGCCCTGGCTTCGTTATTCTCCTACCTTATCGGAAGGATCCCGCAGAGATGGCTGCAGGCAATTCTTCCGGTGGCGATAGCGCTCGTTTTCATTGCAGGAGAACGCCCGTTCCAGTCATTCATGTATACCTCGCTGAGCGCAAACGACGCTCTCCTGCTGGGCTCGTTCGTCACCATCATCCATGTTATCCCCCAGGCATGCATCCTCGCGATGGGTGCGATAACGCCGTTCCCGCTCATCCGCGAACATCTCACCCTGAAACGGGAATGGCATGCAATCTTTGCTGCTGCCATGATCGCAGTCACTGGTATCTACCTGCAAAATATGTTCATAGCCTTTGGGCCGCGTATGGGAACATACCTGGATATATCCCGAATTCCCTATATCGAGTTCTTCACCGGGCTCAGCCAGTTCGTCGAGGCAATGGTGATCGCTGCTGCGGTGTTCGGTGCCATCCTGTTCCTGCAGCATGTCCAGAGCCTTGTTGCCAGCCATCCCTGTAAACAGTCGATCCTTCTCGCCGTCGTAACATCCCTGTTCGTACTCCTGCCGGCTGCAGCTATCGGCGGGCTTGCCGTCTTTTTCATGACGATACTGAAGAGAATCCCCGGAAGAATGATTCCCATGGGAATATCCGCGGCCGCTCTGGTCGTGCTCTCCCTTATCGGTTCGATACTTATGGGAATCCCCGGTCTGGAGAGGGTCCTGTATTTCTCCCTATTCACGATGGCGATCATGGCCTTTGCCGTCCTGGTGCCGTTCCTGTATTTCGCCCCGGGTATCGGGAAAACCTGGCAACCCGTCATTCTTCTTGCAGGTGCTGTTGCCGCCGATCTCATCCTGTCACTGATTGCAGTCTCATTCGAACTGGGCGAACGCCTTACAGCAGACTCGGTGACAATACTGACCTTTGCCGAAGGAGGTATGATCATTGCCGCAGGTGCATTTGCCGTGAGGCAGTTCCTAGTCACGCGCGATAATTCACCCTCATCGCCGGCTATGGCAGGTGAAGCACCATGAGCAGCTCCCCGGGGTTCCCAAACCCGCGATTCATCGTAGTCATGATCCTGCTTTTCCTCTGTACCGGACCGGTCCTCGCGGCGGAAGAACCTTGGATCAATTATCGCGACATGGTGAAAACGGCGGATGATAGGTATGTTCTAGCAGGGACTATCGAGACCCAGGTGGGAAAACAGGCAGACTGGCCTACATACCGGGGAGACATTTGCCTGGAAAAAAGAGATAGTAACGATGTCCTCATCTGGAACCGCTCTTTTGGCGGGGAAAGAAATGACGAAGTCCGGCGCATAACTGGTGTATCCGATGGCGGGTTCCTGGTAATCGGCCAGACTGAATCTTTCGGAAAGGGGGCGTGGGTGATCCGGACCGATGCGGATGGCAGGGAACGATGGAATAAAACCTTCGGAAAGGGTCTCACGGATTCCTTCAATGCTGGCATAGAGATGCGCGACGGGGGATTTGCGCTCGCAGGCTCCTCCGATGCGTTCACCTCACGGGGGCAGGGTGCATGGCTGGTCAGGATCGATTCACAGGGAACCGAACTCTGGAACCGGACATTTGGAGGCGAAGTTTTTGACTCGGCAGAGTCCGTTGCAGAATCTCCCAAAGGTGGACTGGTCATTGCCGGCGTCAGGAATACCAACTCAGGGAAACTTCAGGAAGCCCTCCTTGTCAGGACCGATTCTGCCGGAAATACCCTGTGGGAGAAGACGTACGGTGGGAGCGGGAGTGATGAAGCCCGGTCGGTAGTGGTCACCCGCCAGGATGAGATCGTCTTTACCGGGTCTTCCTTCTCCCCGGGGCTGACCATCGATGACTTCTGGGTCGTGAAGACGGATGCAGAAGGGAACGAGATCTGGAACCGGAAGATTGCCGGCAAAGGGATCGAGCGCGGGATGGTGATCGTCCTCTTGCCCGATAACGGGTTCCTTGTCGGTGAGGCTGCCACAGCGGACATGTGGGAGATCCATCTCGTGAACCTGGATAGTGCCGGTACTGTAATCTGGGATAAGACCTTGGCCGGGATCAATTCGGAAATCCTGTCGGGAAGCTGGCGGTTGTCACGGCTTAGCGACGGATCGCTTGTTCTCTCCGGGGCCGGGGAATCCCGGGGAGTCTGGTCTCTCGAGATGACTGCTGACGGCACTGAGACCGGCCGGCACATGAATGGGATGATAATGGTCAAAGAAACCGTGATGCCCGAAACATCCATGACGACATATCGTGAACCATACCACCCAAGCGGCTGGCTTGTCAGGACCGATGCACGGGGAAAAGAACTCTGGAATACAACTTTTGGGGATAACCGGATGCAGGAGCCGTTCTCTCTCCGGACAAGCGATGGCGGGGGGTATGTGGTGGCAGGATCCACTGTCAATAATGGCATGCATTCCGATGCGGTGCTGACAGTATTCGATGACGCAGGACTAAAAACCGGGCGGGTTGTTCTCGGTTCTGACGGGCTTGCAGAGATCCGCTCCATGCAGCAGCTGCCGGATGGCGGATTTATCCTCGCGGGAAAGCATGATACCACCGGCTGGGAGTCGGCTAAGATATGGCTTGTCCGGACAGATAAAACCGGATCGAAACTGTGGGAGAAAGATGTCCCTGATCTGCTGATCGGAGACGGGGCACATGTCTTACGGACTCCGGATGGGGGGTATGTAGTCTCCGGGAGTTTCCAGTCAAAGGAGCACCGGTCACCGGATGCGATCATTGTTAAAACCGGATCGGACGGGGTGGTAATCTGGAAACAAACGTTCGGAGGTCCAGGCCAGGATAGTATTCCGGCAGTTGCCCTGACGCCTGATGGCGGCTATGTCGCCGTACTGTCCGCCACGGAAGGTGACATGGTTGATACCTACACGAGCACAGCGACCCTCCTGCGGCTCGATACCTATGGAAAAACCGTGTGGTCACGACCGCTTGCCGAGAGTACCCATGTGCAGCCAAGGATGATCCTCGCTACTTCCGATGGCGGGTTCCTTGTAACCGGTTATGCGATCAATGCGGAGTCGCTTGCAGGTCCGTGGATTATGAAGACTGACAATGCCGGCACGATCCTCTGGCACCGGGTCTATGATTTCGGAACCCTTGCCCTGAAAGGATCGGAGCAGGCAGTTGAGATTCCCGGCAGCGGGTATGCCATGATCGGTGACAGGGGCAATGATATCTGGCTGGTCCGCCTGGACTCATCCGGCACTGAACTCTGGAACAGGACCTATGGCGGCTGGTCCGGCGAAAGTGCACGCTCCCTCCTGGCAACAAGCGACGGGGGGTTTGTGATCGCCGGGACTACAACATCCTATCCTGTCACTGATGGCGGCCATTCAGGGCGCATGGTCCCGCTGTTTATTCTGTTCACGGCAATCCTTGCCGGCATGGTGGTAATCGTATTCCTAAAAGAGCTGAAACGGAGACGTGGCTGATCATATCACGATATCGTGTCATTCCGATGCTGTTTGTCTGGACCCTGTTGCTTTCCGGTGTGGTTTCTGCTGTTTTTCCTGCCGACAATGGAAACCCGGCAGTTGCCATACGGGAACCGGGCCAGACCGCGGGCTATTATGTCATCCACTGGCCGGGCAACACTGATTCAGAGGTTTTTTTCGCTAGCGAGTTTATGGGCAGGATTCAGAACAATTCACTCCGTATCCCCATCAATGAATCGTCCCGGCATTACCACCGGTATTCCATTGTATCCGGTAACAGGACCGTGTTTTCGGATACCCTGCCCGAAGCGCCGGTATCGGGAGTGTATGTTGAAGTATTCCCCCGCGTGATCCAGACCCGGTTACCCGGACCCTCGACGAACGATTCGGTCAGGACATACCGTATTTATTGGCCTGATGACGGGGTGAATGTGTACATTGGCGGCGAGTACGGCGGTACTATCACCGGATCCCTCGCCACGATAGAGATTCCTGGAAGGGATATCCCCGGGCATCCGGAGTATCCTGAAACGATCTCGTTCCGGTACCCTGATAATCGTAGGGAACAATCCTTCTCAGTAGATATCATCCCGGAAGTTGGCGGAGTGGCTGAGTACTACCTCTACTGGTCAGCCCCGTTCATGTATCCGGCGGAACCTTCACGGACCGGAATTCATCATACCCTACCCGGTCCGCTCTGGGCCGATCGTTTCGACACCTACAACGTGAATTTCGAGATCGCTTCAAGCGGGAATGCCGGGGTACTCGGGACAGAACAAAATGGCGTAGCGAGGATGTTTTCTCCCGATGGTGCATCTCTCTGGTCCTATTATGATTACGGGAAGTCAACCAGGGTCGCGGTCAATGCCGATGGATCGCTCTGTGTAATCGGAATCCGGCGGGATGCGTATACCCGGGCTGACTCCGCCGGTGAAGTTCTTCTTGCAGACAGGAACGGGACAATTCTCTGGAAAAAAGAGCTGGCTCACGGGATCGACTGTGTATCGATATCGCCGGACGGGGCAGTCATTCTTGTTACCTTCGGGAATACCGCTGAACTCCTTGATCGGACCGGCAGCATGATCGGAAGTTTCCCTGTCAGTAATTATCGGACGGTGTCCGTTTCTGATAATGGGATTGCAGGTTCCGGAACCAATTCGATTCAGTATTTCTCCCGGAACGGAACGCAACTCTGGAGTTATCCGGTCAATTCGTGGATTTCGGATATTTCCCTCTCTTTTGAGGGTATCTCGGGTGCAGCGGTGAGCAACGATCATGTGTATTATTTCACCCGCGATAAAGAGATCACATGGCAGCGCTCGTCAGAATCCCGTATGGCTGCTGTTTCAATATCTGCCGATGGCCGGCATCTTGCCGGTGCATCCCAGTACCGGCTTCACTATTACGATAAGGAAGGCAATCGCCTCTGGTATTATGAATACCCGGGATATGTAAACGATGTTGCACTATCCGGGGATGGACTGGTTGTAGCAGCATCGTTCTCTCCGGATCGTGCTGCACCAAACCAGATCGTATTGTTTGATGCAGAAGGCCGGAAGCTCTGGGGGTATTTTGTCGAAGAAAAAAATATTTTCCTTCACCGGGTTGAAATGTCTTCCGATGGTAACTATATCGGCGCAGATGCTGGAGGAACCCTCTACTTTTTCAACCGTTGGGGCAATGCAACGATTATTCAACCCATGGCAATTCCCGTAACCACCAAAAATTTGCCTGCGGATAATTCTACGAAGGGTGTTTCATCATCATTCCCCTCCCGGCCAGCACCGGTCCCGGCGGTTTTTCCCATTATCGCGACCGGGTGCATCGTCCTGATGGTCGCTAACCAACGGATGGGGAAAAATGAATAATGTTCACTGGAGCGGAATATTATGTACAGTATTGTTACTCAGTTGTTGTGTCCAGATCGCACATGCAACACCCCCGCCTCCTGATGGCAGAGCCTATTATCTTCTGCCCGAACCAGACGGGCCTTATGGCAACCAGTCGGTGGATCTGGGATTTTATATCACCTCCGGGTATTCTGATGAGAGAAAACCCTCCTTCTTTCCCCCGGTGTCGAAATACCGGGCCTTCCGGAGTTTTACCTCTTTAAAAACCGGAAAATCCTTTTTCTCTGAAGTCTGGTATTTTAATGACTGGTCAGGGTTCAAGGAGGATAGGAAGCACCTATTTGCCTTTTTGCAGCAACAGGGAACAATTACTCCGGTAACCCTTGATCTTACCGAGAATCTTGCCCGGACCGGCGATCCCTATGTGGCCGGATTGCATGCCCGGGAAATTTGCGTTACGCAGTACAGCTCAAATGAGACATCCGGTTATTTCCTGGTCTTTTCAACCGACTTTTTCCCGGGAGAGAATTATTATATTGCCTATTATGGGACGGATGGTCAATCTGATCTGGTCGGCAATAACCCTTCTTTAAAGACGCTGATCATGTCCAGTTATCCGGGTTTTGTTGAAAACCGGAAGTATACTTACGATCCCAGTACTTCACTAATTTTTTTAGCTTGGGCTATGGATAACGGTAAGATCTAAATAGTCGGCGGGCGCCGAATATGGTCAAACACCGGCAAATTGCCCGCCGAATAAAGAATGAGATCCGAGCAG